>Ga0306864_1000001_pt1 | contig 125524 bp, 105 predicted proteins | sample AntRauTorckE5430_FD_190448 | JGI IMG/M metagenome (GOLD analysis project Ga0306864, IMG submission 190448) | Saline lake microbial communities from Rauer Islands, Antarctica - Metagenome Torckler E5 #430 (v2) (version 2) | ecosystem: Environmental > Aquatic > Non-marine Saline and Alkaline >...
GAATCTGTAATATCCTTTAACAGATTATCACGATCTAGAGTGGATAATAATAGTATTTCCTCTTTTAAATTATCTATGTTCATAATCTAAATATACATATAATAGCTGTATTAAACTAGAGCCAAGAAATATTAAAGTTTGGAAAGCAGAACCGAACACATCTAAGTTCTGAAAATAGAATAGCCCCTAAGGGCGACGAAATAGGTTAGAAAAACTAATCGAAGTTATAGCAGTATTAAAATTTACTAGTGAATTTTTATATATGATAGGGATGGACATAGTAATAAGATAAAATTATAATAATAAAGCCTGTAGCGTTGGAGAGATAAAAACTAGCTACGGCGGAGAATCCCTAGTATTAGGAAGTGGAGTATAATTTTATTTACTGATAATATCATACTTCAAATATAGAATTATTATTTATATAACCAGTTAAAGATCAAAGATTTATTCCAATAATTAGTATTAAACTAAAAATTGGAATAAATCTGGTTTATTGTTTAAGTAATCTCCATAAAAATTATTGTCTCTCATACGCTTTACCAAAGGATCAAAGTCGTCTTTTGATTTCAGTTCTAATCCTACTACTGCGGCACCGTTTTCTCTATTGGTTTTTTTGGTATATTGGAAGTAAGTAATATCGTCATCAGGCCCTAAAATTTCAGCAACGAACTGACGCAAAGCTCCAGCCCTCTGGGGGAATTTGACAATAAAATAGTGTTTTAACTGAGCATACAGCATAGCTCGTTCTTTTATTTCTGCAGTTCGCGTAATATCGTTGTTACTCCCACTTATAACGCAAACTACATTTTTACCTTCAATTTCTTCTGCATAACGCTCTAAAGCAGCGATACTAAGAGCTGCTGCAGGTTCCACAACAATAGCCTCTTTATTATATAAATCTAATATAGTCTGGCAGATATGACCTTCATCTACAGTTATCATATCGTACAAGTTTTGCTTAGCGATAGAAAAAGTCAAATCACCTACACGTTTGACCGCTGCTCCGTCCACAAAGTTTTCAATTGTATTCAGTTCAATATTTTTATCATTCTTTATAGAATTTGACATGGAAGGAGCTCCTTTAGGCTCTACCCCAATTATTTTGGTAGATGGAGATAAATGCTTAAAAACAGAGGAAAGTCCTGACGCTAATCCACCGCCCCCAACGGGAAGAAACACGTAATCTATTGTTTTTTCTTCAGATTGGTTTATAATTTCAAGACCAACCGTAGCTTGTCCCTCAATAACCTTTGGATCGTTAAACGGGTGTATAAAGGTCTGGTTTAATCTGTCGCTTTGTTCCACGGCTGCATAATAAGCGTCATCAAAACTATCTCCAATCAAAATGATATTTACAAATTCTTCCCCAAACATTTCCACCTGATCTATTTTTTGATTGGGTGTTGGGGAAGGCATAAAGATTGTTCCTTTAATCTTTAAAATTTTACAAGAAATAGCAACACCTTGGGCATGATTTCCGGCACTAGCGCAAACAATTCCGTTTTTTATTTCATCTTCTAAAAGTGAAGACATTTTATTGTAAGCTCCTCTTATTTTATAAGAACGAACTTGTTGTAAATCCTCTCTTTTGAAAAAAATATTGGACTTGTATTGCTTCGAATATCTTAAATTATGGCTTAAAGGAGTAACAATAGCGACCCCTTTAAGATTTTCGGATGCTTTTATCACATCCTCAAGTTTTGGGAAATAAGCAGTTTCTACTTCCATATTATAAAGTTACTTTTTCTTTAGATTCTTTTTTGAGACCTTTCATGGCTATCATGGCTGTTCTTAAGCGTTTACCTACCTTTTCTATAGGGTGATTTCTTATCTCAGCATTTACCTCTATCAATTTAATGTTATCGAGTTCATCTGCGTTAGGATAAGGCTGCCCAATAACTGAAGTATCTAGAGACTCCATAAAATCGGCTAACAAGGGCTTGCTGGCATGATCAAATAAATAGCAACCATACTCTGCTGTATCGGAAATGACTCTATTCATTTCAAATAATTTTTTTCTCGCAATAGTATTGGCTATTAAAGGTAATTCATGTAAAGATTCATAATAGGCAGAATCTTCAATTATCCCGGCACTTACCATGGTTTCAAAAGCTAATTCAACTCCAGATTTAGCAAAAGCAACAAGAAGGACAGCGTTGTCAAAATACTCTTGCTCATTGATATGTACTTCGGTTAATTTTGTTTTTTCGAAAGCAGTTTCACCTGTTTCAGCCCTCCATTTTAAGAGATTAGCATCATCATTAGCCCAGTCTTCCATCATAGTTTTAGAAAAATGGCCAGAAAGGATATCGTCCATGTGTTTTTCGAATAAAGGTCTTAGAATAGTTTTTAATTCTTCGGAAAGTTTAAAGGCTTTTATTTTAGACGAGTTAGAAAGACGATCCATCATATTGGTTATCCCTCCGTGTTTAAGAGCTTCGGTAATGGTTTCCCATCCGTATTGAATTAATTTTACAGCATAGCTTGGCTCTATACCTTCATCTATCATTTTGTCGAAAGATAAAATAGCACCAGTTTGTAGCACTCCACAAAGAATAGTTTGTTCTCCCATCAAATCACTTTTCACCTCAGCAATAAATGAAGATTCTAGAACACCCGCTTTATCTCCGCCAGTGGCTACTGCATAGGCTTTTGCTTGTTCCCAGCCTTTCTGTTCAGGATCATTTTCAGGATGAACCGCTATGAGGGTTGGAACCCCAAAACCTCTTTTGTACTCTTCTCTGACTTCTGTTCCAGGACATTTTGGTGCGACCATAATCACGGTGATGTCCTTTCTTATGTCCATTCCTTCTTCCACAATATTAAACCCATGAGAATAACTTAAAGTCGACCCAGTCTTCATCAGAGGCATAATACTTTTAATCACATGAGTATGTTGTTTATCTGGGGTTAAATTCAAAACCAAATCCGCCTCTGGGATCAATTCTCGATAAGTTCCCACTCTAAAATCGTTTGACTTCGCATTTTTAAAAGAATCTCTCTCCTCATCAATAGCCGCTTGTCTAAGAGCATATGAAATATCGAGGCTAGAATCCCTCATGTTAAGACCTTGATTTAAGCCTTGAGCTCCACAACCAACGATCACGATTTTCTTGCCTTTAAGGACTTTTACTCCACCTTCAAACTCAGAAGATTCCATAAACCTACATTTACCCAACTGTTTGAGCTGTTGTTTTAAGCTTAGTGTGTTAAAATAATTTGCCATTTTACTGTGTTTTAGTTTTAAAATACCTTGAGCATTTCACTTATTTTCATTTCATCCTTGGTTACCGCTATGCGACCAGATCGAGTAAATTGCATGATTCCAAAGGCTTTTAATTCTCTATGAAATAATTCGATATCCTCAGTTCTCCCCGATTTTTCTAAAACAAAAAACTCTCGGTTCACGTGAACTATCTTTGCATTGCTATCTTTGATAATGTTTTGAATTTGTCGTTCTTCAAAAAGGAATTCTGATTTTATTTTGAACAAACACGATTCTTGGTAAATGATCTCATCTTCTTTATGATAATAAGCCTTGATCACTTCCACTTGTTTTTCTATTTGTCCGATGATTTTCTTCATTCGATCTTCTGACAGTTCTACAACAATAGTCCATTTTGAAATATGGTCAATTTCAGAAGACGACGTATTAATACTTTCAATATTGATATGTCTTCGTTGAAAAATAGCAGAGATCCTATTTAGTAATCCAATGTTATTTTCGGTATAAATCGAAACGGTATAAATTTTATTTTCGCACATATTATTCTAATCTTATTTCTGAAACACCTGCTCCTGAGGGTATCATTGGAAATACATTGCCTTCTTTTTCAACACAAACTTCCAAGAAATAAGGCCCATCACTAGCCATCATTTCTTGAACAGCCAACTTTAATTCTGATCGCTTAGTCACCTTTTGAGCATCTATATAATATCCTTTAGCAATAGCTACAAAATCTGGATTTGTCATTTCTGTAGAGGCATATCGTTTATCAAAAAACAACTGCTGCCATTGCCTTACCATACCCAAAAACTCATTGTTTAAGACCACTATTTTTAGGGGTATTCTTTGTTGAAACACAGTTCCTAACTCTTGAATAGTCATTTGGTAACCTCCATCACCAATAATTGCAATGACATCGCGTTCTGGTGCAGCCATTTTAGCTCCAATAGCTGCCGGAAGAGCAAAACCCATAGTTCCTAATCCCCCAGAAGTAATATTGCTTTTTGTAATATTAAAGTTTGAATATCGACAAGCGATCATTTGATGTTGACCGACATCACTTACAATAGCAGCATTACCTTTTGTCTGGAGATTGATCTGGTGAATAACTTCACCCATAGTGAGGCCTTCTTTTGTAGGATGAATATCATTCTTGATAACTTTATCATATTCAATAGCATATAAATCTTTGAATTTCTGATGCCAATCGGAATAGGTTTTTTCTTCCAAATAAGGTAATAACTGAGTCAAACTATCCTTAGCATCGCCAAGAATTGCAATATCCGCAGTCACATTTTTATCAATTTCAGCAGGATCAATTTCAAAATGAATGACTTTAGCCTGTTTGGCATAAGAATCCAAATTTCCTGTGACTCTATCATCGAATCTCATGCCTATAGCAATAAGTACATCACATTCGTTTGTGAGCATATTGGGGCCATAGTTACCATGCATACCGACCATCCCAACATTCAAGGAATGAGAAGTAGGCAAGGCAGAAGCTCCTAGAATAGTCCACGCTGCTGGAATACCTGATTTTTCAACTAGGGCTTTGAAAATGTCTTCAGCTTCACTTAAAATGATCCCTTGACCCCAGACAATAAGAGGCTGCTTTGCCGAATTTATTAATGCTGCTGCTGCTTCAATTCGTTTTTTGTTCACTACAGGAACAGGCTTATAGCTTCGTATACCTATACATTTTTGATAAGAAAAATCAAACTCTTCAAACTGAGCATCTTTAGTGATATCGATTAAAACAGGACCTGGTCTTCCGCTTTTAGCAATGAAAAAAGCTTTAGCAAGAACCTTGGGAATGTCCTCAGCTTTTGTAATTTGGTGATTCCATTTGGTAACAGGTGTAGAAATTCCTATAATATCTGTTTCTTGAAAAGCATCACTTCCTAATAAGTGAGAAGACACTTGACCCGTAATGCAAACCAAAGGAGTAGAATCTATTTGAGCATCTGCAATACCAGTTACTAAATTTGTCGCTCCTGGGCCTGATGTTGCTATGACTACTCCTACTTTACCCGAAATTCTGGAATAGCCTTGAGCCGCATGAGTCGCTCCTTGTTCATGGCGAGCCATGACATGGTGAATTCGATCTTGATATTTGTAAAGTTGATCATAAACAGGCATTATAGCTCCGCCTGGATAACCATATAAGGTTTCAACTCCTTCTGCCATCAAACATTTCATCAATGCCTCACTACCCGAAATACTTTCTTTAGTGATTGTTTTTTCTTTTTTTTCAAGGGTATAACTTTCTTCCATTCTTGCCGATTTTTTCTTCTTTTTAAACTATTCTTAAAATTCGTCTGTTACGCACCCTTTTGATGCAGAATTAACCATTCTCGCATATTTATAAAGAACACCTCGTTTAAATTTTAAATTTGGTGCCTTCCAATTTTTTTTCCTTTTGATGAGCTCCTCATCAGATACTTCTAAATTGATACTGTTTGTCTCGGCATCAATAGTGATATAATCCCCTTCTTCAACAAGGGCAATCGTGCCGCCTTCTTGGGCTTCTGGAGTGATATGCCCAACTACAAAACCATGAGTTCCTCCAGAGAATCTTCCATCGGTAATCAAAGCGACATCTTTGCCTAACCCTGCTCCCATTATTGCAGCAGTAGGTTTCAGCATTTCTGGCATACCTGGACCTCCTTTAGGGCCTTCATAACGGATAACCACTACATCTCCTTTTTGAACTTTTCCATCTCTAATTCCGTCATTAGCTTTGTATTCACCTTCAAAAACCTTTGCCTTACCTCGAAATTTTAGACCTTCTTTTCCTGTAATTTTAGCAACACTGCCCTCTTCAGCTAAATTCCCGAAGAGCATTCTCAGATGTCCTGAAATTTTAATGGGGCTTTCTATTGGTTTGATGACCTCTTGACCTTCTTTAAGATCCTCTACATCACGTAAATTTTCTGCTAAAGTTTTTCCTGTAACAGTTAGGCAATCCCCGTAGATAAGTCCCTTTTTAAGTAAATATTTCAAAACTGCTGGAATTCCACCTACCTCATGTAAGTCTTCCATAAGGTACTTACCACTCGGTTTTAAGTCTGCTAAAAAAGGAGTGTTATCGCTAATCATTTGAAAATCAGTTAAAGTAAAATCAATTTCAGCGGCTCTAGCGATCGCTAGAAAATGTAAAACAGCATTTGTAGATCCTCCTAAAATTGTAATTAACCGTATGGCATTTTCTAAAGATTTTCTTGTAATTATATCTGAAGGTTTGATGTCTTTTTCCAATAAAACTCTCAAAGCTTCACCTGCTTTAATAGACTCTTGTTTTTTTTGTGGACTAAGCGCTGGATTGGAAGAATTATAAGGCAAAGTCATTCCTAAAGCTTCTATAGAAGAGGCCATCGTATTAGCCGTGTACATCCCTCCACAAGCACCAGCGCCAGGACAGGCTTTTTCTACAATGCTTTGGTATTCTTCTTCTTGCATGGTTCCAGCCACTTTACTTCCCCAAGCTTCAAAAGCGGAAACCACGTCCAATTTTTTTCCATTATGACAACCAGAATCGATGGTTCCTCCATAAATCATAAGACAAGGTCTGTTGAGTCGAATCATGGCTATTAAGGCACCTGGCATGTTTTTATCGCAGCCTACGACAGTAATTAAACCATCATAACTCATAGCCTGAACAACCGTTTCCATGGAGTCTGCGATGATATCCCTAGAAGGTAGAGAGTAACGCATTCCTGGTGTGCCCATAGAAATTCCATCGCTTACCCCTATGGTATTAAATATTAAACCTATAATATCCTTATTTGCTGTCCCTTGTTTAGCGAGTTTAGCGAGATCATTTAAATGCATATTGCAAGGATTCCCTTCGTATCCGGTACTAGCAATACCAATGATAGGTTTAAAAAAATCTTCTTTGGTTAGACCTATAGCATGCAACATAGCTTGAGCCGCTGGTTGAGTAGGATCTTGAGTAACGGTTTTGCTATACTTATTTAGTTCCATTGTGACTGTTTCATTTTAGAAATCAAATCTAAATTTTAAAGAAATGATGACTCTTTTAAAATGAAAGTGTTTGTTAAATTCAATCGCTAAGAAATAAACACAGAATATTCATAGTCAGATGTTTAAACAATGCATATTGGAATACTCAACTCTTTAAATTTTTATTTTTTTTTGAACATGATGAAATCGCTTAGCCCAAGATTTAATTTTAGAGTGTTGTGATCGCTTTTGGAATGGAGTAGGAAACTCATTCTACAGGCATTAAATACTAGTCAGGCATAGACAATCTGTTATGCCAATTTAAATCTATAATGCCGCAATAAATCGTTCTACCAAAACGAATTTAACACAGGCTTTTTTAACTTGCTTTTTATCAAAAATAAGTATTGCAGCTAGAGCTATGCTTGTCATTTTTAACTTCTATCAATCAAGAAACCTCTGCTTAGCTAGGTTGCAGTAGACTTCAATTTTGTATCATTTATATATTGCCAAGCTTCAGTACTATCGATGTCCAAGTTGCTAGAAAAAGTGAACTAAACGGTTAACATGAGTAATGTCTCATTAGCAGTATTGGGAGTAAATTCAGAAGAAAATATAATCTGTTAAAAGCTCAACTCCTTTAGTTGAGTAAAATAGATTTAAGTTCATCGTAAGTAGAGATTTTGATGGACTTTTTCTCTTTATCAATCACAGCTTTTATTTGTGATGGCAGCTCTACTTTCGTGTCAATAGCTTTTTCTACAGTTTCCAAAAATTTGCTAGGATGAGCGGTCTCTAAAAACACACAATGGGTATCTGGATATTTTTGTTGATACTCTTTTGCAGCTAAAAAACCGATTGCTCCATGCGGATCTGCTATATAATCATAATCTTTATATAGCGCTTTAATCCCTTCTACAGTTGAACTATCTGAAAAGCTATTCGAAGACAAGTGGGCCTTGAGATTGCTAAACTCATTTTTGAATAGTTCTTGAATTCTAATAAAATTACTAGGATTACCAACATCCATAGCATTACTTATGGTTTGTACTGTAGGTTTTGGCTGGTAATTTTCGGTTTCCAAATAGTCCGTAACAACTTGATTAGTGTTGTTGGCGGCAATAAAATGATGAATAGGTAAGCCTAATTTTTGTGCCATAAGCCCAGCGCAAATATTTCCAAAATTGCCGCTAGGGACAGAAAAAACAATTTTTTTATGATTTTTATAAAGCTGTTTGTAAGCAAAGAAAAAATAAAACATCTGAGGCAACCAGCGAGCCACGTTGATGGAATTAGCCGATGTGAGTTGAATGTGATCTGTAATTTGACGATCTAAAAAGGCTTTCTTCACCATGTCTTGGCAATCATCAAAAAAACCATCGACTTCCAGTGCGGTAATATTCTGTCCCAAAGTAGTGAGTTGCTTCTCCTGTACTTTGCTCACTTTATCCTTAGGGTAAAGTATGACCACCTTAACACCTTTTACACCTAAAAAACCGTTAGCGACTGCTCCCCCCGTATCTCCAGAGGTAGCCACCAAAACCGTTATATCATTTTTTTGTTCAGAATGAAAAAGCCGGAGGCATCTGGACATAAACCTCGCGCCAACATCCTTAAAAGCCATCGTTGGACCATGAAATAACTCTAGAGAAGATATGTTTTTGTCTAAAGTCACCACGGGGAAGTCGAAACTAAGAGTTTCAGAAATAATCCGTTTTAAGTCCTCATTTGAAATTTCTGCTGTAACAAATTGATGAATAGCTTCAAAAGCAATCTCTTCATAAGATAAATCCCCTATGGATTTGAAAAATGAATTTGGTAATGGTTTTATTGAGGTTGGAAAATATAAGCCTTTATCTGATGCTAGTCCTTTGAGGACCGCTTCTTTAAAACTTACTTCTGGGGCTTGTTTGTTGAGTGAATAAAAATTCATTTTGGTATTTTTTATAGAAACTTATGCCTCTATGATTTTAATGCCTTTTGAGTTGATTTTGGAAACGTAAGTTTCGAATTGAATGGCTGTTTTGGTATATACTTTGCGCATAGCATCTTCCACCTCTTTTGCTGTTTTTTCTCCTTTGGACAAAGCAAAAATTGAAGGTCCAGAACCAGAAATACCAATTCCAAGGGCTCCTGAAGCTAAAGTGGCTAATTTTATATCCTCAAAATGAGGAATAAGTTTACTGCGGTAAGGCTCTACTATGCTATCATGAAGAGACCGCTGCAAGAGTTCATAATCTCCATTATGTAAGGCATGGACTAAACTTCCTAAGTTCGACCACTGTGCAATAGCGTCTTGCAATGGAACGGATTTTGGTAAAATAGCTCTGGCTTCAGCCGTTTTAATCTCAATTTGAGGATGTATGATGGTCGCATAAAGCTCCTCTGGAATAGGAAGCCTTAAAATCTCTAAAGGGCTTATACTTTTCACCAATGTAAAGCCACCAAAAATAACAGGGGCTATATTATCAGCGTGTTCACTTTGACTTGCTAAGGCTTCGCCTTTCATTGCAAAACGAGCCAGTTCTGTTTTGGTGTAGGGTCTTCCCATGAGTTCATTAATAGCAAATACACTACCTGCAGCACTTGCAGCACTACTCCCTATTCCACTACCCGGTTTTATAAATTTACAGATTTCAATTTCAAAACCACAGTCTGGTTTTAGATCATCGATGAGCGCTTGCGCAGAAACTCCAGCTACATTTTTATGTGTTTCAAAAGGCAAATCAAAACCTTCAATCTTTGTTATTCGGATCCCTTTTTCTGAAGATATTCTCACGACCATTTCGTCACCAACAGTATCTAAGCAGAATCCCAAAACATCAAACCCACAGGATACATTAGAGACTGTTCCTGGGGAAAATATGCGTATTTCTTTATTCAAAACCACTCTGTTTTATAAGGTTATCAAAATTTTTACTCTTTTTTAATTTAATTTATCTATTGCTTACTCTTATGATATCTGCAAAGAGTCCAGACGCTGTAACTTCTGCTCCAGCACCAGCTCCTTTTACAAGGATAGGCTGTTCTGGATATCGCTGAGAATAAAACATAACAATGTTATCTTTCCCTTCTAAATTGTAAAAAGGATGGCCTTGAGGAATCTCTTTTAAAGCGACATTAGCTTTTCCTTGGTTAAATTGTGCAACATATTTCAATTGAGAATCATTGGCTTGAGCAGAATCGAATAGATCTTGGAAATGCTTTTCATCTTCGATAAGTGTCTTATAAAAATCGTCCACACTGTCGCTTTTTAGATTGGCTTGAGTCAAAAAAGAGTCGTTAACAATGTCATCCAAATTCATTTCATAGCCGCTTTCCCTCGCTAGTATAAGTATCTTTCTAGCGACATCTACACCGCTTAAATCTATTCTAGGATCTGGTTCTGTAAAGCCTTCTGCTTGAGCTTGCTTTACGACGTCATGAAATTTTGTTGAACGATTGAAATTGTTAAAAACAAAGTTTAAACTTCCAGATAAAACAGCTTCAATAGATGCTATTTTATCTCCTGAGGCCACCAAATTATTTAACGTATCAATTATAGGTAAACCCGCTCCAACATTGGTTTCAAAAAGAAATGAAGCATTGTATTTTTTAGAGAGATATTTAAGGTTTTGATAATTTTTGTAGTCACTAGAACAAGCAATTTTATTACAAGCAACTACAGAAATACTTCGTTTTAAATACTCTGCATACATATTGGAAACCGCTTCACTTGCTGTAATATCTATAAAAATACTGTTTCGTTTATTCAATACAGTAGTTTTCTCTAAAAAACTATGAAGAGAGGCTGGTTCGCCAGACAAAAGCAATTCTTTCCAGTTTTCTAGTGGAATGCCTTCATCATCAAAATGCATTTTTTTAGAATTTGAAATTCCTATAACTCTCAAATTAATATGTAGTTCCTTTTTTAAAAATTTGCTTTGTTGGTGAATCTGAGACAGCAATCGTTCACCAACATTTCCTACGCCAGTAATAAAGACATTAAGCTGTTTAGTCTTGACTTCAAAAAAAGTTTCATGAAGAGAATTCAACGCCTTTTTGACGTCTTTTTTAAAAATAACTGCTGATATATTTTTTTCAGATGCTCCTTGAGCTATTGCTCTAACATTAATATTGTTCTTTCCTAAAGCACTAAACATCTTGCCGCTTATCCCTTGATGGTTTTTCATATTATCCCCGACCACAGCAACAATTGACAAGTCTTTTTCGACAGTGACAGGTCTGATTTTTCGTTTTGAAATTTCATATTCAAATTCATCATCTACAGCTGTGGCTGCAAGCTCTGTATCATAGTCTGAAATTCCGAAACAAATAGAATGCTCGGAGGAAGCCTGAGTAATAAATATGACATTAATTTTTTCAAGAGCTAGGACTTCAAACAAACGTTTGGAAAAGCCTGGAATACCGATCATTCCATTACCTTGGAGCGTAAGTAAAGCGATATTATCTACGCTGGATATCCCACTCACTACATTAGATCTAGGATCTAGGTTGCTTTGAGTTTTAATTAAAGTCCCTTTATCGTTGGGTTTCAGCGTGTTTTTAATCAAAATTGGTATTTCTGAATCTAAAGCGGGCTGTATGGTAGGTGGAAATAAAACCTTAGCCCCAAAATGAGACAACTCCATGGCCTCCTGATAAGACAATACTTCTATAGGAAAAGCTTGTTTTACAAGCTTAGGATTAGCAGTATACATACCGCTAACATCAGTCCAGATTTCTAGTTGTTTTACTCTAAGAGCCGCAGCAATGATGGACGCTGTAAAATCTGATCCTCCTCGACCAAGAGTTGTTATTTCTCCACTATTAGATTTTGAAACAAACCCTGGAAGAATTGTAAGCTTGTGGCTTTCTTGAAAATAATCCTGAATGTTTTTGTTGGTGACCAAGTAATTAACGTCTGCTTTTGTAAATATAGAATTGGTCACAATAAGGTCTTGACTGTTTTTTCTTACAGCGTCAATACCTCTTGCCTTAATGGCTTCCGTAAGAATAAATGAAGACATTAATTCTCCAAAACTCACCAGTTTATCTGACGTTTTAGGCGTTAATTCGTTGATGAGAAAAATCCCATCCAAAAGATTTTTCAAGTAATTTAATTCACTGGACAAATAATCTTGAGCTATTTCATTGCCAGATGGAATTAATTCTGAAAGAATTTTAAAATGGATGTTTTTTATAGCCTCAAATTCAGTGTTATAGTCTTCATTTTTATTTAGAGCCAGTAAGCCAGAGTTAAGTAGTTTATCTGTAATACCGCCTATAGCTGAAACCACACAAATCACTTTTCCTTTATTTGAATAACGTTCTAGAATATCCATAACCTTAGTTATGTTTTCTGAGTTGCATACTGAAGACCCTCCAAATTTTAATACATCCATGACTTACTTTTTTCGTTATTGAGCTATAAATTTTTAGTTAAAACATATACAAATGACGGTTAATTTATTTTGAAGGAAAAGATTCTGTAGCTCTTTTCTTTTAATTTAAATAATTCTAAGAAAAAGCACCTTTTTGCTTAGAATTATTTATTGGAGGAGCGACCAAAGATATAAGAGATATAATAAGGAGATTTTTTCTAAAGAAAAAAGACCAAATGGAAGCTAAGTATAGACAAATAAAGGGAATAGAAAGAGGCTTAAATGACAGACCAATCAGAAAATTTAATCAACATAACCCAATTAAAACTCAAAAAATTAAGGTTTCGTACTTAGGGGTTAAATTTAGCTTGAATTATTTTTTGACTCCTTAAAGCTGAAAATAATCAGCATAACCATAGTTAAGGAAAAATATAGGCATAACAGGAGTTACGATTCTATTTTATGACGATTAGTAAGTGAAAAAAAACTTATTTTACACGCTATTTAAACGCTAAATTAGCACAAACCCCATCTCAGACATCTAAACTACTCTTTACTAAGCCTTGAAACTTCTTCTAAAGTGACTTGGGAGAGCTTCCTATCCGCATTACCAAAGTTATTCAGTATATAATTCATCACATCGGCAACTTCTCTATCGGTTAGCCCCATAGGGGCCATATAGTTATTGTATGTTTTTCCATTAACCTCTATTTCCCCTTTGAGCCCATATTTGATAGACTTAATACTTTCAATTCTTTTTTCTGAAAGCCAATTTGAATTTGCTAAAGGTGGATATATTCCTTCTACGCCCTCACCTTTTGATAAGTGGCAACGCATACAAAAGCCTGAATATATCCCTTCTCCGTCTTTGATGCTTTGTTTTAGATCTTTTTCCTGACTAATAGGAGAATAATCTGGAGAATTTTCGGATTCAAATTCAGGACCAAAGGAGTATAAATTAAAGGCGATAAAAAGCAATACAAACAAATATTTCATACTTAAGATTTAGGAAGTATTTTAACGACACCAACTCCTTCTATACCGACATAAATAAAACCATCTGTGCCTTGTTTTACACTTCTCACACGACCCACCTTATTTAAAAGTTTTTCTCTTTTCTGAACACCATTTTCGTTGATAACTAAATGTTCTAAGTATTGAAACTTGAGGGAACCAGCTAAAATATTGCCTTTCAATTTTGGATATTTATTTGAGGTAACAAAGGTCATCCCACTAGGAGCGATAGAAGGAACCCAATAATAAAATGGCTGTTCCATGCCTGGTTGTGAAGTTTGATCTGTCAACTCGGTACCGTTATAATTGATTCCATAACTGATGACAGGCCAACCGTAATTAGCCCCTTTTTTGATAATATTGATCTCATCCCCTCCTCTTGGTCCGTGTTCGTGCACCCAGATTTTACCAGACTCTGGGTGTATTTCCATGCCTTGAGGGTTTCTATGGCCATAAGAATAAATAGCTTTTATAGCATTTTCATCAGCATAAAAAGGATTATCCTCAGGAATGGACCCATCATCGTAAAATCTATAGATTTTACCTCCATCTCTACGGATGTCTTGGGGGTTTACTTCTCTCTCCCCTCTTTCTCCTATGGACATATATAAGTAGCCGTCATTATCAAACTCCAGTCGGCCACCAAAATGAACCCCTTTTGTTGTGTTTGGTGATGCTTTATAAAGGGTTTCCATATTAGAAAGCTCTCCATCGATAAAGTTGGCTTTTACTAGTGCTGTATGACCTCCCTCCTCAGCCCCTTGTGTAGATGCATGTGTAAAATATATCCAAGGTTTTTGAGGATAATCTGGGTGGATTTTCACGTCTAATAATCCACCCTGCCCTCTGTTATATACATTTGGTACGTCGGCAACTTTGGTGGTTATTCCGTTTTTGTGATAATAAATTTGACCTTCTTTTGAAGTTGCTAAAAAACTTCCATCTTCAAAAAAATCCAGTCCCCACGGTATTTCTATATCTTCGATGACGACTTCAAGAGAATAGTCTTCTTCTAAAGTATCAATTGTACTATCGTTCTGAGCGCAGGCTATAAAGCTAATGCTTAACAAACCAAGAGTCAATGTTTTTATATTCATAGCATAAAATTTCAAATCTAATTTCAAAAATAGATCTTTATTTCACACTTAATTAATAAAAATTTATTGTTTTGCTTCTAGACTTTCAATTTTAGTTTGGAGCTCTTTGATCGTTTTTTCTTGATCATCGATTATCCGCTTGCTATTTATGTATAAAAAAACCGCCATTACTGCGGATATCACAAAAAGATATAAGTAGATATTTTTAGCCATTACACTTCAATTTTTAAGTTATCATAGGCCAGAAAAACACCCTCTGGTAATTCACTTTGAACCTCATCGTGAAATCCCATATGGTGGCTTAAATGAGTGAAATATGCTCTTTCAGGTTTTAGATAATCAACCACATCCAAGGCTTGGTTCAAATTCAAATGAGATCTGTGTTCCTCTTTTCTTAAGGCATTTAGCACTAAAGTTTTTACACCTTTAAGCTTTTCTAGTTCTTTATCTGGAATGATCTTGGCATCTGTCACATAAGCGAAATCACCAAATCTAAACCCATAAACTTGGAGTTCTGGATGGTAAACGTTCATGGGAATAACTTCTTTGTTTCCTATTAAAAATGGTGAATCATCTATAAGAGTGGTGTCTAAGGTTGGTGCACCAGGGTATTTATTTTCAGTTTCGAATACATATTGAAACCTTTGTTTTAGACTCTCCAGAACTCTTTTATGCGAATAAATTGAAATATTTCCTTGTCTGAAATAAAATGGCCTTATGTCATCAAGGCCAATAACATGGTCATTATGTTCGTGAGTAAATAAAATGCCATCTATTTTTTTGACATTGTTGACTAACATTTGCTGCCTAAAATCTGGACCACAGTCAATTACATATGAATAGTCTTCCCATTCAAGAAGCACTGATACCCGTAAGCGCTTGTCTTTTGGGTTTTTGCTTAAACACACTGGATGATCACTACCTATAATGGGAACTCCCTGAGAAGTCCCTGTCCCTAAAAATGTTACCTTCAAAACGTTATATTTCATACAAAACTATAGTTTTTTTTTCTTAAGATAAGAGTATTACCTATTTTTGTTCTGAGTTTAAAAACTGTTTAAGACTTCATAAAACTTCAGCTTATGTCTATTACAATAATGGGTGACAAAGACTTTGAGAGTGCACTTTCCATCAAAGATAAATCCCTGAGAATAAATCTCAACGAAAACATTTACGGAACTTTTGCTGAAATTGGTGCAGGTCAAGAAACCGTAAGAAATTTTTTTCGTGCTGGGGGCTCCTCAGGAACAATAGCTAAAACCATGAGCGCCTATGATAAGGACTTTAGTGATGCTATATATGGTGTTGAAGAGGATAGACGCTATGTGACAGAAAGTAGACTCCAGAAAATGCTGGACCATGAGACCAATCTAATTGAAGAAAGGATTCACAGAAGTAAACACCCTAACAAATTATTTTTCACCTACGCGAATACGGTCGCTACAATAGATTTTGCAAAGCGTTATAAAGGCCATGGGTGGGTTGGCATTAAATACCAATTAAAGCCTAAATCTGAATATAACAAGATAGCTTTACACATCCGTTTTAAAGAAAATGATGCCAGATTACAGCAGAACACACTAGGAACTTTAGGAACAAATCTTATATACGCAGCTTACTATGCTCATAATAATCCTAAGCAAATTCTAAATGAACTTTATGATCATTTACATAAAGACCAGATAGAAATTGATACCATAAATTTTTCAGGACCTGTTTTTAAAGATGTGGATAACAGATTAATGAGTCTACAATTGGTTAAAAACGGGATGACAGAGGCTGTTATGTTTGCTCCAGATGGTAATAACATCTTGCCAGCTAAAGCATTATATAAAAAGAATATCTTAGCCTTGAGAGGAAGCTTTAGACCTGTAACTAAAGTAAATATGGATATTTATGATACCGCTTTGGAACTTTTTGAAAAGGAAAAGAAGGTTAAAAAAGAGAATATCCAAGCTGTATTTGAAATTACCTTATCCAACTTAAGATCCGAAGGAGAAATAAACGAAGGGGACTTTATGGATAGAGCTAAACTTCTTTGCTCACTAGGCCACACGGTTATGATTTCTAATTTTCAAGAATACTATAAACTTGTCGAATACTTTTCTAATTATACCAAGGAAAGAATGGGACTTGCTATGGGTGTAAATAACCTCATAGATGTTTTTGATGAAAAATATTACAGGCACTTAAGCGGAGGGATTCTTGAAGCCTTTGGTAAATTATTTTTTAAAGATTTAAGGGTTTACTTATATCCTTATAAAGATCCAAAAACACAAAAAGTGACCGATAGTGACAATTTAAAAGTTCATCCTCGTATGAAAGAGCTTTACAAGTTCTTCAAGCATAACGGAAGAGTTGTTGATATTGAACATTATGATAAAGATATTTTAAGCATATTTTCTCGAGATATTCTCCAAAAAATTTCAAATGGTGAAAATGGTTGGCAAGAGGCTCTACCTGAAAAAACAGCTAAAATGATCGAGGAACAAGAGCTATTTCAAAGGGAGTATAAAAAAATGCCTGAAAAAGTCGGTTTTTAAAATCTTTTTTGAATCCTGTATTGTAAGCTGCTTAGGATTAATACCTTAAGCAGCTTTTGTTTTAAGTGGTTTTCCAAAAGTATGGTGTAAATAGAATCAATACTGTAAATAATTCTAATCTACCCAACAGCATTAAAAAAGAACTCCAGAATTTACCAAATACAGAAAGTGAAATATAATTATCTACAGGACCAAGCTCTCCAAAGGCTGGCCCAACATTTCCTAAAGAGGAGGCAGAGGCTCCTAAAGCAGTTTCAAAATCTAGCCCAGTTCCTGCAAAAACTGCAGCACCTATTATAAAAGAAAGAGAGTATAATATGAAAAAACCAAGAATATTATAAACGATTTTTTGATCTATGGAGGATCCTTTATACCTCACTGGAAGAATAGCGTTAGGGTGAAGTATTCTTCTGAATTCTTGGAATCCATTTTTGATCATAATAAGATGTCTTATCACTTTTATTCCACCTGAAGTTGACCCTGCAGAACCTCCTAGAAAAAATAATCCAAAAAATAAAACAGTAAGCAAAGGTGTCCATAAGGTATAATCTGCAGAGACGAATCCTGTTGTTGTTATTATAGCGAGTACTTGAAATAGACCATGACGTATAGCACTTTCAAACTCACCAAAAACCATAGGATATTCTATGCTCGAAATAGTTGGATCTGAAAAATAATAGATCGATAATGAAGTGATTGCAGTAGCCCCAATAATAAATAAGAAATACCATTTAAACTCTTCATTATGAAGAACATTAGCCATTTTGCCTTTAAAGGCATAATAGCTTACTACAAAATTGGTACCTGCCAAAAACATAAAAAATATAACGATATATTGTATGGATGGGTTATCATTCCAATAGGCTAGATTTGCATTTTTTGTTGAAAATCCTCCAGTAGAAAGAGTGCTAAGAGCGTGATTGCAGGCATCAAACCAAGTCATGCCAGCTACTTTTAGCAAAATTGTTTCTGAGACAGTATATCCAAAATAAATAAGCCACAAACGCTTAGCCGTATCTGCTATTTTAGGCTTGACTTTGTCGGCACTAGGGCCAGGAGATTCCGCAGAAAATAATTGCATCCCTCCTATTCCAAATAAAGGCAATATAGCTACAGCAAGAACTATAATTCCCATACCCCCAATCCAGTGCGTAAGGCTTCTCCAGAGTAAAATCCCATCAGGTAAGGCCTCGATATCATTTATAATTGAAGCCCCTGTAGTGGTATATCCCGACATTGTTTCAAAAAAGATATTTTCAATTCCCTTTATTTCTCCAGACAAAACATAAGGTAACATTCCACTTAAGACCATAAAAAGCCAACCCAAAGTCACGATCAAATATCCTTCTCTTTGGGAAATATCTTTGTCGTGATTTCTAGTAAAAAACATGGCCAACAGACCCGTAAATATCGAAATGATGGCGGAGACCGCTATAAAAAAGGCTACAGACTCCTGGGAAAACCAGCTATAAATAGCGGGTATAAGCATAAAGCCCCCGTTGAATACAAGAAGCACGCCCATGATGTGCGCGACTATTTTAAAATTCAGATTCAACACATTAACAGAATAAATTCTCTACACTTTTTATGGACTTAGGAAGCGTACACACGACAATCCTATCTCCTTCTCTAATTTTAAAATCACCAAGAGCAATAATCCCTTTGCCATCTCTTATCACACCCCCAACGACTGCTGTTCGAGGAAAATTGATGTCAACTATTTTACTGTTAGTCACTTTAGAATTTGCTTTAACCACAAACTCGAGCAATTCAGCATTCATATTGTTGAGTTTGGTCATAGCGATAACATCACCTTTTCGCAAATATCTAAATATACTATTGGCAGCCAATAGCTTTTTATTAACCAATGAGTGAATCCCTATGGAATGGCTCAATTGAAAATAATCGACATTTTCAACCAATGCTATGGTTTTTTTTACGCCTTTTGAATTGGCCACAAGGCAAGTGATAATGTTTGTTTCGGAATCCTCAGTCACAGCGATAAAGGCATCCATTTTGCTTATGTTTTCCTCTTTTAAGATTTCAACATTTCTACCATCGGCATTTATGATTAAAGCATTTGGTAAAATATTGGCTAGGTGAGTCGCTTTCTTAAGATCTTTCTCAATAATTTTAACTGAGAATTTTTCCTTACACAGTTTTTCCGCAAGTGTCCTACCAATATTGCTACCTCCCAATATCATTACTTTTTTAATAGATCGCTTTTCCGCGCCAGTGAGTTTATACAACTCTTCAACACCTTCAGAATCTGTAATAAAATAAACCCTATCCCCTCTTTTAAAAATAGTATCTCCTCGAGGCATAATAGTAAGCTGAGTTCCATAGCGTTGTAAAGCTATTGGTACAAAGTGTAAGCCTGGAAAAATATCGGCAGCCTCTTGTACTGTATTTCCTATAAATGGCGCTTTAGACCTCAAAGTAAGCCCAATCATAGTGAGGGCACCGTCATCAAATTTAAAAGTGTCTGTAAAGGCAGATTGATTTAAGAGCATTTCCACTTCCTTGGCGGCAAGGGCTTCAGGGGAAATCATTTCATCAATCCCTAAAGCTTTCATATTTATAACTTTTTCATTTCCCAATTGGTGAAAATCTAAGAGTTCTTGGTTAGAAACTCTGGCGACAGTTCTACCAGCTCCCATTTGCTTAGCAAAAACGCAAACAGATATATTGATAGACTGATTAGAGGTAACAGCGATAACCATGTCTGAATGATCAACGTCTGCCTCTTTCAACGAACTTGGAAGAGTTGCGTCGCCTACAAGCGTTTTAATGTCTAAATGTTTATTAGCATACTCTAGTTTACCTTCATCGATATCTAAAAGAGTGATAGCGTGAGATTCGTAAGAGAAAAGTTTAGCAAGATGAAAACCAACTTCTCCAGCACCAGCAATAATTATTTTCATAGATACAAAATTAGGGTAAAATTTTAAAAAAGTACCATTAACTGCTTATATATTGGACAAAGGTATTCTTTAGAAGATGTATCTTTGCGAGAAATAATAGACTATGAGTAAGGACGTTAAGCCCTACAAAGATTCTGAAGTAGAAAAGAAAAAACAAGTCGAACAGATGTTTGATAATATCTCAGGAAATTACGACAGTTTAAACCGTGTAATCACTTTCGGAATAGACCTTAAATGGAGAAAAAAGGTAATAAAGATGGTGAAGAAGACCAATCCTAAATACATTTTAGACGTTGCCACTGGTACTGGAGATTTAGCTATTGCCATGGCAGATTCCCATGCCGAAAAAATTATAGGCTTGGATATTTCTGCTGGTATGCTTCAAGTTGGAATAGATAAAATTCAAAAAAAAGAGTTGAACAAACGCATTGAAATGGTTCAAGCTGATTCTGAAAATCTGCCCTATCCAGACCATACTTTCGATGCTATTACTGTTGCCTTTGGTGTTCGTAATTTTGAAGATTTAGAAAAAGGCTTATCAGAAATTTATCGGGTCCTTACTCCAGGAGGTATATTTGTCATCCTAGAAACATCAGTCCCTACTAAGTTTCCTTTTAAACAGGGCTATAAATTTTACTCTAATAGCGTTTTACCAATTGTAGGAAAACTTTTTTCTAAAGACAAAAGTGCTTATCAATATTTAAGTGAAAGTGCCTCAGTTTTTCCTTTTGGAGAAAAGTTCAACAATATTTTAAGAAAAGCTGGGTTTATAGATGTAGAAAGCTTTCCACAAACATTTGGTGTTTCCACAATTTATTCCGCAACAAAAAAGTAATTATGAGGCTTATTTTTCTACTGGTTTTTTTATTGGGCTTTAACTATATGAATGCTCAACTTTTCAGTCAAGAAAAAGTTCTTAATAAGGAGAATTTGGATAAAAAAAGATGGTCTTGGGGCTATTTTCTTGGGTTTAATATATATGATTTTCAAATTAAATATAAAGACCCAGGGGAAGAGATTACTGTTGAAAAAAGCCCGAGTTTTAGTGTGGGATTGATCGGAAACTTTAGGCTTAGTGACTATGTAGATTTAAGACTGGAACCAGGTGTTGTATTTACCAGTAGAAATTTGAATTTTAACTTTCCTCCTAATTTCGGAAATCAGGGCGATAGCTTTAGGGAGGTTAAATCGTCTTACATCCACATCCCTTTACTTTTGAAATTTTCGGCTGAGCGTATTAATAACTTTAAGCCTTTTGTGATTGGAGGTGCCTCCATCTCCCATAATTTATCTAGTAACGAAGACAACCCACAGGATAACTCTGCTGGCCAATTCCGTTTAAAAACTCAAAATTATTATTACGAAGTAGGATTTGGAATAGATTTTTATTTTGACTATTTCAAATTCACCCCGTCAATTAGAGGAGTTTTTGGGATGGGAGATGAGCTAGTTAGAGACAAGGATCTAAATAGTCCATGGACTGCTAATATTGAATCTTTAAAAACCAGAGGTCTTTTTATTAACTTAACGTTTCAATAATTCACATCAAATTAAACCTATAATATCACAGTAAAGCCTTTAGGTTTTGATTGCTTTTTATCAGAAATAAGTGCCGTAACTAAGACCATGACCATACTAATTATTTTTAATGTCAAACTACCAAAAAGCCTGTGTTGAGCTTCGTCGTAGTATAATTTGATTTATTTACAAGACGTCATTACTTTAATTGGGCATTATCTGCGTTTAAACTCACTAAGCAGAATAGCCCCAGCCATAGCGACATTTAGACTTTCCGCATTTTTCACAACCCCATGTCTAGGTATAGATATCTTAGCATCCAATTGTGAATAAATCTCTGAACTAATACCGTTAGCTTCATTTCCTAAGATTATAATGGCATTTTTAGTTTTTAAAGGAGTTTCATAAATATTTTCACCCTCCATAACAGCTCCATATTTAAAATTGGGTGTGTTTAACAAGTAAGACTCTAGGTCTGTAAAAATAATATTCACCCTTGTTAGAGACCCCATCGTGGCTTGGACTACTTTAGGATTAAAACAATCCACGGTATCTAAAGAGCAAATTATCTGTTTTATCCCAAACCAATCGCACATTCTAATTATTGTTCCTAAATTCCCAGGATCTCTAATGCTGTCTAGGGCTAGAGTTAGTTCTGCTTTGTCGTCGGGAACAGTAGATTTAGGAATCTCAAAAACAGCCAATGCAGTTTGAGCTGTTTTAAGGTTTGAAATTCGCTGTAAATCTTTTTCTGAAATGATATAACTTTCACCTTCTTCACTATGAAAAATATCAGCTATTGAATATAATGCATTAAGCCTGAATGGACTTTTTAGAAATTCTTTGATTACTTTTACCCCTTCAGCCACAAAAAGGCCGTTTTCTACCCGGTGTTTCTTTTTAGTTAGACTTTTTATGAGTTTAATTTGATTTTTACTAAGCATTTAGAATTACATTTTTGAAAACAAGAAAGACTTGAATAATCGACTCACAAAACTACTATTAATTCCTTTAATAGTAGTCCTATTTTTTTCTTGTGATGTAACTAGAAAACTAAAGGATAATGAGTTTTTAATTACAGAGCAGTCTATCTTCAGCAAAGATTCTCTAGTCATAAGAAGAGAACTTTACAATCAATTATCTCAGCAAGTCAATACCAAACTTCTTAGCTTCCCTCTTAAGCTTCATATCTATAATTTAGGACAACGCAATCCTGAGGAGCGATTTGTAAATTGGGTAAATAAGAAAGATAAAAGATCAGATAAGTTAGTTTCATTTTTGTCAAAACGGCAAGTGATTCAATTAAAAAAATCATGGGTCAATATCAATAATTCTATTAAAAAAACAGGAGAAATTCCTACTCTTTATGATAAAACTAAAACTGAAAACTCACTTAAGAAATTAGAATCTTGGTATTGGAACAAGGGTTGGTTTAATGCAAAAGCGGAGTATTCAGTTAAGACTGATTCCATTCGACAAACGGTTGAAATAGATTACACTATTGATCCAGGCACTTTATACCTTATCGATTCGATTTCAGAAAACATTGCATCTCCTGCAGCAGATTCTTTATATCAAATTATCAAAAAAGAATCAAAAGTTAAAGTAGGTCAGCCCTATAATACCATTCAATTTAATATTGACAGAGATAGAATTAGCGCCTATTTTAGAAATCATGGACTCTATCATTTTGAGAAAGAGTTCATCACTTACTACGCAGACACAATTAATAATGACAAAAAGATAAATCTAGAATTAAATATTTCTAACCGCAGTATTGACGTGAGAGATACCGTTTCATTTATCCCGTTTAAGATCCATAATATAAGTGAAGTCAATGTCTTTTCAGATTATGACGGAACCTCTACCAAAATAGAAGATTCATTGCGCTTAAAAGGCTTAAATATCTTCAGTTTTGGAAGCTTAAAGATCAAACCTCAAGTCTTATCTGACTTTATTTTTATTAAAAGAGATAGTGTTTATAGGGATGTAGATAGGACAAGAACCAACAATAGAATATCTGAAACTCAAATTTTCAAATACCCAAACATTCTTTACCAAGAGGACCCCAGAGATAGTACTGGCACAGATTTAATAGCCAATGTTCTTTTAACTCCAAAGGAAAGATTTTCTACCAACTTTAGTGTGGACGTAAGTCAAAGCAATATTCAAGAATTTGGTATTGGTTTTAACACTTCTATTTTATCGAGAAATGTTTTTAGAGGGGCAGAGACTTTAGAGCTTTCAGGAAGAGGGAATTTTGGTGCTTCCCGAGACTTAGCCAATTCTGAGGACCAATTCTTGGATATTCTAGAGTATGGGGCGGATTTAAGATTAAATTTTCCAAAAATTATTTTCCCTTTCTCAACTCAAAGCATCGTGAACAACAGGATGTCTCCCTTTACTTCGGCGAGCATTGGGTTTAGCACACAAGAAAACATCGGTTTAGATCGAAGAAATCTAAATGCTACTTTTGGCTACCGTTGGAAACCTAAAGACAGAAAGTCTTATCAATTCAATTTAATGAATGTCCAATTTGTTAATAATTTAAATGTAGATAACTTCTTTAACGTCTTTAGAAATTCCTATACAGAGTTAAATGAAGTAGCAATAGCAAATATAGAGCAAGTAAATCCAGAATTTCTTATCAGAAATAATGAAGGGGATTTCAACCTCATTATTCCTCAAGGTGCTGAAGGTTTTATTAATTCTATTAATAATGGAACAACCAGTCTAAATGCAGATGAGCAACAAGTAGCGAATTCATTAATAGAGAGAAAAGAACGACTTACAGAAAACAACCTTATAATCGCTTCTGATTTTGTGTACGACTACAGTTCGAGGCAAAACATCTATGATGAAAATTTTTCACAATTTAGAGCTAAGGTAGAATGGGCTGGGAGCCTTTTGTCAGCCTTAGCCAACCCCTTAGGGTTAGAACAGATTGAAGCTGGAAATTATAGATTATTTGGCGTTCAATTTTCTCAGTATGTCAAAACAGAGCTTAACTACATAAAGCATTGGGATCTAGGTAACCAACGTATCGTTGCAGCAAGAGCTTATGGTGGTATTGCCATTCCTTTTGGAAACGCAAACTCTATTCCTTTTCCAAGAAGTTTTTTTGGAGGTGGCCCTAATGACAATAGAGGATGGAGGCCTTATGATCTTGGGCCTGGAAGCACCAATGCTGTAAATGATTTTAATGAGGCTAACTTTAAATTATCCTTTAATGCAGAATATAGATTTAATCTCTTTGGCTCACTAAACAGTGCCTTGTTTATAGATGCAGGTAATATTTGGAATGTACTGGATAATGTGGAAGACCCAGCAGCGAGGTTTGATGGGTTGAAGGACCTTAGTGAGTTGTCCATCGCTTCAGGTTTTGGATTAAGATATGATATTGATTTTTTTGTGATCCGCATGGATCTTGGTTTTAAAACCTATAATCCTGGTAGTGAAGGATCTAAATGGTTTAAAGATTATAATTTTAGCAACGTTATTTTTAACTTTGGAATCAATTATCCATTCTAGAAGATTATTATTTCTTAATTTTACATTTTAATTTTTTAAAACATAGACTATGAGTCATAACATAAAACCTGGCGTTGCCACTGGTAAAGAAGTACAGGAGATTTTTCAACACGCAAAAGAGAACAACTATGCTCTCCCCGCTGTAAATGTTGTAGGATCTAATACCATCAATGCAGTTTTAGAAACTGCTGCAAAACTGAACTCACCAGTTATTCTTCAATTTTCAAATGGAGGTGCTCAGTTTAATGCTGGGAAAGGTTTGAGCAATGATAAAGAGCTTGCAGCCATCAAAGGAGCCGCTACTGGCGCAAAGCATGTTCATGATTTAGCAGAAGCTTATGGCGCAACCGTCATTTTACATACAGACCACTGTGCTAAAAAATTATTGCCATGGATCGATGGTTTATTAGATGAAGGTGAAGCCTTTTTTAAAGTTCACGGTAAACCGCTTTATAGTTCTCATATGATTGACTTATCGGAAGAGCCTATAGAAGAGAACATAGAGATCTGTAAGGGATACTTGGAGAGAATGAAAAAAATGGGAATGACTTTAGAAATCGAGCTCGGAGTAACAGGAGGTGAAGAAGATGGTGTAGACAATACAGATATCGATTCTTCTAAGCTTTACACCCAGCCTGAGGAAGTTGCTTATGCTTACGAAGAATTGAGCAAAGTATCCGATCAGTTTACAATCGCTGCAGCATTTGGAAATGTACATGGAGTTTACAAGTCAGGTAATGTCAAGTTAACCCCGAAAATTCTTAAAAATTCTCAAGAATACGTATCCAAAAAATACAATGTCGAAGAAAATCATATCGATTTCGTTTTTCATGGAGGAAGTGGCTCTACAGTAGAAGAGATAAAAGAAGCGATTGGATACGGAGTCATCAAAATGAACATTGATACAGATCTTCAATATGCGTTTGCGGAAGGCATCAGAGATTACATGACTGATCATGCTGACTATGTTTCTACTCAAATTGGAAATCCTGAAGGAGACGATGTTCCAAACAAAAAATATTACGACCCTAGAAAGTGGCTTAGAGAAGGTGAAAAAACATTAATAACCAGATTAACAAAAGCTTTTGAGGATTTAAACAACGTCAACACGTTATAACAGTTATATAAAGAAGGATATGGCAGCTTGGTTTAAAAGAAAGAAAAAAGGAATACAAACCGCTACCGAAGACAAGAAAGATGTTCCCAAAGGTCTTTGGTATAAGTCTCCTACAGGTAAAATTATCGATTCTGAACAACTTGCAAAAAATTTTTATGTAAGTCCGGAAGATGGGTATCACGTTAGAATTGGTTCAGCAGAATATTTTGATATTTTATTTGATAATGGAAAATTTGAAGAACTCGATGTAAAACTCAAGTCGAAAGATCCCTTAAAATTCGAGGATACCAAAAAGTATAAGGACAGACTTAAAGAAGTTCAAGAAAAAACCCATTTAAATGATGCTATCAGGACAGGCATTGGCAAATCTAAAGGAAAAGAGATAGTCATTGCAGCAATGGATTTTAAATTTATTGGTGGCTCTATGGGCTCTGTAGTTGGTGAGAAAATCGCTAGAGCTGTAGATCATGCTATTGCCCATAAATGTCCCTTAATCATCATCTCAAAATCTGGAGGAGCAAGAATGATGGAAGCTGCTTTATCGTTGATGCAATTGGCAAAAACATCTATAAAATTAACACAACTTGCCAATGCAAAATTACCATATATCTCTCTTTGCACAGATCCAACTACAGGGGGGACTACAGCTTCTTTTGCTATGTTAGGAGACATTAATATATCGGAACCTGGTGCTTTAATAGGCTTTGCAGGACCTAGAGTTGTAAAAGACACTACGGGTAAGGAACTTCCAAAAGGTTTTCAGTCTTCAGAATTTTTAAAAGAACATGGGTTTTTAGATTTCATTTCACACAGAAAAGAATTGAAAAATAAAATCAATTTATACTTGGATCTGATTTTGAATCAACCAGTAAGAGCTTAAAAAAGGCAGCATTATTGTCCTCTTTTTATTTATAAATACCTCACTATTTATCCTGTATCTAGTCCTAAATAATCTGTACAGATTATTAAAAGATTAAATCCATAACTTATAGCTTAACGATGCTAGCATCGTTAAGCTATTTTAATTTGCATTGTTTTCTTTTGAGTTTTTTGTTTGTTCGTCTCTATAGGTGTTATACCAAATTAGACCTATAATGACGCAATAAATCGTTTTACCGATATGAATTCGGCACAGGCTTTTTTAGCCTGCTTTTCATCAAAAATAATTACCGTAGCTAAGGCTATGCTAGTTATTTTTTTATAGAAAGCAGATGGAAAAAAGACTATACCTTAATAAATCGTTTTGATAAAATGATCTAAATAAGCATGAGTATGATACAAATTGTGGGGTTTCTAAAAACTGGCGTCAATAATTAAATTGAAGCGTTCACATTGATAACATCACGAAGATGAACGTTTAGCTTTGCGTGTCATTAGGGTGCTGTAGTAAATATTCTTTCGGAAATAATAATTTGATATTGGCGTAAGATTTTAAAAGAGCTCTTTGAGATTTTTCAAAATTTTTCCATTTAGCTTTTTTGATACCCTCGGAGGCTTCCGGTATGAGTTTGCCCTGGAAATCAGTTTTCATCTCGTACCAATGGGTTTCTTTTAACTTATATTTCCCGTTGCGATTGATGATATGATAGGTAATCTGTAAAAATCTTACAATCGTCAAGCCTTGAACATGGGTTTCTTCTTCGACTTCTCTGATAGCGGTTTCCTCGATGTTCTCATCCTTTTCAGCCTTGCCTTTAGGTAAGTCCCATTTTTTATTGCGGTAAATAAATAATATTTCTTTTTGGGAATTATACACCAAACCTCCAGCAGCCACAATAACTTTCAATTTCTTTTTAAGATGCTTCAAAAGTTTATCTTCCTTTTTATGGTAAAGGTTGATATAGTTGAGCTCCCCAGCTTCAACCTCATGAATAAGCTTTTTGATTTTAGCCTTTTTAATGTGTATATTGATATATTGTGAACCTGTATTTTCTTGGGTAGATAATATTATTGGCACGTCATTCACGAAAACTTTATACATTTGTAAACATGATTTTAGATGAAAACACAGCTCATAAGACCGCAGAACTATTACTGCAAATTAACGCAATAAAATTAAACCCACAAGACCCTTTTATTTGGGCAAGCGGTTTAAAATCACCCATATATTGCGACAATCGAATTATCCTATCCTATCCTCCTATCAGAAATTTTATTGTTTCCGAATTGGCCAAACCTATAGAAACCCTTTTCGGTAAACCTGATGTCATTGCAGGTGTAGCCACCGGTGCGATAGGAATTGGAGCTATTATCGCAGATTATCTAGGATTACCATTCGTATATGTTAGGCCTGAGCCTAAAAAACATGGTAGAAAAAATCAAATAGAAGGTAAATTAGATCCTCATGCCAATGTGATTGTTATTGAAGATCTCATCAGTACAGGTAAAAGTAGTTTGAACGCTATAAAGGCTTTAAAAGAAGAAGGTCAAGCGCATATTAAGGGAATGATGGCAATCTTTTCTTATGGATTTGATGAAGCAGAAGCCAGATTTAAAGAAGAACATATGGACGTTTACACTCTTGGTAATTATGATATCTTACTTGAAGAAGCTTACAAAACCAATTATTTAGATAAAAAAGAACTTGAATTATTAAAAACCTGGCGAGAAGATCCTGCCAATTGGAACCAATAAACTATGCACCTAGAAAGCGAAAAAGTAAGTATTGCTAAAAGTCAGAAAGAAACTTTTGATTTTTTAAAAAATGTAGAGAACTTTAAAAAATTAATGCCTGAAAGTATTGAAAAATTTGAAATGCTTTCAACAGACAGTTTCCTTTTCCAACTTAAAGGAATGCCTACCATAAAATTAGAATTAGAGAGAACAGAACCTAATGACCTAGTTGTTTTAGCAGCCGCAAGCGACAAACTCCCTTTCACTTTAAGAGGAGAGATTAAAGAAGTAAACGAAAGAGAGTCTTCAGTTCAACTTATTTTTGAAGGTGAGTTCAATAGCATGATGGCTATGATGATTAAAAATCCTATCAAAAAATTCATTACCACCTTGGGCGAAAACCTCAAAGCTATTTAAATTTTAAACTATTACTTATTGTTGTGCCAAGGGCAATTGGCGTGTATTTTGCACGTTAAATAAATATTGGCTCTAATTAAAATATTATTCTAAATTTAGGCTTTAATACTATTTCTTATGGAGGAAGAAAGATTGCGAGCACTTTACAGTTATAATATAATTGATTCTGAAAAAGATGAAAGTTTTGATAGGCTCGTAGAAATAGCTGCTAAAGTTTGTGGTTGCTCCCATGGGCGTATCACCTTTGTTGAGAAAGACAAACTTTGGATTAAAGCCAAGTACAATTCCGAAACTAAGGACATTACAAGAGAGGATTCATTTTGTAATATGACCATCAAAAATCCTGAGGTTTTAAATATCATTCCTGATGTTTTAAAAGATAAAGAGTTAAGAAACAAAGCTATCGCCTTAAATAATCCTGATATTAGATTTTACGCAGGTAAGACTATTATAGATCATAATGGTTATGCTCTAGGTACATTAAGCGTATTTGACCTGACTCCTAAAGAGCTAACTGAAGCTCAAAAAGATGTTCTTGAGAAATTATCCCAAGAGGTCATGGATAAAATAATCTCCAATAAAAAACAGGTGGAATTAAGAAAACTAAATGAAAGCATTTCTGATGGAAAACTTCGTTTTCAAACCCTTTTAAATAATACTGGAGATATGGTTTTCCTTTTGGATGCTGATTTGAAATTTTTGGAGTTTTATGGCAAGGAAGACAACTTACTATTAGACAAACAAATGTTTATTGGTAAGAAAGTAGATGATATCAATCTCGATCACCAACTGGTTAATGAATTTAAATTAGCGATTGAGTCCAGCAATAAGAACAAGACGAGTATTCCTGTGAAATATAATTTATTGGCCGATAATTCTCAAAAATGGTTCAATATGAACGTAACTGTCGTAAAGCGAAAAGACTCAGAAACAGAAATTTTATGTGTTATACAAGAGGTTACAGACCGAAAAAATGCAGAAGAAGAATTGAAACTGATCAATACTTTATTTAGCGAAGCAGAGAGCTTAGCACGAATTGGAGGTTGGCATTATGATGTAAAGAAAGAAAAATTATTCTGGACCCCTACCCTTAAAGAGATCCTTGAAATTGAAAGTCATGAACAGCCAGATCTAGAAGGAGCGCTCTCCATTTATAAAAGCGGTGGAAATGCTGAACGCATGACCAAAAGTATCCAAGATTGTATTCATAACCATATCTCTTCTACAGGAGAGTTTGAAGCACAGACCGCAAAAGGAAAATTAATATGGGCTTTAGTGAACATAAAGCCAGAAATTGTTGATGGAGAATGTGTTGGAATATACGGGACTTTTCAGGACATTACTGATATAAGAAATACAAAAATAAAACTCAAAAAAGAAAGAAGTAGGCTTAATAACATCATTAATGCCACCAATTTAGGCACTTGGGAATGGAATGTACAAACTGGAGAAGCTTTATTTAACAGTAGATTTGTAGAGATGCTAGGGTATACCACAAACGAAATGACTCTTAACAATTCTATAGATGTTTGGAATAATATAACACATCCAACTGATTTACCTGAAAGCGACAAGGCATTACAGGAGCATTTTGATAAAGAAAGTGATTTCTACAAAATGGATTTACGCTTAAGGCATAAATTAGGTCACTGGATTTGGGTACATGATAAAGGAAAAGTAATTTCATGGACACAAGATGGCCAACCAGAATGGATGTTTGGAACACATCATGATATAACAGATAAAAAGGTTTTAGAAAAAGACCTTGAACAAAATGTCCAGCAGTTCAAAAATATTTTTGAACTGTCTCCTGTAGGTATAATTATTACAGACTTTGAGAGTGGTAACCTTCTAGATGCCAATCGAGCAATGCAAAACATGATAGGTTATACCAAAGATGAAATTCTAAGCATGGATATCTGGTCGATTACTCCTGAAAAGGAAGCTGTTGAAGAAGATCGCCAAGCGATTCAAAAATTGAAGGATTTAAAAAAGATAGGACCATTGGAAAAGGTCCTCAAGGCCAAAACTGGAGAATTAATTAAGGTTATGATCAATGGATTAATCCATTTTGATGAAAACGGAAATCGCATTGTTATTTCAACAATACAAGATATTACAGAACAAAAACGCTTTGAGAAAAAACTTGAAAATTCTAAAATTGAGGCTATAAAAGCAAGTCAAGCCAAATCTGAATTTGTTGCTAACATGAGTCATGAAATTAGAACACCCTTGAATGGAGTTATTGGATTTTCAGACCTATTGATGAAAACTCCTTTGAATGAGGTACAGCATAAATATATGAAAACGGTGTTTCAATCTGCCAATACCCTTTTAGACTTGATCAACGATGTTTTAAATTTTTCAAAAATTGAATCTGGACAACTTCAGCTGGATATAGAGAAGACCAGCTTGACCAAATTAATAAACGAAGTAATAGATCTTACTAAATATGATGCACATAAAAAGGGTCTTGAATTTGTTTTAGTGATAGAGGATGAGATCCCAGATTATATCTGGATAGATGGGGTTAGGCTGAAACAAATCCTGATGAATTTAATAAGTAATGCCATTAAATTCACTCATAGTGGTTATGTGAAACTAAAAGTAAATTTCAGAAATAAAGCAAGTCAGTTGACGGCTATTTCATTTTCTGTAGAAGATAAAGGGATAGGTATTGCAAAAATAAATCAAAAAAAGATTTTTAATGCGTTTATACAAGAAGACGCTTCGGTCACAAAAAAATATGGTGGCACAGGCCTAGGCTTATCGATATCTGGAAAAATTTTGGGGTTGATGAATAGCAAACTAAAACTGAAGAGTCAGCTTGGAATAGGAAGTGAATTTTATTTTGACGTAACTGTTAAGTCAGAAAATGAAAATAAAGTTAAACAATCTCTGCCTAAAGATATAAGCAGAGTTCTAGTTATTGGAGATATAAATGAACACTATGAATCTGTAAAAGGTTACTTAAAGCCAGTAGATATTCAGACTGAAAATGCGCAAGATATAGATAGTGCCTGTCAAAAAATGATGGACTACTTACCTCAAATCATATTTATAAATCACAAATTTTCAGGAGTCTATAGCTCTGATATAATTTCGAAATTAAAAACTCATAAAGTTTCAAAATCTGTGCGTTTCGTCTTACTTAAAAATTCGAATTCAGAAGAAGAAGATATTGATTACTATGCTTTGGGTTTTGACCGATGCATCAATAAACCTATAAAACAAAAATCTTTATTTAATGCTATAAGAAAAATCAACAGCACAAAAGTCATCAGTAAACGAAAAAACAAGGAAAATATCAGTTTTGATGAAGAGACGAGCCTTAAATTTTTAATTGCAGAGAATAATTTGATCAATATGGAATTGATTAAATCCTATCTTAAAAATATATACTCTAATGTAAAAATTTACGAGGCTGAAGATGGCCAAATTGCCTTAAACTTATTTAAGACCCATCAACCTAATTTTATTTTTTCAGATATACAAATGCCAAATATGAATGGCTACGAACTTACAAAAGCTATCAGAAAAAATAAAAAAGGCAAACATGTACCTATCATTGCTATCACAGCTGGAACAGTAGAAGGAACCAAAGAGAAATGTTTAGAATGTGGCATGGATGATTATATATCAAAACCTATTTTACAGGAGTCTATAAAAAATATTATTTCTGAATACTCAACTAAAATTCAAAAACAAAAAAACAAGAAAACGGATCCTCCTATAAAAAATCCTGAGAAATTAAATTCAAACTCTTTTAACAAAGATTATTTAATGGAAGCTATTGGGCATAAAGAGGAATTTTATAACGAGTTGATCAAATTGGCTATCGAAACGCTATCTGAAGATAAAGCAGAATTGAAAACAATCAATTCTCAAAAAGATGAAAAGCGTCTAAAGCAACTTGCTCACAAAGTTAAAGGAACTGCGCTTAATTTAGGCGTTGGAAATTTATCGAAGTGTGCATTAACTATCGAAAAATCAACTTTCTCTAATGCTATAGACTTTTCAAAAGCTTGTAATAAGCTTTCAGATGAGATTAAAATATTACTTGATTCTTTATCTTTATCCTTCACCTAAAACGCACATATTTACAAAAAAGGCTAAAAGAGCAATTATCATAAAAGCTTAAACAGAGCATAAAGCCCATAAATTTTTGCTAAAAACTTAGTGATAATGTTTTTTCAAAACCTATGTTTGTAAAAAAATATAAATGGAAAAAGTCAAAATAAGTCTAGAAGATGTTGCCAATTTAGACTTTACAACTATTATTTGGATTGCAGCTCCAGTTATGTTTAGTCTAGTAGCTATAGAGTCCTATTTCAGTTATAAACAAAATAAAAAGCTATATGAGGGGAAGGATTTTATGTCCTCTACATTTATTGGAGTAGTGAATATTCTTTTAAATGGTGTGATGAAGTTAGGTGTTTTCGGCTTTTTCATTTTTTTTTATAATCTTACTCCTCTTTATATACCACAGACTTGGTGGTCTTATCTTCTTTGTTTTATCGCTTTAGATTTTGTGAGATATTGGTCCCACAGAATCGCCCATGAGCAGCGTTTCTGGTGGTCTACACACGTCGTACATCATAACTCTGAATACTATAACCTTTCTACCTCTTTTAGGTTATCGTGGACACAAAACCTTAAAATTATTTTCTTTTTGCCAGTAATTTTAATGGGGTTTCATCCTTTTGTTTTTTTAGTAGTTCATCAAATAGCAGTTCTATATCAATTCTGGATACACACAGAGTATATTAAAAAATTACCAAAACCTATTGAATTCATTTTTACAACGCCTTCTCACCATAGAGTTCACCATTCTAAAAATGAAAAGTATATAGATAAAAATTATGGATCAACCTTAATTATTTGGGATAGATTATTTGGCACTTTTGCGGAAGAAGTCGAAAAGCCAATCTACGGGATTACTAAACCTATTAATACCTACAATCCCTTTACGCTAGTATTTCACGAATGGATTGCATTATTTAAAGACTTAACCAAAGTTAAATCTATTAAAGAGGCCTATGTAACTGCTTTTGGAAGTCCTGTGGATTACCATAAGTCCGAACTTAAAAAAATGGACCTTAGAGGTGAAGAAATTTTAAAGAAATAATTTTATAAAATCTTTTGGAATAGATTTGATGTTAGATGTTTTCTTATAATTTTACGAAAAACACCCATGACATGAAATACATCCTTACTCTAGTGTTAATCGCTAATTTTTTTGGACTAACTAATGCACAGAACTTGAAGTCTCCAGATGAATTTTTGGGCTACACAATAGGCTCAGAATTTACTCGCCATCATGAAGTTGTTAGTTATTTTGAACACCTTGATGAAAATAGCTCACTGGTTATTTTTTCGTCTTATGGTCAAACCAACGAAAGAAGAACTTTAAGCTATGCGGTAATCACTTCAGAAGAAAATCATGCTCGTCTTGAGGAAATACGAAAAAACAATTTAAAACAAACAGGCATTTTGGATGGAGACTCCTCTCCTGAAATCGCTATTGTTTGGTTAAGTTACAATGTTCATGGTAATGAGGCCTCTAGTGCAGAAGCTTCTATGGTGACGGCCTTTGAACTCATAACTAATTCGAAAAACGTATTAGACAATACAGTGGTTATAATAGACCCAACTGTAAATCCAGATGGTAGGGATCGTTATGTTAACGGGTACAACCAAGTAAAATCTTCACCTTACACGGCATACCAAGATGCTATTGAGCATACTGAACCTTGGCCTGGGGGAAGATCCAATCACTATCTTTTTGATTTAAATAGAGACTGGATGTGGGCTACTCAAATAGAAACTCAACAGCGACTTAAAATTTACAACTTATGGATGCCTCATGTTCATGTAGATTTTCATGAACAAGGCATAAACAGTCCTTACTATTTTGCACCAGCAGCAAAGCCCTTTCATAAGATTATTACCAATTTTCAAGAGGAATTTCAAACCCAAATTGGAAAAAATAATGCTAAAGCATTTGACGAAAAAAAATGGGCCTACTTCACTAGAGAACGCTTCGATTTATTTTACCCCAGTTACGGAGATACCTACCCTACTTATAACGGAGCTATAGGTATGACTTATGAACAAGCGGGAAGTGGCCAGGCTGGTCTTGGTGTAAATACTGATGAAGGTTACGAGCTCACCCTTAAAGATCGCATAAGACATCATGTACAAACTGGATTATCAACGGTAGAAACATCTTCTGAAAATGCTGAAAAACTTAATTCTGAATTTAAAACCTATTTTAAAAACACTTTAGATTTTGATTATTATGTCCTCGTTGGTGAACAGAGTAAACTAAACACACTAACTAAATTGTTTGATCAACACGACTATGAATACCAGTTTTCAAAAGAAGAAAACCTAAAAGGAAAACCTATTTACAGCACTGCAGAAGTGTCTTTTGATGCCGACAAAGCTTTAGTGATACCCACTGATCAACCTAAGTCGAAAATGCTAAAAGTTTTATTGGAAGCAGATCCAGAGTTGAGCACTCCTCTCACCTACGATATCACCTCTTGGAATATTGCCTTAGCTCACGGAGTAAAAGCCTATACAGTAAGCGGAGACATAGATAGTCAACCAAAGGAAGACCCTTATGTTCAAGAATCTATTAAAGCGGAAACGATAGGCTACATTGCTCCATGGAAGAGTACAACTAACGCCAAATTTTTGGTGGAATTACTCAAAAATAAAATTGATGTAAGAGCGACAACAAAACCTTTTAAAATCGAAAATAAGTCCTACGATAGGGGTAGCCTAATTCTGACGAAGACCAATAATAGAGATTCCAATTTTGATTCTCTGGTTGTTGAACTCGCAAATAAGTATCGCATCAAATTAGTCGCTACTCAAACTAGTTTTTCAGACTCTGGGACAGATTTTGGCTCTCCAGATGTCAAAAAAATCAATTCACAGCGCATTGCAGTTTTAAGGGGTGACGAAGTATCATCTCTGAGTTATGGGTCTGTTTGGCATTTTTTTGAAAAAGAACTCAACTACCCTATTATTTCTATAGATACTAAAGATCTTATAAAGATAGACCTAAACAAGTATGATGTTTTAATCCTACCAAGTGGGTCTTACCTTAAAATTTTTAATAAAAAGAAGCTATCTTCTTTGTCAGATTGGATTAAAAATGGGGGAAAGCTTATAGCTATGAGCACTGCTCTATCCACCTTTGAAGGAAAGAAAGGATTTGGCCTAGAAAAAATGGAGGTTGAAAAGGACTCCGTTAAGAATAATCTCATTTCTTATGCTGAAAGAGAAAAAGAACGCACTAAGGATAATATCACTGGTGCCGTTTTTAACATTAAGGTAGATAACACCCATCCTTTGGCCTTTGGATATGCAGATTCTTACGCCACTTTAAAAACCAGTTCCGCAGCCTATAAATACCTTAAGAATGGATTTAATGTTGGTTATATTGAAAATACTCCAGAACGCTTAAGCGGTTTTGCTGGTGAAAAGGCTTTAGAAAAAATCTCTAAATCTCTAGTTTTTGGTGAACAACGCCTAGGTCGTGGAAGTATTATTTATATGGTAGACGATGTTTTGTTTCGTTCATTTTGGGAAAATGGTAAACTCTTTTTCGTTAACGCTTTATTTATGGTTAATAATAGGAGTCAGACTTTTAAATAATCCCTAACTTAGTTTAATTTTAGATTGCTATAATTTGCGATAATATTGAATATCTGTGAACTCTTTTTTGAATTTGGATTCGTGTAGATAATATCATCAAAACTTTTGGTTTTGCTAAAGTCCAACTCCGAATTAACTTCAATCTTGGAGTTAGAGGATTTAGCGTAAAACCTAAAGTTTTTATCAATTGGCAATTTTAAATTTGCGCTGGATTTCTCCAAATGAATATCTATAAGTGAAAAGTCATCGTCTATCCTATCGATATTTAGGTTTCCATAGGTGCCTTTAATAATGGCTTGGTTTTGAATAGAACCGATCTTTAATTCCGACATTTTAGAGATCACATTTAAGTGGTCAACTTTTTTTAAATCGACTTTTTTGGAATAGTCTATATCCAAGTTTAAGCTCTCTGCGGAATTAATAGAAAGCGTTGAATAACTCATCACTATTTTTGAATTCTGACCAGTGGCAGTATCCAATTGCAATCCAGAGTAGTTCAGGTTGGCATCAACATTATGGAGACTTGAAACTTCCATGGTACTATGTCTTAAATTCATCTCGAATTTTGCAGACTTTGGCACCTTTATTTCAATCAATCGCTTAACCGACGGCTTCGTCATCCAACCGTTCTTCACTTCTTGATATCCTTCTTTAAATCCTTCTACCCAAGGTTTTATATTTTCCCTTACGACACGTGCATACTGTCTTAGAGAATCTTGGAAGCTTCTATTACCCTTAAGATCATCTCTAAAGTTTTTAAGCTCGTCTCTCCAAACCAGCATGGTCTCCCGAAAATTAGTAGAATCCAATTGCTCTTTAAATTTCTCTAAATAGTCTCTCCCCTCTTCTTTAAAAGCTTCGTAGTCAAAATCTATTTCGAATAAAGGCTTTGAATGTCTTGGTGGAAGTGGTGGATTTGGAGGAACAGGAGTTTGAAAAAACCCAGTGCCATTAGTTTTGGTATTTCGATTTTTAATAGACGTAATTTCTACTCGTTTGCTGTTGCCAAGGACTTTGACTTCTGAGGCGTCAAAAGCTTCGTTTAAAGCCTCTTTATTCTCCTCATCAGATGTTAAAGTAGTTTTGACCTCTACTCTATTTTTATTCCAGGTTTCAATAATAACTGTAGAATGCGATAGCTCTAAGATGATTACTGGGCTTTCCTCCACATTAAAACTTTCAGTTGAGATCCTCTTTTGCTGAGAAAAAATAGAGAGTGGTGTTAGTAATAAAAAGGCTAATAAACTACAATTGATATATACGTTCGCTATCATGATTTGAGGTTTTTAATTCGGTTAATTTGAGTTTTAAATTTTGAAGCAATTCTAACCTAAGTTGTAAGTTTTCTATCATAGCCTCTATGAGAGTTTCGTTGAAGACTTGTTGAATTAATTCATCTTGAAGGCGTTTATATTCATCATCAATTTTTTCAACTTCCAATACATAGGAATTTACTAGATCCTCATAATCACCCGCTTCTAGTGTGGCTAATTCATAATTGATAGAAGCTTGATAAAACGATTCGATTTTTTGAAATTCTGGATAAAAATTTTCCAGACTTATCGAGTTTAGATTTTCATTTTGCTGAATTTGATCTGGTGTAGTTTGAAACCATAAAATGGAGCTCACAAGTCCTACAATAAGGAGTGCTGCACTCCTTTGCAAAGTTTCACTCCTCGAAACCGTTTTCGATACTTTTCTTAATTTGGTTTTAAATAAGTGTTGATGACCTTTAGACATATATAAAGGCTCATCCTCGTAATTAAAATCTTTACGCAAATCTTTCATAACCCTGTTTTATTAATTCGTTTTTCAACATCGTTTTCCCTCTGTGCAATTGAGTTCTAGAAGCGTTTTCTGAAATTTTTAAGATTTCAGAAATCTCTTGGTGATCATAGCCCTCCATCAAAAACAGTTTCAAAACAAGACTGTACTTTAAGGGTAGGTTTTCTACTATAGATTTTATAAGATCTACAGATATAGAATTTCCTACATTCCAACTTTTTTCTTCCTGCTCAGGTAATATCAAGTAATCATAATCTAGACTGAGATCATATGTCCTCCTTCGTAAACAATCGATAGATTGATAAATAACAATCTGCTTCAACCAGGCACCAAAAGTGCAGCGACCATCGAAGGTTTGTAAGTTTGAAAAGGCTTTAATAAAAGCTTCTTGAGTGATGTCCTCAGCGAGATCTTTTTGCTTAACATATCGGAAGGCTATGGTCAACATAGCATCACAATAGGAATTATAAAGCTTCAATTGTGCTTTTTCATTTCCTTTTAAACATTTTGATATCAAATCGGTTACTAACAAATTCAGAGGAGATAAATTAAAATTGTTTCATCTTAAATACGTTTGAAGTTATGAAACGTTACAAAATTTACCGTTTATTTAAATATTCTTTTCTGTACTAATTCAGTTCTACAAAGAATGAAAACAGCAGTGAGTAAAGCTCAATGACAAAGTCGCACTTATCATGACGGTTTAGATTGAGATATGAGTTTTTGATGGATGATGATATCAAATGGATAAACTTCGGAACATTAAAAGTCTAAAACGATGGCATCACCGCTCTAGAAATTAATTTTGAAACTCATAATCAATGCGATATGAAAATCAAGTAAGTAAAAAACAACTCTATAGTCTAGTGATTGGCGAGTAAGGAGCAAAAGGGAAAGTATCTAGTTAAAAAGGAACTCACAAAAAGGATAAAAGAGCTGAAATTTTAAAAATTTGTATTTTCTCTGATCAACAAAAAATTGACTTTTAGATATAATCGAGTTTCGATTAATCTCTCTAAAAATAAATTTTTACCAAATGTAACCGCTAGTAAAACAGTAGACCTAAATTAGATCTATGTAGATGAAAATAAATTTTCAATTCTAGTAATCTGGCAAATAACGAATCTGTTAACATCATAACTTTTACATTTAAATTTGATATAATAGAAAAATCTAACCTCTTATTGGCAGAAGTACCTATCTTAAAATTATCACTTTAATAGTATTTTAATTTAATAAGCATATCATTTATGGGTATTTTAAATAAATTAGAAATGATAATTTATACATTTGTGCGAATTATAAATACTTAAAAAATGCAAAATATTTTAGTTATTGGTGCAAACGGAACCACAGGACGGTTAATATCTAAAATCCTTAGAGATTCCTCTGATTTTAAACCATTTGCCATGATAAGAAAAGAGATTCAAAAGCCTTTTTTTAAAAATCAAGGAATAGAAACTAGAGACGGCGATCTTGAAAAAGATTTCTCTAGTGCTTTTAAAGGAATGGATAAAGTTATTTTTGCTGCTGGATCTGGAGGAAAAGGTGGTGATGAAAAAACAATAGCAATAGATCAAGAAGGAGCGATAAAAGCTGTAGAGTTGGCAAAAGCTCATAAACTTCAAAAGTTTGTTATGTTGAGTTCTATGGGAACAGATATCCCTGGTAAAGTGGAAAGCTTGGAACAGTATTTAAAATCTAAAAAAATCGCAGACGATTTCTTAAGAGACTCTAATCTTGTTTACACGATAGTTCAACCTGGGAATTTAACCGACAAAGAGGGAACTGGAAAAGTAGAGCTTGCTTACAAGCTAAAAAAAATGGGGGAAATCTCTAGAGAAGATGTTGCACATACTCTTGAATATGCTCTAGAACTTCAGCGCGCTAAGAACACCTCTTTTGAAGTCGTTTCTGGTAAAGATAATCTCACGCAAAGCATAAAAAATTATAAGTAAAATTTAGTGGGTTAAATCAAAATGAACTTTTTTCTTTTGACCCCTATGCTGGGATTTTAAATAATCGATCTAAGGAAAAATAATTTATTTATTAAATTAAGTATAGTCTTTAAGTCCAAAACAAGTAGAACAGAAAATTAAATTATGCCTTTTCTTACCTTAGAAAGTAGGAGCGATTGTCCGACTGTGAAATTTGAATAGAAAACAAATACCTTGATTTTTTAAATCTTGAAAATAAAAAAATCTTGAAACTAGTCGATAAAATGAAAAATCTTCAGATGATGAGATTACCAAAATTAAATATTGCAAAGTGAATAAAGACCATTTAAATTTTAAACGTGCTTTTGTTTTTCGCACACTAAGATCTAGAAATCGTAGCTTTATATGAATTTATTTTTTAAATGTTACATTAAAAGTTTGAATTATTTTTTGCTTAGTTGGAGAAAAAAATATGAGCATAGTGGTAGTTATGGTCCTATTTTATAGCGATTAATAAGTAAAAAAGAAGCTGTTTTCATGCGACATTTGGATGTTAAATTGGTATCGCAATATAAGAGAACCATAAACTCCTTAAAACTAAAAAGAAACTTATATATAAAGCTTTTTATTTTAAACGATCTAGAGATAATTCACCTTGCAAGCACCAAAAGATAAAAGCTTTTTCTACTTTTTAACTCAACCAAATGATGATTTTTTAGGTTTATCAAAAAGTGAGATTAGCAAACTGATCATAGATTTTGAAGAAGATTACCCTTATTGAAAAAAAATTATAACGCAATTTAAAGAGATCAAATAATATCTTTGTTAACTCAATAATAGCATAAATTGAGATTTTAATTCCTAAGTTTATACCTAAATTTATATTCAAAAAATTCGACTACATGACCTTAAAATATGTGATAGCTTTTTGTTTCGTAAGCCTATTGAGTAATTTATCGCTTAGCCAGACCTCAGAACTTCCCTCCTTCAATTTTCAAAATTATGAATTTCCAAAAGTTATTGTAGTTGACATTAAAGGAAAAGAAGAAAAAGCCATAAGAGATAAAACTCAAAGTTGGATCAAAAGTTACTTTATAGATGAACAACTTATCAAAAGTGAAAATTCTGAGGGAGTACTTCTTGTTAACGCTGTTAGCCCAAATCTTCTTAGTATTAAAAATTTATCTAACGATTTAAAATATACAATCAAAATCTCATTTAGAGATCAGAAATATAGGTTGGAAATTATGCAGATGAGCTATAAATACTACACAGAATTTATAGGAATAACACCATTAAATCTAAAAACGGACAATGCTCTTAAAAAAGATTTAGTTAGGAGTGAACTTATTCTAACCTCTTTTTTTGATGAGATAAATTTAAGTCTTTACAATTCAATATTAAATGACACTGATGAATGGTAATTCAAATACCACTAACACTCTCTATTTTTTTTAAGATTTACATTCTAAAAAAATGACATCGTCTTAAGATTCAACTTTATTTTTTTTATATAAATATAAGTTTACGTTGTAATTATATAAACTTTAGTGAGGTTTAATTCCTTCATTTCAAGCATTTAAATACCTATAATTAGAATGATTTTAAATCCTTTCTTTATGCTTTAATAATTGATTTGACATTGTGTCATTTGTTATTAACATCAGAGTATATTACCTGATTATATTTTAAATTTTCTTTGACTCAAATTTGCACCTATTTTTAGAGAGAATTACGGCTACTAAAACAAAATTATTTAACTCATTTTTTATTGGAAGTTATTCAATTGTAAGACTAGTCGTCTTTGGTTTAAAAGCAAAATCTAGCACGAGAGAAACGAAACGTATAGCCGACAATATCACTAATTTTAAATCAGGTAAATCTGTTGAATTTTCTTTTTAAAATTTTACAAATTAAGCCTCAAATCCACTTTTTATTCCAAAATTAGATCTGAAAATTGTTTTAACCTGTTGGATATTTGAGTCTGACAAACAATGTGTTACAAATACAGTTTAAAGATGCGCTAGCCATTTTAACACTAATGAAAATTTCAATTCTTTTTGGTTCTAAGCTACCTCTTATACCAAATTATATTTGCAATGCTGTATGAATAAATTGAATTATTTTTTGATTGATTGAAATCAAAAATAACTAGCATAGCCTTAGCTACGGTAATTATTTTTGATGAAAAGCAGGCGAAAATGCCTGTGCCAAATTCGTATCGGTAAAACAATTTATTGCGTCATTATAGGTCTAATTTGGTATTATTCTATGTTTTATAGACTAGGGTGATTCAAAAACACATACTCAAGTCGAAAATTTTATAAATGCAGTAGGTATACTATCGTTTGGAATACAGGAGACACAATATTGAACAATCTAGTCCTATAAACTTATAAAGTCACCGGTATTGACAAGCAAAATTGTAAGGAAAGTGTTAATGCTAAAATTGAGGGTACAAATGTTTTATAAATTGATCATATTACTATATATATATATTCTTGTTTTATAGGAGTCAAAACATTTTTATAAAACTGATGGTCTTATAGGTGTTAATGTAAGTCGCTGCAAATAGTTTATAGATGCTTCTTAAAAATACCTGTGGATCGGTCTCAATGGATCACAATCTGTTGAGATTCGTTGTTTTTAAATTCAGTGTTTATGTTACTTTTACACGATTAAAGTCCACTTCATTTAATGGAATATCAACTCACTCAAAAAGAAGAATTCTGGAACACCTTAACACACGCTTTTGGATTTGTTTTAGCTCTCCTTGGTTCATGGTGGCTATGGTACAACATTGACTGTTATAGCAATAGACTTTTACTTGGTGTTTCGCTTTATTCTGCTTCACTTATATTGCTATATAGCGCCTCTACCTTATATCATCACACAACAGAAGTCGGTTTAAAGCATAAACTGAGAGTTTTGGATCATATCAGTATTTATTTTCTAATTGCGGGAACCTATAGCCCTATTGTATTAACGGTATTGGAAGATAGCCATGGGACTTTATTATTTTATATCGTCTGGAGTATCGCCGCCTTGGGAGTGATTCTTAAGCTTTTTTTTACTGGTAGATTTGAAAAACTTTCTCTTCTACTCTACTTGGCAATGGGTTGGCTCATCGCTTTAGATGGCTTTGCCCTCTTTGAAAAATTTTCAAGTTTAGAACTTACAATGCTTTTCGCTGGTGGAGTGTTTTATTCTGCTGGCATCTATTTTTATGTCAAACAATCGATGCCTTATAACCATGTGATTTGGCATATTTTTGTTCTTTTAGGAAGTGTCTTTCACTACCTGATGATTTACTTTTCCATTGTCTGATGCAGAGGAATAATTATGGCACTAAAGCTCAATAATTCCTGACCTTAAGCCATCTGCACAAAATTCAGAATATATAATAATCAACGAATTTCATCTTGACTTTGGACATGAATAAACCCAGGTTAAAATTGTCTTAGAGTTTCTATAATTGAAGCATTGTGAGCCACAAACAAATGCTTAGCTACTCTTTATTTATTACATTTGTATAAAATTGCTAGATATGGATACTGCAGTATTAGAAAAAGAAAAATTAGTTACAGAAAATAAAACCAAAACAAGAAGTGGCAAGCCTAAATGGTTGCGCGTAAAATTACCAACTGGTGAGAAATACCGAAACCTTAGAAAGCTTGTTGATAAATATGATTTGCACACGATCTGCACCTCTGGAAGTTGTCCAAATATGGGTGAATGTTGGGGCGAAGGAACCGCGACTTTTATGATCTTGGGTAATGTCTGTACTCGCTCTTGTGGTTTTTGTGGTGTAAAAACTGGAAGACCTGAAGATATCGAATGGGACGAGCCAGAAAAAGTAGCACGTTCAATAAAAATTATGGGCGTAAAACACGCTGTAGTCACTTCTGTAGATAGAGATGACTTAAAAGATATGGGTTCTATTATCTGGGCAGAAACAGTAAATGCTATCAGAAGAATGAATCCTAAAACAACTTTGGAGACCTTAATTCCTGATTTTCAAGGAAATAAAAGAAATATAGACAGAATTATAGAGGTAGCACCAGAGGTTGTTTCTCATAATATGGAAACGGTGAGACGTCTAACTAGAGAAGTGAGAATACAAGCGAAATATGATACAAGTCTTGAAGTTTTGAGATACCTAAAAGCACAAGGTATTAATAGAACTAAATCTGGTATTATGTTAGGTCTTGGTGAAAGAGAAGAAGAAGTCATCCAAACCATGAAGGATTTAAGGAGTGTAGATGTAGACGTTGTCACAATTGGTCAATATTTACAACCGAGTAAGCAACATTTACCTGTACAGGAATTTATTGTGCCTGAGCAGTTTGAAACGTATAAGCGAATTGGTAAAGAACTAGGATTCAGACATGTTGAAAGTTCTGCGCTGGTAAGATCTTCTTATAAAGCTCACAAACATTTAGCATAAGAATGCAAAACCATATTAAAGTAGGAATTAATGGCTTTGGTCGCATTGGCCGAAGCCTTTTTCGTTTATTATACCAACATCCTTCTATTAAAGTAACAGCTATCAACGACTTATCGGATGCCAGAATGCTTTCTCATCTTTTGAAATACGATAGCGTTCATGGTCAATTTCCTTTTGAGGTGTCTTACACTGAAGAAGGCATTCTTGTAGAGGGCGAATTATTTCCTTTAACTAGTAGTCCTAAACTAGAAAACTTAAACTGGTCAGACTTTGGAGTCGATACATTAGTAGAATGTACGGGTAAATTTAAAACTGAGGAAAAGCTAAAACACCATCTTGACGCAGGCGCAAAAAAAGTGATTTTAAGTGTTCCACCAAGTGATAACTCAGTAAAGATGATAGTGCTAGGCGTAAATGATCATGTTTTAAACGTGGACGATATCATGATTTCTAATGCCTCTTGCACAACCAATAATGCTGCACCAATGCTGAAAGTAATCCATGATGCTTTTCAAGTAGAGCAAGCCTATATCACTACTGTGCACTCATATACATCGGACCAAAACTTGCTGGACAAACCCCATCGAGACTTGAGACGAGCTAGAGCTGCCACACAATCTATCATCCCTACCACCACGGGAGCAGCTAAAGCACTGACCAAAATTTTTCCAGATTTAAGTAATGTTATTGGAGGTTGTGGCATACGGGTTCCTGTTCCAAACGGTTCGTTGACCGATATGACTTTGAATGTAAAGACATCTACGAGCATAGAAGAAGTGAATGAATTATTTAAAAAAGCTTCAGAAAATGAGCTTAAAGGAATCCTTCAGTATACAGAGATTCCTTTGGTAAGCATCGATATTGTTGGCAATCCTTATTCCTGTGTTTTTGATGCAGAAATGACCTCGGTAATCGGTGGAAACCTCATTAAATTGATTGGCTGGTATGATAATGAACGAGGATATAGCAGTCGCCTAGTAGATCTTATTTTGAAAATGAATTAATCTGACTTATTTTTTGCTTAGCCAAAGACATTATTTTATCAAACTGTTGCTGCTGTGATAAATTGCTATTATCAATTTTAATAGCATCTTCTGATTGTATTAAAGGCGAGTTTTTACGGTTTGAATCAATCTTGTCTCTGTGTTCCACATTTTCTAACACCTCATCAAAAGAGATGTCTTCCCCCTTATTTTTCAATTCTGAATAACGACGTTTAGCTCGTATTCCTGAGCTTGCTGTCATAAAAATTTTGAGTTCTGCGTCAGGAAATACCACACTTCCAATATCTCGACCGTCCATCACGATACCTTTTTGGTCTCCGAGTTCTTTTTGAATTTGAACCAATTTTTTTCTAACCTCATCAATTTTTGCCACGCTACTCACGTGTTCAGAAACTTTCATCGCTCTTATGTCTTGCTCTACATTTTCTCCATTTAAAATCACGTCATTGGTCCCTTCTTCTGGATTATATTCAAAATTAATATCGATAGAAGGTAAACTATTTATAATATGTGTTATACCCGCAGACCCTTCTTCAATCCAATCATGCCTTATACTATAGAGTGTAACCGCCCTGTACATAGCACCTGTATCCACGTATTTATATTCTAAAGCTTTAGCTAATTGTTTGGCAACTGTACTTTTTCCGGTTGAAGAATGGCCGTCTATGGCGATAACGATAGGTTTCATATTAATCTGGATATTCAATTCTTAAATGATAGATGTTATTCAATTTTGCTTTTAAAATTTTCTTTATAGATTGGATCTCTTTAAAGGTGATATTAGCGTTGATAAACTGATCTTCTTTAATCTGTTTGTTGATAATTTTTTCAACAAAATCATCAATCAATTGTGTGTTGGGTTCTTTTAAAGATTTACTTGCAGCTTCTACAGCATCACACATCATCAAAATAGCGGTTTCTTTACTAAATGGAATTGGACCAGGATACCGAAAGTCATCAATAGCAACTTCACCATCTTCTTCCTCTTTTTGTTTGGCATAGAAGTAATAAACAGTGGAAGTCCCATGATGAGTTCTTATAAAATCAATAATTCGATCTGGAAGATTTCTACGTTTAGCGATTTCTATACCCTCCAATCTATGACCAATGATAACTTCTGCACTTTCGGTTGGGGATAATTCGTCATGAGGCGAAACAGAAGTGGTTTGGTTTTCTACAAAATAAATTGGATTTTTCATTTTACCTATATCGTGATATAAGGCTCCAACTCGTATTAAAAGTGAATTCGCGCCAATTTCGTTGGCTGCTGCTTCAGCCAGATTGGCTACGTTTAAAGAGTGGTGGAAAGTCCCTGGAGCAACATTGGATAATTCCTTCAATAATTTTGAATTCGTATCTGACAATTCTAAAAGAGATAGGTCTGATACCAAACCAAATACCTTTTCATAAGCGTAAATAAGGGGTTGAACGAATAATAAGCCAACGCCGCTCAATAAGAAATAAATAAAATTATTGTAATTAATTTCTGCAATACTAGCTTCTTTGATCATATTGAAAGCGAAATAGGCAAATATATATACTAAGGTGATCTGAACTACAGATATAAATAAGTTCGCCCGTTTATACAATTCTGAAACTGTCAGAATAGTTACAATTCCTGCAATGATTTGAAGAAACATATATTCAAAGCTATTAGGGACAACAAGTCCTAAAATAAGTACTGTGATCACATGCGTAAAAAGTCCTAACCTCGCGTCAAAAAAAGCTTTTAAAGTAAGGGGTAAAATACAAAGAGGAACTACATAGATATAATCTGTATCCAATCTCATGATCAATAAAGTGAGAAATACTAAAAACAGAATATTAAAAAATATAAAAGTAATTTTATTGTTATTATCGTAGATATCAGGCCTATATTGTCTTATGAAGAGCAACAACATTAACAAAGACAAAAGCACCAAAAAGGTATAGCCAGTAACCACCACGACAAAAGCTGAAGATTCTAAGCTTTGCGACTCATATTCATTCTTAAGAGACCTCAACATTCTTAATTTCTCGCCTTCAATAGTTTCTCCTTTTGCAATAATTTTACTGCCTTTACTCACTCTGCCTCTAGTATAAGAAATCTGATCAAATTTGGATTGTATTTGATTTTTATTGAGTGCTTTGTCAAACTCGACATTGATTTTAAAAACTTCAAAGAAAACCTCTAATAAATCATTTCTACTGGACAAAAAATCTGACTCGTCAATTTTTGAATTCAAAAAAGGTTTTAAATCTTCTTGTGTAAATATGTCTTTGTATAAAACTTCATTGACGACTTTGTCTTTAATTAAAAAAACAACAGAATAGGTGTCAATCCTTTCATCTTTAATACGTATCCCATTTTCATAAACCTCGTCTATTGTTTTAGAGATAAATTCTGAAATAGCTAGGTCGTTTTGAAATAAAGAATCCTGAAAGACCTTTAATTGATTTTGCCAGCTGTTTTTCACCTCCTTTACCGTATTAACATCATAGTTAAAATAAGGGATATGAGTTTTTAGTATTTTAGATTTTTCTGTAGAGAGTTCTTCGCTTGACTTTAAAATCGCAAAATCGAATGGCGCATACAAGTTTTCATATTGCCATGGTTTGCTTTTTATGATTTCATATTTGAATTGACCACCAGTTGGAAAAAAATAAACGATCATGAAAACACTGAGTGCTAGAAGAAAAGACTTGTAGATTATAGATTGATTTTTATAAAGATTGTCTAAAAGGTTCTTCATCACTTGGAGTTGCCCAAATTTAAAAAATAATATGGTGTAAGACTCTATCTAAGTTTAATAGTTTTTTGAAGTCCCAAATTTCAAAGAAGAGGAAAAAGAAGACTAACAATTATTGCTAAAGGTCTCCTCTAACCTAATTGAATTAGTATAAAATTCTTAAATTTGCTTTGATAAAATAAAATTATTATGTCCAACGATATCGTTATAGTAAGTGCAGTAAGAACTCCTATTGGAAGCTTTTTAGGAAGCTTAGCCAATATTTCTGCAACTAAATTGGGAGAAATTGCCATAAAAGGAGCTCTTTCCAAAATCAATTTAAGACCAGAATTGGTAGATGAGGTCCTCATGGGAAATGTCGTACAGGCCAATAATGGCCAAGCACCAGCAAGACAAGCAGCTATGGGTGCTGGTATCCCAAATACTGTTCCTTGTACGACCATTAATAAAGTTTGTGCTAGCGGTATGAAAGCTGTAATGCAAGCCGCTCAAGCTATTGCCTTAGGTGATGCTGAAATTGTTGTTGCTGGAGGAATGGAGAATATGAGCATGATTCCTCATTACTTGCATTTGAGAAAAGGTCAAAAATTTGGACCAACTCAAATGGTTGACGGCTTGCAGCGGGATGGTCTAGTGGATGCTTTTGACAATAACGCCATGGGAACTTATGCAGACTTGTGTGCCACAGAACATAAAATTTCTAGAGAAGAACAAGATGAATTTGCCATAGAATCTTACCGAAGAAGTGCTGAGGCGTGGAAAACTGGAAAATTTGATGATGAAGTTATTCCTGTAGAAATTCCACAAAGACGGGGAGAATCTATCATTATGAGAGAAGATGAAGAGTTTAAAAATATCAATCTTGATAAAATCTCTAGCTTAAGACCAGCATTTAGTAGAGACGGGACTGCAACAGCTGCAAACTCCTCCGGTATAAATGACGGTGCTGGTGCTGTAATTTTGATGACTAGAAAAAAAGCAGAAGAATTGGGGCTTGAAATTTTAGCGACCATAAAAGGCTACGCTGATGCTGCTCAAGAACCTGAGCGTTTCGCCACTGCGCCTGCAAAAGCATTACCTTTGGCGCTTAAAAAAGCAAAAGTATCGAAAGAAGATATTGACTTTTTTGAATTTAACGAAGCCTTTTCTGTTGTTGGTATTGCCAATACTAGATTACTAAGCTTAGACAGTAATAAGATCAACGTAAATGGTGGTGCGGTTTCTTTAGGACATCCGTTAGGCTGCTCTGGTGTAAGAATATTGATTACGTTGATAAACATAATGAAACAAAATAATGCTAAGCTTGGAGCTGCCGCTATTTGCAATGGCGGCGGTGGTGCTTCTGCTATGATTTTAGAACGATAAATTTTAACACCTTAAAATGCTGCTATACGGAATTTGTCCTCTAAGTGTCGTGCCTGTAAGAGCGGAAGCTAACGACACTTCAGAAATGGTGACCCAATTGCTTTATGGAGATCATTTCGAAATTACTAAAATAAGACCTAAGTGGATTAAAATTCGCATAGCTTTTGATAGTTATGAGGGCTGGATAGATGAGAAACAAGCTTTCAAAATCGATGAATTGACATTTCAAAACCTTCAAGAAAAATCGACTTATTCTACAGATTTAATCAGTTTAATGACCACCTCTTCCAGTCAATTGATTCCTGTTTGCCTGGGTTCTGCAGTTCACGCTTCAAAACTCCTTAGTCATGACTTTGATGGCTCTACCAATGTGGATTATAACAAAATTCAACTAGTAGATACAGCTATGCTTTATCTCAACTCTCCCTATTTATGGGGAGGTAAATCTCCATTTGGAATAGATTGTAGTGGATTTACCCAAATGGTTTATAAAATAAATCTCATACGGCTTCATAGAGATGCATATCAACAGGCTAAACAAGGTCAAGCTCTTTCTTTTATTGAAGAAAGCGAATCTGGTGATTTAGCTTTCTTTGATAATGAAGAAGGACAAATCATTCACGTTGGAATTATGATGAAAGATAATTATATTATTCATGCCCATGGCCAAGTGAGAATTGATAGAATAGACCATTTGGGTATCTTCAATGAGGATACCAATCGCTATTCACACACTCTAAGAGTGATCAAAAAAATAGTTTAAAAGCTTGTACTAAAACCAAAAGAGAACCAAAATCCATCTTCACTGTTGAAAAAATTAAAAGTTCCCGCGAATAAATCAGCGCCATTCACCCAAAATCCAAGTCCGTAATTATTTCTCCACTGGTTAGATTCTGGAACATCAGACCAAACTCTGCCTATATCTAAACCGCCAAACACTCCAAACTGAAGTGGCATTACACTAGTCCGTATCGGATTGAAGCTATATCTCAAATCGACATTACCTACTAAGCTTTGCTGCCCTATAAATCGATCTCTTCGGAAACCTCTCAACCCGTTATTTGCTCCTAATATAGCTGCTTGATAAAATTCATAATTATCGTCGAAAATAAGCTGAGAAGCTGCTTTGGTTCTTAACACCCACTTCTTATCTAAAGAAACAGGATTATAAAATTCTAAATATGGATTCAAAAAGAAAAAATGCTGATCTGTCTTTTCTACATTCATAGTCGCTCCAGCTTCAATTTTGAAATCCATTCCCTGCTTAGGGTTTAAGTTATCATCCAAGCTTTCATATCGATAGGAAGACCTGTAAGACACAAAATTTTGGGTATCAAAAAAATCAGGATTATTCGATAGTAATTGTGCACTAGCGTCGTCAATAAATCGTCCTTCAGTTCTTTGGACTCTATAATTTTGGTAGCTCAATTTATGTTCAAAAATACTACCATAGTCGGATGTTTTTCGAAGACCAATTTCAGCCTCAATACGTCTTATTTTAACCCTGTTATAATTTTTACCCAACTCTTCATCACGGTTTTCTGAATCATTTCCAATTCCAAAAAAGTTCCTGGCAAAATTTGGACTTGTATAGGCTATACTCGTCACAAAATTATAATTTCCTATTATGTTAGCGAACTCCCCTTCATAACCCAAATCAAAACCACCTGTAGAAGTGTATAATCCTGCCCTTAATTTGTGACGGTATGTAAACGGATTGAGCTGAAATCCTTTAAATACATGTGTGGTTTGTAGACCAAAAAGCAATCCATCATCTGGATTAAAACCAAGTCTTGGCAAAAATGTATAGGAAGAGGATATTTTTCTGTTTTTGTTGAATAAGTTTTGTTCATAATCGTCAGATTTTACGACTCGAGCCTTTGACTTCTTTTTAACTGTATTTTCAAAAGATTTATAATCGTAAATCACAGTTCGTTGACCGGAATTTATGGTGTACTCGTCCTCGTCATGCCCTCCTATTAATCTTACTTTTATTTTGCTTTTAAAATCACCATTAACGTAAAACTCATCTGTTTCATCTAAGCCATAAATCCATATTTCTTTGGTCTGCTGGGCATCAAAAGTTTTATCGATCATCAAACTTTCACGATCTCCACCTTTGTTTCTGAATACCCGAACTCGAGTCTTTCCATTCTGAAACCTGTCAACGTCAATAATATCATCTTTATCCGTAGCACTCAAAATAGCATATTCATTCAGTATATCGCTATAGCGTTTTGCTAGAGACTCTAGATTTCCGAGTCTCTCTTTAAAGGTTTTGATTAAAACTTGAGTAGTCCTGCTGTTGATCTCTTTTGGGAAATGACTGAAGGCTTTTTGGATCACTTTATCAGACAGGTGGTTTTGAATATAAAGGGCTTCTTTTATCCAATCTTCTTCATCTGCATTCCGTATGATAATTCTATCGAGTCCCAAGCCAGAATTATTAAACCATCTCAAGTATTTAATATCACTAGTATAAGGATGATAAATTTTAGGAAAGCTACTGACGGTCCGAATCGCATCAAAAAAACCACCGTCAAAATTGGCGAAAACTTGATCTCTATCTCTTGGAATAGGATTGAAAATATGATTCCCATCTTCATCTTCAAACTCAGACCAGCGCCATTGGTCTGAATGCCTGTCCCAATCTCCCAATAGCATATCAAACAACCGAGCTCTCAAATATCCAGATTCATCAATACTGTATTTTTCGTCACGACGAAGGCGTTCTATCAAATCTGCTGTACTCACTATATCATGGTTGGGGTTTCCGAACATACCCTCTGTTCCCATCCAGTTATTTTCTGGACGTTCCTCTATCATGTAGACTGCATCACCGTGTTTAACATTAAACTCCCCTAGAGCTTTTTGTTTTGGGATGTAAACTAATTTTGGATTGGTATGGTATATATCTATGGCTTCTGCTAGATCTGGCACTGCCATAAACGAAAATGGGTGTGCTGAGGTTAGAAAATCTAGCAGTAATTCTTCTACCGCAGTATCATCGAATTCACCTGTTAAGTTCTTATCTGGATAAACGAACTGCTGCAATAAACGTATAGGATTTTTCTTGATTTGCCTGATATTATATTGACGGCCTAAACTATCTTCTAACCTTAAAGAATTAGTTTGCATGCCGCCTCCTAAACGCATTGGACGAAGACCTCCATATGCAGAACCCAAATCAAGGACTGGCATCTCAATGGATTTTCCATACATATCTCTGTACCGCTCTCCCCATATACTCTCAAAAAAATTGGTTCGCTCTAGTTTAAACTCTTCATAAATAGAGGCTTTTATTGTTTTTGGAAAATTTTCTGAGAGTTGATTCAAATCAAAAATCTCATCTGAACTATAAACCTCCTTCTGAAATATCAGTTCTGATTCATCTTCATTAGCTGAGTAAAATTGTACCCAAGAGGAACCATCCTTGAAAACGTCAAAAATAGCAAACCCATAACCAGGATAAGCAAACTCCCCATCACTCCCTAGTTTGGCATAAGACACTTTGGATCCAGAACCAGAGACAATCTGCTTTACTAAATCGTGCTCAATGTATTGTAAACTATGCTCATGGCCAGAAGCGAAAATGACTTTATTCCACCGACTTGCAATAGCAGAAATCCGATCTACCATCTCTCGATATTGATTATTTTGGGTGTCTTGTACAGAAACCCCACCTGTAGCCCTTATCATATTGGCTAAAGATCCTAAAACAGGTAAAGGAACTTTGCGTTGTGAAGGAAACAAATGTTTTACAAATTCGAAAGTCCCCCCGTGAATTCCATTGGTGTACAAGGGATGATGAAGCGCTACTAATGTCGTTTTATTCTGATTTTTTTTTAGCTCAGTTTCAAATTCACTGTAAAATTGATCCCGTGTTTTAATGTCATCACAGTTTCTATTGATTTGTGGTGTGTTGTCCCAATTCTGTAAAACCCATTGAGAATCTAAAATAATAAGATGAACATCGTCTGAAATGTCTACAAAAGACATCCCGCAGCCTGGTTTAGGCAACCAAGGTGAATCTTGGTTAGGCATAGCGTCCTTGATTCGCTCCTTCTGGTTTCTTAAAGACTGAATACCCTCTGAATACCAATCGTGATTCCCTGGAATAAAGTGAACATCACCTTCAAAAAAATCAAGACTTGACGTCTGCCTGTCGATAATTTGTTCTGCTTGGCCCCTATCCTCTTCCCCTTTACTTGGCAAGCCTGCAGGATAAATATTATCTCCCAAAATAATAAGCTTATCTGTTTGGGTATCTATTTCTTTTGCAAATTTTCTAAAAGCGTGGAGGGCTAGTGGAACAGAGTCCAAGTTTTCATATCCTGTATCTCCAATAAGATAAAAGCGCTGTAACCTAGTTTTATCCTCAGGATAAACAGTCGATTCAAATTTATCTAAATTTTTATAATTAACTTCGTAAGTTGCACAGGAAACAAATACTAAGCAAAGCACAATTAATTGTATTTTTTTTCTCATTCTTGAATAAAAATTGAGTTATAGTCACTTAAATATAAAAAAATGACAGATTTACTTCTTAAAGTTGAAACTTTTGTTTTGCATTTATTCAAAGATAAGTTATCTAGTATATATGTATACCATAATTTCAATCATACTAAAAGAGTTGTCAAAAATGCTGAATTTCTAGCGGATAAAAAAAACTTAGGCCCTCAAGACAAAAACATACTCCTTCTTGCTGCATGGTTTCACGATACAGGGTTTACCCGTTCTAATGAAAGTCATGAAAAAGAAAGCAAACTGATAGCAAGGAGCTTCCTAAAGGAGCATAACCTGTCCGAAGAGGATCTTTCGGTTATTGAAAAAACTATCGATATCACAAAACTTGGTGTGCAACCTACAACTGATATTGAGAAAGTGCTAAAAGATGCTGACTGTTCACATTTTGCTAGAGAAGATTTTAAAGAAATCAGTGAATTATTGAGGCAAGAATTATATTTACAAGGAAATTCGTACAGTCCTAAAAAGTGGTTAGATCTTAATATCGAAATGCTTTCAAGTCAGCATGAATTTTATACAGATTATGCCATTAGAAATTGGAATTCTTTAAAACAAAAGAATTTAATCGATCTCATTGAAAATAAAGAAAAGAAGAAGAGAAAAGAAGAAAAAGAGGAATTAAAAGCAAAATTTAAAGCCCAATACAAAAACAACAATCCAGAAAGGAGCATACAAACCTTATTTAGAGTCACCTTAAGAAACCACATTAAACTTAGTGATATTGCCGATACAAAAGCAAATATTCTCTTATCGGTAAATGCGATTATCATCTCTTTAGCTTTGGCCAATATCATCCCAAAATTAGATAACCCGAGTAACCAACATTTGATGATTCCTACTCTTATTTTAATCTGTTTTAGTGTAGCGTCGATTATTTTGTCAATATTATCTACAAGACCCAATGTGACTTCTGGGGAATTCACCAAAAAACAAGTTGAAGATAGAGATGTGAATATTTTATTTTTTGGGAATTTTCATAAAATGAGCTTCAAAGATTATTTATGGGGAGTAAAGGAGATTATAAAAGACAAAGACTATGTCTATGAGGCTTTGGTAAAAGACCTTTACTTGCTAGGGAAAGTATTAGAAAGAAAATATCGCCTTCTAAGGTTGACTTATACTACGTTTATGGTAGGTATTATTATCTCTGTTATTAGTTTTTTTGTCGCTTTTAACATATCTTGATTTCGAATACTAAAACAAAACAACTTCAGATAACCTTTGATTTCTTAAATTAATTCAAATTTGACTCTTCAAAGATTCTATCAAATCTTCATAAGTTAAGCCAGAAGCTTTGCTCTTATCAGTATGATATAAAATTCCAACCCTTAAGGCTTTTAGGCCTGAAATCCCTTGTAAATCTTCAACGTCGAGCACTTCAACATTACCGTCTAAATACTTCTTTCTCTGCAAGTAATGAATATATTTCAAGTATTCTCTTTCAGATTCTTTTTGAGAGTAAACGATAGCTAGTTTCCCTTTGGAGGTAATACGCTCTTGAGTATGTTTTATAAAAGCTTTGTCTATTCTTTTTTTGATGATTTCATAGCGAGCGTTATAGGACCCATCAACATCAAAGTGCTTTTCATCCATTCTATAATTGATACTTAAGGTATTATTGAATGCTAAGATTAAAGATCTAGAACTTAACTTTAAGTTATTGGAATCTTGCAATTTATAAAATTTATTTTCCATCTCGCACATGACGTTGAGTTGCCATAATCTCAAATTTTGAAGCATCACTTCACTAAATTTTTGTTCCCGGGTAATGGATTGACCTATGTACATATTATGTTCAACACCATCGGTTTTATAACGGTCAAAATAATGTGGAAATATTTTTTGTGCTTCCACTTGTTTTAAATCAATATAGTTGGCCATGCAAAAATTTATGTTAGAAACAGTCTCATCAAACTCGTCTCTTTGTTTATGAAAAGCTTTGGCACCTGCCTCTATTTTTTTTAAGTAAGTATCAACTATAACTTTGCAATCTGAAACATTATTTTTGATATGCTCCAAGATGGGAAGAATATCATTTTTTAAAAGGTTATCGGTCTTCTGCTCCGTTGAAGCAGTGATTCCCTCCATTAGACTCGAAAGATTATCTGTAATTCTATATCCCATTTGTTCATACACAGAAATAGGTTGAGCTTCAAAGGCCGAATTAATGATATTTAGCACTTGATTGAGTTGGTGAACCAAATCATTTTGAATCGCAGAATTTCTTTGAGTTGACGATCCTGCAATGTCTATCTGCCCAAAAAGCGGATATACTTTTTTAAAGGTAATTTCATTTAAGTTGGCTTCTTCTTTATTTGCATAACCTTCTAAAAACTTTTCTGCTTCTTCTTGAAATTTCCATTCTACACTCGGGTGTATAGAGGTGTATTCACTTTGAATGACCGCCTTTATGCGGTTTTGCTTTTCTTGTTTGTAATTTTCTACAGTCTCAGCGATGTAAGGAACAATATCATCAAGCTTTGTAGCGTTGATGTTATTCAAATCATTTTTGGAGTAGCTCACCAGTTCGAGAATAGCTAAAAGTTTTTTATTTTTAATCACCGGTGCTAGTATAGCTGATTTTATAGACCGTTGATGCAGATGCTTCGCGAATTTATTACTAGGATTTTTCTGAGCATAACTTTCCACATCTGGAATACTGAAATAAGCATGTCGAGTGACGATAGAATTATAAGCTCCTTCACAAAAAGCTTCTCTACATCCATTTTCAGAAATTGAATCTAAAATAAAACTGTCTATATACTTTGAATTTATATGTTGAAACTTCTCTTTGACATCATCAAAAAGAGCAAAGCCAAATTCTAACTTGGGTAAACTAAAGATAGAGCTTAAAACATCTCTCATTTTCGTAGAAATAATCTTTGAATCTGATAGTATATTGTTGTTTAATAACAGGGTTTTAATTTCAGAAATACTGTTGTCTGCGGTAACATCAGAAAGGTTTAAAATTGCAAAACCTTTGAAAATCCATGAATCTGGAGGAAATTTTTCCTTCCAAAAATCAATATCATCGTAGCGATTTAAAAGCTCATCTATATCTTCATCTGTGATATCTAGAGCCTCTTTTGTCGGTATGAGTTCAATAAAATCCGCATTTATAAAAAGACGGTAATTCTTTAGATTGCCATTTGCATCTGGAACGTCATAATATTCTGGACGAAAAAAATCGATATTGTAGTTGTAATACGTGTTTAAAATTATGATACACCCTAAGATATAATCCTTTTCAATGTTGAAATTTCTAGGTAGAAATTCAAAGTCTTTATCTTTTACTGAATTCAGTATAGATTCAAATCGCTTGGTTTTTCTAAACATTTTAGAACGAAAAGGAACTGTAGCCACTTTTATTTCGTTGTAAGTCAGCACATCCGGAAACAAATCATCTAAAAGAATTTTTATTTGATCTTTATAAATTTCTAAGTTTTCAAAATCCTCGATACCTTCAAATAACTCTGGGTAAGACTTAGAATACTCTAAAACACCGTTTATATATGTTTTGGAAATAGGATTGGTTTCCGTTTTCAAACGCTTACTAAAGTTGTCCAATATTTTTTGGAAACTCAATTTTATTCTAAAAGGATAAATATCTTTATAGCGATCCATAATTAAATATACAAAATACAATACTACTTATAAAGGGAAGATTTGATTGTTCACTTAAGGTACTTTTATAAGTTTTGGCTATTTTATTCTTAAGTCATTCTTCTACTCTTTTGGAGTTGTCTATTTTTGCGTAAAATCAAACTCCAAGTAAATGAAAATTTTATATGCCTTTTCGATCTTAGCCCTTCTTTTAGGATGTAGCTCACCCTCTCCTAAACTCATAGCCTCTATTGACGAAGTTCCTGATGGAACCAATGTCTTTTTGGCTCTATTAGGACCTCAGAATGTTCCCGTTCCAATAGATACGACTCAGGTCAATAACAATTCTTTTAAATTTGATTTAACTAATTCCAAAAATCAAGATATCAACCTTATTCAAATTGAAGGTGTGGACGGTAACATTATTTTTATCAATGATGCTGAAACAATAAATATTGATGCTTTAAATGAAAATTTGAGGAATTCTAAAATAAAAGCAGGCGAACACAACATCTTATTAAAAAGTTATATCGGTATCATTACCAATTTTGCAGAAGAGAAAAATTTTATCAAAAATCAATATTCACAGGCTACGCAAAATCAAGATGAAATTGCAATGCTAGATTTTAAATTAGATATGGATGCTTTGGCAGAAGAATCGAAAAAAGCTACTTTAGACTTTATTAAGTCCCATACCAACTCTATAGTGGGAATGATGGCTTTGTCTGATGTTATGAATTCTAAATCCGTTCCTTCAAATAAAATGAAATCGCTTTACGAAGGCTTTGTTGACAGGGTAAAGGACACACCCCTTGGTAGGATGTTGGGTAAAAATATTGCAAAGATAGGCGCCACAGATGTTGGAGCAGAAGCTCCAAAATTTTCAGGACCTGCACCAAGTGGAAAGGTGCTAACTCTCGATGAAGCCATGGGAAAAGTAACTCTTATTGATTTTTGGGCGTCTTGGTGTAGACCCTGTCGTGTCGAAAATCCTAATATTGTAAGCATCTATAACGACTATAAAGATAGAGGGTTCTCTGTAATAGGTATTTCTTTAGACAAACCCAACAGTAAAAATTCTTGGTTAAAAGCTATTGAAGATGATCAATTAGAATGGAATCATATTTCAAACTTGATGTATTGGCAAGAACCTATAGCCCAAAAATATGCGGTAAAAGCCATCCCAGCAGCTTTCTTGATTGATGAAAAGGGTGTTATTGTTGGTAAAGACCTTCGAGGAGAAGCTTTACGAGAGAAGGTAAAAGAAATTTTAGGAGACTAAATCATATTAAATTTTTACTTAAAAAGGGACTTTTCACCATGGTGAAAAGTCCCTTTTTAAGTAAAAACAACACTAATCTGGAGATCTTATTTTTTCTGCTTTAAAAGGCCTTACAATTAAACGTGCCGCTCTATCATAATTGATATAGCTATAAGTCCAATTAAAAAAAGTAACTATTCTATTCCTAAATCCAACTAAAAACCACAAGTGAACAAACATCCACACAAACCAAGCAAATGCTCCACCAAATTGGATTTTACCTATGTCAACCACAGCTTTATTTCTTCCTATCGTTGCCATGGTACCCTTATTGAAATATTCAAAAGGAGTAAGAGACTGCTTATTTATAATTCTCAGCAAATTTTTGGCCAGATGCGCCCCTTGTTGAATAGCAGGCTGGGCGACCATAGGGTGGCCTTTTGGGTATTTTGCACTTGTCATTAAGGCAATATCACCTATTGCAAATATAGTTTCGTAGCCTTCTACTTGGTTAAATACATTTACATTATATTGATTTGATTTATCCATCAAAGCTCCACTCTTAAGTCCTTCTACATTTGCTCCGGTAACACCAGCACTCCAGATAAAAGTCTCTGCGGGGAAAGAGAGATCCTTGTTACTTGTTCTTACGATGTGGTCATCATAAGATTCAACGAACGTATTGAGATGAATTTCAACACCAAGTTCTTCTAGATATTTCTTCGCATTTTTAGAAGATTTTGCACTCATTGGAGGTAGGACTTTATCCATCCCTTCTATTAAATGAATATGAATGTCTTCAGGATCAATATCTTGATAATCTTTAGGGATTACATTTTTACGAAGCTCTGCAATAGCTCCGCTAAGTTCCACCCCTGTCGGTCCTGCTCCTGCAATAACAAAATTCAATAAAGCTTTTTTTCTTTCAGGATCTTCAGTGATAGTAGCTTCTTCAAAATTTTCCAAAATCAAACTCCTCAAGTTTAAGGCTTGGGGTACTGTTTTCATCCAAATGGCGTTATCCTCTACACTTTTATTTCCAAAGAAGTTGGTCCTTGACCCTGTGGCAATCACCAAATAATCATAAGTAATCTCACCTATATTTGTATGAATTAATTGCTTGTCAGAGTCGATATGCTCGACATCAGCCATTCTGAAATAAGCATTCTTATTTTTTTTAAGAATTTTTCGTATGGGATATGCTATGGAATCAGGCTCTAGACCTGAAGTTGATACTTGATATAACAAAGGCTGAAAAGTATGGTAATTCCTTTTATCTAGCATAACTACCTGAAATGGTTTTTTCTCGAGGTCACTAACTAAACTTACTCCACCAAAACCAGCTCCTATAATAACTACTCTCGGCAAATCTGTAATTGGAACGTTCATAACTTTTTTTTCAAAACTACTATCTTTTCCTGTTTAGTATGTAACTTTTGGTAATTTTAACGACATATAAACGTAATGTATAGTTTTGAAGACCTCATTAGAGAAAAAATTTATCGATCTACTAGAAAAGCATCAGAACATCGCTCATAAAATCTGTAGGATGTATACCTATGATGCCGATTCGCATAAAGATTTGTTTCAAGAGATCACGGTTCAACTTTGGAAAGCTTACCCCAAGTTTAGGGAAGAATCTAAGTTTAGCACATGGATGTATCGTGTCGCTTTTAATACAGCCATAACTCTTTACAGAAAGAAAAAAAGAAGGGTGCAAACTTCGCCTTGGGAAGATTACGATTTTAAAATTTCTTCTGAAGGCTATGATTCAACCTTAGATGATAACTTAAAATTGATGTATGCCGCTATTAAAGAATTGAATGATATTGACAAAGCTTTGGTTCTCCTCTACCTAGAAGACAAACCTTATACTGAAATATCTGAAGCCTTAGGAATTTCTGAGGTTAATGCTAGAGTGAAAATGAATAGAGTGAAAACAAAGTTAAAAAATATACTGAATCCTTAATCATGGATGAATTAGATCTTATAAAAAAGGACTGGCAGAATAGAACAAAGAATTTGCCTAGCTACTCAAAAGAGCAGCTATTTCCTATGATTCATAAAAAATCTTCATCTAACGTGAAGTGGATTTTGATTATCAGTATTTTAGAATTTTCATTTTGGATTATTGTAGAGTTACTGAGCTTTTCTCAAGACTATAATTCTATTATTGAAAGCATCGGATTTACTTGGTTTCTAAGACTATCTTCTATCGTTAATTATACAGTTCTTATTGGATTTATTATTGTTTTTTTTAGAAATTACAAACGTATTCAAGTGAATGATTCTGCCAGACAACTTATGAAGCAGATCATTAAAACACGCTCAACTGTTAAATATTATGTGCGTTATAACATCATATTTCTAGCTATTATTTTTACAATAACATCCGCAAAAATTATTTTAAGTCAAACTGAATTGGATCCTACAGAATTATGGATCATAACGGGAACCATGATTTTTATTTTGTTGGTCATCCTTGCCTTTTTCTTGCTTCTGTATAGATTGCTGTACGGGATACTAACCAAGCGTCTTTACAAAAACTATAAAATATTAAGTAAAATAGAAGTTTAGCAATTAAGCTCTTGGATGGTAATTTTCTAAAACTGACTTAAGGTGAGTTTTATCCAAATGCATATAAATTTCTGTTGTTGTGATGCTTTCATGACCTAACATTTGTTGAATAACCTTTAAGTTGGCTCCATTCTCCAGCAGATGAGTCGCAAAAGAATGTCTGAAAGTGTGGGGACTGATGTTTTTTTGAAGATTTATTTTTTTAGCCAACTGTTTTACAATCGTAAAAATCATAGCACGAGTCAACTGAGCCCCTCGTCTATTCAAAAATAAAATATCTTTAAACTCTGATTGCTGATTCATATGTATTCTGAACTCTTCTTTATAAATACTGATGAATTTCTGAGTATACCTATTGATGGGAACTAGTCTTTCTTTATTTCCTTTTCCGATTACTTTTATAAAACCTTCTTCAAAAAAAAGATCTGAAATTTTAAGCTCTACAAGTTCGCTTACACGCAATCCACAACCATACAGTGTTTCTATAATAGCTTTATTGCGATGACCCTGGAGATGCGAAAAGTCTATAGCTTCTACAAGTTGATCAATTTCATCTGTAGATAGCGTATCTGGAAGTTTCCTCCCTAATCGAGGGGATTCAATAAGCTCTAAAGGGTTGGTTTTTCTATAATTTTCAAAAATGAGATAATCAAAAAAACTTTTTAAACCTGAAATTAATCGGGCTTGGGATCGTTCGTTAATGACTTTTGAAATAGAATAAATAAAGCCTTGAAGGATCTCTTCGTCGACGAGCTCTGGGGTAAGAGTTGAATTATACTCAGAAATATAATTGGCTAACTTTAGGATGTCTAGCTTATAATTTTGAACAGTATTTTCAGCTAGTCCTCTTTCTATTTTAAGGTAATATGTAAAATCTTGAATTGCTTCTTGCCATTTCATGCAGGGAAGTTAAGATGATTATTTTAAAATTACAGAATTTGTTCAGCGTGAGCTTTGGTTGTCACCTTTGTGATCACGTCAGCTAAAACTCCATTTTCATTTATAATAAATGTGGTTCTATGAATACCGTCATAGTCTTTACCCATAAACTTTTTAGGCCCCCAGACCCCAAAGGCCTCAATAACCGATTTATCTTCATCTGCGAGAAGTGGAAATGGGAGCTCATATTTATTTTTAAAATTTTGTTGACGCTTTTGTGAATCTGCACTTGCCCCTAATATATGATAACCTTGAGCTTGTAATGCTTTCCAGTTGTCTCTCAAGTTACAGGCTTCTGCTGTACAACCCGGAGTACTTGCCTTAGGATAAAAAAAAACAACAAGTTTTTTTCCTTCATAATCTTTTAAACTATGTTTATTCCCATCTTGATCTTTAGCTTCAAAATTTGGAGCTTTATCTCCTGCTTTTAATGTTGTCATAATTCCTATTTTTGTATAAAAGTAAAGCAAATGAAAAAATCTGAAAAAGTAGATTTCGTTATAAATACACTAGAGGATATCTACCCCGAAATTCCAATACCCCTAGACCATAAAGATCCTTATACACTATTGATTGCTGTCTTGCTTTCTGCACAAAGCACAGATGTAAAGGTAAACCAAATTACTCCACTTCTTTTTGAAAGGGCAGACAATCCTTGGGACATGATAAAAATGAGTGCTGATGAGATACGAGAGATAATTAAGCCTGTTGGGTTATCGCCGATGAAATCCAAAGGTATTTATGGTCTTTCTCAAATTATAATTGAAAAATACAATGGGAAAGTACCTCAAAGCTTTGAAGGTTTGGAAGAATTGCCAGCTGTTGGGCATAAAACAGCTAGTGTTGTTTTAGCACAAGCTTTTGGTGTTTCCACTTTTCCTGTGGACACTCACATCCACAGACTGATGTACCGCTGGGGACTTACCACTGGTAAAAATGTTCAAAAAACAGAAAAAGATGCTAAGCGATTGTTCCCTAAAGAGGTTTGGAATGATCTCCATCTACAGATCATCTGGTATGGACGACAATACTCTCCTGCCAGAGCATGGGATTTAGAAAAAGATATCATCACAAAAACCATTGGACGAAAATCTGTAATCGATGAATACAATAAGAAAAAGAAGACTTCTAAATTTAAAAATTAGACCGTTAATTTTGAACGCTATCGAACTGAAGATCTTTGTAGGTCACTACAGTAAAAGCTTTAGAAAAGTCCAAGATAACTCTAACCGTTTTTGCTGAAGGTTTCATCCTCTTTGAAGGAATTTGAAATGCTTCATTTGAGTAAGTTTTTGCCATATCTATAATTTAAGATAGTGTAAAAACGGAATTTTTTACAAATTATTGCAGACTAATTGGTCAAGACGACTTGGTGCTTTTCTATAATTTTTCTCAAATTGATAAGCGCATAACGCATGCGACCTAAAGCTGTATTGATACTGACATCTGTTTTAAAAGCAATTTCTTTAAAACTCATATCCTTGAAAATTCGCATTTCCAAAACTTCTAGTTGATCCTGTGGAAGTTCTTTAATTAATTCATGTAAATCAGTTTCAATTTGGGATTTTATAATTTGCCGTTCAGCGTTAAGATCATCATCAGTAATGAAATCTAGAATTTCAAAATCTCCTTTTCCTTCAAACTTTTGCATTCTGTTGCTTTTCCTAAAGTGGTCAATAACCAAATTATGAGCAATTCTCATTACCCAAGGAAGAAACTTACCTTCTTCATTATACTTGCCGCGCTTTAAAGTTCGAATCACTTTAATGAAGGTATCTTGAAATATATCCTCAGCTAAATCTTTATCATAGACTTTGGAGAAAATAAAACTAAAAATTTTTTGTTGGTGTCTATTAATTAAAGTGCACAGTGATTTTTCATCACCCTCTATATATTGCTTTACTAATGTTGCTTCCGAAGAGATTGAGGTTCTGTTCATATCTTTTACTTAAGTAAACACCTGTCCTGAAATGGTGGCGTTAATTGTTAAATTTTTTTTAAGTAAAAGTGTTATATAGGCTTATTTTTATTTCGCTAATATATAAATATAAGTTAACCCATAACACTCCGTTAATAAATTTAACACATTATGCGCTTACATTCAGTTCCAATTTGGAGTGACATATCTTTATATTTGCAACATTCCATTAGTCTATGAAACAAACAAATTTAGATAAGTTAGATCCCAAAGAGTTCATTATTATCAAAGGAGCGAAACTTCACAATCTTAAAAATATAGATGTTGTTATACCCAGAAATAAGCTAGTCGTTATAACAGGACTCTCTGGCTCTGGAAAATCTAGTTTAGCATTTGACACTCTGTATGCAGAAGGTCAAAGACGTTACGTAGAGAGCCTTTCTGCTTATGCCAGACAATTTCTTGGCAGATTAGATAAGCCTAAAGTAGATTATATTAAGGGTATTGCACCTGCGATAGCTATTGAACAGAAGGTAAATTCAACAAATCCAAGATCTACAGTAGGCACCTCTACAGAAATTTACGACTATTTAAAATTACTATATGCTAGGGTAGGAAAAACGCTTTCTCCCATTTCTGGTAATGAAGTCAAAAGACATAGAGTTACCGATGTGATTGACTTTGTAAAATCACTCAAAGAGAAACAAAAATTACTACTCCTTGCTCCTATACGTTTAGAAAAAAACAGAACTAGTGAAGAGAAAATAAAAATTCTTCAGCAACAAGGTTTTAGTCGAATTAAGGTCGATGATAAGATCTTAAAAATAAATGATGCTTTAGAGCAGCAACTATCAGAGAAAAGTAAATTTTCCATAGTTGTAGATCGGATTGTTGTGACGCATGACGAAGATTTCTATAACCGGTTAGCAGATTCTATTCAAAATACTTTTTACGAAGGCAAAGGAGAATTAAATATTGAAGATGTTGAGTCTGGTCAACTCACCAACTTCAATAATAAATTTGAGCTCGATGGCATGCAATTCACAGAACCCAGCGTTCACCTCTTTAGCTTTAATAATCCTGTTGGAGCTTGTCCTAAATGCGAAGGCTATGGCGATATTGTAGATATTGATGAAGCTTTGGTTATTCCCAATACTGGCTTAAGTGTTTATGAAGGAGCTATTGCCCCATGGAATGGAGAGACCTTAGGCTGGTATAAAAAGGAGTTGATAAAATATGCTCATAAATTCGATTTTCCAGTTCACACGCCTTATTTTGAATTGACAGACGAACAAAAAAATATAATCTGGAACGGAAACCAATTCATAACAGGTGTCAATGAATTTTTTGAAGTGGTAAAATCCAAAGCTTATAAAATTCAAAATAGGGTTTTATTATCCAGATACCGAGGAAAAACCAAATGTCCAGAATGCAAAGGAAGACGACTCAAAAAAGAAACCACCTATGTCAAAATTAACGACGTTAATATCACAGACCTAGTCGATTTACCTATTGATAAAGTCAGTGAGTTTTTTAATGACCTAAAGCTTAATGAGCACGATACAAATGTTGCCAAACGCTTATTGAGAGAAATCAATAATAGGCTTAAATTTTTAACAGATGTAGGCTTGACCTATTTATCGCTTAACCGAAAGTCCAATACCCTTTCTGGTGGAGAATCCCAACGTATTAATTTGGCGACCTCTTTGGGAAGTAGCCTGGTAGGTTCCATGTATATTCTTGACGAACCTTCCATTGGTCTACATTCTAAAGACAATGAACGCTTAATTGAAGTTTTAAAAAATTTAAGAGATCTAGGCAATACAGTTATTGTGGTAGAGCATGATGAAGATATCATGAAAGCTGCAGATCATATTATAGACATTGGCCCAGAGGCAGGAACTCATGGTGGGGATCTCGTCGGTAAGGGAAGTTATAAGGAGATTCTAAAAGGAACCTCTCTAACCTCTTCCTACCTCAATGGAAAAAAAGAAATTGAAATCCCTAAAAAAAGGCGCAAGACAAAAGCTTTTGTGGAACTAAAAGGAGTAAGAGAAAACAACTTAAAAAATATTGATGTTAAGGTTCCTTTGGATTGTTTTGTAGCTATTACAGGAGTTTCTGGAAGTGGTAAAAGCACACTTGTTAAAAGAATTCTTTACCCTGCCATGATTAAACATAATGGAGGCTACGGAACCAAAGCTGGACAGTTTGATGGTATTGACGGAAACTTTAAGCACATCAAACATATAGAATATGTAGATCAAAATCCGATAGGAAGATCCTCTAGGTCCAACCCTGTGACCTATATCAAAGCTTATGACGATATTCGGAATTTATTTGCTAAGCAAAAGCTGTCTAAAATTAGAGATTTCAAACCAAAACATTTCAGTTTTAATGTAGAAGGAGGTCGTTGTGACACTTGTGAGGGTGAAGGTGAGGTGACCATCGAAATGCAATTTATGGCAGATGTTCACTTAGAATGTGAAGCTTGTTATGGGAAACGCTTTAAACAACAGGTGTTGGATGTAGAGTTTGAAGGTAAAAATATAGATGATATTTTATCCCTGACGATTGATGATGCCATGGAGTTTTTCTCGTCACATAATGAGACCAAAATCTCCAATAAGCTCGAAGCTTTGCAAGATGTAGGTTTGGGTTATGTTACTTTAGGACAAAGTTCGTCTACGTTATCTGGTGGTGAAGCTCAGCGAATCAAATTAGCTTCATTTCTTACCAAAGGTAAAAATGCAGATAAAACCCTATTCATTTTTGATGAACCCACTACAGGACTTCATTTTCATGATATCAGTAAATTGCTAAAATCCTTTGAAGCACTTATAGGAAATGGCCACAGTGTTGTGGTTATTGAACATAATATCGACTTGATAAAATGTGCAGACCATGTGATCGATCTTGGCCCTGAAGGAGGTATAAAAGGAGGTGAACTGCTCGCCGAAGGAACTCCAGAACAAGTCGCCCAAGTGAAGGCCTCGTTTACTGGCCAATACTTAAAGATGAAAATGAAAACGCAAGGAATTAAGAATAGTTAAAGACTCCCTAATGAATTGTTCGAGTCAAGGCTTTCAGTCTTAAAATAATTTTTGTTTGATTAATTTGGAAAACTCCTTGATATAGAATAGACTAAAAAGCTTTCTTATTAAAGAGGTTATGATAAAATTTGGACAGATCTTTAGAAAGCTTTCCTTTTAAACTTACGATAAGGTATAAGCCTGTAATCACACTAGATTTAAGGATAATATTGACTAGAGCGTGACCTGATGTAAAATCCCAGAAATAGAAGCTAAGACTCAAAAGTGTTATGATTATAGAGATATAAAGACTCTTCCTGTTAAAAGGATGAATCCCAAAAGTAATTCTCACAAAAATCAATTTAAAAATATTATACAACAGAAAAGAAATAAAAGTTGCACAAGCTGCTCCGTAGATTCCAACTATCGGAATTAACCAAAGGTTTAAAAAAAAGGCAATCCCAACAACGACGAGGCCTACTACTAAGATGGTTTTATAATATTTTGAATTAAAAATAATGCTGTTGTTATTCCCTAAAATATTATCTGACAGTTTTACAAGACTGATCAAAAAAACAATGCTCACTCCTATCCTGTAAGGCTCAGGTATAATTTGATAAAGCTGATGCACATTGGTAACGATAAGTGTAAAAACCAATCCACTAATCAAGAAAAGAGTATTGGAACTCCTTACATAAAGGTCTCTCAAAAGAAGAAAATCTTGAGAATTTAGATATTTAGCAGTAATTGGATTTGTAATTTGATGCATTGCTTTAGAGGGTACGGCTATTACAGTAGCGATATAGATGGCAATTCCATAAATAGAAACATGTTCTATAGGCATAAAGTATTCTATCATAACTTTATCCAAATCAAAAAGCGCAACAGCTACTGTTCCTGCAATAAAAATAAGCAGGGAATAGCTAATTATATCCTTCAGTTCTCTGGGGAGTTCAAAGCTAAAGCGAGGAGTATACAATCTAAACGCATAGACCATCATCACCACTGTTCTCAAGAAGAAAACAAGTATGAGTAGATAAATAAATAATGAAACGTCAATAAATTCAAAATAAAGGAAGATCAGTAAAATAGAAATAGCTATCCTATGAAACAATTCTCGCATCAAAGTTCCAAAGACACTTTTATAGTAGACTTTTGCCCACGCAAAAAAAATTTCAAAATAAGCGGTGGTCAGAGCAATCACAAAAATACCCCACACATAAGGTTGGACTAACTCATTTTCACCTTCAAAATAGTCCAATAAGCTATCATAAGCTAGAAATCCTATAAAAGCCAACAAAACTCCTAATCCCAAAGGCAGTAAGAGAGCAAAGTTAAAAAGTTTATCAATGTCGGTTTTTAAGCTATATCTGCTAAAGTATTTAACGATGGTATTGTGAACACCTAGAGCCATAAATGGCCAGAACAAATTACCAGCCGATAGTAAAAAAGCAACTAAACCATAATATTCGACGGTTAAAAACTTTGGATAGAGTATCAAAACATTAATCGCTCCAATCCCAAAACCCAAATAGGTTGAAATTAGGTTTCTAAAGGATTGTTTGGCGACTATTCCCATAGGAGATCATTTGATGAGTTTTACCAGCTTTTGAGTTAAATTCTTGCGGTGGTATTGATCGATATTCTTAGTATTGGATTTCAATTTGCCATGTAAAAAAGCCTTAAAAGACTCTTTTATATGGCTTTTTAGACTAGCTTTTTCGTCGTAGTTAAAACATTTGCCTGAATGGGTTTCAGAAATAATTTGATTGACATCCCAACCCCTAGGACCGATTGCTAAAATGGGGCGTCTGGAGGCTAAATACTCAAAAATTTTACCTGGAATAATACTCTTATTTTCAGGTTTGTTAATTTCAATAAGCAATAGCATTTGAGAACTCCTCTGACTCTCAACGGCGTCTTTATGGTTAAAATAACCCATGATACTCACAAACTTTTTTAAACCCGATTCATAGGCTGACTCTAAAACGCTGTCACTGACTTTACCGATTAATTTCAGTTCAAAAAAGTCTTTAAAGACTAAATCCTCCTCTATCAATTCTGCAAAAACGTCCCACAATACTTTTGGATTTCTATCATTAAGAAGAGAGCCTATATGAGAGACTGTGAAGTTTTCGCTTAGCTCAACATATATCGAAGTATCTTCAAAGCCGTTTGTGATCACGTCTACAGGAGTTTTAGTTTTGGTTTCAAACTCGTCTTTAGTTTGGAAACTAGTCACTATAAGTTGATCTGCTAAGTCCAATACCTCTTTTTCTAGTGCTTTATGTTTAGCTTGAGAAGAAGCGGTAAGTTTTAAAGCAGAATGATAGCCTATGGTTGTCCAAGGATCTCTAAAGTCTGCGATCCATTGGAGATGAGGATTGGCCTGTTTCAAAGCTTTACCTATGAGATGTAGACTATGTGGAGGCCCTGTTGTAATTATGGTATCTATCTGATGTTTTGAAAGATATTCTTTCAAATAAGCAACCGAGGGCTTCACCCAAAACTTCCTTGCATCAGGGATAAAAAAATTACCCCGGATGTAAAGCATTGACTGCTCTGACCACGATTGTCTAGCTTTTGATTTAATAATACCACTACTAATTGTTTTAGTGTCATCTTTCGATAAAAGATTAGCCATTGCATAGGGTTCAAAAATAGGATTTTCAAGAACCACAATTTCTGGACTCACTTCCAAAGAAAAATCAAGAATGGGATAACTTGGATTTTGAGGTTTATAAATAATAGGCTGAATACCAAATTCCGGTAGATACTTGGAGAATTTAAGCCAACGCTGTACTCCCGGACCTCCTGCTGGCGGCCAATAATAAGTAACAATCAATACTTTTTTCATTGCTGAATTTGCTTGTATTTTACTCTATAAATAATTCCTCCTACCCCTACTAGAACTAAAATTATAAAACTTACTAAAGATATCCTACTACCAAACTTGACTACATCTGGTTGAAAGCTAAAGGTGATTTGATGCTTTCCTGCAGGCAATTCTAAGGCTCTCAAGACATAGTTGGCTCTAAAGTGTGAAACTTCTCCTCCATCCACAGAAACCTTCCATCCTTGTGGATAATAAATTTCTGAAAACAAAGCAAGGCGCTCTCCCTTACTATCATAAGAATAAGTCAATTCATTTTCTGAATAGGATTCCAGTTGAATCTTATCTGAGGCTTGTACGTCGTAAGTTTTAGCCGGCTTAGAAAATTGATTGGACTCTACTATTGCTGTAGTACGTGGATTGATCGTATCTAAAGCCAAAATAGCTTGATTGGCATTTTCCACAGGAATCAGTTGGTCAACAAACCACGCATTTCCTAAATGGTCTGGGTTAGGTTGAGCTCTGGGCTCGCCTTCATCCTCAAAAATAAAGTACTTCACATTCAACATATTCAAAATACTTTGTTTGCCTTCATAAATATAAAAATCGAACAACTCCTGCGTTCGTCCGGGCTTTGCTGCATGATAACCACCAATAGACTTATGAAAGTAAGAGGCCCTTGCAGAGTTTAAAGGATTGGAAGTTAAATCGTAGACTCTATAATGAGAATCGTCGGTAAGAATATCCCGATCTGCTTGAGTAGGCTGGAAAGGTCTTGCCATCACAGAGGCTGCTACAAAATCATCTTCATTCACATATCTAGAATTCACTCCAATCAAATCCACGAGAATAAAAATTCCTATAAGACCTAAGAGCATTTGTTGCTTTAGGCTTTTCTTTAGGTATAAATAGAGTGCCAAAGCTAATAGCAAAACAAACACCAGAGATCTTATGGTGTCTGCTGTAAACATTGCCTTTCTATCTTCTTTAAGAGCTCTTACAAATTTTGCTCCATATTGTTCCAAAAACATAGAATCGGTGTTACCGCTAAAATCAAAAAGCATTGATTTGAGTAATAAAAACAGTAAACTTAATCCTCCAAGAATAAGCGTGGTATTTTTTAGTGCATTCCACTTCGACTCATAAGACACTTTAGAACTTAAGAATTTGGACAGTCCTAAAATTCCTAATACGGGTACGCAAAACTCTATGATAACTTGTATAGAAGATACCGCTCTAAATTTGTCATAAAAAGGAATAACGTTCACAAAGAACTTCGTCAATAGAGAAAAGTTATCTCCCCAAGATAAAAGCAAAGCAAGAATAGACCCTGCGATAATCCACCATTTAGTTTTACCCTCTGTAAGAAAGAGGGCTAGAACAAAGAGGAATAGTATAGATGCTCCAATATAAGCTGGTGCTCCAATAAAGGTTTGGTCTCCCCAATAAGTTGGCAAATTCTCACTAAACTCTAAAGCCTGAACTGGAGGCGCTCCGAGTTGTATGATTTCATTATAAACTTCAGAGTCTTTACCCAAAGACTCGCTACTAGACCCTCCCATAAATCTAGGGATAAACAAATTAAAGGTTTCCATGACACCGTAACTATACTCAGTGATGTAGTCGTAATCTAAACCAGATTTCACTTTTTTAGTTCCGTTGGGTTCAATTGTAAGACCTGTTTCACCTCGCGTACTGAAATCGGCGTATTCTTGTGTCGCCAATAAATTGGTCATATTAAGTAACACAGCCAATATGATGGCTGGAATAAAACTGACGGCAGCCTCAAAATAAGATTTTAGTTGTTTGTTTCTATAGGCGTTTACAGCATATACAATCACCATAACAAAACACAGCAACATAAGATAATAGGTCATCTGGAAGTGATTGGTCATTAATTCAAAAGCCAATCCTACACAGAAAAGGAGGTTTCCCCAAAATAACTTTTGCCTAAAGACTAGAACCACACCACTGATAACGATGGGGAAATAAGCAATAGCATGAGCTTTAGCATTATGGCCAACACCTAGAATAATAATAAGATATGTAGAAAACCCAAAAGCAAGCGCTCCCAAAAAGGCCAATTTATAATTTACCTTGAAACACAATAACAAAATATACATACCTATAAAGTATAGGAACAGATAATCCGCAGGTCTCGGTAAAAACCTAAGTTGACGATCGATTTCTTTTATAAAATTATAAGGATAGTTTGCGCCTAATTGGTAGGTAGGCATTCCTCCAAAAGCAGAATTGGTCCAGTATGGTTCTTCTCCTTGGCTTGCTCTAAAGTCGTTTTGAGCCTTTGCCATTCCTGTATACTGCACAATATCACTTTGATATATTGTTTTTCCCTTGAGAACAGGATAGAAAAAAGCTAAAGCAGCTACTATAAATAGGATAATCACCAAAAGGTGCTTCCAAGAGTTCTTAAACAAAGACTTCATAAGTAGTTTTAATTTGAAAAAACCTGAAAGTTAGTCAATTTCTTCATAATCTACGTACTCTCCTACTTTGCTTTCTTTGGGTTTAGACTTGGAAGTTTGAGTTTCTTGGTCTTGTGTTTGAGACTGTGCAGAATTGAATTTGTTTTCCATACTTTTTCGAACTTTTTTAAAAACATATTTCAGCAAAATCGGCCCAAGATGCTTCGCCATCAATTTAAGACCAAAAAAGACCAAAAGGATAATAAGTAAAGTCTTTAAAAATACCATAGTATAATATTGATTTGTAAAAATACCAATATCTAGCTGTAACTAGGGAAGTAAAGCTCAAAAAATCAGATTTTAACTTATATTTGGGCTATAAATCCTATTTATGAAACTGAAGCTAATTAGTCTTTTAACTCTTATCTCCTTAACTGCAAACGCTCAATATACCGATGTGATTAATTCGAATAGACCGGGAGAATCCTTTGGAGCCTATGGTGTAGGGACTGATGTTTTACAATTTGAAACCGGATTAGCATTTGGCCAAGACAATCACGTCTCTCCTTTAATTCCTAACCGTTCTTTATTGGAATATCAATATCAAATCAGATATGGATTATTGATGGAGCGCCTAGAAGTCCTGTTGGATGGGACTTTTGCTAACGCTGAAGATCAATTATTAAGAGGGGGAATTCAAACGACCTCAAACTTTAGTAATTTCAAAAGCAATACATTAGGAATCAAATATTTACTGTATGATCCTAATATTCAAAAAGCAATAGATGGACCCAATCTGTACAGTTGGAAAAAAAATAATCTTCCCCAATGGAGTGATTTGGTTCCTGCAGTATCTATTTATTTTGGGGTGAATTTGAACTTTGGCGATAACCCATTCAAGTTTGAAAGAGAACCTAATGGTTCCCCAAAAGCAGCTGTTATAACACAGCATAATATCGGAAGAAAATGGGTTTTGGTCTCCAATCTTATTGCAGACAAACCCACTACCGATTTTCCTGCATATGCAGGAATTTTTACGCTCACTCATTCTATTTATGAGCGAGCAGCAATTTTTGCTGAATTCCAAACTTATATCAGCGATCTTTATAGCGATGAAGTCTTAAGAGGAGGCTTTATCTTTTTAGCTGGTAAAAACCTTCAGCTTGATGTTTCTGGACTAATCAACTTTAAAGATTCTCCTGAACGTTGGAGAGCTGGCATAGGTGTATCTTATAGAATTGATATGCATAATTTTGACGACCCTATTTTCAAAAATGATAAATAGTGAAAGTTTTACCTTGAAGAACAATAAAATCATGATATAAAAAATGCATGTTTCTCTAAATCAATTTGACTTAAACTTTTGATCAAAATTTTCAATTATAAAGTTAGGAATTTTTGATTTACTGTTTGTTTAGAGCTATTTTTAAAATCCTTAAGTATCGCTATTATAATATCTGAACAATCCATCAATTATTTTTCGGTGATCGCTAATAATGGAGCAAAACGAATTCTATTACCATGTGTAGTTTTTACCAATAAGTCATTTTTTAAAGTACACATCTGTTCCAAACTGTAAAGCTGTCTTCAGACTCGTTGATGACGAGAGCATTCAGTAAACTTTAAAATAGCATTGGCGTCTTTAAAGTACTCTCCTTCTTTATCCCTATAATTTACCATTTATTCTAATAGTAAAATAGTTTAGGCGTTAAAACTCAAACTTACCAATGTTGGTTTTATACATAGTATAGTTTTCATAGTATAACTGTTTAAAATTTTCAATCATACTGCTCTAAGTTAAAACTGTTATTTTGGTTTATGCTTACTTTCTTCCAGTCAGAATTATTCACCTTGGAATAGTTTAAAGGAAAAAGACTGAAAGCCTTCGCTCTATTTTTATCACTTCACAGACAATATTTACATTCTAAAGCAGTCAACCTACTTAAGGTAATCATAGTGATTTTGAAAAATTAAATCAACGCAATAAAACTTCATAAGAAAGGAAGTTAAAATCAGTTATTTTGGAGCACACACTGCATTTTAAATCGTTTAAGCTTAGACTTAGATTTGATCCTGAATACACTAGTATAGGCTTAATTTTTATAGATTAGATATCTAGATTCAATATAAAAGGGTACTTTTGCACGATTGAATGGAAAATCTATTCTAGCATAAAAATTATTGAAATAATATTGGCATGTATTTAACACAAGAAGAAAAAGGCGAATTATTTGCTAAACACGGGAAGGATAGTAAGGATTCCGGATCTGCCGAAGGTCAAATCGCATTGATGACCGGAAGAATTGAATTCATTTCTCAACATCTTAAGAGAAACAGAAAAGATTATAATTCTGAACGTTCTCTAGTGAAACTTGTAGGTAAAAGAAGAAACCTACTGGATTATCTCATGAAAAAACATATTATGAGGTATAGAGCTATAGTAAAAGATTTAGGATTAAGAAAATAAATTTAAAGGGGCAATTTTGCCCCTTTTTTAGTTTAAAAGCGTTCCTTAGAACGACTTCCATTGGTTTATACGGTTCTTCTAAACAACAACACAACACCTTTTTTCTAAGAAAATGTATAACCTTAAAAATCATTAGTTTATGATTCCAAAAACATTTAGTGAAATTATCGATCTCGGCGATGGTAGAGAAATCAAGCTCGAAACAGGTAAGTTAGCAAAACAAGCACATGGTTCTGTAGTCGTACAGATGGGTAACACTATGTTGCTTTGTACAGTAGTGTCGTCTTACAAAGAAAGTAAAATGGATTTCTTTCCATTAACTGTAGACTACAGAGAAAAATTTGCTGCAGCAGGCCGTTATCCAGGAGGATTCTTCAAAAGAGAAGCAAGACCAAGTGATGGTGAAGTATTAACAATGAGAATAGTAGACAGAGTTTTACGTCCACTTTTTCCTTCGGATTACAGAACTGAAACTCAAGTTATGATTCAACTGATGTCTCATGATGAAGATGTGATGCCAGATGCCTTAGCAGGCCTTGCCGCTTCTGCAGCTATACAACTTTCAGATATTCCTTTTGAAACAGCTATTTCTGAAGCCAGAGTTGCAAGAATAAATGGGGAATTCGTCATCAATCCAAGCCGAAGCCAACTCAAAGAATCGGATATCGATATGATTATCGGTGCTTCAATGGATTCTGTGATGATGGTAGAAGGCGAGATGAAGGAAATTTCTGAAGAAGAAATGGCAGAAGCCATCCAGTTTGCTCACGAGCACATCAAAAGACAAGTAGAAGCGCAATTACGTCTGGCAGAAGCTTTTGGTAAAAAGCCTGTTAGAGAGTATGCTGTAACTGAAGATAATGAAGAATTTGAAAAGAAAATTCATGATTTAGCTTACCACAAAATATATGAAATTGCTAAAGGTGGACATAGCAAGAAAGATCGTGGACAAGCTTTTTCTGCAGTAAAAGATGAAGTCATGGCTTTGTTTTCTAAAGAGGAATTGGAAGAAAACGAAAAGTTGATTAAAAAGTACTACAGTAAAACTGAAAAATCAGCAGTGAGAGAACTTACTCTTGCCGAAGGCTTGCGTCTTGACGGAAGAAAGACAGATGAAATTAGACCTATCTGGTGTGAAGTAGCCTATTTACCTTCTGTTCATGGTTCAGCTATTTTTACTCGTGGAGAAACTCAAGCTTTGGCTACAGTAACTCTTGGAACTTCTAGAGAAGCTAGTACGATAGACATGCCGACTCACCAAGGTGAAGAGAAGTTCTATTTACATTACAACTTCCCTCCTTTTTGTACTGGTGAAGCTTACCCTATACGCGGGACTTCAAGACGAGAAATAGGTCATGGAAATCTTGCTCAAAGAGCTTTAAAAGGAATGATTCCAGAAAGCAATCCCTACACAGTAAGAATTGTCTCTGAAGTTTTAGAGTCGAATGGATCGTCTTCTATGGCAACCGTCTGTGCGGGAACTATGGCTATGATGGATGCAGGAATAAGAATGAAAAAACCTGTTTCTGGAATAGCAATGGGATTGATTTCTGATGGAGATCGCCATGCTGTCTTATCCGATATCTTAGGAGATGAAGACCACCTAGGAGATATGGACTTTAAAGTAACAGGAACTGCAGACGGTATCACCGCTTGCCAAATGGATATTAAAGTAAAAGGATTGCCTTACGAAATTCTTGTAAAAGCACTACAACAGGCAAGAGCAGGTAGATTACATATTCTTGAGAAGTTGACTGATACTATTTCACAGCCAAATGAAAATGTGAAAGCCCATGCTCCAAAAATTATCACTAGAAGAATTCCAAATGAATTTATTGGTGCCTTAATTGGACCTGGAGGTAAAGTCATCCAAGAACTACAGAAATCAACAGGAACGGAAATAGTTATAAATGAAGACCCTATTACTGAAGAAGGAATTGTTGAAATTCTTGGTACAAAACAAGAAGGTATAGACAAAGTCTTAGCCAAAATTGATTCTGTCACTTTTAAACCAGAGAAAGGGAGTGTTTATGAAGTCACTGTCGTTAAAGTTTTAGACTTTGGTGCAGTTGTAGAATACAACGACGCCCCTGGAAATGAAGTTTTATTACACATTTCAGAATTGGCTTGGGAGCGCACAGAAAATGTTGCTGATATTATGAAGCTAGGTGATGTTTTAGATGTGAAATACTTTGGAGTAGATCCTAGAACTAAGAAACCTAAGGTTTCTAGAAAGGCCCTTTTACAAAAACCCGAAAGACCTCAGAAAAATGAGGAAGATTCAAGTAAATCTGAATAATTCAAATAAATTTTAAAAAACGGTTTAGAGTACTCTAAACCGTTTTTTTTATTTGCTGGCATCATAACATCACTAAGATGTTTTTAGAAGTTGTTTTGTTGAGTATATAAATGAAAAATAAGTGTTTTTCATAAAAAAGATTTAATAATTCAAAATAAAATAATAAAATAGGTATTTTAGTAAATGTGCATAATCATTGTACTTTACGAGTAAATCATTTTTATTAATCATTAAAAAAATAGAATGAAAGTATTAGTAATTGGAGCGGGTAACATGGGATTAACTTACTCTGAAGGAATGGCAAAATCCCCTTTATTAAATAGAAAAAATCTAATGATTCATGACGTCTCAGAAGACTTATTGAACAAACTTAGTGAAGTGTCCTACTATGACACCTTCGACAATCTAGAGGATTGTTTACCTCACGCAGATGTGGTCTTTCTAGCGGTTAAACCTTACCACAGTGAGGAATTGTTTGCAAAAATGAAACCGATGCTCGACGAACAACAAATCATGGTGTCCTTAATGGCTGGTGTTACTATTGAAAACATTCAAAATGGACTCAATGTTAAAAAAGTAGTAAGAACTATGCCCAACTTACCTGCAAAGGTTGGTAAAGGGGTGACTTCTTATACTGAATCTAAGGAAGTCTCAAGAGTAGAATTGCTTATGATTAGAAATCTACTGGATACTACGGGAGAATCAATTCGCGTAAAAAATGAAGATTTCATAAATAAATCCACAGGTATTTCTGGTAGTGGACCTGCTTATATATTTTATTTTATGGCTTCCATGTTGGATGCTGCTAAGAAAATGGGATTTTCAGATCATGATTCCAAAATATTGGTGAGCAATACCTTTGAAGGTGCCGTTCATCTATTTAATGAATCTGATTTGTCTCCAGAAAAGTGGATGGATCGCGTTGCATCTAAAGGGGGTACAACCAGAGCAGCACTAGACTCTATGGACGATAATAATGTAAAACAGCTCATTCAGGATGCAGCTTATGCAGCCTTTGACAGAGCAGTAGAACTTGGGGATGAGTAATTTAAATCTTAAAAATATGCATTCAAAACGTATTGTTGTAAAAGTTGGAACCAATGTGATGACCAACAGAAACAATAGAATTGTAGGTCCAATTCTAAAAAACTTAGTGAGACAAATCGCTTATTTATATGAGCGTGATGTCATAACAGTTCTCGTGTCTTCTGGATCTGCCATAGCTGGAAAAGAAGTCTTAGGCTCCTGTTCTTCAGACGATAAGTCTATTAGACGACAAGTCTATTCTTCTGTAGGGCAACCTAGAATGATGAGACATTATTATACGATGTTTCATGACTTTGGGATGCGTTGTGGGCAAGTATTAGCCACTAAGAGAGATTTTGCACCTGGCAAATATCGCGAAAATATGATCAATTGCTATGAAGGTCTCTTAAAAGAGGGCATTGTTCCGATCGCCAATGAGGATGATGCGGTATCCCTCTCTATGTCTATGTTTTCAGACAATGATGAGTTAGCCAGTTTAGTTTCAGAATTGGTCAAAGCAGACATGTTAATCATGCTTACTGATATCGAGGGTCTTTATACAGGTCATCCAGACCATGAGGATTCTAAAGTGTTAAGACATGTAAGAGTCCATGATGATGTTGAACACTATGTTCAAGAAAATGAAAAAGGAGAAGGCGAAGGCCGAGGTGGTATGGAGTCTAAGCTAAAGATAGCTAAGATGACAGCAAGTAAAAATATTCCTACTTTCATAGCCAACGGGAAGGACGAAAATATCATCATAGATATATTAGAAGGCAGAGAAGTCGGTACTAAATTTACTGTTTAATCTTAAAGACAATTTATGAAGTTATTAGATACAAAAGTTAAAAACGACGTTCTTCAATCGATGGTACAGATTATCGATAAAAGAAGAGATGAGATTATAGAAGAAAATAAAAAAGACTTAGAATCTTTCAATAGAAATGATCAGGCCCTCTACGATAGATTGGTTGTGAATCAAAGTAAAATTGACGGTATGATTCAAGCTATTAAAGAAGTGAAAGAACAAGAGGATCCTGTTGGAAAAACTATTTCTGAAAAAACCTTAGACAATGGTTTGAAAATTGTCAACAAGACCGATCCCTTTGGTACTATCATGATCATTTATGAATCTAGACCAGATGTAACTATTGAAGCGGCTGTTTTAGCCTTTAAAGCGAATAATAAAATATTCTTGAAGGGTGGAAAGGAAGCGAATCATAGCAATATCATTTTGGAAACATGCTGGCATGAAGCCTTAAAAGAAAATGGATTGTCTACAGATTGGATTTCTCTGCTTCACCTCAACCGTGAAGAGACAAGAGAGTTTTTAAGCAATCCCCCAGAAAAAATAGATTTAGTAGTGCCAAGAGGTGGTGATAAGCTGATAGATTTTGTGAAGAGAACAGCTAAAGGAGCTGTTCTCGTTAGTGGTAGAGGAAATAACTTCTTATATGTATCTCCCGATGCAGATTGGGATACCGCAAAAAAAGTAATCATCAATGCTAAAACAGATAAAATCTCTGGATGTAATGCTTTAGATAAGGTATTAATTGACTACCGCTTGCCAGATTTTGAAGCTAAGATTAAGGACTTAGCAGAGACTCTAGAAAATGAATATAAGGTAGAAATCCTTGTCGATGGCAAAGTAGAAGATGTTCTAGATAAACCGACACTTCCAACAAAAGACACATGGACAGAGGAGTTTTTAGCTTTAAAAATAGTTTTATCTTCTGTAGAATCATTTGATGAAGCTGTAAAGAAGATAAATGCATACTCCGGTGGTCACTCTTCTGTAATTATCACTAAAGACGATACTAAAGCTTTAGAATTTATGCAACAAATTGACTGTGCTGCTGTATATCAAAATGCATCTACTCGATTTACAGACGGTGGACAAATGGGAGTTGGTGCAGAACTAGCAATTTCAACAGATAAATTACATCACAGAGGACCCTTAGGACTAAAACAACTGGTCAGCAACAAATATTATATTTGGGGTAATGGACAAATCAGAGAATAAATTTTATAATTTAAATTGTCTAATAGCCTGCTTTAGACCATAAAGCAGGCTATCTTATAAAAAATAATGTCGATTTTAAAAAAATTTGAGGCCTTCGTGTAACATTTTCTCCTTTTAGCTCGTAAAATAAGATGTAGATAAACGATAAATGAGGACATAGCTAAATGAGACAACTTAAAATTACCAAACAGGTTACCAACAGAGAAACTGCATCACTTGACAAGTATCTTCAAGAAATTGGAAAAGTAGACTTGATTACGGCGGAAGAGGAAGTTGAGCTTGCACAAAAAATTAAAGCTGGAGATGATTTGGCTTTAGAGAAATTGACCAAGGCCAATTTAAGATTTGTGGTATCTGTATCAAAGCAGTATCAAAATCAGGGTCTTACCCTACCCGATCTTATTAATGAAGGAAATTTAGGGCTTATTAAAGCTGCGAAGCGCTTTGATGAAACAAGGGGTTTTAAATTTATTTCCTATGCGGTATGGTGGATTAGACAATCCATCCTTTCAGCTTTAGCTGAGCAATCCCGTGTAGTGAGATTACCTTTAAACAAGATTGGTTCTATTAACAAAATCAATAAGACATTTGCTATTCTAGAACAACGCCATCAACGACCACCAAGTCCAGATGAAATTGCGAAAGAATTGGAAATGACAGTTAATGACGTCAAAGAGTCTTTAAAAAATTCTGGCCGCCATTTGTCTATGGATGCTCCGTTAATTGAAGGTGAGGACTCTAATCTATATGATGTTTTAAAATTTGGAGAATCTCCAAATCCAGAAAACGATTTGCTACACGAATCGCTTCAAACAGAAATAGAAAGAGCTCTAGAAACCTTAACCACACGAGAGGCTGATGTCATCCGTCTTTACTTTGGATTAGGAAATCAACAACCTATGACTTTAGAAGAAATTGGAGAGACTTTTGGACTTACTAGAGAACGAGTAAGACAGATTAAGGAAAAAGGCGTTCGACGTTTAAAACACACTTCTAGAAGTACTATACTCAAAACATACCTAGGATAAATTTAGATTTAAAAATTAACAAAAAAAAGCCCTCTAATTGAGGGCTTTTTTTGTTAATTTTTAAATAAGCCAGTTAATTTTTATCGACCTCAATAGATGAATTGGTTTCTGCAGCTTTACTTTTAATTTGTTTTAGTAATTCTTCAGATTCAGAAATAATTTCAGGGTATGACTGAAAGTTTTTAATAATATTTTCTAAAATATAAGTGGCCTGATAATCATCCCCTAAAGCATTAAAATTTTTAGCCATCAATAAAAGTCCTTTCACGCCAAATTCTCTATATCTAGAATAATTTTTTGTGAGATCCTGAATAACGAGTGTAGAGGCTTCAAAATTCTGTGACTTGTTCTTAAAGTAAGCATCATAATATAAAGCCTCAGCTTTTAGTTTTCCTGTGGCCGTCGTTGACACTTCTCTATAAGCAGTTTCCGCTCTCTTTTCATCACCAACTTCCAAAGAAGCTCTAGCGATGAATATTTTTGCATCACTAAGGACCTCTTCGTCTATATTGTCTTTTGATAAGATCAATTCAGCATAAATGACAGTTCTATCAAAATTCTTAATTTCATAGTAAGCTTTCATGAGATTGGACTGAGCAAACACTACATTTTGAGAAAAATTGGCCTCTCTCTCCAATCTATTTAAAATGGCAATCGCCCGATCATAGTCCTCTTCGGATAAATAAATTTGAGCTAGTCGCCTCAGGGATTCTTCTGTAAACTCAGTAGATCGGCTATTGATCACTGCTTCGTAGTAAGGAACAGAAGCTTGGCGTTGATCACTGTTAAACAACAATTGGGCGAGATAGAAATTGGACTTCAAACTGTTTTTTCCATTAGGAAATTCTTCTAAGTATTTTTTAAATCCTTCAATTGCTTTATTGGTTTCATTGTCTAGAAACTTATTTTCTGCAGCTTCATAAGTGGCTTCTTCAATATCAGAATCTGCAACTTCAACAAAGTCTAAACCTCTTACCCAAATAGCGTACTCATTTGTTTGCCCAAGATCTATATAAATCAACCTAGCTGTTTGAACAGCCTGAAGAGCCTCCTGAGAGTTTGGATATTCGTTGACCAGCTGTTTTAAGCTCACCAAGGCCTCTTGATTTTCTCCTTTATTGAAATAGATTAATGCCAGCTTTGACAAGGCTTTAGGGTAATATATGCTTTGTTTGTAATTGGTTAAAATATTTTGGTAAGTCGTAATCGCTGCTTGGTCATCATTTTCTGCCACGTAGGTATTCCCTAGCTCAAATAGAGCATCATCCTTGTAAATAGATTTTGGATAATTTTGAACAAATAGACGTAGATTTTCCATTTTTTGCGCATTTCTGTCTACAAATCCATAGCTATATGCCTTTTGATAAAAAGCATAATCACTAGTGTAACTTTGCATAGAAATAGCACTATTATAAGCTTCCATTGCTGGCCAATATTGTCCTAATGCAAAATGTGTGTCTCCAAGTCTCACATAAGCATCATGAAGTCGTTGTGATGGTCTTTCAATAGCGATGAAGCTTTCAAAGAAAAAAATAGCAGATCTATAGTTTTTTGTTTTAAAGTAAGCATACGCGATATTATAGTCTGTAGAATAAAACTCTGACAATTGCTTTGCCATGGGCATCCCTTTAAACTCTTTATAACCGATTAAAGCCTTATCATAATTTCCCAGTGCATAGTCCACTTCTGCCTTCCAATACGTAGCTTTCGCCGTGAACTCTGGATCTAAGCGTTCAGCTAAAGACCTATTGAAATAGTCTTTAGCTGCCTTAAGCTGGTCATCTCTAAATAATTCAACCCCATAATAATAGCTCACTTTTTGAAAAGCCAATTTATTTTTATACTCCCGTCTTCCTTCTAACATCGAAATCGCTTTCTCATAGTTTTTTGATGTTAAATAAGAGTCGATTAATAAGTCTTTAATTAAATCAGATTCAAGAGACGTTGGGTAATTTTCGATATACGCCTGCAACACTTCGGGAACAGATTGGTAGGTATTTCCAATTTCATAACTCAACTTTGCATAATTTAAATAAGCATCTTCTTTAAGCTTATCGTCAAAGTTCATTTCTGTCACATTTTTAAAAGCATTGAGTGCTTGGATTTTCTTATCGGTTTTCAGATAAGCCTTGGCAAGATGGTAATATGCATTTTGGGCTACAAAATCTTGACCCTCTAAGATTTTAGAGAATTCGTCAATAGCAAATTCATACTGTCCCGTTTGATAATAGGCATAACCAAGTTGGTAATAATCCGTATTATTCCATTTACCTCTATCTCCTTCGTAATCCTTTAAGTATTGAATAGCATTGGTATAATCCTTTAAATTGAAATAACTTTCCCCGATAATTTTATTGAGCTGGGAGCGTTCGCGGACATTCGATTTTGGTAGCTTTTCTATACCTAAATCAATCGCCTTTTGAAAATTACCAAGTTTGAAATTCATATCACTTTGGAAATAGGATATGTTATTTCCCTGTATGCCTTCACTCCTAGCCTCATCAAATAATTCTGAAGCAGACTCGTATTCGTTTTCTTCATAAGCTATAAAACCTATATAGTACTTGGCCTGAGCTCCATACTTTTTATCATTTCTAACTCTATTAAAAAGTTGTTCTGCTTGGTCATAATTCTTGCTTTTAAAACTTGTATACCCATAATTAAATTCATAAGTATTTAGTTCCTCCCTCGATAAGGAACGAGTATTCACTTGGCCAAACCATTTATTGGCATTTAAAAAATCTCTCTCTTGGAAATAATAATTTCCAACTTCAAGATTAGCCTTGTTGGTTTTTAAACTTGTAGGATTTGTCTTTATAAAGTCTTCCATCTGTTCATCTGCCGTTGGTTCGCCTAGTTTAATAGCGCAATTTGCTAGATAAAATTCAATGTTAGACTCTAACTGATCACTATCCAAGGACCCACTTATTTGCTTAAAAGCCTTTACTGCAGCAGCAAATTGATTCTGATTATATAAATGAAGCGCATCTTGATACTTTCCAAGAGCATCCTCAGAATATTGAGATTGCTGAGCCTGGATTAACAAAGTGGTGAGAAGAAAATAGATAATTAAAAACTTAGACATAAGCTGCGTGATTTTAATGGCAATCAAATATAAAATTATATGGTTATATAACGTCCCAAGCTCATTTTAATTATAAGTAAAAAACAGTGGGTTTTTCACACTTCACAAATTAACCCTATCTTTATCCTCATTAATTTTTTCTCAAAGCTCCAATGTCAGACACCATTCTAGAACTCAATAACGCTAGTATATTTCAACGAGAAACCCTCATACTTTTGGAGGTTAACATAGAAATAAAAAAAGGAGAATTCGTTTATCTTATAGGTAAAACAGGAACTGGTAAAAGTAGTTTTATGAAGACACTCTATGGAGATTTACCTCTGAAAAGTGGATCTGGACAAATCGTTGATTTTGATTTAAAAAGTTTAAAAGAAAAAGAAATTCCTTATCTAAGAAGAAAGCTAGGTGTCGTCTTTCAAGACTTTAAGCTATTAAATGATAGGAATGTCAAGGAAAATTTGATTTTCGTCTTAAAAGCTACTGGCTGGAAAGACAAGCCTAAAATGAATCAGAAAATTGAGGACGTTTTGGATAAAGTAGGGATGAAAACCAAAAGCTTTAAATTTCCTTACCAACTATCTGGTGGTGAACAACAGCGTGTAGCTATAGCTAGAGCTTTACTCAATGATCCAGAACTCATTTTAGCAGATGAGCCTACAGGAAACTTAGACCCACAGACCTCTGTGGAGGTTATGCAAGTCTTACAAGACATAAATAAGAATGGAAATACGATTTTGATGGCTACTCACGATTATGCTTTGTTGCTAAAATACCCTTCAAAAACATTAAAATGCGATGGACAACGTCTTTTTGAGGTTGTTCAGAAAAAACAACAACAGCCTTAAAAATGGTTCACTATGAAACTTGTTAAACTCACTGCAACGGCCTTACTTATGATATGTTTTGCTTGCAACACAAATGATAAATCAAAAGACAATATGACAGCAGATAATACTTTACTTAAGAAATGGGAGGGTCCATATGAAGGTGTGCCAAATTTTGATACTATGAACCTCAAAGATCTTGAGCCTGCTATGTATGCTGCCATAGAAGAGCACCTTAAAGAGATTGATGAAATCGCTAATGCTAAGGAGGCTGCTACGTTTGAAAATACCATTGAAGCTATGGAACGTTCTGGTAAAACTGTAGATAGAGTCTATACCTATTACGGCATTTGGAGCAGTAACTTATCTTCTGAAGAGTTTAGAAATATCCAACAGGACTTATCTCCAAAATTGTCGGATTATCAATCTGAAATACGTCAAAATAAAAAACTTTTTAATAGGATTAAGTCGGTTTATGAGTCTAGTCAAAAAAATCCTTTAGAGCCCCAAGCACAAAGAGTTGTAGATTTAGTCTACAACTCTTTTGAGATGAATGGCGCCAATCTAAATGACGAAGGAAAAACACGTTATGCTGAAATCAATAAAGAATTAGCCAAGGTTTATACCGATTTTTCAAACAACATACTTCATGATGAAGAGAATTATGTCACCTATCTCAATGAAAATCAACTAAGTGGTTTATCGAACTCCTTCATTCAATCTGCTAAAAAAACAGCTGAAGAACAAGGAAAACCAAATTACTATGCCATCGTAAACACCAGATCTTCTGTAGATCCTTTTCTCACTTATTCTAATGAAAGAAAACTCAGAAAGCAAGTTTGGGACAATTATTATTCTAGAGGAGATAATAACGATGAATACGATAACAATGCTCTCATCAAAGAAATTCTGAAATTGAGAGATGAACGAGTCAAATTATTGGGCTACGATAACTTTGCTGAGTGGAGACTTCAAGACAGGATGGCGAAAAATCCAGAAAATGCTATGGATTTATTAATGGCAGTTTGGCCATCGGCCATCGGTAGAGTTGAAGAAGAAGTAGACGATATGCAAAAGGTCGCCGAGCAAGAAGGAGCATATTTTGAAATTGAAGCATGGGATTACAGGTATTATGCTGAAAAAGTAAGACAAGAAAAATATGATTTAGACTCAGAGGAGGTAAAGGAATATTTAGTTTTAGAAAACCTAACAGATGCTATTTTTTATGTAGCTGGAAGACTTTTTGATTTTGAATTTTCTGAAATTACAGACGGTAGCGTTCCCGTATTCCATGAGGATGTTAAGGTTTATGAAGTGACCAAAAAATCTAACGGAAAGCATGTTGGTGTGTTCTACCTAGATCCTTATGCTCGAAAAGGCAAACGATCTGGAGCTTGGGCTACCACCTATAAATCTTATACAAATTTTGATGGAGAGACTACTGTTTTAGCGTCCAATAACTCCAACTTTGTGCAAGCAGCAGAAGGTGAACCAATTCTAGTATCTTGGGATGATGCGGAAACTTTTTTTCATGAATTTGGACATGCTCTACACTTTTTAAGTGCAGATGTAAAATACCCAACCTTAAATGGAGGCGTAAGAGATTATACAGAATTTCAATCTCAACTTTTGGAACGTTGGATTTATACCGATGAAGTTATCAATAACTTTTTAAAACATTATAAAACTGGAGAGCCTATGCCAGCAGAACTTATAGCCAAGATTAAAAATGCTTCTAAATTTAACCAAGGTTTTGCAACCACAGAGTTTTTAGCATCAGCGATCATGGATATGAAATATCACACAACAGATCCAGAAATTATAAATCCAAAAACTTTTGAAAAGGAAACCTTAGACCAATTGAACATGCCAGATGAGCTTGTGATGCGTCATCGCTCACCACACTTTGGCCACGTGTTCTCTGGTGAAGGCTATGCCACAGGCTATTATGGATATCTATGGGCAGATGTACTTACCTCGGATGCTGCTGAAGCTTTTGCCGAGGCTAAGGGTGGTTTTTATGATGAAACACTGTCAAAAAACCTAGTGGACTTTCTATTTGCGCCGCGAAATGCTATAGATCCAGCCGAAGCATATCGACAATTTAGAGGAAGAGATGCAGAAATTGACGCCTTGATGCGAGACCGAGGTTTCCCAGTTCCAAAAAAATAAAATGCTTTCTATACTTATCAGGTCTTTTGATGATCCATTGATTGATATTGTGTCTGTTTTACATACAGAATGTCAATTTTTGGATATTGAATTTGAAATTCTTATTTCTGATGATGACCCTAATGGTGAAAATTTAGACCACCATAAGCTTAGTCAATTTTCAATGGTAACCTATTGGAGAAACAAAAAAAACCTAGGGCGTTCTAATAATTTAAATAAATTGATACGTAAATCTAAATTTAATAGTGCATTACTTATGGATGCAGATGTAATTCCATTAAGAACCGATTTTATCAAGCTATACCTAGAAGCCTTGAACACTAACTGTGTTGTTGCCTATGGCGGACTTGCTTACGAAAAAAATTCTCCAGAGGCTTCCGAACTCTTGAGGTGGGTCTATGGCCACAAAGAAGAAGCAAAGCCAGCAAGCTTAAGGCAATCTCGATATCCTTACAACATCTTAGTTTCTAACCTACTCCTTAAAAAATCTGAATTTGAACAGCCTATTTTTAATACTGAATTAAATACTTACGGGTATGAAGATTTGGTTTTCTCTGAGTTTTTGAAAGAATACAAAATTGAGGTGATGCAAATTGATAATCCAGTCATCCATAAAGGTCTTGAAACCTCGATGGTGTTCCTTCAAAAAACTGAAACGGCCTTAGACAATTTGGTCAGTTTAATTCAAAAGGGAACTTTAAGTCAGGAAGCCACAAGCCTTTCGACCTTATATTTTAAACTTAGAAGATACAGACTTAATGGTGCTATTTATAAATTTCTGAAAGCTATTGAAAGAGCCCTTAAGTCTAATTTAGTATCTAATAAGCCGAGTTTAATCTATTTTAAACTCTATAAACTTTACCATTTTTCAAAATCATATCAAAAACGATGATACAGTTTTCAGTCGCTATCCCGTTATATAACAAAGCCAACTTCATTCAAAACTGCCTAGAAAGCATTTTGAAACAGACTCATAAAGAGTTTGAAGTTATCCTTGTAAACGATGGAAGCACTGATGGTTGCGAAACTGTAGTTGAAAAATTTCAAGACTCACGCATACGTCTGGTGCATCAAGAAAATAAAGGAGCTTCAGCAGCTAGAAATAAAGCTATTTCTTTGGCTAAACACGAGTGGATTGCTTTAATTGATGCAGATGATTATTGGTATCCAAATCATTTAGAGGAATTGCAAAACACCATTGAACAATTTCCAAGAGCTGATGTGGTTTGCAACAATTATGAAATATTGCTTGAGAAGGATTATGTTAAACATCCTACTTTCTCTATTGAATATCCTCTTAAAGCTCAATATATTAAAGATTATTTTAAAGGGAGTTTAATAGATCCCATCGCATTAACATGTGCACTTTGTTTTACACATTCAATGTTTAAAAAGGTGGACGAATTTGATATTAAAATAAAATCTGGACAAGATATCGACCTAATGGTGAAATTTGGTTTGACAGCAACCATAGCTTTTAACCCAAAAACCTCGTCTCGCTATATCATAAACAGTGAAAACAACTTGGCTAAGACTAACTCTTTTACAGATAGACTTTACTTTATTTCAAAATATAAAAGGGAGGAAAATAAGAACTCATCTTTAAAAGCTTATTTAGATGTCAACAGATATGCTTTAGCTATACGATGTAAATTGGCTTCAAATCCTTTATGGAAAGAAATAATACCTGAAATAAGTCCTGAAAATCTAAACTATAAGCAAAAAATATTGCTAAGATTTCCTACGAAAATTCTAATATCAATCAAGAGATTTCAAAACTATTTAATAGATAAAGGACTGTACATAACTCCTTTCCGTTAATCAATGCAGACTATCAATTTTAGATTTAAAATAGTCATCATAATCCAAGCGCTGTCCTATAATTCGTTTTACTGGTTTAAAATCCTTAGAAAATATACTTTTTTCGGTTTCCTTTTCATTAAAATCGATTTTTGACAAATCAGAAATAGAATGCAACAAGTGTCTGATAGAAAATGGGGTCTCAGGCTTAAAATCGATAGTGTAATTTGACTTATATTTAGGAGATAACCATACTACAAAGGGAATTTCGAACATAGAGCGAGTAGGTTCTTCCAAATCATTATGCCCAAAAAAGTCACGATCTGTAAACACCTCTTCTCCATGATCTGAAAAATAAACAACAAAACTATTTTTATTTTGGGAACTCACCTTCTTAATAACTTGATCTAAGAGATAATCTACGTAAGAAATTGAATTGTGATAGGTATTTATTATTTCGAGATTGGCTTTTTTTGTGAACTTAGTTTTAGGTATATCTTTAAAAACATTAAATTCATCAGGATATCTCAATTTATATCTTCCATGGGTTGCCAAGAGATGAAGGACGATGAACTTATTTGGGGAGTCATCGTTAAGTGCGATATCAAAGTGTGGTAACAAAACTTCATCATAAGGTGTTTTAGAACCATAATTAGTTGTGTTTGTAAACACATAAGAGTCTGAAGCTTTTGCTACCTTACTTAATAAGGTATCATAAATACCTATCGGTATTTGATTTGATAACCAAAAGGTTTTAAAACCAGCCTGATTCATAAGTTGAATGAGAGTAGATTCAGTATCTTTTTTAAAATTATCTAAAGATAAAGCTGCTTGTAAGGATTCTATAGTATGAGATTCTGAACTTATAACATCTTTATAAATTAATAGATCCTCTTTAATCTGACTGAGTTTAGGAGTCGTAGGCCTATAAAAATCATAAATACCTAGATGATGACGAGTTGTAGATTCTCCTATGATTAATACAAACGTATGAGAATCAGAATTTCCTTTAAATTCTACATTTTTAAAATTTCCAAAGGAGCTTTTAATATTGAATTTTTCATATTTTTTTATCTCATCAAAATACTCAGTCCCACCTCTAATAAATTGATAGGGAAAGTTTGCAAAATATAAACCAGAATAGATAAGTAAGGAAAAAGTTATAGCAAGAAATAAATATTTATATCTAGCTTTTAAGGAGGGTGATTTGACTAAGATCGGAACATAACTTTTAATACTAAAAATTATAGTAAAGACCAGATCAATAAACAGAAAAAAGGTTATTTCAAGGCTAACATAATTAAAGAAAAACTCCGAAGCTTCGGTATAATTAGTTTCTAAAATAATAAAAATAGCTGAGGCTGAAAAAAAGGTATCAAAAATATAAAAATAGGCGCTTTCTATGCCCATAGATAAAACAAAGATCACATATAAGATTTTTGATAATGCACTTTTGATTTGTATTTTAGAGATTAAAGAGGTGAATCCCAATATAAGAGACAGTGATAAGAAATTCTCAATACAATTCTTCAGATTATAACCTCTAAATTCCGAAGATAAAAGCTCAAATATAAGGCTCATCAAAATTGGAGTTACCCACATTAAAAGCGACTTATAATTAACCTTCATCCTCTAGAATTTTGATTTCATGTATAGCTTTAAACCCAATTTTAAATGCTTTAGGTTGTTCAGAAAAAGAGATATACTTATGCCTGCATAAAAAGAATACATATTTAAACAGCCATAAGTAAGTCCAATGCCGATAAGTTAGAAACTTTTGAGCCGTAATTGCCCTTATAAACCCTGGTGCTCCTTGATTGAAAGCAGAGGTTTTTCCGCTATGTTTTAGTATAGGCATAGCACAAAAGGCAACTCTTAAACCATGTTTTAAGAGTGAATCTTTAAAAATTTGCTCTTCAGCTGAAGGAAAAGAAGTTCCAAGCCCGAAATTTTCATTCATCCTTATTCCTTTTTCTCTAACATTTTTTCTTTTAAATGTCATTTCCACTGAAGATAATGGTCTTTTTGTAGATGTCGTATACCCTTCAGATTTTGGGTAATTTTTTTGAAATTGATCGTTTTCGTCCAAAAATTGAAATGAAATTAAACTTGCTTGATCATATTTTTTATAGGCTTGCAAGATTGTTTTATCAAAGTCTGGTAAATACTTTATATCGTCGTCTGCAATGACTAGGATATCTCCAACCGCATTTTTAATCGCTAGATTCCTGCTTTTACTCAGTCCAAATTCTCTTGAATTAATCACTCGTATGCCTTCAGTAGTAGACACTAAATCCTTGTTTAGTTTGGTCTGATTAATAATTAAAATGGAATATGAAGTCAGATCCATGTCTGCAAACATCCCTTCTAAAAAGGAAAGGTTACTCCTATTCATGGTAGATATCATTATTTCCAAGGTAGGTTCTACGATCATCGTTTATAAAAAATTAAACTCTTCCTAAAAATAAATAAGATAATTAAAAAGTAAAGGATGTAGGTTAAAGCATGTCCCAGAACAACACCTTCAAGACCAATTTTTGGAACCAAATATATGGCGCTTAAAAATAAACTTAAAGCTAAAAATAAATCTGTGATAATATAATGCCAAAGCATCTTCTTAGCATGAAATTGATAGACCATGACCATGGCTAAGACTCTAAAGAAATCTCCTATTATTTGCCAAAAAAACAAGTCGGCCGCTGGTAAAAAATCTTTTGAAAAAATAAGCGTTACTATCCAATCTCTTAGGATGTACACCAAGATTAATCCTACTACAAAAAATGGTAGAATCTCTTTATAGAAATTGAAAACAATAGCTCTAAATTCAGATGATTTTTGAGCTTCAGCCATTTTAGGTAAAATAAATAAATTCAATAAGGATAAAATAAACAAAAGGTAATAGCTAGATATTCTTACTGTAGATTCCCAGAACCCTGCATTGCTTTCTCCAAGTGAGTCGATAAGTAAGTTTCGAATCCCTAGAAAAACCAAGGGAAAAGTCAAGCTGGAGATTAAAGTCATAAAGGCATACTGACCTAAATTTTTGAGTACTGGTGTTGAAAATCTACTCCATCGAAACGAGGTGATTGCCCCAAACCAAGATTGAACATAATACAAGGTAAAAATCAACATCGCAGAAGGAACAATCACTATGGTGAATAGAGCACCTTCAAGGTTTAGCCAATACACCAGCAGTGCAAAAGCTATGATATTCAAAAAATGAGAGGCAATATTGATTTTAATGACTTTACTAAACGCATTGAAGCCCTGTAAAATAGAAATTAAATACAGATTAATGACGTGAAGAGGAAGGACAAAGGCCAACAAACGAATAACTGACACAAAATTTCTAGAACCAAAGATTAACGTGTTGATAAATTCTGAAAAAACAAGAATTACCGCCATAGTGAACACACACATCACCAATCCAGACCAGATCAAGGTGGATAAAAAGGAGGAGAATGCTTCGGGATCAGATTTATGTTCTGCAGAGTATTTGATAACTGCATTGGCTAATCCTCCACTTGAAAACTTATGAAAAATTTCTAAGACATTTCTCAAGTTTCCTAATATCGCGATGCCTTGTGGGCCAAGATAAATAGCTGTTAGCTTTGAAACACCAAGGCCTGTGATCATTTTAATAACAACAGATAGTCCATTGAAAGAACTCACTTTCAATAGAGTAGATTGTTGAACTACAGATTTTAAACGTTTAAGCACTTAGATTGTTCCTATTTATAAATCGAAAGTACAATTTTAAAAAATTTGAGTATCATTTCAATTCACTTATAAACAACAAAAGCTTCTGTTAAAACAGAAGCTTTTGAAAAGTAGTTGAAAATTTGATTATTGGAAGTAAAAGCTGTTTGGTGCAAGACCAACAGTAAACTCTTTTACAAATTGCCCTTCTGAAGAGTAAATGAATAACGATCCGTTAGAGGTAAAACCTCCTGCGTCCCCAACATAAATCTGGCCTTCGTTCACTTCAAAACCATAAAAGGATCCAAATACAGAGTCACTCCCGTAATCGAAAATAGCTTCAGAAGATAATTCTGATGATGAAATTGAAGTGGAAAAAGCAGCTGTACCAGATGTATAATACAATTGATCATTTTCAATTCTCAGATTACTTACAGAAGTTAATACTTCAGGCTTATTTATTTCAGTTTCCACAGTAAAAGTTGCTAGATCAATTTGCTTTACTCCTTCAGAATCCAAAGTATAAAGCTTTTGGTTATAAGCTCGCATTGAATTGAGCCCTTCCCCTACTTCGAGGGTTTCTGTAATTGTATTAGACATTGGATTTAATTTTGAAATGGTATTACCATTGCCAAAAGATGCGTTTTGAATATAAATCTCTCCGCTACTGCTTACTATATATTCTGCTGCACCACCAACGATAACAGTTTCTTCAATTTCCAAAGTTTCAAGATCGACAATAGCGACATAGTCGTCCTGATCTGTATTAAATTCAGCAAGGTTAGTTACATAGGCTTTTCCATTTAAAACCGTTCCATACCTTGGTACGCTTAAGCCAGAATCTACTGTTCCTAGCAATTCAAAAGTATATCGATTAACAACTGAGATTATATTAGATCCATTGGATATAATATAAGCCTTTTCATCATCAAAAAATATGGATTGAAGAAAAAGACCTGGTCCTTCCCCATCGTTGGCATCTGCGAAAATATCATTCACAACCTCTTGTTGATCAGCTCCCAAAAAAGAGACTGAACCTCCTGCGCTTCCTCCTTCATTAAGAATTAAAACCCCGTTAAAATAATCACCATCGGGAATAACTGGCTGTGGGTTGTCATCATCGCTACTACAAGAGATAATAACTAAAGCTGAAATAGCGATTACTAAAAATTTAAAATAAGTGTTCATTGATTTGTGTTTAAAAATTAATTAAAGTTTGAATAAAAAAGTGCCTCCCCGGCATGGGTCTGTTTTCTACAGTTTGGTAAGCAGCGTCGGTTATATTCCTGACTTGAAAGGATAGCTTAAGATTTTGGATCTTAGGGAATTTATAAGATAGCCCTGAGCTCCAAAGCAAGTAATCTTCAAGAATGTCACCTTCGCTATTGTTAGATCTTGTAAAGATTTCTCCGATGTATTGATTTTGTAATTCCACTGAAAGTCGATTCCATGAGTATGTCAACCCATTTGTCAACTTGTGCATTGGAACATAGGTAAGTTGAAATCCTGTTTGTTTGTTTTCAGAAATCGTATAAGCGTATAAGGAGTTCAACTGGAACAAATGTTCTCCAAATTCAAATGTTGACTCTAGTTGTGCTTCAAGACCATAAGTTTGTACTTCATCTACGTTTTCTGGCTCCCAGATGTTATTTACATTGGGTATCCAACGGATTAAGTTATTGATATCGTTATAATATCCTGTCAATAAAAACCTATGATTTTTTTTAGCATTAGAAAAGATCAATGAGCTTTCCAACTGATTAGAAGTTTCAGGCTGCAAATCGGTTTGGCCACTTCCCTCCCAGTATAAATCATTGAATGTTGGGATTCTAAAGTTTTTTGACACCTTAGCTTTAGCCTCTATATAGTTTGAAAACACGTAATTAAAACCTGTGCTAAATAAAAAAGGACTGTCATATACATTAGAATATTCTTGTCGAAAACTCACTTCAGAAGTCAGTTGTTTCCATTGGTGTTTAGCGAGCAAAGCGAAACTCGCAATAGTTCGACTATCGGCTTGGACATTATCACCATCTGCTGTGCCATAGTTATATTCACTTAAGACATTAAAATCGAAGTCATTATAAGTATAAAACAAACTATATCTTGCTATAGCAGTTTGAGCTGAAGCACCAGTGGGGCTTGGGTTATTTATATTGGCAGTATATTGAAAATCCTCCCCAAAATAGGCCATCTTCAACACAGAGGTTAAGTTTGAAAATTCTTTCTCCCATTCCAGCATATGCCGATGGTCTTCATTGAGATAATTTGATCGCGGATCTGATGGAAACAACAAGGAGAAATTTCTATCCCCATTAAAATACATTCCATGATAAGTTAGCCTATGCCCATCCCCTAGTTTTGTGGAAAGGCTCAAATTGGCATTGTAATGTTCGAAATCTCCATTCAGGTTTTTCCGATTAGCAGTAGGCCAATCGTAATCATTTTTAGAAGAAAACCTAGATAAAGCTAAAGATAAGCTCCAACGACCTGTGGATGTAGAAGCTTTTAATAAATTTTGAAAAGTTGAAAAACTCCCTGCTCTAGCGCTTAATACCACTGAAGTTTTACCGTCAAATTTTAACTGATTGTTGAGATGAATACTGCCTCCAATAGCCCCTGTCCCATAGATGATGCTCCCTCCGCCTGGCCTTACAGATAACTCATCGAAACCATCTACCAATAAAGTATTGAAATCGGTTTGACCATTGAACTGTGAATTGATATTAAAACCATTCCAAACCACAGCGGTCTGTTGTGCAGTCGTTCCTCTGAAGGTTGGAGACGACACCATCCCGTACCCATTTTGCTTAAAAAATATAGTGGTTTCTTGTCCTAAGACGTCGGTAAGTAAACCTGGTGTATTTTGAAGAGTTGAGCTGGAGATGTTTTGAATACGCTGCCCAGTGGAAAAACGACTTATTTGTCGATCCACAACGATGACCTCTTCCAGCTTTTGGATAGAGTCCAATTGAGCAAGAGTAGATGATGTCCATAGACACACCAAAAAGTATATATAAATATAATACTTCATACGCCACTCGACTTTTATCCCGAAAGTCTTCGTTTTTAAATTATACATTAAGGCAGGTCTCCTGGCTTGCGTCTTTACTTAACCTTCCCGTCTTAACAGACAGTGGTTTTAAAGTTTTAAAGTAAAGCATACGCACAAAGCGTACTAAGCGCACAGTTGCGGGAACAGCTTTCGATTTTAACGAAATTCCCTTTTAATCTCAAAAGTTGAAATACACCTTTAAGAACCAAAATGTATCACAAAATTAAACATTCCCTAAAGAATGATAGCTTTTTCTGAATTTAATTTTAATGAGCTATGATTGAGGAGTTTAAAATTTGAATTAATTAATCATACTTTTGTCAAAATTTGTAGTGATGAAAAAAATTCTATTGGCATTAATTCTTATAGGTCTAATTTCGTGTGTCAATAACACAAAAAAAAAAGAAGATCTAGGAAGCTTTACTGAAGTTGAGATCACTTACGCTGAAGGATTTTCGATACACCATTACAAGGACTTTACTAAAGTTATTGTCCATTCTCCATGGCAAGAAGCCGAAAAAGGCTTAGTCTATATTTTAAAAAATAAAGAGATGGACTTACCTGCCTCAATGCTCTACGATGCAGTTATTGATTTACCTATCGAAAGGCTAGTTACAACCTCTACTACCCACATCCCCTCCTTAATCACACTTCATAAATTAGAAAAACTCGTTGGTTTTCCCAATCTCGATTATATTTCTTCTAAAGCTGCTAGAGAATTTATAGCTGAGGGAAAAATCAAAGAACTGGGTAGAAATGAAGCTATAAACACCGAAATTGTCTTAGAACTAAATCCTGATGTTATTTTTAGCTTTGCACTGGAAGGACAAAATAAGGCCTTAAGCAAATTACAAGAGTCTGGAATACCTGTGGTCTATAATGGAGACTGGCTTGAAAAAAGTGCCCTTGGTAAGGCTGAATGGATTAAATTTTTTGGTGTTTTTCTTGGAGAATTAGACCAATCTATAAAAGCTTTTGAAGACGTTGAGCAATCCTATCACTCTCTAAAAGTCTTAGCCAAGACCTCCACTAAAAAACCAAGTGTTATATCGGGAGCCATGCATCAAGATCGCTGGTATCTTCCTTATGGAACTAGCTGGCAGGCTCAATTTTTTGAAGATGCCCACGCAGATTATATGTATAGTCACACCCAAGGAAAGGGCAGCGCTGCCTTAGCTTTTGAAACAGTCTTGCAGGATGCTAAACACGCTGAATTTTGGATATCTCCAGGGCAACATACCACTTATGAGCAATTGACGGAAAGCAATACCCACTATCAAGAATTTGATGCCTTTCAACAAAAGAATATTTTTACAATGGCTAGGACTACAGGGGAAACTGGGGGCGTTCTTTTTTATGAACTAGGTCCAAATCGGCCAGATTTAATTTTAAAAGATCTAGTAAAAATCTTCCACCCCGATTTACTCAAAGATGAGAATTTCACCTTTTTTAAGCCCTTAGCCATTGAATAGAAACATAGCAAATAGTCTAGGTCTAGTGGTTTTACTCCTTATTGGAATTGGATTGAGTTTGTCTTTGGGCTCTGTTTCTATTCCCATAGATGAAGTCCTAAAAATTTTACTTGGCGTTACTATCGAAAATTCAACCTGGGACTATATCATAGTCAACTATAGACTACCAAAAACACTTACAGCTTTGCTTATTGGCTCTGGTCTTGCTATAAGTGGACTGCTGATGCAAACCTTATTTAGAAATCCTTTAGCGGGTCCTTATGTTTTAGGCTTAAGCAGTGGGGCAAGTTTGGGGGTTGCTATTTTATTGATGGGTGCAGGACTGTTTTCTGGTATTTTTGGAGAGTTTGTGTTTTCAAAATGGTCCATTATCCTCGCCGCTAGTTTAGGGAGTGTTTTAGTTATGCTCGCTGTATTAGCGACCGCCCAGAAAGTAAAAGACACGATGACACTTCTTATTATTGGTTTGATGGTCGCAAGTCTAACTTCTGCTGTGGTTAGCGTTCTTGCCTATTTTAGCAATGCAGAAGAACTTCAATTATATATTTTTTGGTCTTTTGGTAGTTTAGGAAATTTGGCTTGGGGAGAAGTAGGCCTATTGAGTTTTTGCTGGTTAATTGGGCTTGGACTTGCTCTTGGTTGTCTCAAAAACCTAAACGCTTTGCTTCTTGGGGAAAATTATGCCAAAAGCATGGGTGTAAAATTAAATAGAAATCGGATCCTGATTATTTTATCCACTGCCATTTTTGCAGGAAGCGCAACAGCATTTGCAGGTCCAATTGCCTTTGTAGGATTAGCAGTACCACATTTAGTGAGACAGCTCGTCACTTCCAATGACCATAAAATTTTACTCCCCAATATTATTTTTGGTGGTGCTTTCTTGATGGTTCTTTGCGATATTATAGCTCAATTACCAGGTAGTGATAGCACATTACCTATTAATGCTGTAACCTCTATATTTGGTGCGCCAGTTGTCATATGGCTTTTGGTTAGAAAGCGTAAACTCAAATTTTAAAATGTCTTCTAAAGCTAAATTTACCTCCTCAATACTAACGGCGAATTCTTTAAGCATAGGCTATAAAGATAAGAGGGAGACTATTGAAATCGCAAGTCAAATAAATTTTGAAATTCAGCCTGGTGAACTTGTCGCTTTAATTGGAATTAATGGTTCTGGAAAATCTACATTATTAAAAACTTTATCGGGTATAATCCCCGCACTTACAGGTGATATTTTAATCGATAATACCTCTATTTCTAGTTTACAAAACAAAGATTTAGCTTCTAAGCAAAGTTTGGTATTAACCAATGAAATTGTATCCAAGCAACTTTCTGTATTTGAATTGGTTGCCTTAGGAAGACATCCGTATACCAACTGGCTGGGACACTTAAATCAAAAAGATTTAAATCATGTAGATGAAGCCATAAAACAAGTTGGATTACTTCAGAACCAACATAAAACTTGCGATGCTTTGAGTGACGGACAGTTTCAAAAAGTTTTAATTGCCAGAGCCTTGGCTCAAAACACACCTTTAATTTTGATGGATGAACCCACAACTCACTTAGATATGTATCATAAAGCCTATGTGCTGCAACTTTTGAAATCGATAGTAAAACGGTCTCAAAAAAGTATTCTTTATGCTTCTCATGAAATCAATTTAGCACTACAACTATGTGACAAGATTATTCTTATCGATCAAGGGAAAGTCACTTATGGAAGACCTTCAGACTTAATTCAAAAAGGAACCTTCAATTCTTTATTTCCAAAAGATTTAATTGTTTTTGATGAAGTAAGTCAAAGTTTTCGAATGAAAATCAATACAGATTAATTTTTATCGAATAGTTTTCTCATAATAAATACATGTGGAAAGGTGATAGCAGCTATAAAAGCAAAGAGAAGAGATAAAAAGTTTTTAGAATCCTTAAACAGCCATACAACAACGAGCATACCTATAATTGAGGCCAACCAATATGGAAAGGCTTTTTTAAAATAGCTTAAAAAATTTTTAAAATTAAAGGTTCCATATAGAGAATTAACTTGATCTTTCAAAGAGGGCAAGCTATGCCATAACACGAAATAACTAGCAAAACCCCAGACTACATCACTAATAGCAAATAAAGCCGTAAATAAAATAAGATATATCACATTCGGAAAAAGTGAGGATTTAAGTTTTGGATTCGTTTTGGATAAGACTACAAATAGACTTATACTTCCTAATACTGAAATAAAAAGAATGATTTTTAAAAATTGATCGGTAATAAGCAGACCCGTCATATCTTGTACAATGAGGATGACTTCTTTTGAATTTAAGCTTAAAATTAAAAATAAAACCAAGAGTCCATAAAACAGAAAAAATAGAGAAGACCAAAAAGATTGAGTGTTTTGTAACTTATGATGAAAGTGCTGTTCTCCAAAATGATAAGAGCTTATAATGACAAATGCAGCGAGAGCAAAAACAGGGATAAAATAAAATACAGCTACAAAGGACAAAACGACTCCCAAGTAAATATACAAGGACTTATAGAAATTTGGTTTTCCTGAATTCGAGTTTAAATTTTCAATAACAAATAGGTCATTGGACCCATGTAAAATACCTAAACTAAAAATACCCAAAATAGCTATACCATATTGAATTTCAGATGTAAGAAGTTCTGAACCCACTATGGCAAGAAAACTGAAAAGCATTATGTAATCGTAAAAATTCCTTTTGTAAAATTCCATATACTGCAAAAATAATTGAAATATTTTTTTAAAACTAAATTTTAGTGTTTAATTTATTGCTACCTTTGATTAAACAAACTTAAATTTTATAACGCTATGAGAACATTTATGTACTTAATGGCCGATGTTGCAAAGGTCGCAAATGATGACTACGTCGGTTTCACTTTTTTTGTAGGCAGTATGGCCATGTTGGCAGCATCTGTCTTCTTCTTTTTATCACTAAGTCAATTTGATAAAAAATGGAGAACATCAGTATTAGTATCAGGTCTGATTACTTTTATTGCAGCAGTCCATTATTTCTACATGAGAGATTATTGGGATGCATTTGGAGAATCACCTACTTTCTTTAGATATGTAGACTGGGTCTTAACAGTACCGCTTATGTGTGTTGAATTCTTCTTAATTTTGAGAGTTGCCGGAGCTAAAGTTAGCTTAATGTGGAAACTGATCTTTTGGTCAGTAGTTATGTTGGTTGCTGGATACTTTGGAGAAGCTGTTTCACCAGACTTTTCTTGGCAGTGGGGAGCACTTTCAGGTGCAGCTTATTTTGTCATAGTTTACATTGTATGGGTCGGTGAGGCTAAAAAACTAGCAGTAGCTGCTGGTGGAGATGTTTTAAAAGCTCACAAATTTCTTGCTTGGTTTGTACTTGCAGGATGGTCTATCTATCCTTTAGGTTACATTTTAGGAACTCCAGGTGGATTATTTGGATATGATTTTGGTGTAGATGCTTCTTTTATGGATATTATTTATAACCTAGGAGATGCGGTGAACAAAATTGGTTTTGGATTGGTTATTTTTGCTTTAGCAACTAAATCTTCAAAATAAGTATCACTTCTAAAATTTATCAAGCCGAATCGTAAGATTCGGCTTTTTTTATACCCTGTATTCAAATAAATTGTTTGAATTATACACTAAGCCTCTGTTCTGTATCTTTATCATAAATGGGGTTAGCTATCACCACTATTTTAATGGTCTTATAGAAAATACTTTGTTTGAATTAAAATCAATTGATTCTAAAATAAAATTCGTCAAAATAGCTTTGCATATCCCATCAGCTGACATAGCCCTTAACCAAGATTTCAGTGGCATGATTACCACATGTAATTCTTTAAAGTTTTCCCCGTTATTACTTTATCCTGCTCTGTAGCATAAGTCTTTTTAAGGGGAGCACAATTTCTCCACTTATCAGCAACTAGTTTTTCTAAAGGATTCATTATTCTTTAAATATTGAAGTTAATGATTTCGCTGAATAATCCTCTGTAGACTTTACGTACGTTCTTCTTATACCAAATTATATTTATAATGCCGTATGAATAAATTGAATTATTTTTTGAATGATTGATTGAAATCAAAAATAACTAGCATAGCCTTAGCTACGGTAATTATTTTTGATGAAAAGCAAGCGAAAAAGAAACGATTTATTGCGTCATTATAGGTCTAATTTGGTATTATTTGATGTTCGACGTCTAATTGTACTCCTATCGCTGCTTTTTTTTAAAAATCATAGCTCCTTCCTTGCCTCGCTTCTCTTTTCCCTTCTACAGTAAATTCCTCTTCATGAACAAATGCACTTAAAGGATATTTTTGACTGCTTTTTAGTGATTTTCTAACCTTGCAGATAAGACACCAGACTTTACCTTGTTGTATATCAAATAATCTTCTTGTATAAATACTAGAAATAAGTTTGATACTCGTGCTCATTTAAAAGACAACACAAGATGCCCTTTGCAAACTGAATTTAACTTTATAAAATAAAGCATTTTCCATAGCACTTTCCACCTAATTGCAACTGTAGCAGTGGTGTCTATCTCCAGATTTCCACATCCCTTAAAACAAAGACATTTCACACATTTAAAACCATCCTGTCATTTTATTTTACTAAGTATGCTTTACAAACTTCATGATTTAGCAATTTTTACCTTCTCCGGAAAGTCAATAGCATAAATAATACCAAATTATATTTATAATGCCGTATGAATAAATTGAATTATGCTACGACATAGCTCAGCACAGGTTTTTTGATTGATTGATTGAAATCAAAAATAACTAGCATAGCCTTAGCTACGGTAATTATTTTTGATGAAAAGCAGGCGAAAAAAGCCTGTGCCGCGAATTCATATCGGTGAAACGATTTATTGCGTCATTATAGGTCTAATTTGGTATAACATGATATCCATCAACTTCTGATGCATAAACTAGCCACACCAATTAGTGTTGCAGCTCCATTTGCATTTATTAAGTTTTTGGACATTCCATTTTAAAAATAACTCTACCGCCTATACGCTGGCTTTATAACTCACTTCCATTAGAGCTTATATCTCTCTAACATTTCGAAACTCTATAATTAAGTCTCTAGTAGACGAGCATTTTATCGTTTTATCTCTTCAAAATATAATGCAAACAATAAAAGAATAAAGCTTTGTTGATCTTCAATATATATCATTATTGCTTTTTTTCAATTTTGAAAAAATTGTCAATTAAATCAAATCATGATCATTTCACTGCATACACTGTATAATAGAACAAGTACTACAAACAAAGTCATAGTGGTGATTTAATTCAAAAAAAACGAACTTTTGAAAGAAATAATAGTGAATTGCAAGCATTTATTAATAACACGCATTTTCTTCTTATAAATAAATTTGTAAAAATGTTTTACTATGAAACTTTTATTTTTTGTCTTCATTTTAAGTACACATCTATTTTCGGTAAATGCCTGTTCTGAAGATCTTAACCTAGATTTCAACTGTAGTTATTCCGTAGGTATTTCTGATGAAAAATGCTCAAATGATACTTTACACTCCCATAACTGTTCTACATCAAATTTGATTGGTATAAATACCAATTTCCACAATAGTCTTACCAACATTTTTTCTAAAAGTGGCAACGGTAACTTCTTTACTTTCAATTGTTTTTTTATAAAAATTAATCTACATAAATCATGAAAAATTTACAATTTACATTAACAATTATCAGTTTTATATTAAGTATTGCCTCGCTGAAGGGTTCGGTTATTAATCCTATTTCTGAATTTGATACTATAAATAGTACTTCTACTAGTGATGTATTAGTGTCAGAAATAAACGTATTACCTGTTTCTGATACAAATCCCGTTTTAAATAATATTGAATTGTCCAGCAGTGAAACATTCTGTGCAACCCAAGCTGCAGCGGATTTGATAACTTTATACAACGAATTAATTGCATACCCAGGCGGAGTAACTCACCCTCTAGTTTTTGGCAATGGAGAAGTTTTGTCTCCTGGAGTCTATGACATAGGTGGAGCACAATCTATTTCTGGAATACTTACAATGGATGGAGGTGGAGACCCAAATTCCTTGTTTATTATTAGAGGCCCAGGAGCATTCACTACAGTAGCGGGTTCAACTGTAGTATTGACGGGAAATGCAAAACCAGAAAATATATTCTGGGTGAGTAGTGCAGCCATGTCTACGGGCGCTAGTACCATAATGAAAGGTACATTGGTTGGTGGAGGTGGTGGTGCTGGAGCAGTGTCATTAGGTGCCAATACCAACCATGTAGGAAGGATGTTTACAAAGTTAGGTGCAGTAAGCGTAGGTGCAAGCTCTATTCTTGCTATCCCAACGGGTACTCCTTTTTTTAATTTAAGAAGTCTTTCTACATTTGCAATGTGGTCCTCTGGTGGTGCGCTTTCAGATTCTACAAGTTCTGACATCACAGGAGATGTTGGTACGGCATCAGGAGCCCTAGCAATTACTGGGACTCATAACGGAAGAATCTATTTTCCAGGTGTAGACTATTGTGCATTAAACCCTACGGCTTGGACTGGTGATATTTCTACTGATGCCGAAAATGTAAATAATTGGACTAAAGGTTTACCTGACAGAGATATCGATGTTTTGATCAATATTTCAGTTAATTATCCCACTTTTTCTGAAGATATAGAAATGAAAAATTTGTCAATAGCCACTGGTGCCAGTATCTCACAAACCAATAAATCTCAAATTGATATTTATGGTGATTTTGAAAATAATGGTATCTATACTGCAGGAAACTCAACTTTAGCATTTAAGGGAGCTCAAATTCAAAATTTTTCTACAGATAATTCTATTTCAGTGTACAACTTGACTATCGATAATAATAGTAACAGCTTGAATTTAATATCAGGTAATGTTGATATATTCAATAGTTTAAATTTAACGACTGGTGATTTAATTACAAATTATGATCATACTCTTCCTGATAATAATCTAGTGACTTTTAAATCTAGTGAATTTAACACAGCTATTATCAGTGAAATTGAAAACGGTAACACTATCCAAGGTGAAATTATGATTGAGCGTTATATTCCTATGCGAAATAGAGCTTTTAGATTTATGACTACTTCTGTAAACACCACAACTTCCATAAATGATAACTGGCAAGAAGGAGTTAACAATACAGTTAATGATTACGAACAAAATTTGGACCCAAATCCTGGTTATGGCACACACATCACAGGCAGTACAACAGGCGAGGATGGATTTGATGCCACATTCACAGGAAATCCATCTCTTTTTGAATTTGATTCACAAAATGGAACTTGGTTAACAATCTTAGACACAGATTCTAAAACTTTGGAAGCTGGTAAAGCCTACGGAATTATGGTTAGGGGTGATAGAGCTACAAATATTTATGTAGATAATGTTTCTATAGGTGGAGATACAAGATTAAGATCCTTGGGGACTATTTCAACTGGTGATGTAAACATTGATAACGATTTAAACCCTAACCCAAATGGCTTTTCTTTAATTGGTAATCCATACCAAGCTGAAGTTGATATGAAAGCAACTCTAGCAAATAGTTCAACACATTTAGACAAGAATTATTATTATGCTTACAGACCAAATTTGGGTACTAGAGGGGGTTTTGTCACAATTGATCTAGATGCTGACCCAGTAGAAATAGTTCCTAATGATCCTACCGACGAGAATACAATTGCAGCAAAGTTCCGCTATTTACAGGTTAATCAATCCGTATATGTTCAGACTGATAGTGACATTGACACACAAAATGATGTCCCTTCATTGACTTTTAAAGAAGAATTTAAAACAGACAGTACTTCAACTAATGTAGTTTTCAGAGATGTTCCTAGCTCAAAAATAGATTTAAATATCTTCAGCAATTCTAGTAATAATTTGATGGATGGTGTGAGATTCAAATTTGGGGCTACTTACGATGTAGAAGCTGGTCCTGATGATGCTTTAAAATTTTGGAATGATAATGAAACTATTGGAATAGAATCTGATGGAAAGTATTTTGCTATCGAAAAAAGACCTTTTCCTAAAGACCAAGATGTATTTAGCTTTTGGATTGGAAATTACAGAGATGTAGATTATACAATGAACGTTAGAGTTGAAGTCATGCCAGGGTATAATATCTTTTTAAGAGATACCTACACAGAAGTAGATCATCAGTTAAATGAAGGTGAAAACGATATTGCTTTTAGCATTGACTCTTCAATTCCAGCTTCTGTAAATTCAGATCGATTTAAAATTAGGTTTGAGAAAACTACCCTAGGTACATCACAAAATGAGAGGATAGCTAGTTCACAAATTTATCCAAACCCTTCAAATTCTGGATTTGCTTATCTTTTACATAATCCAGATTTCAATAGTGAATTAAAGGTTTCCGTTTTCAATATACTAGGACAAACTATAGAAATCCCAAAAGACCGCTTGTCTTCTTCAGAACTAAAACTAAATACAAGTAGTCTTGACTCTGGAATTTACTTGGTTAAGTTGACCCATCAAACTCAGTCTACTACTCACAAATTAATTGTAGAATAGCAGAATTCAGACTACGAGGGTAACAGCTCTTTAATGTTTGATATTCGAATGGCTGAATGTGAAGCATGATACACGACCTCCTCATTTTGAATCACTAAAATTTGAGGAGATTGATGTATAACTTTAAAACGAAGAGTAATTTCGTTAGAATTGTAGAGAAGAGAACCGTTTCTAAATCGGAAATACAGGAACTCAACAAAAGATATAAAACCTTAAGTTTAATAGATCGCATCACAGCTTTGTATAAAGACTTTGATGAATCAGAGATGATGCTAACAAGCTCTTTTGCAGCTACTTCAGCAGTCCTATTGAAACTATTTTCTGAAGTAAATACAAATCAGATTATTTACTTCATCGATACTGGTTATCATTTTGATGAGACGATAAGCTACAAAAAACAACTTTCTGAAACGTACAACCTTAATGTAAAATCCGTTAGAGCTTTGGCTCATGAACATGAATTTACAAATAAAGACAAGACTTGGTCCGAAAATCCAGACCTCCGCTGCTCTCTCTATCAATAAAGTAAAACCATTGGAGGTAGTTAAAAATAAATACACGGTCTGGGTATAGGGATTGACGGGAATGGCAAAGCGACCATAGAAACTCACTGGATATTTTCGAACAACGAGGTGATATCCTTAAATTTTATCCCCTTGTAGACATAAGCAAAAAACAAAGAGACGATTTTATAAAAGTACATGATTTATCTTTTCACCCATTGGCGAGTAAAGGGTATCATTCTATTGGCTGTCAACACTGTACTGTACCTGATGAGGACAGAAATGTTTGTTGGAACAATAATCCCAAAACAGAATGTGGATTACACCTATAAAAAATAACACACAGACTAGAGGTGAAAAAAATAGGATGTGTATATTTTAAACAAAAACTAGTCCAAAGTAAATTTCCTAAATTGACTAGGCGTCATACCCTCCTGTTTTTTGAATTGGGTGACAAAATAACTAGAACTATTAAAACCGGTAGAAAAAGCTATTTCAGATAGCTTAGACGAGGTTGTTCTAATGAGCTTTTTTGCTTGCTTTAACCGTTCACTATTCAAATACTCCATCGGGGTTTCACCCAGAGTGTTTTTGAAGCTTTTATAAAAATGAGATTTACTCATACAAGCCTTGTCAGCCAAATTTTCTACCGTGATATCTTCTTTATAAGATTCTCTGATGTATTTTAGGACAAAAGCCATTCTATGGTTATCGAACAAATAAGAATCTTTATCTAGTAAGGCTCCTCGAGCATTTGTTTGAAGTAGACGGAGTATGAGCTCTTTTATCATAACATCCAATAATGCATCTTTGGACTTATGTCCACTACTAAACGTTTGCAAAAGCCTTTCTAAAAGATGCTGTACTTGAGTGTTGTTATTTAAGTGTAATGGAGATAAGTTAAGGTTAGAACTCAAAGTAAGACCTTCTTCTATTTTAGTTGCATTTTGGTAAACATCTATAGTTTCTTGGATTTTTTGAGAATCAATTCCTAGTGCCATACACCGAGTTGGAGAGTCCAAGGTTGCATCCGGAAAATCGATAATCATTTTCTTATTAGCTGGAAGTACAACAGATTCGCCGGGTAAAAAATTGAAAATAGCTTTGTCTTTTAAATGCATGATTTTTCTTCCAGAAATCATACTTGCTATAATGGGACAATCAAACTCAAGATAAACCTGATTCGCTTTTTTATGTGTTTCATAGATATTCATTTCGGCAAATTCAGCAGAATAAATTGTCCTGTTTTCTACTAAAGTTTCAATTTTTCTATAGTTGACATGATTTTGTAAAGTTGAATCTAAGGACATTTTTAATAAATAGATTAATGATATTTAAAGATAGTATTATTATATTTTAAATAATATTTATAGTCTATTTTTAACAAATTCTAATTTTTAAACATATAATATTATGAATCACTCAAAACCAAAATTCAAAGAAAAGTATGGCAATTATATCAATGGAGAGTTTGTAGATCCTATTGGAGGTCAGTATTTTGAAAATAGGTCCCCCACCAACAATCAGTTTATTGCAAAATATCCACGATCTCAGAAAGAAGACGTAGAAAAAGCAGTAGATGCCGCCAATGCTGCAAAGGTGGCTTGGGGAAATACATCGGCCGCTCATAGATCTTCTATACTTCAAAAGATTGCTGATGTAATAGAGGAAAATTTAAATGAATTTGCGGCAATAGATACTTACGATAATGGTAAGGCCATTAGAGAAACTGTAAATGCAGATATTCCCTTAGCTGTAGATCATTTCAGATACTTTGCTTCTGTTATAAGAGCGGAAGAAGGGAGTGCCACAGAACTCAATGAAAATACACTTTCATTGGTTATAAAAGAGCCTTTAGGCGTAGTTGCTCAAATTATACCTTGGAACTTTCCAATGCTTATGCTCGCGTGGAAAGTAGCACCTGCATTAGCTTCTGGAAATTGTGTAGTTTTAAAACCAGCAGAGCAAACACCAAGTTCAGCAACCTTCCTTATGGAGAAAATAGGGCATTTATTACCACCAGGGGTTTTAAATGTCATCCATGGTTTTGGTCCTGAAGCAGGAAAACCATTAGCTTCAAGTTCAAAAGTTAATAAAGTTGCATTTACTGGTGAGACCACTACTGGCCAGTTGATTATGCAATATGCATCCAAAAACCTCAATCCAGTGACTATGGAATTGGGTGGGAAATCTCCAAATGTATTCTTTAATTCTGTTATGGATCATGATGACGAATTTTTGGATAAATGCATAGAAGGGGCTGTCCTTTTCGCCTTTAACCAAGGTGAAGTTTGCACATGTCCATCGCGACTTTTAGTTCAAGAAGATATCTATGATAAGTTTATGGAGCGTGTTGTAGAGCGCACCAAAGCAATTATACAAGGAGATCCTTTTAACATGAATACTCAAGTAGGTGCACAAGCCTCCAACGATCAATACGAAAAGATTTTATCTTATATCGATATTGGTGAAAAAGAGGGTGCCAAAGTGCTTTGTGGTGGAGAAGCCTTTAAAGCCAGTGGAGAATATGCCGATGGTTTTTATATTCAACCAACTATATTGGAAGGTCACAACAAAATGAGAATTTTCCAAGAAGAAATTTTTGGTCCAGTACTCGCGGCATGTAAATTTAAAGATGAAGCTGAAGCTTTGGAAATTGCCAACGATACCCTTTATGGACTAGGTGCTGGAGTATGGACACGAGATGCGCATCAACTATATCAAATTCCAAGAGCTATAAAAGCAGGAAGAGTTTGGGTCAATTGCTATCACGATTACCCTGCTCACGCCCCATTTGGTGGTTATAAAAAATCTGGATTTGGTAGAGAAAACCACTTGATGATGCTCAATCACTATCGCCAAGCTAAAAACATGCTCATTTCTTATGATAAAAATAAGCTTGGATTCTTTTAGATTTAATTTGGTACCAGTCGATTTAAAATAATATTCAACATGCGCCTTGACTTTTTAGTTTACTCTCATTTTAAGTGTAGAAAATTAAAAGGTTAAGACGTCTGTTTTAATCTCACTAAAACAAGATATTATGTCATATACCAGAGTTGATATAACTGAAAATGCCGATAAAGCATTGCAGGAGTTAAAATCAAAGCACGGGAATGTTATTTTCCATCTAAGTGGAGGCTGTTGTGACGGTTCATCACCCATGCTTTTACCAAAAGAGGACTTTTACTTAGACGAATCTGATATTTTTATGGGCGAAATTGGAGGAGTTAAATTTTACATGAACGAAGCTCAATTTGAATATTGGAAACATACTCACCTTACCATTGATATAACAGAAGGTCGAGGGTCTAGTTTTTCCCTAGAAATACCTGAAGGCTATAGATTTGTGGTCAAATCTAGATTATTAACCAAGGAAGAAGAGCATCATTTTAATACATAACCCCCAGTCTTTTTTAATCCTTTTGATTTCTTTCTCTTTTATAAAATAGTTTAAAACTATTTTAAGCCTTTACAGCAGATGTATCTAAGCTCGTTGAGATCACCAAAAAAATATCAAGTATTTTAACTCGTTGATAATCTAAACTTAGATCTAGTAGATAGCAACACTAACGCTTTTATCTATTAAATTGATTTTAAAAAAAGTCTCTATTGGTGGTAGACCTATGCCCCTATTAAATCCCTAGCAATTATCTAATAAATACAGGTTCGTCCATTTCCTCTGTGTATTCTTCGGAGAAATGATAGTTATCGTAATTAAATCCTTTAATTTCTTCTAAGGTTTCCACATCCTTATCCAAAATATACCTCACCATTAAACCTCTTGCTCTCTTGGCATAAAAACTGATAATTTTCAATTTTCCATTTTTAAAATCTTTGAAGACAGGAGAAATTAATTTCGCCTTAATTGTTTTGGTATCCAAAACTTTAAAATACTCTTGACTTGCTAAATTTACTAGTAATTCCCCTTCTGTCATTTCAGAATTTAATTGCTTTGTGACTTTTTCTTTCCACACAGCGTACAGATCTTTGTTGTGTTTAATAGGCAGCTTAGTACCCATTTCCAATCTATAAGGCTGCATTAGGTCTAAAGGTCTCAATATTCCATACATTCCAGATAAAATACGAAGAGATCTTTGTAAGGTCTCTATCTTATCACCGGGAATTGTGTAAGCATCTATACCGCTATAGACATCACCATCAAACATATAAACAGCTGGTCTAGAATTTTCTGGTGTATGAGACTCTTTAAAACTTTGATAACGCCCATAATTAAGATCGGCAAGTTTATCACTTATACTCATCAATTCAGCTATCTCATCTTTGGCCATTTTAGAAAGCTCATGATTAATTTGAGCAGCTAAATCTTCAAAAATTGGTGTTGTATGTCTACTGGTTGGAAGCTTATCATCTAGATTCAATGATTTAGCTGGTGATACTATAAGTTTCATGTTTTATTTTAAAAATAATAGAAATCAAACAATTTAAGGCTTGGGTTAACTAATTATTAAAAATAGAGCTATCAAGAAAATTGATATCAAATATTTTCTTTGCTGTTTTTAGCATAGTTCCTCCAACGTTCAATACACAGGGTCATGTCTTCAGGAATTTCTGAATTAAATTCCATCCATTCTTTAGTTGTTGGATGTTCAAAAGCCAATGTCTTAGCATGTAAAGCCTGACGGGGTAAAACTTTAAAACAATTATCAACAAATTGTTTGTATTTGGTAAATGTAGTTCCTTTAAGAATCCTATCACCGCCATAGCGCTCATCGTTAAATAAGGTATGCCCAATATGTTTTAAATGCACGCGGATTTGGTGGGTTCGACCTGTTTCTAATTGACAGGAAATAAGAGTGACGTATCCCAAGCGTTCGATCACCTTATAGTGAGTTACCGCAGGCTTACCCTGATCTGAATCATCTCCAAGATAAACTATATTCTGAAGTCTGTTTTTTGGATTACGTCCAATATTTCCTTCAATAGTTCCCTCCTCTTCATTAAGGTTTCCCCAAGCTATTGCCACGTATTCCCTTTTGCTGGTCTTATGAAAAAACTGATTTGAAAGGTAAGCCATAGCGGCTTCGGTTTTAGCAACCACAAGAAGTCCACTGGTATCCTTATCGATGCGGTGGACGAGCCCTGGACGATCACTACTATTATTGGGTAAATTTTCAAAATGATAAACAAGAGCATTGATCAAGGTTCCTGAATAGTTTCCATGACCTGGGTGGACAACCATCCCGGGAGTCTTGTTCACCACAAGTAAGGCATCATCTTCATAAACAATATCCAAAGGAATGTTTTCAGGAGTCAATAAATTCTCGTAAGGTGGATAAGCTAAAAGAATTTTGACTTCATCTCCTGCTTTAACTTTATAATTTTGTTTTACAGGAATACCATTTACATAAATGTTGCCATCCTTAGCAGCCTGTTGCACTTTATTACGTGTTGCATTTTCAATAAAATTCATTAAAAATTTATCCACACGAAGTGGATCCTGACCTTTATTCGCTTTAAAGCTATGGTGTTCATAAAGCTCATCGTTTTCGTCTAAGTTTTCCTGTGTTTGCATACTAATTGTCTTGTAAACTCTTATTGATTATTTTATCTTAAACTACCATCTCCGACCACTAGGTCTATGGTACTGGTCTTTTGCAGAAAATCCCCAGCCTTTATAGTTTTTCCTTTATGCTTTAATTCTAATATAGCTCCCTTAGCAATATCGGGTCTCATTATAATGTCTCCAATTTCAAAACCCAAAGCTATTAAGGTAGGCTCTACCTGTCGCCTTGTTTTTCGAATTAAATTTTGAGGGATTTTGACATCGATATATCCTGAGGGATTAAGGGTAAGGTATATTTTTCTGTTTGCTTTTACGCGTTTTCCAGGTTTTGGAACTTGATTCAAGACTGAAAATGGGGGGTATTTCGGATTAAAACTAGCTGAATCTAATATTTCTCTTCTCAAATTCACTTCTTCAAGTTTCTTATCTACAATATCCAATTTAAATTTTGAGAGATCAGGAACCTCAATTGTATCACCGTGATTTGTAGTTATATCCAAGTATTGTAAAGCACCAAATATCAAAGCGACTGAAACCAAAACTGCTAGAATCAATTGAACCAAAAAAGTCTTACTGAATATAAATTTAAAGAATTTCATAGGTGAGATTAATTACAAATATAGATAAGTGAATTATAGAATGAAATGAACTAGACCTATATTCTTAAAATTATAGTTTTCCCATCTTTTGCAACACAAATAAAACGACAATAGGAACCGCTAAAAGGATAACCATTAGCAGATGTTCTTTTAGTACCCAAGGTGATAGCAATAAAGTAATAAAATACCCTCCCATCGCTCCACCAAAGTGGGCATCGTGCCCAATATTATCTCTTCTAGCTTTCATTGCCCAGATGGAATAAAACAAATAGCCTATTCCAAAGATATATGCTGGCACAGGAATAATAAAAAATAAACCCAACATCATATCGGGCTGAAGCAAAATAGCAGCATAAAGAACACCTACTACAGCACCACTAGCACCAACTGCTGTATAAGCAAAGTCATTTTTATGGAAATAAAGAGATAGTAGGTTTCCTATAATCAAACTTCCAAAATAGACCAACAAAAATCCTGTTGTTCCTAAAAAACTAGTGACACTAGAAGCAAAAAAATAGAGAGTCAACATGTTTACAAAAAGATGAGTAGTATCCACGTGAAGAAATCCAGAGCTCAAAATTCTTACTTTATCACCAGCTTTGATTGAAGACACCTCAAATTTATATTTGTTGAAGAATTGAAAATCATTAAATCCTTTAAAAGACATCAAAACATTCGCTGCAATAACAACTATAATAACCATATCGATTCCACCCATAATTTTAAATCACTAACGCCAAATATACCTATCTTTGGCGAAATTTTGAGTGATGCATGCATTGGTTTTTTATTTAGTTTATCCCTTTATTTGGTTGATTTCAATTTTGCCATTCAAGGTTTTATATTTTCTTTCTGATGTCTTTTTTATTTTAATTTTTAGAATTTTTAGATACCGTAAAACAGTTGTTCTTGGGAATCTGAATTTAGCCTTTCCTGAAAAATCTAAGCAAGAGAAAGCAAAGATTGCTAAAGAATTTTATAAACATTTTTGTGATTTGATTTTTGAATCTTTTAAATCCTTAACCATTTCTGAAGAAGAAATCAAAAAACGCTTTAGTCTTATTAATATTGACGAGATTAAAATAATTGAGAACGAAGGGAAAAGTGTTGTTTTAATGATGGCTCATTATGGTAACTGGGAATGGATTTTTATTATGCAAAGACATGTAAAATCTAAAGGTTACGCTGTTTATAAAAGATTGAAAAATAAATATTTTGATAAATTGATTAAGGAAATCCGAGCAAAATATAACACTGAACTCATCACAACAAAAGAAATTATTCCAACTTTATTAAAGGCAAAAATCAAAAAGGAAACTTCTATCAGTGGTTTTATTTCTGACCAATCGCCCAGAGTCGATAAGGCTTATCACTGGCAAGAATTTATGGGCATAGAAGTTCCTGTCCACACCGGTGCGGAGATGATAGCTAAAAAACTGGACTCTAGTGTTGTTTTTTGTAGTGTCATCAAAGTTAAACGCGGGTATTATGAAGCTACCTTTAAAACAATTGCCAAAGAACCCGAAGGTATTCCAGATTATGAGATTACAGATCAGTTTTTAAAGTTGGTCGAAAGTCAGATACGCGAAGCTCCAGAGTATTACCTCTGGACCCATAAGCGCTGGAAACACAAAAGAGTTTCCGCTGAGTAAATTTAGTTTAGCTGCTAAGCTCTCTAAGCTCAGAAATAAAACGCTTGGCTAAATTATCAGCTTTGTCCTGACTTTTAGCTTCCGTATAAATTCTGATTATAGGCTCTGTATTGGACTTTCTTAAATGAACCCAGTTTTCCTTAAAGTCAATTTTCACACCATCAATAGTCGTCATATCTTCAGTCTGATATGTTTTAACGATAGCCTCCAATACCTTATCAACATCTAAATCTGGTGTGAGTTCAATTTTTTCTTTAGCCATAAAATAGGTAGTATAGGTCTGTCTGAGCTCTGATACTTTTATATCTCTTTCGGCCAACAAGCTTAAAAATAGAGCAACTCCTACCAAGCTATCCCTCCCGTAGTGAGACTCTGGATAAATCACTCCTCCATTACCTTCTCCACCGATTACCGCATTCACCTCTTTCATTTTAGAGACAACATTAACCTCTCCTACAGCACTTGCAAAATACTCACAGCCATGCTTTTCAGTAACATCTCTCAATGCCCTAGAGGAAGATAAATTACTCACCGTTGCTCCTTTTTTTCGACTTAAAATATAATCAGCTATACTTACTAGGGTATATTCCTCTCCAAACATCTCCCCTTTTTCATCGACCAAAGCCAATCTATCGACATCTGGATCTACTGCGATGCCCAAGTCTGCACGCTCTTCTATGACCAACTTGGATAGATCTTGAAGGTTTTTAGCCAAGGGTTCTGGATTATGGGGAAACTCTCCTGTTGGCTCGCAATATAATTTCACAACCTCTACCCCTAACATTTCCAGAAGAGGGGGTATAGAAATGCCTCCCGAAGAATTTACAGCGTCGACGACGACTTTAAATTTGGAGTTCTTAATCTGGTCTACCTCTACCAAGTTGAGTTTTAGTACCTCTTCTATATGTAAATCTATGTAAGCGTTATGAAATGATATTTTTCCTAAATCATTAACCTCTGCAAAATCAAAATCTTCCTCTTCTACAAATTTCAAGATCTGTTCGCCCTCCTCTGCATTTAGGAACTCTCCATCTTTGTTGAGTAACTTTAGGGCATTCCATTGTTTAGGATTGTGGCTCGCCGTGAGAATAACCCCACCATCGGCATGTTCCATTGTCACAGCAATTTCTACAGTGGGCGTTGTAGAAAGACCCAAATCCACGACATGAATACCCATTCCAGACAAAGTTTGCATTACAAGTGATTGAACCATTTTTCCAGAAATCCTAGCATCTCGACCAACAACAACTTTGTAAGTCTCTTTTCTTCGTTGTGTTTTAATCCATTTTCCATAGGCTGCAGAAAATTTAACAACGTCTAAAGGGGTTAAATTCTCACTCACTTTGCCGCCGATAGTACCTCGAATTCCTGAAATAGATTTAATCAATGTCATAGTTGTTGGGATTTAAAAAGTTTTTGGACGTAAATATACAAGTCCAAAGATTTAACTCGATAATAATTTGCTAAAAGTGATAAGAAAATATACTTTAGAGCAATGAATTATTTAGCTCATATCTATCTGTCTGGGAATGATGATTTTCTCAAATTAGGAAATTTTATCGCCGATGAGATCAAAGGAAAGTCCTATAAAGAATTTCCAAAAGATATCCAAAAAGGGATTATACTTCATAGAGCTATAGATGATTTTACAGATCATCATCCTCTAGTTTCTAAAGGAGCTCATCGTTTTTTTGATACTATGGGACACTATAACGGTGTTGTTATCGATATGATTTACGACCACATATTAGCTAAGCATTGGAATACTTATTCCAAAGTGGATTTAAACCTGTTTGCAGAGGAATTTTATGTGCTTCTAAAGACAAATACAGATATCTTACCCGAAAAAATATCCAGAGCAGTTCCATATATGATACAACATAACTGGCTGGTGAGTTATGCGAGTATTGAAAGTTTGCGCGAAATTTTAAAACAAATGAACAACAAGACTAAGCATGATACTACTCTCCAAAAGGGAGTAGATATTTATATACATCATCAAAAAGAATTTGAAGACGAATTTGAATCGTTTTTTGAAGACATAAGAGCATTTTGTGGGGAAAAAATTAAAACTATCAATCAGAATTTATGAAATGGATTTGGAAAATACTCAAGGGTCTTGGCATTGTTATCCTTTGTATAGCTGTGTTGCTAACAGCAATTGGAGTGATCATTTCTGAAGACTTGCCACCAGGCACAGAAGGGGTGAAAGCTGATGAATTTGCCAAAAATATTTTAAAAGAGCTTAACTACGACGCTTACATGAACACCAAGGTGATTAGCTGGACTTTTGCAGGAATGCATTCCTACGAATGGCATAAAGATGAGAATTATGTGTTGGTAAAATCTGGTAATAATGTAGTGAGGCTGGATTTAAGAGATTACGAGACCAGTCAAATTATATTCCCAGAAGCTATAGATGACGATATGCGTCAGCAACTCATCCAGAAGGCTATTAAAAATTTTAATAATGATTCTTTTTGGTTAATTGCACCCTATAAACTGATGGATGATGAAGTAGAAAGAAGAATTGTAACTAGAGAAGGAGAAGAATCCCTATTGGTAACCTATACCTCGGGAGGATCTACACCAGGTGATTCTTATCTTTGGATTGTCGATAAAAATTATAGACCTAAAGCTTTCAAAATGTGGGTTTCTGTAATCCCTATAGGCGGAGTTACCTCTCAATGGAAAGACTGGAAAGAAACCCAGTCTAATATGATTTTGTCTAAGGAAAAAACAATTTTTGGTTTACCTATTTCTATTACGAACCTTAAAACTTCAAACTAAAATAAAACGATAATGGCAGACATTACAAGCATTAGAAAAGCGGGTAAAGAACGCCTTAGGGTATCTTTAATTTTGACGTGCATTCCAATAGCTCCTATCATTAGAACCCCCATACCTCCAGCTCCAATAAAAGCAAGATTTGCATCTGTCTTGAAAATACTTATGACTAAGAGTGCAGCGAAACCTATTTTAAGAAAACCAATTATAGGAACAAACCAAGTAGGTAAGCCATAATTACTGAATTCTTCTTTCATATTACTAGCTCCATTTCCTCTCCATTCCGTTTTAGTATTAAACCTTAATAACCAGACGTTTAAAATCCCGATGACAATAATGATTTTTAAAATTATAATAAAGATGTCCATAAATGTTTAATTTTTCATAAATATCTAAAATAAATTCAAAGAACAATAATATATAACATAATTTTAAATATCAAAGGTTTATTGTGTCGATCTTTCTATAAGATCTCCAAAACTAGAAATCGCTCCTAAATTAAGTTGATCTCCCATTTGGCTTATTTTAAAAATATCGTTAGGTTCAATATCACTCCCTCTCATTCTCAGTAGAAGCATTCCCACTTTGACATCGTATCCAAAAAAGATAATTTCTTTAATATCCTCTTTATAACCAGAATACAGGAATTTAGCCTCACGGTCTGCCCCATTAAAATTAATAAGAGACTTGTATTCTGTTTGGTTTAAAATAGAACGCAATAAAGTCCTCTCTACTTCTAATGTGGATTCTCCTTTTTCTTTTAGGAAAGCAAGAACATTTATTTTTTCGATTTTCTGTACACTCTCCTTTTCCTCAAGACTTAAGCTATCTAGGTTTTGAATAAGCAAATCCATAGATAAACTTGCTGAAACAAATTCAGAACTGCTTTCTTTTTCTACTAAATACTTCTGGAGACTTGGTTTGGAATTACAGGCCAACAGAGTACTCAAAATCACTACACCCATTATAAATGATTTCATCTTACTTTTCTTTTATGTTTTCTAAAGATTTTGCTCCAGGGATATTCATTTGACTGGTTAACTTTGAAATGTTTTTTAAATCGATATTGCCATTGATGATCATCAAAACCGATTGTGTATCTGAAGCTTCTGAAGAATTCATAAACATCAGCAGTTGACTCACGTAGTCATCTGTTTTACCGGGTTTGATATAAAAGTTTACGTTTTTACCATCATCTTTGATTCGCATCAATTCCTCTAAATTATTCTTAGATTTTAAAATGTTAAAATCGGCTTGAAGCTGATTTCCATAGTCGATATTTTCGGTGGTATACACCTTTATATCCTCAAGATTTTCTACTAGCTCCAAATAGGATTTCACGTCTTCATCTTCACTGCCGAGATCGAGTTTACTCATTAATCTAAACATGCTTTTGTTAACGACAATAGAGGTAATCTCTCTTATATTATCGTATTTGGTAAAGTCTTGTGCGAAAGATTTGGTGCTTAAAAAAGCGATAGTCATTATTAGACCTAAAATTTTGATTCGTTTCATAGCTTTATTTTATTATTTTATTTTTTTGAGTGTTGAATACTTCTATATATTCCAATTTTTCTAAACCTTCATTCATGTTAAAAGACAAGAAATTTAGTGCGTTTTGTGTTTTTTCAAAAGCTATTCTAGCTTCTTGAATATCCTGTTGCTTTTCATAATGTGTAAAAAACCATACCGCACCGATAACGACAACTATACTTGCTGCACTATTGAGCCATAAAAATTTATTAGACTTTGGAGATCGGACATCAAGTTCTACTTTCGAAATAATTTTTGATTCAGTTTCAAAGTGGCTGAATAGAAGAGCATAAGGCTCGAAGTCTTTATCGTAAGACTCACTCGCAAAGTAAGACTTTAAGTCGCGTTCTTGTTTTAAAGTTGTTTTTCCTTCATCGTAGAGATTTAAGAGCTTAGTTATATTTGCTTTACTGAAGTCCATAGGCAGAGGTTTTTTTTAATTCGGTCATAATCTTTTTTCTAGCTCTCGATAAAGCTACTCTCACGGATGTAGAGTTCATTCCCATAATTTCTTCAATTTCTTTATTTGAAAATTGCTCGACGTCTCTTAGTTGTATGATAGCTCTTTGCTGATCTGGTAAAGCATCAATAAATTTTTTAACCAAGTCAACTTCGTCTCTAGCTTCAATTTGAGATCCAAGTCCTGAGTCCGTTTCAGAATAAGAATTATGGACCAACTCTAATGTTTTGTGGTGTTTCGATCTTAAAACATCGTAACATAAGTTTTTGGTCATCGTCATCGCATAAGCTTCCACATTGGTGACCACCGATAACTTCGCTTTCATATTCCATAATTTCATAAGGACATCTTGGGTTGCATCTTTAGCTGCGGCTTCAGAAGACAACAAACGCAGTGAAAATCTAAATATTTTATCACTTACAGGCAGTATACGTTTATTATAATCTTCAGAAGTCATAAAGAGTCTGTTTTAAGGAAGACGATGTAAGATATGTTTTGTTACATTCTTAAAGAACTTTAGCAAATTTGTTTATTTTTATATAAAATTTGATAAATGAAAGTATTAAAACTTTTTTTGTTTGTAAGCCTGTCCGTCTTATTCTTGAATTCTTGCCAAGACGATAGGGATGATAATATTACCAATATCAACGAGCTTGCAAACCAAGAAAATATAAAAGATTATATCTGGAAGGCTATGAATGCCTTTTATGTATACAAAAGCGATTCTCCAAACTTGGCAGATGATAGATTTGAAAATACTCCAGAGTACAGAGACTTTTTGAACAGTATGGAATTACCACCAGAATTTTTCAATTCTCTGTTGGCAGATCAGGATCGGTATAGTTTTCTGGTATCAGATTTTATAAGCCTTGAGCAAAATTTAAATGGAATTTCTCTCGATAACGGAATGGCGTTTGGTTTGATAAGGCTTATAGGAACGAATACGGTTTTTGGCTATGTGAGATATGTTATTCCAGGTTCTCCTGCAGACTCTGCAGGTGTGGAAAGGGGGATGATTTTTAACCGTATAAACGGCACAGTCTTTTCACCAGATACAGATTTTAATCCACTCCTCAATCCTGAGAGCTACACCATTGGGCTGGCAGAGCTCCAAGATGAAGACCTTGTTCAGCTTGATCAGGAAGTCGCATTAAACAAAGTTCAATTGACAGAAAACCCAATCCACGACCAACGTGTTTTAGATCTTGATGGCCTTAAAATAGGTTATCTGATGTATAATAACTTCAGGACGCCATTTAACACAGAGCTCAATGCTGTATTTGCAAATTTTGCTTCTCAAGGTATTAGCGACCTAGTCTTAGATTTAAGATATAATTCTGGTGGAAGTATTGAAACAGCCAAAGACTTATCAAGTATGATTACTGGACAGTTCAACGACCAGGTTTTCGCTCAACAGCTTTTCAATGCGAATTTTGAACCCCAAAACCTCATCTTTGATAATCAAATCAATACAGGTGAAGTCATCAATAACTTAAACTTATCTCGTGTTTTTATCTTAACCACAGGCTCTTCAGCCTCTGCTAGTGAGCTAGTCATCAATGCCCTAAACCCTTACATCGACGTGGTCCAAATAGGCGACACAACCGAAGGAAAGTTTGAAGGCTCCGCCACCCTTTATGATTCTGAAGATTATACCAGAAACAATGTCAGTTTAGAACATACTTACGCCATTCAACCACTAATTTTAAAAACAGCCAATAAGGTTGGATTTACTGACTTTTTTGAAGGTTTAGATCCAGATATTGAGTTAAGAGAAAGTTTTTCAAATCTCGGTATACTAGGTAATCCAAACGAAACTTTACTCAATAGAGCTCTTCAAGAAATTATCCCTGGATTTGCTCCGACGTCAGATGAATCAAAATCAATACACTCTATTGAATTTTTAGGGGAAGACGGAATGAGTTCTCCTAGCTTTCAAAGAATGTATATAGAATATAAAAATAAATAATCTTGGAAGAAGGAAACCAACTGATATTTAAGAATTTACAACAACAAGTTAAAATGTCACTTCTATTCTTGCGTTTAAAGGCAGAATATAAATCATTATTATATAAAGTATCTCACGATTTAGCATCTCCTCTTAGCTATTTAAAATTCTCTTCCGAAATTCTTCAATCTCAAATCGGCAGTAATAGTCAAGACGATTTAATAGAAACAGGCCGTGTGATTTCTTCCTCTACTTCCATACTTAGCGAGCAAGCCAATGAACTAGTCACAGAAGGAAAGTCGACACTGCATCAAACTGGGTTGACGAAAACGAGCCTAAAAGAACTCTTGACCTCAAGTTTAGACTTGATGAAACTGGACGAAAAATCTATAAGCCTAAAGGGAAATTTAACAGCTAAAGTGGTTAATTTTCCAGAGTTATATCACTATCTCTTATTTTCATTGTTCGAGGAATTAACGAGGATTAAATTTCAATTAAAATCGATTGAAGTGATGCCTTGTAGAAAAGATTTGAAAATCACTCTAAATGGAAACCTTAGTGATCCTTTAGATGATTCAAAAATTGATACCGTAGTAAATGAACTCAAACAGGAACCTTTGGTCAATATGGTATTGGATGAAATGCAAGCAAAAATAACTTATATCAATACTCTAAAACAGCTTTCCGTTGAAGTAACGGTACCAAAAGTAATGTCTTAATCGACAAAATTATTGAAGTCTGTTCTGTAGGCATCTACTAATCCCATATTGTTATTGATATTTAGTTTCTGCATAATGCGCTTTTTATAGGTGCTTACCGTTGATTTTTTGAGATTAAGCTCGCTTGAAATATCTATGTTTGATTTCCCCTCTGCCAAAAGAGCTAATATCTGAAATTCTCGATGCGACAAGATATTAGATAAGGATAAACCATTTGTTCTATCGTCATTAAACATCTCATCTTCAATATTTTCATCTACAAACCGTTTATCGTTTTCTAAAACTTTAATAGCTAGAGCTATTTTTTTAAGTGGTTGTGATTTTCCTAAGTATCCATCTGCTCCATTTCTAATAAAATTGACGGCATATTGAGGCTCTTCATAAGCAGAATACATCAAAATTTTGGTTTCTGGATAGTTAGCTTTTATATCTTTTACAGTCTCTACGGTATTCCCACCAGGCATTTTGATATCCAAAATGATAAGATGAACATCTTTATGACACAACATTTGATTCCTTAACTCATTGATAGAGGATACTTTTATGATTTCTGGACCAGATATGGTTTCACGTAAGACAGACTCTACACCGTGCTTGACCACGTCATGATCGTCTGCTAGAATGATTTTAGTAATCTTTTTCAAAGTCTTTAAATTGAATAAAGTTTCAGACAAGGTATGAAAAGTAGATTAAAAACTACAACTTTAACCACATTTAGGTACAAAAAATAAAACCTTGGTTTTATTTGATGAAATGAAGAATTTGCTAACCTAAATCTTGATTTAAATTTTAAATTTACAACTTGTAAATAAGCGATATGAAATCAACTGCACTTACCGAAATTCATAAACAACTCGGAGCTAAAATAGTCCCTTTTGCAGGTTATAATATGCCTGTATCTTATACAGGAGTAAATGAAGAACATGAAACCGTAAGGCAACATATTGGTGTTTTTGATGTCTCTCATATGGGGGAATTTTTTATTGAAGGAAAAGAAGCTTTACAGCTTATTCAAAAAATAACCAGCAATGATGCCTCCAGACTTATCGACGGTCAAGCACAGTACACGTGTATGCCAAACGAAACAGGAGGAATTGTAGACGATCTCATCATCTATAAGTTTCATAACGAAAAATTTATGATGGTAGTCAATGCTTCCAACATAGAGAAAGATTGGAAGTGGGTAAACCAGCATAACACATTTGATGCTAGTCCTTCAAATCTATCTGATGAGTATTCGCTGTTGGCTATACAGGGCCCAAAAGCCTTGGAAGCTATGCAAAGCATTTCACCCCTTGACTTATTGGCAATTCCATTTTATCATTTTACTGTAGGTGAGTTTGCAGGAGCTCAAGATGTGATTATTTCGGCTACAGGATATACAGGAAGCGGTGGATTCGAGATTTATTTTAAAAATAAAGATGCTGAGTTGATTTGGACTGCAGTTTTAGCTGCGGGAAAAAACTTTGGAATCAAACCTATTGGATTAGCTGCACGAGACACCTTGCGTTTAGAAATGGGCATGTGTCTATATGGTAACGATATCGATGACACAACCTCACCGATTCAAGCTAAGTTAGGTTGGATAACCAAATTCACCAAAGACTTTATCAACGCTGAGTCATTGAAAGCAGAAAAAGAAAATGGTTCCTCCAGAAAGCTCATTGCTTTTGAGCTAGAAGATAAAGGAATACCAAGACATGGTTATGCTATTGTGGACGACGAAGGCAAAGACTTGGGCCATGTCACTTCAGGTACAATGTCCCCTAGTCTTAAAAAGGCGATCGGTATGGGCTATGTTAAAACCGAACACTCTAAATTTGGAAATTCAATTTATATTCAAATCAGAAATAAAACAATAAAGGCAATTATTGTAAAGCCTCCATTTTACAAGGCTAAAGCCTAATTTTATATAACCTTAAACCATCTCTAAATTTCGGAAATGGTTTATTAAGCTTTTAAACATATCAAACACACCAAAAAAATATTAATACTCGGTGCTAGTGGTTTTCTAGGCAATGCCCTTTTCAAGGAGTTGTCCCCTTATTATGATGTCTATGGCACTTTTGCTAGAGATCATTCTAATTTAGAGAAAAACAAACGCATGTTTCGATGGGACGCTGAAACAGAATCCATAAGTCTACTGTTGCGGGAATTAGCTCCAGATCTTATTATTACGTGTATTCGAGGTGATTTTGCAGCACAAACTCATGCCCATCTTGAGATGATTCCTTATTTAATCAAGTTTCAGAAAAAATTAATTTTCTTATCCTCTGCCAATGTTTTTGATGTGTTTAGCAACTACCCTTCCTATGAGTACGACAAAACTTTATCTGAAAGTGTTTATGGAAGGTTTAAAATAAAGATTGAAAATGCTTTATTCAGAATTCCTAATCACCTTTACAACATCGTAAGATTACCGATGATCTATGGTCATAATTCCCCACGGATAAAGGAATTAAAACTTTTATATAACTTAAAAGAACCTATCGAAGTCTTTCCAAATGTGGTTATAAATGCTACCACTCATGATAAGTTTTCTCAACAAGTTCATTACCTGATCAATAGAAATCTTGAAGGAGTTTACCATCTAGGCAGTCAAGATCTGGTTCATCATAAAGAATTAATAGGTGATATTTTAAAAGGCTTAGGTTTAAAAAACCCGACTTTTAAGAATGTTTATAACTCCAACCAAGATCGCTATATCGCTGTTATTCCTAAAACGCATATATTGCCAAAAAACCTGCAAATCACTATTGAAGAGGTTGTTGAAAATTCAACAAAGCTTCAGTCGCAGTAATCAGTTTTTGTAACTAATCAGTACTAAGTTTCGGATGGTTATTTTAGGAAGTCCTTAGGTTATTAACATTTTTAATTGTCTTATTAACAAGATTTTGTTTCTGTTTTTTTTCAAATTGGAAAAACATTGATT
>Ga0306864_1000002_pt1 | contig 107886 bp, 88 predicted proteins | sample AntRauTorckE5430_FD_190448 | JGI IMG/M metagenome (GOLD analysis project Ga0306864, IMG submission 190448) | Saline lake microbial communities from Rauer Islands, Antarctica - Metagenome Torckler E5 #430 (v2) (version 2) | ecosystem: Environmental > Aquatic > Non-marine Saline and Alkaline >...
TCACTTCTTGAGTGAAATTGATAGCGCCAAATTTTCGATCGCTTTCTATGACGTCTTCCTTCTCCAAAAAATCTGAAAAATCGTCGTAAGAGTCTTCAAAGGTGGTCGTTCCCTTATCGAATATAGAGTTCATCCCTTCTTTAAATCTAAAGTATTGGTCGTATGTAAATACCCGTTCTCGGACATTATTAAAATTCCCTATGGCATTCAACGTGGTTTTGGGACTGTAATAAAACAGATTACTATGGGCCTTATAAAACTCATCGTTACCCAAACCGGCTTCTATATCTCCAAAGACAAAGTCTTTCTTATCGTCTTCCAGTTTGATGTTTATGACCATGTCTTCGCTTTCTTGAAAATCTTTGAGCATGGCAATTTCATTGTAATTATCCAGAACCACCACTTGTTTCACAGCATCGGCAGGAATGTTATCTATTGCCAACTTGGTACCTCCACCAAAGAATTTTTTGTTTTCTACCAGCATGTGGGTCACTTTTTTCCCGTTAACGGTAATACCACCGTTCTTATCCACTTCCATCCCTGGCAGCTTCTTAAGAATGTCTTTGAGCTTACGCTCCTCGCCGGTGGTAAGTTGGTTTACGTTATACAAAATTGTGTCTTTTTTGACAACCATCGGCATGTCTAGCACCACTTCCTCAAGGCCTTCTGCACTTTCTTTTAATATAATATCTTGGGTCTTATCCCTGTCTAGTTGTATTTCAAAACTTTTTTTGGCAAAGCCCAAATAATTTGCCGTTACCGTATAGGATATAGATTTTAGATCTAAGCGATACCGCCCTTTGTCATCGGTAATGGCAAACTTTATTTGTTGCAGAGAATCTTTGGGCTCGGCAAGAATATTAGCATTGGCCAGAGGCTTATTAAGACTGTCTTTTACCTTACCTGTTAAGGAATTTTGTGTAAAACCAAACATTTGGAATAACACTAAAAAAGAAAATAATACGTATAATCTAAAAGACATAAATTGAAATAAAGGTGAAATTACCAGTTAGTTTTTATACATTTTTTCCCTATCAGACATTACTTCCTCAATACGCTTATGAGACTCCTTCTCTGAGACTAATTTATCAATATCATCTACTCTTTTGATTTCTAAATCTTTTTCCCTTATATTCAAATTAATCTGTATAGCCGTTAAGGTGAATTCTTTATAATCAATCTGAAGGATTAATCCAGGAAGCCCATTGTAATTCTTTGGACCAAAACTTATTGGGATGTCTGGCGCAAACCAAGCAATAATATTGTTATAAAGAAAGTACCCATCCCTGCTGTAAATCTTTTCTGTAGTTTTAGCTTGTCGGCATGTGTACTTGCCAATTTTTTTAGTTTTGTTTGTAATTTCCCATTCTAGGGGTATTTTATCAATATTACCTAGAGCGCTAGTCACCTGTATCGTCTTATCAAGGGTTTTATTAACATAGTAAGGCGAACTACCTGCTCTACTTCCCATTAAATCTATGTTTTTCTCGAGAGTTGGTTCCTTGTAGTAATAAGATTCATCTTTTTTAAAACTGAGCACAAATTCATCTGGGTGTGCATTTTCCATGGCATAAATGATATCTTTTTTATAAGACATACTGATTTTTTCTTTTTTGATTGCTGCTACAGCACTATCCACGAACATCTGCTTCACTATCCCTTTGTAGGTTATTCTACCGTTGATATCTTGTGATTGGCTATTAAAACCAATGAATAGGAGAACTAAAAAAATACTTAAATTTATCGTGTGTTTAGTCATGGTCTTTGTTTTTAAGATTTCTATACATTATTACCTTTTCTCGTAATCTTTCCTCAATTCGCTTATTCACTTCTTTTTGAGAAATCACTTTTTCACCTTTATCTACTCGCATTATCTTTAACTTCTTTTCGTCTGGGTTAAGATTGATTTTGGTGGCCGTAATCATGAATTCTTTACGTTGCACTTCAAGAACTAGACCAAGTAGACCACTATGGTACTCTGGACTGTACTTTACTGGAATTTCTGGAGCATAACAAGTTACTATATCTCTGTCGTAAAAATGACTTTGTCTGCTATATGGTGTTTCTGTAGTTGTGGCTTTATAGCATTTTACATCGCCAATCATTTTGGTTTCGCTAGTTGTTTTCCAATCTAAGGGTTCGTGAGCGACATATCCAAAATTTCTATTTTCCCCAATAAACTGTTGTCTTGACAAATTAGTGCAATAAGGATATAAACCAGCTTTACTTCCTATGTTATAGGTCTCTTCTCGTTCTAAATATTCATCTTTAAAATAATAAGCCTCGTTATCTGTAAAGTGCAACTCGTAATAATCAGGTTCAGCGTTTTCATAAAAATCTATAACCTGTTTTTTTATTCTCATCGGTGAATCCTCTTTCTTAATCCCTTCAATAAACTCCTTTTTATGCTCAATATTCATTTCAGCGGTGTCATTGATAATTCCAGATTGAACTTGAGAGAATGATACCCCACTAAACATTAGTACTACTCCTAGAAAGGTTTTCATACTTAAAGGTTTTTGATATAGATCATTAAACCTAATTAAAAAGAATAACATTCAACTATAAAATTAGTTAATTTAAAAATGTAGTGGATTTACAATCCTAGACAAAGCCTTTAGATGTTACCTCACTTTGGACGACACCTCAAGTTTGCCGAAAGTTTAAACTGGATATCTTAACTGGTCTAAACATGCAGTGTCAAATTCAGAAGAAATTATAACAACTATTAACTCGAAAAAACCAATTGCTCTGCAAAAGCACTGAAAATGAAATCCCAAGTCAATAAAAAAACTATTTTTGTGTTTTTAAATTATAGCTATGTCTTTAAAGAAAGCCTCTCTTCTTATCCTACTCATTTTATTGGTCGATCAAGTGTCCAAAATATATATAAAGACTCACTTTATGTTGGGACAAGAAATTGATGTTTTAGGCTGGTTTCGCATCCTATTTGTCGAAAATGAAGGGATGGCGTGGGGAGCTAAAATCCCTGGATCTTATGGTAAAGTTATCCTTACTTCAGTTAGAATTGTGGCCGTTAGCCTAATTAGCTATTGGTTGTGGGATAGCATAAGGAAGAAATCACCAAGAATTTTAATTACTTCAGTTTCATTAATCCTTGCTGGTGCGATTGGGAATATTATCGATTCTGTGTTTTATGGTGTGATTTTCGATAACAGCTTGAGACAAATTGCCACCCTTTTTACCGACGAGCCTTACGGCGAATTGCTAAAAGGTAAAGTGGTAGATATGCTTTACTTCCCGATGTATAGCGAGATATTGCCCAATTGGATTCCCATTTGGGGAGGTGAGTATTTTGTATTCTTTGAGCCAGTCTTCAATATCGCTGATACGGCTATTAGTACTGGATTTGGACTTTTGGTGGTGTTCAACAAAAAAGCTTTTCCAAAGGATAAGTAATCTACAGGATTTGAGGTACTATTTTCAAAACCAACTTGTAGGCTTCTAGGTTATCATTTGTCCTAATTGGATAGGGTTCTATATTTTTAAGATACACCTTATGAGAGTCTGTAGAAAGGATTTTTCTGTGTAAACCCAATGCAGGAATGCTAATTCGATACTGCTCGGTGTCTGTCCCATCGTTAATTTCTATAACAATATTAGCTTCACCAGGCCAGACACATGTCACTTGTTTTGGACAACGCCCATCGCTTTCTACTTTGGTAAAGGTTAAAGTATATGCGCCCACCTCAACATGATCCAAGAGGTTAACCTTCGTCAAAATCTCTGGCACTTCTATCTTTTTTTTAGTTTCTGTGGTATTTTTTTCTGAATTTTGAGCATTTAGACTGCAAGTTACAGACAGAACACTTAGAAGGAACAGGTACAATTTCATAAAACGTACGGGATTAGCGTTTCTAAAACTAAATATAAGTCAAAAATTTAACCTAGGCCTACATCTAATGTCATCATAACTACAAACCCCCCTATAAACCCAAGGGTTGACAAATCTATATTCCGAGCTTGCTGAGACTCGGGAACGACTTCTTCTATCACCACAAAAATCATAGCTCCAGCTGCAAAACAGAGGGCGTAAGGCAAAATAGGTTCAAAAGTCAAAACTGCCCAAGCACCAATCACCGCAGCCACAGGCTCTACGATAGCAGATAAGTGACCGTAATTAAAACTTTTCCAACGCGATAACCCGAGTCCGCGCAACGGCATGGCCACCGCAAAGCCTTCAGGAAAGTTTTGCAAACCAATACCAATCGCCAAAGCCACAGCGCCCCCAATACTGGCACCTTCTATTCCTGCTGCAGCACCTCCAAATAAGACACCAACGGCAAGCCCTTCTGGGATATTGTGTAAAGTAATCGCAAGCGTCAATAAAACAGATTTATGCCATTTGGTTTTTATACCCTCTTTTCTATCTTCCTTAAAATTTATGTGCAAGTGCGGCAACACTTTATCCAATCCATAAATAAAAAGGGCACCGAGTGAAAAACCCACCACAGCAGGAATCACTTTTATAAACCCTTCACCATCGCTCATTTCTATACCTGGCGCTAAAAGACTCCAAAAACTAGCGGCTACCATCACCCCGCCTGTAAAGCCGAGCATTCCATCAAATAGTTTACGATTCATAGACTTAAAGAAAAATACCAAAGAAGCCCCCAGTCCGGTTACCAACCACGTAAAAGTGGTGGCAATTAAGGCGGCAGTTATAGGATCTATCGATTCAAAATAAGCAATGATTTCTTTCATACTATTGTTTTATATAAATGTTGACTGTCACCATAAGTGAAACTCTTAAACTTTTTCCATCTGTCTGAATCAACATGGATTCATCAAACTCTTCTTTGTCTAAAACCTGAATGGTTTTTCCTAAAGCAATATTGTTTTTATCTAAATATTTTAAAAATTCGGAGGAGGTGTCTTTCACTCCTACCAAAGTACCATGTTCCCCTTTGGATAAATTGGAAAGTAAGGTTTTATTGGCTACATGAAAATCACCTTGCGCATCTGGTATGGGATCCCCATGTGGATCTCTTTTTGGATACTTCAAGAACTTATCAAGTTCAATGATCAGTTTGTCCGATTTGATGTGCTCTAGCTGTTCTGCGACTTCATGGACCTCATCCCAGGAAAAACTGAGTTTATCGACTAAAAACACTTCCCACAATCTATGTTTCCTAACAATCTGTAAGGCGGTTTTTCGGCCACTTTCCGATAAATATACACCTTGGTACTTTTTGTATATAACCAAATCTTTTTCGGAGAGTTTCTTTACCATATCGGTCACAGAAGAGGCTTTAGTTTGCATTTCTTCAGCAAGAGCATTGGTATTTACTCCAGACTTAGACGTCTTTTGTAAATGCAGAATGGCCTTCAAATAATTTTCTTCGGATAAGGAAAACATAGTTCAATTATAATGTTGGCGAAAGTATGGTTTTTATTTTTAGTTTTGTCTAAAAATAAATTACAGATATATAAAATTTAAACTTTCAGGACTAATATCTTTAATTTTTTTGCTTGTGTTTTCTCAGTCAAGATCTATAAAAAACCAAATTATTTTTGAAGACAACTCAGAAGTATTGGCAACGGAATCCTTATAGGAACTGTAGAAAAATACCATTACCGATAAGGAGAATGCATTTACTTTTAAGATCACAAACAAGGTGTCTTTACCTCGTACCTAATTAAATTCAAAATGTTACATAAATAAAATTGTACTTCGACTTCGCTCAGCACAGTTTTTTTTTGAATGATTGAAATAAAAAACAAGTAGCATAGCCTCAGTTACGGTGATTATTTTTGATAAAAAGCGGACGAAAAGGGGATGATTTATTGCGACGTTATGTCTGTATTTGGTGTTAGATAGATTTAGGTTGGACTGGTCGAAGTTCAGAAGTCGATTAGACATCTATATTTTCTTTTCTCATGCGGGACGTTGGACAAGATTCTGCATTACAAGTCTTGGAGTACCTCCGAGTAGAAGCGAGATTCTATGAAAGCAAACCAACTTGCACTATGTTGTTTTGGAAAGCAGACAGCTCAAATTCAACTTAAGAGTAGATTTTAATTTTGTAAGTCTTAGTCGGAATATCATGCTTAACCTAAAACTTAACTTTTAAAACTGCCTTTATTATTTTGTGAAGTAAGACCTTTATCTTTAATTGAAAAATAAGGTTTGAGACTTCGCAGTAAGGAGAACAAGCAAAGTTTATGTGCCACCCTTGAGTTTATCATTTAAAAAAGACTCGCATTTCAAGATATCCATAAGAGATAGGCTTTGAGTTTACTCTAACGTGATATGCTAAGCGATGCTAATGCCTAGATGCATTACGGCAAGTCACTTAAACCCTATTGCTCAGTAAAACAAAGCCACCTTTTTTTAAACCTGAACCCACCCGAGTTTATCTCTCAGGTAGGTTTACTTTAAAGTTTCTAGAATAGTTAACGTTAAGTTTACAAGTAAACTTAGATCATTTATCACTATGTATCTCAACGTTCTCGAGATTTAAAGGTCTTATTTTTCAAGCTAATAAGCAAACTGGAACAATCTTTCGACTAGGAAGCAGCATAACAAAACATTAAAATAAAATATCCAGAGAAGAATTAAATATCGTCGTAATCTACCACCACTCTTGCCGAGGTAGGTTGAGCCTGGCAAGTGAGCACAAGCCCTTCTTTTATCTCATTATCGGTTAAGATTTGATTTTTTCTCATCGTCACTGTTCCTTCTCTGATTTTGGCCACACAAGAACTACAAATTCCACCCTGACAAGAATACGGTGCATCGATATTCTGTGCTAATACCGCATCTAGAATTAGATCCTTTTGATCCATAGATAATTCAAATTCTTCATCGTCCACGATAACGGTAATTAAGCTTTTGCCCTCAGCAGCAGCATCCGCATTTCCCTCTGATTTTGAAAAGAACAATTCATGCTTGATCTGTTCAGCTTTTGCACCTGTAGCCTTTAGAGTCTCTTCTATAGTTTCAATCATAGCTTCTGGACCACAGAGGTAAAATTCTGAAAACTCAAAACCATCGTATTTATTTTTGATGACATAATTGACGGTAGATTTTTCTATTCTACCAAATTGAGCTTCTCCTTCTTGGGTTTCACTATAAATGAATTCAATAAAAAAGCGCTCTGGAAATTTTTTCTGAAGACTGAGGAGTTCTTGCATAAAAATGGTCTGTTGTGGAGATTTGTTTCCATATACCAATACAAATCTTGCAGAATCAGATTTAGATAATAAAGTCTGAATCATAGACATGACTGGGGTAATCCCACTTCCTGCTGCAAAAGCTACAAACGTTTTATGATCTATCTGTTGAGGCAGTAGGAATTTTCCTTCAGCAGGGTGAACTTGAATTGGATCTCCAACCTTTAGTTGAGTATTTGCATAATTTGAAAATTTACCATCAGGAATGGCTTTCACCACAATGCCCAAATCCTTTCCCTCTTCAGAAGAAATTGAATACGATCGTCTTACTTCTTCTCCATTAATACTGGTTTCTAAGGTTAGATATTGCCCTGCTTTAAATTGAAATTCTGAATTTAATTCAGAAGGAACGTCAAACAGAATGTGAAGTGCCTTATCGGTTTGTCTACTGATTTCTTTTATAGAAAGCTGGTTAAAATGTGCCATTAATTTAAATTTAGATGCCAAAAATACAACCTCATAGGAATTAGCTCTAAAAAAGAACAGTATTTTAATGTGGATTTAAGTTTTATCATAGAAATCCAGTTTTTAAAATTAAATTTGAGCTACAAAACATATATATTTTTATGACTTTTAAATCTTTAATTTCCCTGTTTGCTATTTTTTTATCGTGTCTTCTCTCGTCTGCACAAGATACTAAAGAGAAAGTCACACAAAAATGGGCTACTGAAAAGGTAGAATTCCACAAAATTACTGGAGATTCTTTGGAATTCATTCTTGAGGATTATCAAAGAAATATGGAACTGGATTCGGCATGGAGATCTCAACTGATCAACCAATCTTATTCTAAACGGATGGAAATGATTATTAAAGATAGTTTAGAGTCCAGTGAAGTTATAAAAGAACTTCCCACAGAACTTCTTAAAGAAAGACTAGCGACCTTAAATGCTAAAACACCGTTCAACATAGAATACAATAAAAGCTTGGAAAGTGTTATCAGTTATTTTTTAAAACGAGAAAAAGAAGGCACAGAACGACTGATGGGATTGAGCAAGTTCTACTTTCCTATGTTTGAGGCCACCTTAGATAAATATGATGTGCCTTTGGAAATGAAGTATTTGGCGCTGGTAGAATCTGCCTTAAATCCTAGAGCAAAATCTAGAGTAGGTGCTACTGGCCTATGGCAATTTATGTACAGTACAGGTAAGATGTACGATCTAGATGTAAGTAGTTATGTCGATGAACGGATGGATCCTGTGGCTTCTACAGAGGCCGCTGCACAATACCTTAAACGCCTATATCTCATGTTTAACGATTGGGATTTGGCGCTAGCTGCCTACAATTCTGGTCCTGGAAATGTGTCTAAAGCCATACGACGCAGCGGTGGCGAAACCAACTATTGGAAGCTGAGACGTTATTTACCTAGAGAAACCGCTGGCTATGTTCCTTCTTTTCAGGCGATGCTTTACATGTATGAATATGCAGAAGAGCATGGCTTTAAGGCTGAGCGACCAAAAACCATCTATTACGGAACAGATACCATTAGAGTTAAAAAGATGATTACTTTAGACCAAATTGCTGAAGTAACTCAAACAGAAAAAGAATTTATAGAGTTTTTGAACCCTAGCTACAAGTTAGGAATTATTCCCTTTGAAGATGATAAGTCATACTACATTAGGCTTCCTTATGCCAAATCTGGTTTGTTTGTTGCCAACGAAGATAAAATCTATGGGTATGCAGAAGATCAGTTAGCCAAGGCTGAAGGCTCTCTTTCAAAATACTATAAGGCAGAAGACAAAATAAAGTACTCTGTGAAATCTGGAGATTTCCTAGGGCGAATTGCTTCGAAATTTAAAGTAAGAATAAGTCAAATTAAGAGTTGGAATAATCTAAATACTAACTCTTTGAATATTGGTCAGCGTTTGGTGATTTACACTAGAAATACCACAGCAAGCCAAGAAACGACATCATCCAGTGAAAAATCTTCCTCAACAGACTCTAAAATTTATAAAGTAAAGTTAGGCGATTCGCTTTGGATGATTTCCAAAAAGTACCCAAATTTGAGTGTAGAAGATTTAAAAAGCCTCAATCAACTTAAAGATGACACCATTAAACCAGGGATGACGCTAAAGGTCTCCAAAAGTTAGAAATAAGCTCTCAACTGAACACTTCCTGTATGAATAGCATTGGCAGTTTCACTTTTTCTCCCGAAGTAAGTTAAATTAAGGTCTAAGAAATCTGTGATTTTCTTCTGTAGAAATAGCGACCAAGTAAAATTATCGTTGGGCTGCAGTCCCTCTAGTAGCTGATAAGCGACAGGTGAAAACGGACTGCCTTCAAATTTATTCTGAATGAAATTTACCTCCCCATTAATACTATATTTTTGAGCATTATTAAGTGTAAAAGACAAGCCGAAAGTCTGTTGGTCTAAAGATTCCATCTCGCCGAGCTGATTTTTATTTTTAGATAATTCATAGAAGACATCAAAGCGTTTATCGCCTAGCAGATAAGATACCTTTGGATTGAGATTGAAGCTTTCAATTTTGAAATTCCTATTTTCAAATCGATCCGAAAAACTTTCAGAAGAGGTAACATTTTGAGTTAAGGTAAGCAGCCAGCTTTCTTTAAAGTTATGAATAAATTTGAGTTCATGGAGGATATTGGAATTTTCTTGGAGCCCTAACAGGCTTAAATTTTTAGTCGTGTTCTGGGTGAAATTGTAAGAGGTTGTGAATTTTTGCAAGCTTCTATTAAAGAAAATGATATTTCTAAAAGTCGTGTTTTCACCAAGTATCTCTTGATTATCGTCACCAAAGGGATTTAAGCTTAGCGCATTGCCCTCTTTTCTCAATTTTTTATCCAAAAGCAAAGAGGTTTGGTTGTAGAACTTGGAGGCTAGTTTCTTGAATCCCTTTTCGTTTTGCCACTTGAGAAAGTTAAGGGTGACTTGCTGGCTTAAGCGAGTTTGATTGGTTCTCAAAAACACTTGATTTGGTAAAAGAATTCTAACGTACTCCCCCTCATCTTGAAATTGAGCAATTTCAAACTCGTTGAGTTCTTGAATGCCATTTTCATTATAATCTATCCACGTATATTGCCCTTGACCAGCTTCCACCTCAACATAAGAGAATTCTTGCTGAGCAATGCTTCCGCTATTGGTTTCGTAAGTAGTATTAAGATTGACAAGTCTATCCCATAAATTTTGAGAAAAGGTGACTCTGGAGTTAAGACTTTGCTCTTCGTCTCTGCCTTCTTCCGCAAATTTTAGGTTTCTTAGATTAGCAAAAACTCTAAGTGCTGTGGATTTGGAATTGATTAATTGCGAACGCATAAAATAATTGCTGGACGTGTTTACACGTTGCAAGACATCGGCACGTAAACTGTCATTTTGACGATATCTAAACCCTAATTCTAAATACACGTCGGTAGAGTCTCCAACTCCAGAATAGACTTCATAGCTTGAAAATCGCTGAGTATTGGCGGTAAATTCATTATTATCCACATTTACTTCTTCGTTATCTTCCAGCTCATATCGCAATCCAGACCAGAATTTACCAAAATCATAAATCCCAGACAGACTAGCCCGCGCAAACTTGGAGGTAAGTCGAGAAGATTCACTATCTAAATAACTCACATTGGCATTTATACTGAGCTTATCTAGAACTTGCCTCGTCGTCAAAGAATGTTTTAAGCCTTCAAACTCATTTGTGTAGTCTAAACCTTGAAAATTATATCGAGTTTGGCTCGAAGCATTGTTTTGAAAATCAAACCCTGTATCGACAAAAAGCTGATCACCTGTTGGATTTAATAAATTCCAATCCCTAGTAAATTCAACATTATAAAGTCTTTCCAAACTAGAATAGGAATCTTCAATAAAATTGAAATTACCAAACACGTCAAGCTTTTTGTTAGCCTTATCTCTATACAAGGTTTGTTTAACTAGCACTTGCGCAGCTAAACCTCTATTATCCTTTTGATCCAGATTTGAAAATAAATTATCATCGGTATTGCTCGCTGCCACTTCAAACTGGATATCGGTATTCTCAGAAGGGGAATACTTACCGTTCACCATTGCAATTTGGAGCTTTGTGGGAGCAAATAGCCTTACAACAGGTTCAAAATTTCCTTGAGAAATTCCATCAACTGGAGGTATGTATTCATAAATATTGGCAATAGCATTTTGATTGGAAAGCACATAATTCCCCTGATTAGATCCTAAGTTGGTAAACCTTACATTAAACAATTCAGCTTCAGAATCATTGGAAAAAACAAAAATCTCTTCTCCGTTTTGAAGTTCCTTGACATATAAAACCCTGTTTTCTGAATAGTCTGAAGGGACTGCGCTCGGTGCAAACATCTCACTTTGATTATCGCCTGCGTCTTCTAGGGCGTTCACCTGCTCATTTGTAAGACTTTGCTGTAAGGGTTGGTTTTTGAGATCATTTTCATTGTAAAGAAATCCATTCAGTTGAAGAGATTCAGACCTAAATCTAGAGCCGGTTGTGGCCACAATTCTAGAGAAATTACGATCAGAAACTTGGTACTCTATTACAATTCTCATTTCTGAAGTTACAGGAAACGTGGAATTAAAAATTATTTCACCAGCGTTATAATCAATGAGATAGTCTTCATTTTCTCCTCGAGAGAGTGGTCTGCCATTCACGAAAACCACTTCGCTACCAGAGATAATCAACACAAATAATTCACCGCTTTCACCAACTAGTTTATAAGGACCTTGATTCCCCTCTTGAGCCGTCAATTCACTTCTTGTAAATACACCTCTTACTAAAGCACCAGCGGCATAGACTTCTGTTTGTCGTTTTTCATTGCCTATATCCGCAGACAGTAATAAGCCTTGTACACGCTTGGTATAAGAGGCAAAAAAAGATTCGTTTTCTATTAAATCAATATCACCAGCTCGTATTCTCCATTTGTCTGCTTCCAACTCTATAAATATTTGATCGAATTCGTCCAGTTGTTGTGTATATCCTCCAGATTGTGTGGGAGCATTATCATCTTGAATGGAAGCTCGAAGAGTCACATTTTCAGAAATTTTACCAGAGATTTGCAAATCAAGCTCCGACCTTACGACTGCATTTTGATTGTTCCCCACGCTAATTGCTCTGGAAATGCTACCACTCGTATTTAGCCCTGCAAAAGGAACAAAATTACTAGGTTGCCTTTCTTGCTGCAATTCGTATAAATTATCGACAGGATTACCGATGTCCACAATAAGCTTTTCATCCAAACCCGTATAGATTTTGGTGAGAAACTCAGGATATTTAAAGTAGGTCACCATTAAGCTGTCCTGCTCTGTTTTCAATGTGTAAGAAGGAATTAATAGGGAGCCTGGAAAGTTGATTGTGTATAAGGAAGGGGCAATAGTGAGACTATCTGTGGACTGAACTTTAAATCGAAATGGACTTATACTTACTTCTTCTAGTTTTATGGTGTCTTTGGCGTGGAACGTTTTTATGATAAGCCCCGACTGTCCAAATAAGGAGGAGAACCCTAAACATAAAAACACACCTAAAAGATATAGCCTCATGTGTGTAAAACTAAAGCTTTACTAAAATATTTTAAAGTCTTATAAAAAAGAAATCAGGAGGTAGAAAAAATAAAATTTCTAAAAACACAATGCCTCGGTTTTGAAAAAATCCGAGGCATTGCTTATTAACCAAACAATTATGAAAAAATTCATCCTGTTGAAAGCTATGATTTATATCCTATAATCGAAACAATAAGCAAGCTAAAGTTTTATTAAAGTCTAAGGTTATCTCTTAAAACCCTCATTGATAGGAGGCTGCCAAAAATGCTTTTTAAAATCTTTAATTTGATCGTTCTCTATCTTCAATCCTTCTTCTTCCAATAACTTTTGCATAACACCTTGACCAGGAAAATGATGTTTCCCTGTTAATACGCCATTTCTATTCACAACTCTATGGGCCGGTAAATCTCGATCTAACTTTACGCATGCATTCATTGCATATCCAACTGTACGTGAGCTCTTAGCCGCTCCTATTGCTTTGGCTATAGCTCCATAACTAGTCACTTTGCCTTCTGGAATCAAAGCTACAACTTGATAAACCCTTTCAAAAAAATCTGAGTTTGACATTTAAGTATTAAATAAGCGAATCCAAGACACAATAACGAGGACCAACATTAATACCGCCATAAAATAGTTGGAGTACCTCTTAAATAATTCTGTCTTTCCATCTATTTTCATAATAAAAATTACATACAAGTAAAGAGTGGTTAGCGTTCCTATGGCTGCGCTTATCGCAAAAAAAATATCATTCATAAGACTGAACTTTATTTGGAAATTATCGCTCAATAAAGTACACATAAGAACAAAGTAGGGAATTGGAAAAATATTAAGTGAGGAGACTAAAATCCCAGTAAAAAAACTTTTGGTTCCTGTTCTTTTTTTAATGTTTTTCTGATTCTTCTTTCGGTTGGCTGAAAGCAAAAAATAGATAAACATCAAGATGAGTATCGCAATACCAGTTTTAAGAAACACAGTTTTCACATAAGGATATGAAAAAATATATTTTGAAATTAAGACAGCTAATAAAGCTTGCAATAATACCACTGAAGAAGCCCCTAGAGCCATCAAGGTTGCATTTCTACGCCCTCTTTCTAAACAGGTTTTAGCAATGCTCATATTAACAAGTCCCGGGGGAACCACACCAACAAAGGCAGCGAGGTAGGTTAATACATAGATTTGAAAAGAGTCCAAAATTAAAGTTTAAGTCTAAATTTTAAGTAAGTTATCAATTTATTCTTATCCAGATACTGCTGTTCGTAAAAAGTCTGGATGCCCACCACTTCTTCTGGAGCTTCATGATTTACATAAATATTATGGTGAGCATATATAATCTCATGTCCTAAACCTTCTAAAATTCCAAGTGTGTAGCCATGTATAAATTCGCTATCAGTCTTCAAATGAATAATCCCTTCCTCAGTTAAAATATGCTTGTATTTCTTTAGAAATTTAGGATTGGTTATCCTATGCTTCGTCCGTTTCCATTTGATTTGTGGATCGGGAAAGGTAATCCAGATTCCGTCCACCTCACCTTCAGCAAAAACTTGATCGACTAACTCAATTTGAGTTCTTAAAAATCCTACATTTGACGTACCGTCTTCAAAAGCTATTTTAGCTCCTTTCCAAAATCTAGCGCCTTTTATATCAATCCCTAGATAATTACAGTCTTTATTTCTTTCAGCAAGACCCAAGGTGTATTCTCCTTTACCACATCCTAATTCTAAGATTAAAGGCTTATCATTTTTGAAAAAATCACGTTTCCATTTCCCTTTAAGCTGAAACTCCTCGTCTACAATTTCAGATCTTGAAGGTTGTATGACATTCTCAAATACCTCATTATCCTGAAATCGCTTTAATTTATTTTTACTACCCACGTTTTGCTAAAATTTTTGGGTAAAATTAGTTAAATTTACCGATACACAAAATTAAAATCTTTGGCCTTTCCTACTCATGTTCTTGTTGCCCCTCTCAATTGGGGATTGGGACACTCCTCAAGATGCATCCCTATTATAAATTACTTTTTGGAGCAGGGCGCTAATGTTAGCATAGCTTCCGATGGTTCAGCCTTAGAGCTTTTAAAAGAAGAATTCCCAAGCCTAAACAGCCTCGAGTTAAATTCCAGCCAAGTCATCTATTCTAGCTCTGGTTTTTTCTTTTATCTAAAATTGATTCTGCAAGGTCGTGGTTTAGAAGAACGAGCCAAAAAAGATGAGATACTAGTTGAGAGTTATGCTGAAAAAAACCATGTCGATTTGATTGTTTCAGATCACAGATTTGGAGCCTTTTCGAAAACGATAAAATCGGTGATTATTTCTCATCAATTACAGTTTAAAGCTGGACTTTTTTCTAGGGCCTCTTCTTTTTTTAATGCAAAATACCACAATCGTTATGACGAAGTCTGGATTCCAGATGCTGAAGTCCCTTTTGATTTGAGTGGTGTCTTAAGCCATTCGAAGCAAGTGAAGGTCCCAACCCAAAGAATTGGAGTTTTAAGTCGGTTTTCTGAAACAGAATCTCTTGAAGATATCGATTACCTAGCCGTGATCTCTGGGCCAGAGCCTTTGCGAACCTCTTTAGAAAAATGTTTGATAACAGCTTTTCAAGTTCTTTCTGATAAGAAAACAGTTATAGTAAGAGGAGTCTATAACACACCAACTTTAAACGACTTGCCCAACATTAGCTTTTACAACCATTTAAAATCTAAAGAACTCAACGCATTGATCTGCAGAAGCAAGCTAGTTGTATGCAGATCTGGATATTCTTCGGTTATGGACCTTGCTTGCTTGGGTAAGAAAGCCTTTTTTATACCAACTCCTCATCAAGGAGAGCAAGAGTATTTGGCTAAGCGTCTTGAAGAACAAGGCATTGCTCCTTTTTCAAGTCAGGAAGATTTTAAGGTTTCAGACCTCAATAAAATAAGTCAGTATTCAGGCTTTAAAGCTGACGAGCGTCTTCGATTTCCTCTTCGGACATTTCGTCGGACATTGGAAGGGTAAAAGAAAACTCGCTGCCAATACCATAGACACTTTCAACAAAGATTTGTTCATTGTGAGCCTCGATAATATGTTTTACAATAGACAAGCCTAAGCCAGAACCTCCTTCTCGTCTTGAGCCTGTTTTATCTACCCTAAAAAAACGCTCAAAAAGGCGTGGAATATTTTCCTTTTCTATGCCCTCTCCATTGTCAGTGACTCTAAACATGACTTTGCCCCCTTCCTGTTGTTCTAAACTGATTTCAGAAGTGCCCCCTTTTTTTCCATATTTAATAGAATTCACAATGAGATTGGTAATCACTTGTTGGATTCTTTCTTTATCTGCTTTAACGAAAGTGAGTGGGTAGTCTTTATCAAACGTAAGACTGATTTCTCTTTTGGTAGATTTCATTTCTAGCAAGTCAAAAACATTTTGGGTCAGCTCCAAAATATTAAAAGTTTCGGTGTAGAGATCAAGGTCACCCGTTTCTAATTTAGTGATCATGTCTAAATCTTTCACGATATAAATTAAACGGTCTACGCCTTTGCTAGCTCTGCTGAGGTATTTTTTTCTTACTTTTTTATCTTTTATCGCTCCATCAAGAAGCGTAAGAATATAACCTTGTACCGTGAATAAGGGCGTCTTAAGTTCGTGAGAAACATTTCCTATAAATTCCTTTCTGTAGTTTTCTCTTACTTTAAGGGTTTCAATCTCCAATTTTTTTCCTTTAGCAAATCGTTCTACTTCCTCAGTAAGAGTCTTTATATCTGATGTAACCCTCTGATTACCAACTCCCGTTTGATCTAAAATAGAAACACTATCATAAATAGATTTTACCCGCTTATAGATAAAATATTCTATCCTCAATTGTATGATTAAAAAGGAAAATAGAAAACAAATCAAAGCAAAAATAAAAATAGAAACCAGATCGATTTCTAATTGAATATGCTCATATAAAGCAATGAGAGTGGATAGGAAAATGGTGATATACGTAGAGGTATTTAACGCAAACTTGTAAGACCTTTTAAATTTTTTACTCATTCATGTACAAACTTATAGCCAACGCCTTTCACTGTTTTAAATTTATCGTCGCCCAATTTTTCTCTCAACTTTCGAATGTGGACATCGATGGTTCTTCCGCCAACCACCACCTCATTTCCCCAAACGGTGTTTAAAATATCATCTCTTTTAAAGACTTTATTAGGTTCTGAAGTGAGTAAAGATAGCAATTCAAATTCTTTTCTTGGCAAGGTCATTTCTACGCCATCACTGGAAATTTTATACTCATCGCGGTTGATAACAATTCCCCCAATTTTATAAATATTCTTTTCAGAAACATTGGACTTAAATCGTCTAAGTAAAGCTTTTACTTTACTCATCAACACTTTAGGTTTAACAGGTTTGGTGATATAATCGTCTGCACCCGCATCGAATCCTGCCACCTGAGAATAATCCTCTCCTCTAGCCGTTAAAAAGGTAATAACAGTGTTTTCTAAGCCTTTGGTCTCTCTAATTTGTTCGCAAGCCTCTATACCATCCATCTCCGGCATCATAACATCCAAAATTACCAAATGAGGCTTTTTCTTTTTAGCTTTTTTTACAGCCTGGACCCCATCTTCCGCAGTAATCACTTTGTAGCCTTCAGCATTGAGATTGTAGCTCAATATTTCCAAGATATCCGGATCGTCGTCTACAACAAGGATAGTAATGTCAGATTTCTTCATGTAGTTTTAGTTTTGGTATCGACAAATTTAGCAAATTGAATATTAGCATAAAGTTAAGGTTGTCACCAATTTAAAACAGTGATGTCGACATAAATCGTTTGACCTAAACAAATTTGGCACAAGGTTTTTGTTAAAAAGACACAGCTAAGGCTATGCTAATTATTCTCAACTTAAATTTTAAAGTAAAGTCAATTTATTTAAGGGCCATCATAAATTTAAACTGGGATGAAAAATAAAAAAAGCTGCTCCAAGTGAAGCAGCTTTTGGCCAATCTACTTAAAAACAATATTAAAAACTGTAGGAGTAACCCAAAGAGATTTCTTGACCTGGATCTCTTCTAGAATAAATCCTAGAATCAGCCTGGAAAGAATTGTAATTGGTCTCAATCACATCTCCCAAGATATTACTAAATCCAAAATTGACAGAAGAGTTTTTTTCTTCTCCAAAAGCTTTTGAAAGTCTAAAACTCATATTATGAAATGGCTGTGTAAATGCATCTGGTACGTTTCTGATCCCCACAACTTCCAAGGTTTCCCCTTGAACATTGTAGAAAAGTCCACCTTGCCATCCCTTATCTACGTCATCGTAACGGAGACCTAAGTTGATAAGATAAGGAGATTGTCCTTGCAAGTCCCGCTCATTATCAATAGTTTCTCCATCTCTAGCGGCGAGACTTCTAGATTCAAATTCTTGCTGAGACATTTTTACAACAGATTCAATTATAGTGAAATTTGCGTTTACACTGAAATTTTTTAGGCTTTCAGCTATGAAGCCGAAATTTTTTCTTATTTCTAATTCAGCACCATAAACATCCGCAGAATTTACATTTTGTGGCTGTAAATTATTAGGAGCTTCAGGAAAAGCAACAAGTTCGATAGGATCATCAAAAGCTTTATAAAAACCACTTATCGCAAAAAGTTGCCCATTTTCTCCATAGCGCTCATATCTTACATCAAAGTTATTGATATAAGAAGGCTGTATATCGATGTTACCTATGAAAGTGATATCACTTAGGGGATCAAATATTTGAGCGATAGAGGCCTCTTTAAAGGAAGGTCTTGCTGTGGTTTCATAGTAGGAAGCTCTTAAATTGGTTTCCTCATTTAATTCATAAATCAAATTTAAAGAAGGAAAAAGATCAGAGGCATCTAAAATCTTTTCTTCATTCAAATTTAGAGTTCCTTGATTGTTTTCCCCAGTGTATGTCAACTGATAATTTTCAAATCTAAGTCCAAAGACACTTTTAAACTTATCCGTAATTTTAAACTCTTCAGAAACATAAGCAGCAGCTACATTTGAGTAGGCCTCAAAATTATTAGCTGGCTCGAAATTACCTTGAATATAAGCACCACTATTTGTTTCTGACACCCAGATATTTTCAGGCAATAATAGGTGATCAGGATTCCCATTTACGGGGGTAATGCTGTTCCCTTTCAAAAGGATATTGTAATTATTAATTCTAAAGTCTCGTTGTTTAAAGGTATTGGCAGCTCCAAATTTTAAACTGGCAGCTCTTCCAAAAAGTTGATGTTTTTTTGTGAGGTCTAGTTTACTAGCAAGATTAATCTCTTCAAGATCCCTCCAGAGTCGCTGAGGAGCACCAGCTGTACTTGGGCGTATAGAGAGATCGTTATCTCCAATAACTTCAAATGGAGTTACTCTCACATCTTTATCATATATTCTTGAGAAACTTGGAGACAAAGCCCATTCGGTTTCCCATGAAGCATCTTCATTGACATGGGAGCCTGTTAAACTTAAATTTGTAATGGATTTTTCTGTGTATTCAAGATTATCTCTTACCACTTCAATATCGTCTTGAATAAATGTAAAGGTTCTAAACTTAGCAGCTCTAGAGACACCATTTTGAAGGTGTAAAACATTAAAACTATATTTTGACTTTTCTGTTTTAAAAGAAAGTCCAGCCAAACCGCTTAATAAAACATTATTGATTCCTACATCTCCAGTTTGAGTCCTATTAGGAGTTAATTGGGTATCTGCTAAATCTATAGGTTTAAAAAAGAAATTTTGCTCCAATTGTTCAAAATACTCAGTTGTATTACGGTAAGATACATTGGCTTGGTAGCCAAGTTTATTACCATCTCCTACATCATAATTGTTACCTGCAGATAAACTTAGGTTGAAATTTGCTGGGCTTGTTGTTCTATCTGCAGCAAGTTTTTTATCAAATTGATTGGTTATATCCGTAATACTTCTTCCGCTATCGTTTAATCCATCCCCTACTGGTGCGGGAATGTCTAAATTTTCTGAGACCGGTAAATCACGATTACCATTATCAAATCCTAAGAAATCGGTTGGAGATGAACTCCCCTTTAGATAATTTGAGTTGAAATGCATATCAAAATTATAAGAGCCTCCCACGCTTAAACTGTAGGTCTCTCTAGATGGAAAATCCTTAGTTACAATATCAACAACACCTCCTGTGAAGTCTGCAGGCATATCCGCACTAGCTGTTTTTGAAATGATTATGTTTTCAATAATATTGGAAGGAATGACATCCATTTGAAGCGTATTTCTATCAGGGTCAAGCCCAGGGATATCCATTCCATTAAGAATAGATTTGGTATAGCGATCTCCAAGACCTCTTACATAGACATACTTCCCCTCTTGGACTGATACTCCAGGGATATTTTTAACTGCTGAAGCAACATTGTTTGCCCCCGTTCTTTTGATACCTTCGAAAGACAAACCATCAGTAACTTTTATAGATTTCCTTTGCAAGTTTAATACTGAAGCTTCTGTATTTCGTCTAGCAGTGACAGAAATAACAACTTCCGCTAGACTATCTGCTGCAGAATTAAGAGTGACATCCACGCGTGTGGTTTCGTTGGCTATCACTACCACTTCGGTGATTTCTTTGGCTTGATAACCCACAAATGAGAAGGTCACAGTATAAATGCCAGGCTCTAAAGATATGGTGTAAAACCCATCAAAATCTGAGGTGCTTCCTTTATTTGTTCCGTTAACAGTAACATTTGAGAAAGGGAGCACGTCGTCCAATTCACCATCTAATATTTTACCCTCAATCGTTCCATTTTGTGCTGTAATAGTTTGAATTCCGAATCCAAAAATTAAAACAACAACATAGTTCAAAAAAATTCTATACATAAACCTTAAATTATAAATTAAAATAATATTGCCCGGTTTTGAAAAACCGAGCAATATTTTGTTGGTGAGCTTTGAGTTTTAAGACTAGAATCCTAAAGCAGAAGCTGCTACAGAAACCCATGTCCATCCAAATACTCCTAAATCTGCACCAATAGTAGCGTTGTCTGTACTGCTTAGTTCAGTTACAAATCCATTTTGTCCAACAGCATCATCCTGAAAAGTGGTTAGTCCAGATGAATCTGTGAATAGTGTTGATATATCAGTTACCCCAGCTGGTGGTACAATTTCGATATCTGAAAAAGTTAAATTACCAGCATTATAGCTATCTGCAACACCTTGGTTATCTTGTAATGTAAAATTAGATGTAGTGAGACCACCTACTAATAATATGTTTTTGTTAGTTCCCATAGCGCTAGCTCGGAATTGAGCAAACTCTCTTTTGCCAGTATTAGCATTTTCATCTGAATCATCTGAGAATATGGTAACATTTTCTAAAATATACATTCCAGTTGAAGAACCCTCAGGCCCGTCTATTTCTATACCGTGATCTGAAACATTGGTCATTACAATAGCAACATTGCTCACTGTACCGCTAAAAGCCTGATCGATATCTACAGAATCATCCCCTACTCCCCAAACAACAATGTTTGAAGCATTTACAGTTCCCCCAAAGAATTCAACACCATCATCCAAGTTGGCAATCACTTCTATATGATTTATAACTGTGCCACTACCAACACCTCCAAGTGTTAAACCATTGATTTCGTTACCTTCTCCAATATTAGCACCACCGTGGCGTATTGAAATGTACTCTATATTTCCTGAACTATCAGATGGGTCGTTACCTCCATATAATCCAAATCCAGATCCGGCAGGAATTCCTTCGATCAATTCTTCAGTAGCATCACCTTCAAAAGAAGAAGGAGCATTTCCTAAAACGATAACTCCACCCCAAAGGCCTCTATCATTTATACCTAAGTTAGGACTTACTGTTTCTCCTGGCATTATCTCATCCAATACAGTAGTGAAAATAATCGGCTCCTCTGCAGTACCATTTGCATTTAAAGTTGCATCTCTGTCAACAATCAATGCAGAAGCTTGTGTTTGTGCCCCTTCAGCTCCTTTAATAATAGTTCCAGCTTCTATAGTTAATGTAGCCCCGCCATCTACAACAACTTTACCGTCTAATATATAAATGTTATTATTGGTCCAAGTTGCATTGTTTTCAATAGTACCAGTAACAGTAACTTCTTTGGCTTCTTGGTTAGAACCTGATCCAAAAGCACCTGTTTCATTAACCCATGTCCATCCAAATACTCCTGTATTAGCGCCAACTGTTGCTTCAGAAGTATTTACGATAGCATCAACAAATCCATTTTGTCCAACAGCATCATCCTGAAAAGTGGTTAGTCCAGATGAATCTGTGAATAGTGTTGATATATCAGTTACCCCAGCTGGTGGTACAATTTCGATATCTGAAAAAGTTAAATTACCAGCATTATAGCTATCTGCAACACCTTGGTTATCTTGTAATGTAAAATTAGATGTAGTGAGACCACCTACTAATAATATGTTTTTGTTAGTTCCCATAGCGCTAGCTCGGAATTGAGCAAACTCTCTTTTGCCAGTATTAGCATTTTCATCTGAATCATCTGAGAATATGGTAACATTTTCTAAAATATACATTCCAGTTGAAGAACCCTCAGGCCCGTCTATTTCTATACCGTGATCTGAAACATTGGTCATTACAATAGCAACATTGCTCACTGTACCGCTAAAAGCCTGATCGATATCTACAGAATCATCCCCTACTCCCCAAACAACAATGTTTGAAGCATTTACAGTTCCCCCAAAGAATTCAACACCATCATCCAAGTTGGCAATCACTTCTATATGATTTATAACTGTGCCACTACCAACACCTCCAAGTGTTAAACCATTGATTTCGTTACCTTCTCCAATATTAGCACCACCGTGGCGTATTGAAATGTACTCTATATTTCCTGAACTATCAGATGGGTCGTTACCTCCATATAATCCAAATCCAGATCCGGCAGGAATTCCTTCGATCAATTCTTCAGTAGCATCACCTTCAAAAGAAGAAGGAGCATTTCCTAAAACGATAACTCCACCCCAAAGGCCTCTATCATTTATACCTAAGTTAGGACTTACTGTTTCTCCTGACACTATTTCATCCAGTACAGTAGTGAAAATAATTGGCTCTTCTGCGGTACCGTTTGCATTTAAAGTTGCATCTCTGTCAACAATCAATGCAGAAGCTTGAGTTTGTGCTCCTTCAGCTCCTTTAATAACAGTTCCAGCTTCTATAGTTAATGTAGCTCCACCATCTACTACAACTTTTCCATCTAATATGTAAACATTTTCTTTGGACCAAGTTTGATCTTCATCAATAGATCCAGAAATTGTTATTTCTTCACCTACAACAGGTGGAACAGAAGGTAGCGCATCATCATCACTTGAACAAGAAGCCATAATAATTGAAGCAATAACTGCTGCAGATAAAATTAATTTTTTCATTTTGATAAGTTTATTTTCTGTTTAATTAATAATGCAAACTTAAAAGCAAACTGAAGTAACCGTGTTATCTCGATGTTAACAAAAGCTTTCATTTAGATTAATAGATTCTTGATTTATTAATACTGGCTTAACCTTGTCTATTTTGAATTTTAAAGCTCTCAAACATATTGGATTTCATGTTCATAAACCCTCTAATTCATTGATATTAAAATATTTATACCTTTTAAATAAGAGAATAATTGTTAAGTGATGATTTTAAAATATCTGCCTTTTGGAGATTTTGAAGTTTCTCTATCTTCAGGTATAAGACTTACAACTTCTATAGACATTACTTAGACTGGTAGCAATGTTGGTGTTTACATATATCTAAAGTTAGGAGGCAGACTTAACGAAGACCTTTATTCTGGAAGTTTAGAGGTGAGTAGCGCTAATGTATCTCTACAATGCTAATGTAGTAGGAGAGCTGATAAGCGATATGGTAATTACTGAAGTTAGTGATAGGCTTTCAATTGTGGGAAGGCCAGAACTTGTAGAGCTCTAAATGATCAGAGAGATTACAGAGTAGAGCTTTTTTAGAGTTGAATTGCCAAAAAAAATGATGGTTTAGTAGATGGGCAAGACTCTATTTTCCTAATGTTGCGCGTAGAATTAGCGATGCTCCTTTGAAACTATTTGAAAGTGGAAAGGTAGTGGATACTTTTAGAGATATAAATGCTAGTGGAAGTGATAAAGCAGAAGAATATACTCAAGAACTGACCCATAGGTTAAATAATTTAGGGGTCAAACGCGAGACTTTGCACTCAGCATTTTGAATTAAGTGGTGCTAGTGAAAATAATATTTCACAAAATGTTGCTACGAACCTATGGTTTATCAGAATCTTTACTGCTACTTTAAATCTAAATACATTTGACTCAGCAGACATTATAATTTATCCAAACTGAATTTTAATACCATGTTAACTGCATAATTTTCGAAATCTTATGACTTTGAAAATCAGATCTTCAATATGCTTAAACAACTCATGTCAACTCCAAAAGCTGTAGAATCTATAAATGTATCCGTTCTCCATGCGGGAGTTATACCAAATTAGACCTATAATGACGCAATAAATCGTTTCTTTTTCGCCTGCTTTTCATCAAAAATAATTACCGTAGCTAAGGCTATGCTAGTTATTTTTGATTTCAATCAATCAATCAAAAAATAATTCAATTTATTCATACGGCATTATAAATATAATTTGGTATTAACCACTTAATTAAAGTAATTCTGGGAGCCTCTTTTCTCATGAATAAGATAACCATAAACTAAACTACTTTTAAAACTAAAGCCCCTTTTCATAGGGTGTTTTTTTATTACTTTTGAAGTCAACTAATATATATGACTACTGTCTTTCCTTTTTCAATACATTCAGAAAAAGATTTTGAAACTATAGCTTTGAATCTTTTTAAGAAACAAATTCAGTATAATTCTGTTTATAAGGAGTTTTGTGATTACTTAAACATCAAAGAACAAGAAGTTCGAACCTTAAAAGAAATTCCTTTTTTACCCATTGAGTTCTTCAAAACCCATCAAGTCAAAACGAAAGAGTTTACTCCTGAGGTGACTTTTTTGAGCAGTGGAACCACTGGACAACAGCAAAGTAGGCATCATGTAAAGGACCTTAAGGTTTATGAGGAGAGCTTTATCCATACTTTTGAAAAAGCCTATGGTTCTATTGAAGACTATGTTATTTTAGGCCTATTGCCTTCCTATTTAGAAAGGGAGGGGTCTTCGTTGGTGTACATGGTAGACCATTTTATAAATAAAAGCAAATTTAAAGAAAGTGGCTTTTATTTAGATGAGATAGAACAGCTTACGGAAACACTCCAAAAAATAGACGATGCAGGACATAAAGTATTGCTCATAGGAGTTTCGTTTGCTCTATTAGATTTGGTTGAAAATAAAAAATTTCAATTAAAGCATAGTATTGTGATGGAAACAGGCGGAATGAAAGGCAGGCGTAAAGAAATGATCCGCAAGGAACTTCATGCTGTTCTATCCAAGGGCTTTGGTGTAAAAGACATACACAGCGAATATGGAATGACAGAACTTCTGTCTCAGGCCTATTCTAAGGGACAAAGCAAATTTGAGTGTCCTAGCCACATGAAAATTATGATTAGAGATACAGAAGATCCCTTTCATTATCTAGATCACGGAAATACGGGGGGTATTAATGTAATTGATCTGGCCAATTTCAACTCATGCCCTTTTATCGCTACTCAAGATCTTGGTAAGCAGATCAACGATACAGAATTTGAAATTTTAGGACGGTTCGATCAAAGTGACATTAGAGGCTGCAATTTACTGGTTCTCTAATGCGATAAGATTTAGCTCTAAACTTTTCAACACGTTAATTTATCCCTAAGAAATCTTCTAAAATAGCATATGGAATAAATAAATAGATCTTAAACTTGTATATTTGCATTTAGATTAAATCTTAATTAGAATTTTTTATAAGTGTATGAAAATCAATAAAGACGATATTATAAAGGCTCTTGAAACTATAACCGTTGCAGGAGAAGGGCAAAATATAGTAGAAAGCGGAGCTTTACAAAATATAGTTATTTTTGGCGATGAAGTTGTTGTGGATCTAAAATTGTCTACTCCTGCTTTACATATTAAAAAACGAGCAGAGGTAGATGTAATGAAAGCTATCCATAAGCACGTTTATGCAAAAGCTAAAATCGAAGTAAAGATTAGTGTGGAGGCTAAAGAAAAAAAGGCCTCCAATGAAATAAAAGGTAAACCCATCCCTGGAATTCAAAATATCATTGCCATTGCATCTGGTAAGGGAGGTGTAGGAAAATCTACAGTCACAGCAAATATGGCAGTAACTCTAACTAAGATGGGATTTAAAGTAGGCTTATTGGATGCTGATATTTATGGTCCTTCTGGTCCAATAATGTTTGACGTTGCGAATGAAAGGCCCTTATCTGTAACTAAGGATGGTAAATCTAAAATGAAGCCTGTTGAAAATTATGGTGTCAAATTATTATCGATAGGATTTTTTACAAAACCTGATGAAGCCGTAATTTGGAGGGGACCTATGGCGGCAAAGGCTCTCAATCAAATGATTTTCGATTCAGATTGGGGAGAACTCGATTTTTTATTAGTCGATCTTCCTCCAGGAACTGGAGATATTCATTTGTCGATCATGCAGTCCATGCCCATCACAGGAGCTTTAATTGTGAGTACACCTCAAAATGTGGCTTTGGCAGATGCAAAGAAAGCAGTGTCTATGTTCCAGCAGGAAAGTATCAACGTTCCTGTTTTAGGTATTTGCGAAAATATGGCCTATTTTACTCCTGAGGAATTACCTGATCATAAATACTATATCTTTGGAGAGAAAGGAGCTAAATATCTTGCAGAAGATATTGGAGTCCCTTTTTTAGGTGAAATTCCATTGGTACAAAGTTTAAGAGAATCTGGTGATGTTGGTCGACCTGCAGCCTTGCAAGATGGAACACCGCTTAGCGAGTCTTTTAAGGAATTAACTAAAAACACTGTACAAGAAGTAGTGAATAGAAATAAAAACCTACCGCCTACAGATGCTATTAAGATAACGACTATGGCAGGCTGTAGTGCAATTAAAAATAAGAAAATATGATGACTGGTCAAGAATTAAGAAAGACAGTAGAGATTGCTTTAGATGAAATTCGTCCTTTTTTGAAGAGTGACGGTGGAGATATTGAGCTATTATCTATTGAAGACGACTCACTGGTTAAAGTTCAGCTTTTAGGAACTTGCGTAGACTGCACAGTTAACCAAATGACCTTGAAGTCTGGAGTAGAAATGACGATAAAAAAATATGCTCCTCAAATTAAAGAGGTGATAAATGTCACAGTGAATCAGTTTGCTAACAAATAAAAACCAGGTTTTTTAATTTTTATTAAAATGTTACTCTAAAGTATGATTAAAACTGATATTCTAATTATAGGTGCTGGTCCAACAGGACTTTTTACAGTATTTGAAGCCGGTTTATTAAAGCTAAAGTGTCATATCATAGATGCCCTACCGCAACCTGGTGGACAATTATCCGAGCTTTATCCAAAGAAGCCTATCTATGACATTCCAGGATTTCCTGAGGTGAAAGCTGGACAACTAGTCGATAACCTGATGGAGCAAATCAAATCTTTCCAGCCAGGATTTACTTTGGGCGAAAAAGCTCAAGACATAGAAAAGCAGGAAGATGGAAGCTTTATTGTAACTACAGACCAAGGAACACAACATCATGCCCCTATCATTGCTATTGCTGGAGGCCTAGGAAGTTTTGTACCCAGAAAGCCCCCTATTGCCAATCTTTCTATGTTTGAAAATAGAGGAGTTCATTACATGGTAAAAGATCCTGAAAAGTTCAGAGATAAATCAGTGATTATTTCTGGCGGTGGAGATTCTGCTTTAGATTGGAGTATTTACTTAGCAGATATTGCTTCCGAAGTAACTTTAGTCCATAGACGAAACGAATTCAGAGGGGCTCTAGAGTCTGTAGATCGTGTGAGAGAACTCAAGGATATTGGGAAAATAAAATTGATTACTCCTGGAGAAATTATAGACGTTCATGGGAGTGAGCAATTGGAGTCTGTGACCATAAGGATGAACAATAATCCTGAGGAGGACTTCGAATTAGAGACTGATTATTTTATTCCATTATTTGGTTTATCTCCAAAATTAGGTCCTATTGCCGACTGGGGACTAGAAATTGAAAAGAATGCGATAAAAGTTGATAATACCTTAGATTATCAAACTAATATCCCTGGAATATACGCTATTGGAGATGTGAATATTTATCCTGGAAAATTAAAGTTGATTCTTTGTGGTTTTCATGAAGCTACGCTTATGTGTCAGAGTGCTTTTCGGAGAATTCATCCAGATAAACGATATGTGATGAAATATACAACAGTAGGCGGTGTGACTGGATTTGACGGGACCAAAAAAGAAGCCCCCAAGGCCGTAGTGAGAAGCATTGATTAACAGTATACTATTAATAATATCACCTTGCTAGGAACAATCTTAGCAAGGTGTTTTGTTTAAAATCATTATGGAAGTAGTACTCATATCTTTACAGTCACAGTACTTTCATTAACCAAATTAACCTCTGATTTCAAAATTCTTATGGATGTAAAAATTACAATAGTCGATCGAGAAGGCGTATCACACTTAGTAGATGCTCCTACAGATATGGCTATGAATCTCATGGAAGTTATTCGCTCTTATGAACTTGCTCCTGAAGGTACTATTGGTATCTGTGGAGGAATGGCGATGTGTGCTTCCTGCCAATGCTACATCCAATCTGTCACTCCACTTCCAGAAAAAGGAGACGAGGAAGAAGCTATGTTATCTGAAGCTTTCTATGTGGAAAATAACAGTAGATTAAGTTGCCAACTCCCTATTACTGAAAATATGGAAGGTTTAATAATAGGGATAGCACCTAGTGAAGAGTGAGTTTAGAATTCTGTAGAACTAGTAAAGAAAACATTAAGAATATACATATAGTGCTAGGTGAAAATTTATTTCTTTAGCACTGATATTCTATAATCCTAATGAATACTTCTTAAAGATTAAGCAATAGCCTTGTGAGAATTTATTTCTTTAGCAATACCATTCCATAATCCCAATCTCTTTTCTAAAGCTTCGCGGGAACAAATCTCTACTTCCTCCCACTTTTGAAGATCTGAACCACATAACTCAGTAATTAATTCTAAAGCCATAGGACCATGTTCATCTGCATCCAATTCAATATGCCTATCGAAATAATATTTAAATAAACTTAAATCTTCTTTTGGAAAGTTCTTTTGTATTTCACCTATGATAGAAGTAAACATATCTGGTATCAATTCTTCTCTACCAAATGTGAAACAGGCAGCAATCTCATGAGGTTTGTTTCTTTTGATAACATTAAATGTAAACAACAAAAATTCTTTGACAGAAACTGGTAAATCACTAGCGGATATTACTGAAAAAACATCAGTTCCTTGCTGTATTTGGTTGACAAACTCATAAATTGCTATGGTCGATGATTCAGCCTTTTTCATAGCATCCAAATACATTTCAAAATGACTTTGACGTTCGCCAAAAGAATTGAGATCTGTTTCTTCTGCCAAAACAATTTCATTAATAAGATATCTATGCTTTGGGTTCCCCACAGGAAGCCAAGGCGAAGTCGTGCAGGTAAGTTGAGTTTGAAGTGACTTTAATAGGGACATAAAATCCCAAACTGCAAAAACATGGTGCTCCATGAATATTTTTAAATCCTGTGGACTCTCTACATCTTTATAAAGCTTGTGACCCATAAATTGGTCTCTTAGCTCTTTTAGATTTGCTTTAACATCATCAACTTTCATCATATCCATAATTTTAAACAAAAGTATTAAAACAGGTCAAAATCGGCTCAACTATCTGCAATATTTATATTTTATTTCACTAGTGTCCTATAAAATTAAAAACAGATTTTCTCTTTGAATTTCTTGATTTCATTTAAATTTTGATTTTACTATAAAATTGGACTTAAGAACAGAAAAAATAACTTTGGCTAACTAACTATTTTGAAACGGCTATTAGAGTGAGTTTCTATTTGTATTGTTGATTAATACTTACAGAAACATGAAAGAGATAGATATTAAAAGCTTAAAGACTTAGAATTATTTTATGCCTATGCTTTATGTATCGTGACTTATAATAGGCTTATTTAGCAAATAAACTAGACTATTAACTGATTTAAATTTACTACAACTCAGCATCTTTTTAAATGCTAACAAAGCCTGATAAACTAGAAATTTAATTGCACCTGCTATGGTTAGTAAAACAGTATACTCGTTTTTTATCAGACAGCTATTCTGTGTCTTTGCCCACAGATCCTCTAAGAATTGTAAATTAGACCCCTATAAATCGATTCAATAATATTTTAAAAGTGTTCGTTAGAATCACATCGATAAGAAAAAGAAGTAAGGCATAAACAACCATACTGTAATAGCATGAATTCAGCAAAAAGGAATGAAACGAAATTTTCTGTTAAAACACTTCCGAAAAACAATCAGCAACTGAAATACAGATTTGGTGCCTATTTATAATACCGTAAGTGCTGTTTTTATATTGAAACAAATCAAAATAAGTTTACACCACTATAGTAACCATGAAACTGTTTCATTTGACGACATACATCGATATCTATAGTCCTCGAAATTTCGATAAAAAATCAGGCAAATCAACAAAACTTAATAAAACCCAATTTATTTGGACTTACATTCCCTGCTATGAAACATTACTAAATAAATTTAAGAAGCCGATGTATGCTTTTAACTCAAATTATATTTCGACCAGATACTGATGAATTATTTAAAAGCAGATAGACCTGTAATATCTAGTCCTGTAATCAATAAGTGAATATCGTGGGTTCCTTCGTAAGTAATAACACTTTCAAGATTCATCATATGGCGCATAATGCTGTATTCTCCTGTAATTCCCATTCCACCAAGAATTTGACGCGATTCTCTCGCAATATGAATAGCCATTTCTACATTATTTCGTTTAGCCATAGAAATTTGGGCAGTAGAGGCTTTCCCTTCATTTTTTAGCTGACCTAATCTCAACGCTAAAAGCTGTGCTTTTGTGATTTCAGTAATCATTTCGGCAAGTTTCTTCTGCTGCAATTGATATCCCGCAATAGGTTTTCCGAATTGGACACGTTCTTTGGCATACCGCAAAGCAGTATCATAACAATCCATAGCCGCTCCAATAGCACCCCAAGCTATTCCATATCGAGCTGAATCTAAACATAACAGTGGTGCTCCTAAGCCGCTTTTACCAGGAAGTAAATTTTCTTTTGGAATTTTAACGTCTTGAAAAATCAACTCACCGGTAGCAGAAGCCCTAAGCGACCATTTATTATGGGTCTCAGGAGTGGAAAACCCTTCCATACCTCGCTCTACAATAAGTCCGTGAATTCTACCTTCTTCATTTTTAGCCCAAACCACGGCAACATCACAAAATGGAGAATTAGAAATCCACATCTTTGCTCCATTAAGTAAATAATGATCTCCTTTATCTACAAAATGAGTTGTCATACCACTTGGATTAGAACCATGATCAGGTTCGGTTAGACCAAACGACCCCATAAATTCTCCTGAAGCTAATTTTGGCAAGAATTTCTTACGCTGTTCTTCAGTTCCAAATTCATAAATAGGAAACATAACCAAAGAAGATTGAACAGAAGCCGTGGACCTTACCCCACTATCACCTCGCTCTATTTCTTGCATGATTAAACCATAAGAAATCTGATCTAGTCCTGAGCCACCATATTCTTCTGGAATATAAGGACCAAAAGCACCAATATTCGATAGGCCTTTGATGATTGATTTCGGAAATTCTGCTTTTTGAGCAGCTTCTTCTATAATTGGACTTACATCGCGCTTTACCCAGTCACGAGCTGCTTGGCGAATCATCTTATGTTCTTCGGTGAGCAAATCGTCTATTTCATAGTAATCTGGAGCTTGGAAAGTATCTTGTCTCATAATTTTTTCTAGTATATTATGTAACAAATTTAATGAATAGAATTATGAACATCTATGAAGCTTTGTTATTATTTTGATTAAATCGTAAATAATCACATCTTTAAATAGAAATCTTTTACTAAATCTATATAATTTTTTGTATAGACATGCCTTTTCAACTCAATAATCAATTCACATTGCTCACTAGTCTCTTCTTTACTTCTTTTAAAGGTGATAAGCGAACGTTTGAGCGGGGAAGAGGCATGGCCTCTTACATTTAGAAGTTGATTTGGATATAAATCAACTTTAGCTGCCATTTTTATAAAACCTTCGCTGCTGGTGTAAGGCACTATCACAGATAAAGTTCCCTCTGGATGTAATAGCTGGTTAACACCCAATAGGAGGGTTTCAAAATTTAAGTCAGTTTGGCTTCTGGCTGTAGACCTTTCTTTCGTGGAAAGATTCTCAGAAACTTCAAAAAAAGGTGGATTGCTGATAATGAGATCGTATGTTTCGTCAATTTCTTTAGCAAAATTATGGAAATCAGAATGGTAACAGTACAATCTATCTCCCCACGGACTATTCTCAAAATTATCCACACATTCTTCGAAAGCCCTTGGGTCAATCTCAACGGCATCTATAATTTCTGCAAAGCTTCTTTGGGCCATCTGTAAGGCTAATATTCCTGTACCAGCTCCAACATCTAAAATACTTTGGGCCATTTCAGGTATTTTTGTCCATGCTCCTAAAAGCACAGTATCTGTGCCTATTTTCATAGAGGATTGAGATTGGCAAACTTTAAAATCTTTAAAATTGAAAATGTTATTTTTCATGGTAGTTAGTCTTCATCGATGATCTTCATTTGAGGCTCTTTCATTGTTTTTTGATTGGCAATACTACTTTCCAATGACAATAGTAGTGAAGGTAAAAGCAATAAATTGGCTAACATAGCAAAAAGGAGTGTTGCAGAAACCAAGCCTCCTAGAGCAACGGTTCCCCCAAAACTTGAAATCATAAACACTGAAAAGCCAAAGAATAAAACGATAGAAGTATAAAACATACTTACAGTAGTTTCTCTTAAAGCTAAATATACTGACCGCTTAATCTTCCAATGGTTAGCCTTTAACTCTTGCCTATATTTTGCTAAGAAATGTATGGTATCATCTACACTTATCCCAAACGCTATACTGAAAACAAGAATTGTAGACGGCTTTATGGGGACACCCAGATAACCCATCATACCAGCTGTCATTAACAAAGGCAGTAAATTTGGGATAAGTGAAATCAATATCATCCTAAAAGAACGAAAAATCCAAGCCATAAATAAGGCAATAAGCAAAATGGCTAAGGAAAGAGATAACACCAAATTGTCTACCAAATAATGTGTCCCCTTTTGATAAATTAGAGCCTTTCCTGTCATAGTCACTTCATAGCGATCTTCTGGAAATATTTTTTGAATTTCGGGTAAGAGCCGATCTTCAATCTTTTTAATTTCCTCTGTCGTAACATCCTTCATAAACATGGTCATCCTAGCAAATTGTCCTGTTGAATCTACATAAGAACTGATTCCAGCACCTTCCATATTTTCCATACTTTTAATGTATGGCGACATAAAAGTTTGCTCTTGTGAGGTAGGTAATTGATAGTACTTAGGGTTATTATTGTAAAAAGCTTGCTTGGAATATTTAGCTAGGTTAACAACAGATAATGGCGCTGAAAGCTCTTTTATATCAGCAATTTCAGAAGCTAATTGATCCATCTTTTTCAAAGTTGATAACTTAATTACACTATTAGGCCTTTTAGTATTAATCATTATTTCTAATGGTAAGACCCCATCAAACTTATCTTCAAAAAATTTAATATCCTTAAAGAATTCAGCATTTTGTGGCATATCCTCTAGCAAGCTACCAGAAATTTTAATGTTGAAAATACCTATAATGCTTATCCCTAATACGGCTACAGAGGTAAAGTAAATAGTAATTCTCCTATCCCTTACCATTTTCACAATCCATTCTACAAAGGTTTCTATCCATTGTTTACCAAGATGTCTTAAGTGCTTATCATTGGGCAGTGGCATGTAACTATAGATAATAGGTATAATAAGAAGACTCAAAATAAAAATAGCAATAATATTAATGGATGCTAATATCCCGAATTCCTTTAGCAGTTCACTTTGAGTAAAAATGAAAGTTGCAAATCCCGAAGCCGTAGTCACATTGGTCATCAATGTGGCATTTCCAATTTTAGTGATTACGCGCTGAAGAGACTTTGCTTGGTTACCATGTTTTTTGATCTCATGCTGGTATTTATTGATCAAGAAAATACAGTTGGGAATCCCTATAATAATTATAAGTGGAGGAATAACGGCCGTTAAAACCGTGATTTCGAAACCCAGAAGGCCCATAAACCCAAAAGCCCACATCACACCAATTATGACGGTTAACATTGAAATTAATGTAGCGCGAAACGACCTAAAGAAGAGGAAGAATAGAAAGGAGGTCACCAATAAAGCAGCTAATACAAACCATTGGATCTCATCTACAATATTTTGAGAATTAAGAGTTCGTATATAAGGCATTCCAGAAACATGGAGCTCGATAGTATGGTTTTTCTTAAACGACTCTATCAAGGGAACGAACTTCTCCATAATAAAAACCTTACGTCCTTCGGCGTTGACTATGCTATCTTGCATATACGCTACAGTTTGCACTGTCTTATTTTTAGAATTGAAAATCAATCCATCATAAAAGGGATAATCTGTAAAAAGAGACTTGCTGTAAGCCTCCAGTTCTTGTTTTGAAATATCAGTCCTTTTACTAAGAATCTGTTGCATTTCAAACCGCTTAGGGTCTTCAAGTTTTTTCAATTCTTGAAGATTATGAATCCCAATAACAGATTTTATTTCAGGAAAAGTAGCAAGAGTATCTGACAGCGTTTTCCAAGCTTTAAATTTTTCCAATGTAAATAAATCCTCATCATCAGTGGCTAACATAATCACATTACCATCAGATCCAAATTTCTCTTCAAAGTCTGCGTACTGTTGATTGATAGGGGCATCATCTGGAAGCAAATTAGCTTCAGAATAAGAAAACTGAATATGCTGCCATTGTAGACTGAGAAATACAGTAACTCCTAATAGTATAAGAATAATGACAATCCTATTTCTAAGAATCCTACTAGCGATAAAATTCCAAAATCCAAAGCTAAACACCTTATGCATAAGTTATAATCTGAGTTTGCAAATGTAAAAAATCAAATGTGTAAACCTCTTCAAAATTAGAGCTTTAGATAGAAAGTAAATTTAAGCGAAAAATTATCTTCAAATTCTGGCAAATGGTAAGCACCGTAGCGATAGGCAAAACTCAAACCAAACCCAAAAAACAACTTATTGATTTCTAAGCCTGCTTCGTTATACCCTTGAGAGAGAGTGTTAAAAGCGATATTTTGGTGAAGTTCTGGATTTTGGAAATCACCAATAGCATGTCGAGAAATCAAGACTAATTCTGGTTGGATTGCATTCGAAAGTTTAAAAGGAGTAAGTCTATGTTTGAGATGAAGCGTTGCTAATTTGGTACTGAAAAACTCGTTGAAATACATCGTTTCAAAACTTTTCACACCAGCCACTGAGAATCTATTCCCTATTGTCGGCTTGTTTGGACTATTGGGAAAAGCATGAAACGCATGCATTAAAGGAATGTCACCAAATCCCAGATCACCACCAAGCTCTATGCTAGATAAACTCCCCCAGCTATGTTGAAAATCATAATCTATTTTTGCACTAAGCTTTGTAAAGCTGAAGTCACCATCCAAGACCCCTTCGATACTTTGGCTTAGCTGCGCCGTAATTTCTGGAGTGAACTTATCATCGATATAAATTCTTTCACCAACTTTAGAATAGGTCGTGTTTGGGGTCCATCTCAACCCAAAAGTCGCTGTGGTTAAATTGTAATTCTCAAATAAATTCCCATCGTTTTCAAAAGCATACGTTCGTGTTTGAGAGATGTTGTTTTTATCTACTTTCAACTCTGACATCAATTGCGGTGTAAAATTATGTTGCAAGCTTAGCCCATATTTTTTATACTTATAAAAAAAGGTAATATTAACCAGCCTCGGTTCGAAAAGAGAATAGACGCGTTGGTCTGTAAGATAACTATTGGCCCCAACTTCTTCAATATCGTTATCGTAAAAAGCATTCAACCATGTGCCTGTGTCGGCATTGAGTAATTTCCCTACATTAAGTCCATATTTAAAATTACCATCTTGAGTTCCATAGGCTGCAAACCCACCTATCCTATACTTTTCAGAAAAGGATTGATTGCTTTGCAGACCTAACCCAAGACGCAAGCCTTCGTAGTTATTCAGCTTAATCAATCGTGTTAAATCCACATCGACCTGGCCTATTGAAAGATAACCAGCGTCAAATGCTGAAATTCTCTTAACTCGATTCTTTACGTTTTCCTTGTTGACGTATAACCTTAAAGCTGATGTGTCAAGAGCTTTTTCTTTTATAAAATCATAATTCAATTCCTCCCAATACGCGTAGGGAACGGTATAGTCACGATCCTCAAGAATTTTGCTTAATTGCTTGAGAAAAGGGGCTATAGTATCTCCACTTTTGTAGTCAAAATAAATCTGTTGGTGGACTAATTTAGCCTTGTCTTGTTTAGGATTTTTCTTTTGAATACGTCCAAAATCTAAACCTCCTTCAAAAAACGATACTCTTTTCCCACCATCTCCTGGAGAAATAAATAGCTCTGTGGATATTGGTAATCCTAATTTATCATCAAATTCTGTTGACAGGGTTAATCTATAATCTGCATCGATAGTAACTTGGATTTTTTTGAATTTCAAGGAAGATTTGTCCAAAACCAACACCCCTTTAAACGATCTCTGAAATCCTTTTAATAGGGGTTCAATGCTTATGATTTCTACATGAATATCTTCGTAAATCGAATAAAATTGATAATTGGGTTTGTTCAAGGTATTAAATGGAGAGATAAATTGCTCTTCGAAAATTTTAATATAAGTTTGAAACCAATTAAAAAAGTGGATGTCTTTGGTTACCATTTTTGGAACTACGCCTTCAAGACCCTCTACTGAGATTGCATTGATCTTTTGTTGAAAACCTCTACTTTGAGTTAATCTAAAGTCTGAGTCCTTTCTTAATACAAAATCTGGAGCTTCGTTGCTGATGACCGTTTTACTAAAGCTTTTGAACTTAAAGTTAACAGTGGCTACTTGCTGTTTGGTGACTTCAGCTATTTTTGACCTTTTTAGAGGTGTTCCTATAGGGTCTTCTGAAGGTTGCATCTCAATAAGAGAAGAGGTTTTTTCTTGATCATAAACCAAAAAGTCTTTCGCTAGGATTCGATCGACATGTTCATTGGGATTCAATAAAAATTCGAACTCACCCGCATGGTTAGAAAAAAAATAACGCTGTTGGTTGGTTATCAAAACAGCATTATTTATGGGGGACTCTTTTTTTGTATTTTCAATAATTTTTCCTGAAGCTAGAGATTGAGCATTGGAACTCAACACAAAAATGAATGCTAAAAGGGTGAAGAGAAATTGAATTTTCAAATGCTGAACTTATAAAACGAATTGTCCATAGAAATTAAACGGTCATGATTTCTTTTTCTTTACCCGCGTAAATTTTATCAATCTCTTCAATAAAAGAATCGGTTAATTTCTGCACATCCTCTTCAGTGTCCTTTTGAACATCTTCTGGAAGGTCTGCTTTTTTAATCTCATTCATAGCATTTCTCCTGTCGTTTCTGACACCAATTTTAGCTTCTTCAGATTCAGCTTTAGCTTGTTTAGAGAGTTGAACACGCCTTTCTTCAGTAAGTGGAGGCACATTTATAATAACAGTGTCACCGTTGTTCATTGGGTTAAATCCTAAATTAGCATTCATGATACCCTTTTCGATATCTTTAATAATATTTTTTTCAAAGGGCTGAATGGTCAACGTTCTAGCATCTGGAGTATTGATATTACTCACTTGACTTATAGGTGTTTTAGACCCATAGTATTGAACCATTACCGAAGATAGCATCGAAGGATTTGCCTTTCCTGCTCTAATGCCGGCCAACTGTTTTCTTAAATGTTGAATAGCTTGCTCCATGGATTCTTTAGTGCTATCTATAATAAATTCTATTTCTTCGTTCATGACATTTAATTCTATAGATTAACTTTAGTCCCTATATTTTCTCCAGAGATAATTCTCAATAAATTTCCTGGGGTGTTCATATCAAACACTATGATGGGTAATTTATTTTCTTGGCTCAAGGTAAATGCAGTGGTATCCATCACTTTTAAGCCTTTTTTTAATACATCATCAAAACTGATAAAATCAAATTTTGTAGCATCAGTATTGCTTTCTGGATCTGAGGTGTAAATACCGTCTACTCGTGTTCCTTTTAGAATCACATCTGCTTCCATTTCTATCGCCCTGAGCACAGCAGCAGAATCTGTCGTAAAATACGGATTACCCGTTCCTCCACCAAAAATAACTACTCTTCCTTTTTCCAGATGTCTTATCGCTTTGCGTCTTATAAAAGGTTCTGCAACTTCATTGATTTTAATAGCAGACTGTAGCCTAGTTTGCATTCCATTATCTTCACAGGAGCTCTGTAAGGCAAGCCCATTAATCACAGTAGCAAGCATGCCCATATTGTCCCCTTGGACTCGATCCATGCCTTTACTAGCTCCAGCTATACCCCTAAAAATATTACCTCCACCTATCACAATCGCAACTTCCACCCCTTTATCTATTATACTTTTAATCTCCTTAGCGTAATCGTCTAGACGCTTTGGGTCAATTCCATAGTTACGATTGCCCATGAGAGCTTCTCCAGAGAGTTTGAGTAAAACACGTTTGTACTGCATGATAAATTTTTATATAAAGTTTTGCAAATATAGGGATTATCTTATTCTGAAAAATGAGTTATGTTCCTCAATTTTACTCACAAAAAAAGCCCTTCCGCAAACACGAAAGGGCTTTTTTGTAAATGTGCTATAAGATTATCCTAAAGCAACTCTTTCAAAAGCTACAATTTTAACATCACCCAATGTTTTAACATGTTGGGCAACAGACGTTTTATTGTCCTTGATGAAGTCTTGATTCACTAAGGTATTGTCTTTAAAAAAACGCTTAATTTTTCCTTCAGCAATTTTGTCTAGCATATTTTCAGGTTTCCCTTCTTGCCTCAATTGATCTTTTGCAATTTCAATCTCCTTATCAATGGTAGTTTGATCGACACCTGCTTCGTTAAGTGCTACTGGATTCATAGCAGCTGCTTGCATAGAAACTTCTTTAGCAACCTCTTCTGCACCTTCAACAGACTTAGAAAGCCCTGTAAGAACTGCAATTTTATTTCCAGCATGGATATAAGACCCAACGAACGCTGCTTTTAAAATTCTAAAGTCTCCAATTTCAATTTTCTCCCCGATAACCCCAGTTTGTTCAGTTAATTTTTCTTCAACTGTAATCCCGTTGTAATCTAGTTTAAGCAACTCTTCTTTCGTCTCAACACCAAGTGCTAAGTTTGCGAAATCAAAAGCCATTTTAGTAAATGAATCATTTTTAGCAACGAAATCGGTTTCACAGTTTAAGGAAACAATTGCACCTTTAGTAGCCTCCTCGTTTACAGAAGCAATAACAGCACCTTCAGAAGAATCTCGGTCTGCTCTTTTTGCAGCTACTTTTTGCCCCCTTTTTCTTAAAATTTCGATAGCCTTGTCAAAATCACCCTCGCTTTCTACAAGAGCTTTTTTACAATCCATCATTCCAGCACCAGTGCTTTTTCTTAGCTTATTGACTTCAGCGGCCGTAATTTTTGCCATGATATATGTATTTTGTGTTAACATGAAAGTCGCTTAAGCATAAACCTAAGCGACTTTTTATAATTTAGTCTATTTTATTCTGAAGTTTTGTTCTCTTCTCCCGCTGGTTTTTTAGGCTCAGCCTTATCAGTTGGAACTTCATCTACTACTGGCGCTTTTTCTGGTTGAGCCTCAGTATTAGTTTCTTCTTTAACTTTATCTTCAGGAGCCTCTTCTACTACTGCTGCTTTTTTCTCAGCTTTAACTTCAGTATTCGCTTCTTTTTTAGCTTTAGCAGGCTTGTCTTCTCCAGCGTCTTTACCATCTTTACGTTCGCTTAAACCTTCAAGAATAGAGTCTGTCATATAAGACATAACTTTGTGGATTGATTTTGAAGCATCATCATTAGCAGGGATAGCATAATCAACATCTCTAGGATTAGAGTTGGTATCTACCAATGCAAAAACAGGAATGTTTAATTTTTGTGCTTCTTTCACCGCAATATGTTCTCTTAAAGTGTCTACAACAAATATTGCAGCAGGTAATCTGGACATTTCTGAAATAGACCCTAAGTTTTTCTCTAATTTAGCTCTCATTCTGTCAACTTGCAATCTCTCTTTTTTAGAAAGAGAATTAAAAGTTCCGTCTTTTTTCATACGGTCTACAGCTGCCATTTTTTTAACCGATTTTCTAATGGTGACAAAGTTTGTCAACATTCCACCAGGCCACCTTTCAGTGATGTAAGGCATCTGAGCTCTTAAAGATTCTTGAGCTACTATTTCTTTAGCTTGTTTTTTGGTAGCGACGAAAAGTATTTTTCTTCCGCTTGCTGCAATTTTAGAAAGAGCCTCTCCAGCCTCTTCCATCTTAGCAACTGTTTTGTAAAGGTTGATGATGTGAATACCATTACGCTCCATGTATACATAGGGTGCCATATTTGGATTCCATCGTCTTGTAAGGTGTCCGAAATGTACACCAGCGTCAAGTAAATCTTTGACTACTATTGGGTTTGCCATTTTTGTTTTAGTTTACGTTCTTCTGTTGGGATAGCAATAAATAAGTCTGAATTGATAATAATCTTATTCATTTAGATGCTAAACTAACTCTGGGTTTTCACTCCAGATAACAACAAAAAATTGAACTGTTAATAATTTCAATTTGTAAAGGAAATTCTCGATTAACGTTTTGAAAATTGGAATTTCTTTCTTGCTTTTTTCTGACCGAATTTCTTACGCTCAACCATTCTAGGATCTCTAGTAAGTAATCCTTCTGGTTTTAAAGTAACTCTATTTTCTGGATCTAGCTCGCACATTGCTCCGGATAAGGCAAGTCTGATAGCTTCTGCTTGTCCGGTGATACCTCCACCAAAGACGTTAACATTGATATCAAATCTATCCTCATTCCCTGTTAATATAAGGGCTTGATTTATTTTATAAAGTAAGGGACCTGTAGTAAAATACTCATTAACTTTTTTCTTGTTAACTGTAATTTCCCCTTTACCTTCAGAAAGATAAACTCTAGCTACGGCTGTTTTTCTACGGCCAATTTTGTGAATTGTCTCCATTTACACCAGTTCGTTTATATTAATTACTTTTGGTTTTTGAGCATTTAAACTATGCTCTTCACCCGTAAAGACTCGAAGATTTCTAAACAACGTTGAACCTAATTTATTTTTAGGCAGCATTCCCTTTACAGATTTTTCAACAAGACGCTCTGGGCTCTTGTCAAATACTTCTTGAGCTGTTAAACTTCTTTGTCCACCTGGATATCCTGTATATCGGATATAGTTTTTTGAGTCCCACTTCTTACCTGTCAAGTTGACTTTTTCAGCGTTAACAACAATTACGTTGTCTCCACAGTCTACATGAGGGCTAAAACTAGGTTTGTACTTACCTCTCAAAAATTTGGCAACAATAGAAGATACACGTCCAAGAGATTGTCCGGCAGCATCTACAACAACCCATTGCTTATCTGCAGTTGATTTGTTCGTAGAAACCGTTTTGTAACTTAATGTATCCACACTTAAATTTTTAAATAATTAAACATTCCTATTTACTTTCAATGTCTTGAAAATAAGGTTGCAAATTTACGATTATAAATTTATATAGCAAGGTATGCTCTAGAATATTTTGTTAAGTGTATTTATTTTCAAGTATTTAGAGGGCAGTTTAGCAAAAAATAGTAAATCAAGAACTTATTAAAGCCTGCTTTCATCCAATTAGTAAGTTAAATTCTTTTAAGATATAGCGACGATGGTAGCATTCCTCAAACATCATCTCAAAGAGATATTAATGATTTTTAGTTAAACCGACTGCAAATACATCTGTAGACCCAAATAATAATGGAATTTAAAATGCTGGTTAAAAACTTAAAACCGACTGATTTTCTACGGTGAGAATTAATTTTGAAAATAATACCTTAATTTTATAGGAGAAAATAACAATAAGATAAGCTGAACTGACGATCTTTAAACAAGTCGTTACAGTCTAGAAAATAAAGCTTTAAAGACCCCTAACTTCATGGTTGATCTTACAACAATAGAACGTGTTTCTGTTCAGCCTTATAACACCCTTCTAAAATTTATTATTATAGGAGCTTAACTGAACGAATGCGTTGATCTTGTGAGTAGAGACGATGAAGATGCAGGTCTAAAAACTTTAAGATTTATATTTAAAAAATAAATCTGACAAATGCAGTTTTGGTCAAAATTTTGATAATCTAATAAGTAAAAAAACTATAAAAAAATGATGGGATACTATGTATTAATCGGAGCCATACTACTTGTAAGCTGGTATGTGAGTAACACACTAAAGAAAAAATTTAAAAAATATTCTAAAATTCAACTTCAGAATGGAATGAGTGGTGCAGAAATCGCCAAAAAAATGTTGGAGGATCATCACATTTATGATGTCAAAGTTATTTCAACACCAGGACAATTAACCGATCATTATCATCCCACCAAAAAAACAATCAACCTCAGCGAAAGTGTTTACAATGAGCAAAATGCGGCCGCGGCCGCGGTTGCAGCTCACGAAGTGGGTCATGCTGTACAACATGCTAAAGCTTACTCTTGGTTGGAAATGAGGAGTCAACTTGTTCCCCTTGTAAGTGTCGCTTCGCAATGGAGCCAATGGGTTATTTTTGGAGGTCTTATATTGATGACCATGGTTTCTGTAGGTGTTGGTCAAATGGTTTTACTTGCTGGAATTATCATGTTTGGAATGGGGACTCTTTTTAGTTTTATTACCCTACCTGTAGAATATGACGCCAGCAACAGGGCCCTTGCTTGGCTAAAAGATCACAATATAGTGAACCAAGAAGAGTACAAAATGTCTGAAGATTCTTTAAAATGGGCTGCTAGAACTTATGTAGTTGCAGCAATAGGTTCATTAGCTACTTTATTATATTTTGTAAGTGTTTATTTGGGAAGAGACTAAAATTATCCTGCTATTGCTAAAATAGGCGCATTGAAATTTCAATGCGCCTATTTTATTTATCGCTTACAAACTCAAACTTCTTTAAAGCCCTTTTGTTTTTTATAAACTCCCTTACTCTTATACCTTGGCCAACTGTAAATACCGATCTGCAAGAATGCTGAGTGTAAGCCATAAAGTTGCGTACATCTTGTTCTGAAATCGCATAAGGTGCTCCCTTACAATCTACTTCATTTCCAATGTAACCACATTGGGTGTCTATTAAGTGGAACTTACCATAAAGACTTGGTATAGCGTTAGTATCCGTTACTCTATCTCCAGAGCATCTGGCATTGTAATCTAGATCTTCAACATCTCTGGTTACCTGTTCACAATTAACTGCTTTCGCTCCTGCATGTGTGTGCAATAACCCAAAAATATGACCTACTTCATGAGGAAGAATACCCGTATTGTAATTTAGCATGTTAACTGAAAATTGATTTTCAGACCATTTCCCTCCCCTTAAGCTATTGCTATTATTAGTGAATCTATAGGGGATATAAACATTTAAAGCTGCAGGTTTGGAATAGCCGTTTTCACGAATATATTTATTAAACTTATAATAATCGGTCCAATAGATTTCAGAGTCATTGACATACTTTAATTCTTGAAATTCAAAACAAATTTTCATGTTTTCGAAAGCAGAATTTAAGAGATCCACCGACTTTCGAACTTTAGATTCAGTCAAATAATCATCATTGCTTCCATCATCTTGATTAATTCCCCAAAACACTAAAGGCACAATTAACTCTGAAAAATTATTTAGGTAGTCTGGGTCTGTGGAATAGCTGTAATTGGGATCTGGCTTACAAATCGTTTCAGAACCTCCTTCAATTTCACTTAAATCGTATAAACAATCTCCAACTGTATTCTCCATGGAAGCTGGAGACCCAAGAGTGAGACTCAGTAAAAGAAACCCTATATTCTTCAATGTGCAATGCATAATTCATCGTTTAGTAGTGACTAAAATACAGAAAACAGATTAATCTATAAAAATCACCATGACACGCTTTATTAAATTGGAACTCACAAGAAATTAAAAAACTACTTCATTCTAGTTATTGTATACAAGTCGTTTCTAATATCCTTTAGGTTTCTGACACTCCCAAAGTTATGAAGTTCTTTTAAAGCCGATAGGTCTACATCAGCAATCAAGATCATTTCTGTATTTGGCGTAGTCTGAGCTTTGATCCCATCGCTAGGAAACGCAAAATCTGAAGGGGTAAAGACTGCAGACTGGGCGTATTGAATATCCATATTATGGACCTTAGGTAAATTACCTACACTTCCTGCTATAGCGACATAGCATTCATTTTCTACTGCTCTAGCTTGAGCGCAAAGTTTAACTCGAGAAAAACCATTTTGAGTATCGGTAAGGAAAGGAACAAAAAGAATATCCATTCCCTCTTTAGCCAAAATCCTAGAAAGCTCTGGGAACTCCACATCATAGCAAATCAAAATTCCTATTTTACCACAATCGGTATCGAAAACCTTAAACTCACTTCCTCTTTGCATACCCCAAATCTTGGCTTCGTCTGGAGTGACATGTATCTTCTCATAGCGCTCTGTACTTCCATCTCTCTTGCAGAGATAGCCAACATTATATAGTTTATGGTTAATTACTTCGGGCATACTCCCTGAAATAATATTAATGTTATAAGCGATAGATAATTCAGACATTTTATTTTTGATAGGCTCGGTATACTTAGCCAACTCTCTAATCGCCTCGGGCTCGCTCAAATGATTATACTTCGACATTAAAGGGGCATTAAAGAACTCTGGGAACAAAGCGAAATCGGACCGGTAGCCAGAAAGCGATTCTACAAAATACTCAACCTGATGAAGTAATTCTTCCAGACTATTGTAAGAACGCATCTGCCATTGCACCAACCCAAGCCTTACTTCGCTTTTTTGGTTGGTAGGAACTTTGGTTTGTTTCTCATAATAGATATTGTCCCACTGCATAAGCACGGCATACTCCTTAGAGTCTTTGTCTCCATCTAGATAGTTCGATAAAATCCGGACAGGCCTAAAGTCATTAGACAATTGAAAATTCAAAACAGGATCATCTATTTCCTTAGTTCTCACATTTTGGATGTATTGTTTTGGAGTGATTTCATGAGAAACTTTGTGATAATTAGGAATTCTTCCACCGAAGACAATTCCCTTGAGGTTAAGCTGCTCCGTCAATTCTTTTCTGTAATCATAAAGACGCCTTCCAAGCTTTAAACCTCGATATTCTTTTTTTATGATGACGTCAATTCCATAAAGCATATCCCCAGATTCCGTGTGGTTTTTAAATTTTCTATCTCCAGCAATATCATCATAAGTATGCTGATCAGACAACTTTCCATAGTCTACAATTATCGAAAAAGCACAACCAGCTAAATCTCCATTGATTAAAATCACCACTTGTCCTTCAGGAAAAACATCGATCAAACCCCTCAACTCGTCCTTTTTCCAATAGGCATCTGGAGCATCTCCATAAATTTCAATAAAGACTTCTTTTAGAGCTTCAAAATCTTTTAAAGAAAGATATTTTAACTCAATTTGTTCGATTTTGGGAGAATTCTCAATGGACATATAAAAGTTGTTTTGGATTAGTACCAATCAATTTCGGAAGAAAATGTTAACAAGAAAACTTTGAACAGGTTTTGTGCAAAGTTAATGATAAGCTCTCAGAAAAAAATCATCAAAATACCCCTTCATTTAAAACCAAAATCAATAGTGAAAATGAGTTTAAAAAGTCTTGTACCAGATTAAATTTATAATGCCGCATAAATAAATAGGAGGCTAACTAAAATTACATCTCTAGTAGGTAAGCAAAGATTAACGGAGCTACTATAGTAGCATCACTTTCAATAATGAATTTTGGAGTATCCATATCCAGTTTTCCCCAAGTGATTTTCTCATTAGGGACTGCTCCAGAATAGGATCCATAACTTGTTGTAGAATCTGATATTTGACAGAAATAACTCCAAAAAGGAGTATCGGTTCTTTCCATGTCTTGGTAAAGCATTGGAACTACACAAATTGGAAAATCACCAGCAATACCGCCACCAATCTGAAAAAATCCTATGCCTTGTTTAGAATTTTCTGTATACCAATCGGCTAAGAAGGTCATATACTCAATCCCAGATTTGACCGTAGAGGCTTTAAGCTCTCCTTTCATGACATAACTAGCAAATATATTCCCCATCGTACTATCTTCCCATCCTGGAACTACAATAGGCAGGTTTTTTTCCGCAGCTGCATACATCCAGGAATCTTTAAGATCGATTTCATAATGCTCTTTCAAAACACCAGAAAGCAGAAGTTTATATAAATACTCATGTGGTAAATAGCGTTCTCCTTTAGCTTCAGCCTCTTTCCAAATTTTTACGATATGCTTTTGTATACGTCTAAAGGCCTCTTCTTCGGGAATGCAGGTGTCAGTGACTCTATTTAAACCTTTCTCCAATAAATTCCACTCATCTTGGGGGGTTAAATCTCTGTATTCTGGAACACGCTTATAATGAGAATGGGCCACCAGATTCATGACGTCTTCTTCTAAATTAGCCCCCGTACAAGAAATGATATGCACCTTATCCTGTCGAATCATCTCAGCAAATATTTTACCAAGTTCGGCGGTACTCATAGCTCCAGCCAAAGATACCAACATTTTTGATCCTTTCTCCAATTGCTTTTCGTATGCTTTAGCAGCATCTACAAGACTTGCCGCATTAAAATGGAGATAGTATTTTTCAATAAAATCTGTGATGGGTTTACTCATAATTTTTATCGTATAATTTAAACAATAGAAAAGATAATAGAACAAAGAAAAAGGACTTTAATAGTTGTATTTAAATTTCAAAAAGATGTAGATTTTAGCCATTCAATACCTCTTTAAAAAAAATATTGAATGACTTCTTTACTCTATTTTTTATTCTCTGCTTTTCTTTGTCCTTGTTCTATTCTTTGTTCTTCCACCTTTTTTCTCTTCTAGTCTTTGTTCTATTTTCCTTGTTCTTTCACCTTTGTTCTCTTCTAGTCTTTGTTCTCTTCTCATTGTTCTTTCACCTTTGCTCTCTTCTTTTTTCTATTTTCCTTGTTCTTCCACCTTTTTTCTCTTCTAGTCTTTGTTCTTTTCTCCTTGTTCTTTCATCTTTGCTCTCTTCTCTTTGTTCTTTTTTCTCTTCTCTTTTTTGTTCTCTTCTCCCGTCTTTCTCCCTAACTTAAAGTTGATTTTGAAAACCAGATGCCATTCTTTGAAAATGGTCAATCTTAGCCTCTATCATTTCAAATTCGGCTTCTGTAATATATGCTCTATGCTTGGCAATAATTAATTGTGTGACTAATTCAAAAGAAGAACCCATTGCTATATTTACATAATATTTAAAGCTTTTTGACTTCTAGCGGAGCCTTCTGCTATATTACTCGGAATAGAAATCGAACAACGATTCATTTGATCAGAGAGTGCAAATCTTTCAATTTCAGGGAACTTTTTTATAATATCAGAAACATTGAAAGCAATTTCAAGACCTAATTTCCAAATAGTCAAATTTTTATAGTTGTGCCTTTTAGCCATTAGAAGTGATTTTAAAATAATACACTCAACTTTAAATTTTCATCAGTACTTAAATCATTTCTTACTCTTTACACACCTTTTTCTATTTCCTCCTTGCTCTTTTCCCTAAACTCCTTGTTCTATTTTCCTCTTTTCTCTCTTTGTTCTATTCTCTCTCTATCCTCTTTTACTATTTCCTCCTTGTTCTATTCTCTTTTTTCTATTTTCTCTTTCCTCTCCTTGTTCTATTCTCTTTTTTCTCTTTATCAACCCTTTAAAATCTAATCCTCATCTTCTTCATATCCATTTTCATATTTAAACTTGTAGCTCAGCATTTTATAATAAAGTTTTGCTGCAAGAAAGTCTGAAGATTTATCCTTTTCATTAGGACACAGCTCAACAATATCAAATCCAACTACATTTTTCTTTTTGAAAATTTCTTTTAAGAATTCTAAGGTCTCATACCAAAAAAGACCACCTGGCTCTGGAGTTCCTGTAGAAGGCATAATAGAAGGATCAAAAGCATCTAGATCTATCGTGATAAAAACATTAGGAGTCATTTGCCCAATAGCATCTTCAGTCCAATCCTCATATAAGTCGTGAGCAAAGTATACGCGATTTTCATCCATATGCTCTACTTCGGAAACATCCATAGACCGAATACCCACTTGAAGAAGGTTGCCTTTTTTGCTGGCTTCATGAAGAGCACAAGCGTGACTACATGTGCTCCCTTCATAAGAGGGCCTCAAATCTGCATGAGCATCTAGTTGAAGAACAGTAAGGTCTGGAAAATGTTCATGAAAAGCCCTGATGGTTCCTATGGAAACTGAATGTTCTCCTCCAAAAATAGTGACGAATTTATCTTGATTGATATAATTCTTAGTGGTTTTGTGGACGGCCTCAACCATTTTTTCTGGAGAGCTATTCTCTGAAACTGCTGGCGCAAGATAAATGCCTTTTTTATAGACTTCAGTGCGGGTTTCAATATCATATAACTCCATGTTTTCCGATGCTTTTAAAAAAGCCTCTGGACCTCTATCTGCTCCTTTTTGCCAAGAACTTGTTCCATCATAAGGAACCGGAATTAGAATGACTTTCGCCTCTTCAATACGGGCATATCTGTCTGGTATTCCTGCATAATTTGTTTTAAACGCCATGATAACCTAAAATTTTGAGTAAATCTTCACTTTTTTGTTGTTCACTAAATAGTTCTGTTGACAAACTTCCGTCATCGTTCTTCTGAATTAAAACATGCTTTGGACTTGGAATCAAGCAATGCTGCAATCCACCAAAACCTCCTATGGTTTCTTGGTAAGCTCCTGTATTGAAAAACCCTATATACAGCGGATTTTCCTTTTCGTATTTAGGCAGATAGATGGCATTCACATGTTGCTCTGAATTGTAATAATCATCACTGTCACAGGTTAAGCCACCCAGTAAGACCCTTTCGTATCTGTCGTTCCAACGGTTTAAAGCTAACATAATAAATCGCTTACTAATCGCCCAAGAATCCGGCAAAGTTGTGATGAAAGAAGAATTAATGATATTCCATTTTTCACGATCATTCTGTTGTTTTTGATAAAGGACTTCGTAAATCGCACCTCCGCTTTCACCCACCGTAAAACTTCCAAATTCTGTAAAAATATGAGGAACAGGAACCTCCTCTTCCTCGCAGGTTAATTTAATTTGACTAACGACCTCTTCGATAATATATTGGTAATCATATTCAAAAGCCAATGAATTTTTTATGGGAAAACCACCGCCAATATTAAGACTATCTAAACTTGGGCATACTTTCTTCAAACGGGTATATACCCGCAGGCATTTCTGAAGTTCATTCCAATAATATGCATTATCTCTTATGCCCGTATTGATAAAAAAATGAAGCATCTTCAACTCCACCTGATCATTGTTTTTGATTTGGTCTTCGTAAAATGGAATAATATTTTTATAGCCTATTCCTAACCTTGAGGTGTAAAACTCAAACTTTGGTTCTTCCTCTGATGCAATTCGGATACCAATTTTAAAATCTTTATCAATCGCCCTGGTTAACAAATCGATTTCCTCATAGTTGTCGATTACTGGAATACAATTTTGATGTCCATTATTGACAAGATTAGCAATATTAGTAACATATTGATCTCTCTTAAAACCATTACAAATGATAAAAGTATCTTTTGTGATCTTACCCCTTTCCTTTAAACTATTGACAATATCTATATCAAACGCTGATGATGTTTCTATGTGAATATCATTTTTTAGAGCTTCATCCAGAACATGTTTAAAATGTGAACTCTTGGTACAATAACAATAATTATAAGTCGCCCTGTAATTGTGCTTTTCAATGGCTTCTTTAAACCACTTTTGAGCCCTGTGAATGTTTTCAGAAATTTTCGGCAGGTAAGTGAACTTTAGAGGAGCACCGTATTTATCAACTAATTCCATTAAATCGATGTCATGAAATGTCAGATGATCATTTTTAAGTTGAAATTCTTCTTGGGGAAATTGGTAAGTTTGACTTATGAGGTCAATGTACTTTGTATTCATTTATATTAGATAAATAATGATTTAGGGTTAGGTAAAAAAATGATTTTTAAAATAGACATCAACCTTTATAAATAGTAAAAATAAAAACGAAGACTATGCAAATAATGATAACAAACTATATACAAAATAAGTTTATTTATGGATAGGAAAAAAGTTATAATTTGTTAAAATTCTCAACATCTTTTTAAAATTTAAAAGCTCTAATTTGTATCAAATTGCAAAGACTGCTAGTCCAATATGTAACTTTAGGATAAATAAATTTATAAATTATAAGCATGTTTAAAAGGCAAAAATCTTTTAGCCTTTTTTGATTGATTTGAAACAAGCATTGAATACAAAGAATACCTAGCTGGATTGAAGAATAAAGACAGATACATGTCTTTGAGATTAAACCCTATCCCCTGTCAAGTTAAGATGGATCCTGTTTCCTAATTGGATATTTACGTACACAAAAGTGGGTTCCTAGCGGCACTTGGATGGTATCATATATGTTGAAGAGTTTCTATTTGGAATCTATGAAATGTGAAAAGCCAGTCTTAGCCATGGCAACGAGACAACAAAACCTTTGGAGAGACTACAGATCCATCGCCAGAATTTTTAGCTTTATACAAGTACCATAAAACAATAAACAAAATCTCAATGCATTGCACATCATAATTCATCAGGTAAGAATGCCCTACTTATAAGTAGACAAACTGAAAATTAATCGGAGTTTTTTTTAGTTTTGTTATAAAGCAAGACCCTTCACGGAGCATCGATCTTTAATGCTCTATTAATAAAAATAAATGACTGTAAAATTAAACGCGAGAAAATTATAAGTGATTTATTACAAACCACTTTAACTTTAATTTCTACAGCTTATGTTTGCATTTTTTACATTGTCCTCAATAGATTATTATGCTACACATATCTGGTAAGGCATCAAAAGCATTTTACCTTTTCTTAAATTCAGGATTGTTTCTTTGGCGACTATAAATTGCTTTGTAAGCTGTCGTATTTTGAGCCGAATGTGGAAAAAAATAAGACAGTTTTAGCTATTATATTGAAGAGATGGCTTATTAAATAGTCTGTTTTAGACCATTCCAAGATTAATGACCTCTTGTCTGGTAAGATGACGATAATGGCCTCTAGGTAAATTTTTCTTGTCGAGATTTGCATAAATCACACGATCCATTTTTTCAATCTCGTAACCTAGTTTTTTAAATATGCTCTGAACGATATGGGCACGTTGACTTCTTAGTTCAAGTCCGATGACGTTTTTAGGCCTATTGTCGACAAAAGCTGCTTCTTCAATCTTTACTTTAGTACCTTCGATAAACGGACCATCTTTAATTACTTCTAGATCAGATTCTCTTAAAGGCTTTGTTAATTCAACTTGATAAATTTGTCGAATTCCATTTTTATGACCTGAAAGTTTTTTAGCCAACGTACCATCATTTGTAAAAAGGATAAGTCCCATTGCACTGGTGTCCAATTTTCCAACTGGTGCAAGTTTAGACTTTGAGGCATTTTGAACTAAATCTATAGCGGTAAGCTTCCCCTTTTCGTAACTACCCGTGACATAAAAGCTCTTGGGTTTATTAAGCAAAACATATGCCTTAGGCTCTGGATTGATTCTACGTCCGTCGAACTTAACCTCATCTTCTAACTTCACATGATGTCCCATTTCTATAATCACCTCACCATTTACCGTTACGTTACCAGATTTTATATAGATATCGGCATCACGACGAGAACAAACCCCCGAATTTGAAATGTATTTATTGAGACGCATACCTGCACTTGGATTCTTAATTTGCTTGTCTACTTTCGACTGCGCCACTTCTTTCTTGCTGAATTTAGCCTTTGGAGAGGACTTTGGATTGGTTTTATTTTTTTTGGGATCTTTCATTTTCAAATTTTTTGCAAAGCTACTGTTTTTTAGACTCTTGTGTATTTAGTATTATTTAAAAAAGTACCTAAAACCGATCTACAACATACTGGTATAAAATCGACCTATCTCTGCACTAGTTCCAGTACTAAATATGTATAAAACTTCTATCACAACTAAATCCCCGTTGCTTTTTTATAATTGATACGACTATTGACTCTACAATCTACAACCTTAAAATTCTGAAATAGAAGAATTAGACTCCACAATGTTTTTGCATAGAGCAAGGATAACATAACTCGTTCCAGACTCATCCCCTAGCTTAGACTTACACAGCGAAATATTAGGTCGAATACCGTCAGAGTTAACTCAATTTAAAATACCCTTCCTGATATGCATCTACTCAGAGGGATTACCAACTTTTTGATCAAATTTAAATTCTGTGTGCATACCAACTAATTTCTATGACCCCTGAAAAAATCAAGCTATTCATTACCTTCAAATTTCAACATAAGTTTAAACCTGTAATAAAATGAAACTAATTTGTCTTGATCTTTCAAGTCTGTCACATAACAAACACATATATAAAGTGACATGTATGTATATATATTTGAATAAAAAAAAGGCGTGTTAAAAATAATTTTTCATCTCAAATATCAAATAATACTTTTAGGATAGTCATAAAGTTGATTGTTTTTTTAAAAGCTCATGATAAATTTCAAATCAAGAAATCACCTCATTCCCCTAGCATGTTTGCTGCTAAAAGGCAAAGCAAAATCGAAAATTTCTTCTGTTTTTAGAGCCTTAACTTATCTGTTTTATCAGCATAAATTTAATACAAATTTATTTCCAATCTTAAATCTGTAGGATATATTTTTGTCCCAAACTACTGTAGTTTTCAACATAAAACTAGTTTATCTAATAACCCAAGAGTCTTGAAATATAAAAATCAGTTGTTGATGTGTTTGACATAAAATCTATGAAGCTCACCTGATGAAGCCCCGGTCCATTTTTTAAAATAAATTATCCAAAAAAGAACCTGTAATTTAAAGACACCTTTATTTTCAAAGCGTCTCGCAGAGGTTAAAATCGAATATTGAATCACCTTAAAACCAGAAAAGTCATAAATCGGTTTTAAGATTTCATGGTCTTCATAAATTAAAAAGTCTTCATTGTAGCCTCCTACCTTCTCAAAGACAGATCTCGTAACGAATAAACTCTGGTCACCACCTCGACAAAATCTAGCATTAAATTTCGTAAACCAACTTACAAATTGAAGCCACGGATGTCGACTCCTAAATTTCATTTTAAAACATCCAGCTTGCTGTCCATTACGGACAGAATCTATAATTAGCCTATCAAAATCTTGAGGAGGAAAAGAATCAATATGCAAAAAATATAGGATTTCTGCAGTAGCTCGTTTAGCACCATGATTCATTTGCCTTGATCTTCCTCTTTGACTTTCAAAGCATTTGATACCCTCAACCTGTTTAATTAGAGCTAAAGTACCATCGTTACTTCCGCCGTCCACAACGAGGATTTCTCTAACATACCCAAAAGAACTTATTTTATTCTGAATTTGTCTAAGATTGCTTATAACCTCTTCAGCTTCATTATAAACAGGGATAATGATACTAATCATGCCAGCTACATTTCATTCAATTCCCAAGAATATGGCAAATAATTTATAAATGCTTCTTCGTCTATGGTTTCATCTGCATACCTATTTATGAACTTTATGACTGATCCAAATTCAGATTCAAAATCTGAAGCATACCATTTAAGAATTCTAGACAGCTCTACTTTGGTTTTTGATAATTTGTTTTTATCCGAATTTACGAAGGTTTTTGCTGAAACATCAAGTTGCTTTTCGAGTTTTGCAGCTACATAAGCTTCATTCAACAATTTAGGACAAGATTCTGAGGCGCAGTTCACCGCAAAATGAACACGAGAATCTCCCATCTTCAAAAGCATTCCTTTTTCAATATCATCAAGGGAATATAATTTACCATCGATTCTTGCAAATTCCATAGTGAAAGGACTATTGAAAAAACCTCCAATATCTTTAATGCTCTTGATGGGATAATGATCTAAAATCAACTTTACGGTGAAGGCGTTGTAAGCATTAATGAAGTAAGCTTTCTTTTTATTTTTGGTCCAAGAGTCTTCGGGAGGATTTTTAGAAACAAGATCTAAATAAGCGTCGAGCTTACTTTCATTTTGTTTCAAGTTTTTATAATCAACTTCTCCATGAATATTTACATAAGTTTGAAGTAAATCCTGCCATTGTTGATGCTGATGAATGTTTTGGCTCAAGCTAGTCCCCACCGCAAAAACAGAGAATAAAAGGCCAAAAAAAAAGAGGTTGACGGTTTTCATGACTTTTTATTTACACATATAAATTTAAGAATCGAAATTTTAATTTAAAAGTCGGAAGAAAGAGTTGATAATTACAATTTTACTTCAGGAAAATATTTAACAGAAAAAATCTGTATTCAAATTTGAATAGTCTACTAAATTGGTAGAAATTGTATACTTTTATCCGTTATTACAAAAAATAAAGTTAATGGTTTGAATTTCATGTGTTAATAACGAGCATAACCAACTGAATACCAATTACTAAGTTAAAATAATTATTTTTATGCATAAAAATAAATTAAAGGCAATCGAGGCTTCTATAAAAGCCGGTGAAGCTATTATGAAGATCTACAAGCAAGACTTTGCAGTAGAATATAAAGAAGATAATTCTCCGCTAACTTTAGCAGATCAAGAGGCCAATAAAGTGATCATGTCTTATTTGGAGACAACTTCTATCCCAATTATTAGTGAAGAGAACAAAACCATAGACTACACTAACAGAAAGTCTTGGAAAACGTGTTGGATTGTTGACCCCTTGGATGGAACCAAGGAATTTGTAAAAAAGAATGGTGAATTTACTGTCAATATTGCGTTGATTGATGAACAAAAATCAATTTTTGGAGTTATTTATATTCCTGCACAGCGTATTTTATATGTAGGTGATGTTGAGACTCGTACCTCTTATAAAGTAGAAGTTCCATATGGTGAGTTCGATGTGGATACTTTACTGAAAAAGGCAAATCCTCTGAAGCCGAGCCAAAGCTCTAACCCCATTAGAGTGGTTGGAAGCCGGTCTCACATGAATCAAGACACATTGGACTATGTAGAGAAACTGAAAGACACACATCACAGACCCGTAGAGATTGTTTCTAAAGGAAGTTCTCTTAAATTTTGCCTAGTTGCAGAAGGAGAGGCAGACGTATATCCTCGATATGCACCTACAATGGAGTGGGATACCGCTGCAGGACAAGCTATTTGTAAAGCTGTTGGACTTCAAGTTATAAGCCTAGATACAAATGAGGAAATGCTCTACAATAGAGAAAATCTTTTGAACGGTTATTTTCATGTCAAGACAACATTATGAGTAAAAACATTGTTATACATGACTACGATATAACTAGATCGCTACGAAATAAAGTCAATGGTCACGACTCCTTTGTCCTCTGGTTTACTGGGCTTTCGGGTTCTGGAAAATCGACTATAGCTAATAAAGTTGAAGAAGAATTATTTTATAAAGGAATCCACACCTATGCTTTAGATGGGGATAACATAAGAAGTGGAATTAATAAAGGACTTGGGTTTACCAAAGAGGGCCGCTACGAAAATTTAAGGCGAATCGCTGAAGTTGCAAAACTTTTCGTTGACTCTGGAGTGGTCACTATCGCTGCATTTGTGTCTCCCTTGATTTCAGACAGAGATCAAGTTAAAGAAATTGTAGGTAAGGAAGATCTTATTGAGATATATGTAGATACCTCCTTAGAAGAATGTGAGAATAGAGACGTAAAAGGCTTATACAAAAAAGCAAGGGCTGGAGAAATAAAAAACTTTACAGGAATAGACGCACCTTATGAAGCTCCTGAAAATCCTGATCTTCAGATTTCGACAGAAAAAAGCAGCATAGAAATGAGCGTAAAGCAAATTGTAGATTATTTAGAAGAAACACGTAGAATATAAAACCATGAGCACCTATTATTTAAATTATTTAGAAGAGTTGGAATCAGAAGCCATCTTTATTTTAAGAGAGGTTTGGGGTCAATTTCAAAATCCAGTTATTTTATTTTCTGGAGGAAAGGATTCCATTCTTATAACGCATTTGGCCAAAAAAGCCTTCCATCCAGCAAAGATTCCTTTTGCTTTAATGCACGTAGACACCGGGCATAATTTCCCAGAAGCTATTCAATTTAGGGATGATCTTGCCAAGAAACTAGGCGTTAATCTTATTGTAGGTTCTGTTCAGGAATCAATAGATAAAGGCCGTGTTACAGAAGAAAAGGGTAAAAATGCGACTAGAAATGCTTTACAAATCACAACGCTGTTGGATAGTCTAGAAGAACATAAAGTGGATTGTGCTATTGGTGGTGGTCGAAGAGATGAAGAGAAAGCAAGAGCAAAGGAGCGTTTTTTTTCACACAGAGATGAGTTTGGGCAGTGGGATCCTAAAAATCAACGTCCTGAACTATGGAATTTACTCAATGGAAAATATTTTGAAGGAGAACACTTCAGGGCCTTTCCTATCAGTAACTGGACAGAAATGGATGTTTGGAACTATCTTACCAAAGAAAAAATAGAAATCCCTTCTCTATATTTAGCTCACCAAAGAGACGTAGTGAAAAGAAATGGATCTTGGATTCCGAATTCTGAATTTTTGACACTAGAACCTAATGAGGAGATTGTCTCTAAAAAAATAAGATTTAGAACCTTAGGAGATATCACCATTACAGGAGGAATTGAGTCTGAAGCGGATACTATGGGAAAAATTGTTGAAGAGGTTTCTACGATGAGAGAAACCGAAAGGGGAAATAGAAGTGATGATAAACGATCTGAAACCGCAATGGAAGATCGAAAAAAAGACGGTTATTTCTAGACTATAATTTCTCTAACACACTCAAAACTCTGATTACAAAAACTGATTCATATCATGAAAATAGATAAAAACCAATTGCTAAGATTTACCACTGCTGGAAGTGTAGATGATGGTAAAAGCACACTTATTGGAAGATTACTTTACGATTCCAAATCCATTTTTGAAGACCAACTAGCGGCTGTAAAAAATTCCAGTAAACAAAAAGGAATAGAAGGTGTTGACCTTGCTATGTTTACCGACGGACTTAAAGACGAACGGGAACAAGGAATTACTATTGATGTTGCTTACAGGTATTTTACAACACCAAAGCGTAAATTTATTATCGCAGATACACCTGGTCACATTCAATACACTAGAAACATGGTGACTGGCGCATCTACTGCCAATGCTGCAGTTGTTCTTATTGATGCAAGACATGGGGTCATTGAGCAAACCAAAAGGCACACCTTTATAGCCTCTTTGTTAAATATTCCTCACATTATAGTATGTGTGAATAAGATGGACCTAGTATCTTATTCTGAAGAGACCTTCAACTCCATTGTAGAGCAATTTGAAGAGTTTTCTTCAAAACTACTTATCAAAGACGTGCGTTATATACCCATAAGCGCCTTAGATGGTGATAATGTAGTCAACCGCTCAGAAAATATGGATTGGTTTCAAGGTTCACCGATGTTGCACGAGCTAGAAACCCTTCATATCAGTAGTGATATCAATAAAATTGATGCTAGATTTCCGGTGCAAACCGTTCTTAGACCTCAACGTAAAGGCTTCGAAGATTACAGAGGATATGCAGGAAGAATAGCTAGTGGGATTTACAGAGTGAACGAAGAAGTAGCTATATTACCTTCTGGTTTTACGTCTAAAATTAAAACTATAAACGTTGGAGAAACTGAAGTTGAAGAGGCTTTTGCTCCTATGTCTATAGCAATAACCTTGGAGGATGATGTTGATGTAAGTAGAGGAGATATGATTGTAAAAACAAACAATCAACCAAAACTATCACAAGAATTTGATGTGATGTTATGCTGGCTAAACAACGCTCCTTTAAAATCTAGAACCAAATACACTATCATGCATACCTCAAACGAGCAGAAAGCCGTCATTAAAGAGATCGTTTACAAAATGGATGTAAATACGTTTAAACGAAATGAAGAGGATAAGAACTTAACAATGAATGATATCGCTAGAGTAAAACTCAAGACTTCTCATCGATTGATGATTGATAGTTATAGAGATAATCGAAGCACAGGAAGTATCATATTGGTAGATGAATCTACCAAGGAAACTGTAGCTGCGGGGATGATCGTTTAAAATATCAGTATTCAAAATTAAAATATAAAGCCTAGCAAACGCTGGGCTTTATATTTCCTGATTATTTGGTGTTCATCGTTTAAATATTCATTGGCAATGTTCTACATTTGGGACATTAACAAAACGCATCTTAAATGGCCCAAGAAAGAGAAATAAAATCCGCTTTAATCTCAGTGTTTCACAAAGAAGGTTTAGAACCTATTGTGAAAATATTAAATGATCTAGGAGTTAAAATTTACTCTACTGGAGGGACAGAGAAATTTATCAAGGACTTAGGTACAGAAGTTATTCCTGTAGAAAATATTACCTCCTACCCTTCTATCCTAGGAGGTCGAGTTAAAACCCTACATCCAAAAGTTTTTGGAGGGATTTTAAATCGGAGTGATAATGGGCAGGACCAAGAGGAATTAAAATCTTATGATATTCCACAAATTGACTTGGTCATTGTTGACTTATATCCTTTTGAAGACACTGTAACCTCAGGCGCTGATGAACAAGATATTATTGAAAAAATTGATATAGGAGGTATCTCTTTAATAAGAGCTGCTGCCAAAAACTTTAGAGATGTACTTTGTATCTCTTCAAGGTCAGATTACGATAGCCTTTTGGAAGTTCTTAAAAACTCAAAAGGAAAAGTAAGCCTTAAAGAGCGGAAGAATTTTGCTGCAAAAGCTTTCCAGATTTCTTCTCATTATGATACCGCCATTTTTAATTACTTCAACACTACAGAACAACTTCCTTCTCATAAACAAAGTTTTGAGAAAGGAGTAGAATTGCGATACGGAGAAAACCCTCACCAACAAGGATTTTTCTTTGGTAACTTTGATAAGGCATTTAATAAACTTCACGGTAAGGAATTATCTTACAACAACCTGTTAGATGTAGACGCAGCTATCAATTTGATGGCAGAATTCACTAATGATGCTCCAACATTCGCCATTTTAAAGCATAATAATGCTTGTGGCATTGCTCAACGCAATAGTATTTATAAAGCATACATAGACGCATTAGCTGGTGATCCAGTGTCTGCTTTCGGAGGAGTTTTAATTTCAAATACAGAAATTGATAAAGCAACTTCAGAAGAAATTCACAACCTATTTTGTGAAGTTGTCATTGCTCCAAGTTATAGTGATGAAGCTTTGGAAATACTTACCAAGAAGAAAAACAGAATTATACTCGTCCAAAAAGTATTTCAATACAAAGATAAGATCGTGAAAACTTGTCTAAATGGTGTTCTAGTTCAAGACAGGGATCTCAAAACAGATAACGAGGAAGAAATAAAAACAGTAACAAAAACATCCCCAACAGACTCTCAAGTTGACGATTTATTGTTTGCTTCAAAAATTTGTAAGCATACCAAGTCCAACACCATTGTATTGGCAAAAGACAAGCAATTGCTAGCAAGTGGGACTGGCCAAACCTCTCGAGTAGATGCACTTAACCACGCTATTGAGAAGGCTTTAAATTTTAAGTTTGACTTAAAAAATTCTGTTATGGCTAGTGATGCTTTCTTTCCATTTCCAGATTGTGTAGAAATAGCAGGTAATGTAGGTATTACTTCTGTAATCCAACCTGGGGGATCTATCAAAGACAAGCTTAGTATAGCGTATTGTGACGAAAATAATATTTCTATGGTAATGACAGGGACGCGTCACTTCAAGCATTAATTCACTAACTTTATCCTTTTCTAACTTTATTATAACATGGGATTTTTTGACTTTCTAACTGAAGATATCGCTATCGACTTAGGTACTGCCAACACATTAATAATTCATAATGATAAAGTCGTTGTTGACAGCCCTTCTATAGTTGCTATAAATCGAATTACTGGAAAGATTATAGCGGTTGGGAAAGAGGCTGCAATGATGCAGGGAAAAACTCATGAAAATATCAAAACTATTCGTCCTCTTAAGGATGGAGTAATTGCAGATTTTAACGCAAGTGAGCAAATGATCAGTATGTTCATAAAAGAAATTCCTGCACTCAAAAAACGCCTATTCACCCCTTCCCTGCGTATGGTCATTTGTATTCCTAGTGGAATTACAGAAGTAGAAATGAGAGCGGTTAAAGATTCTGCAGAACGAGTAAACGGCAAAGAAGTTTATCTTATTCACGAACCTATGGCAGCAGCTATTGGTATTGGTGTAGACATTATGCAACCCAAAGGAAATATGATTGTTGATATAGGTGGAGGTACTACAGAGATAGCAGTTATTGCTCTTGGCGGTATTGTTTGTGATAAATCTGTAAAAATTGCTGGTGATGTGTTTACTAATGATATCATTTACTTCATGAGAACACAGCATAACTTGTTTATTGGAGAACGTACTGCTGAGAAGATAAAGATCCAAATTGGTTCTGCTACAGAAGATCTCGAAACTGCACCTGAAGATATGAGTGTTCAAGGTCGAGACTTGCTAACCGGTAAACCAAAACAAGTGGAAATTTCTTTTAGAGAAATTGCAAAAGCCTTAGACAAATCTATTCTAAGAATAGAAGATGCTGTAATGGAAACTTTATCTCAGACTCCTCCAGAATTAGCTGCAGATATTTATAACACTGGTATATACCTTGCTGGTGGAGGGTCTATGTTAAGAGGCTTGGATAAACGCCTATCTCAAAAAACAGACTTACCTGTTTACATAGCAGAAGACCCCCTAAGAGCTATCGTAAGAGGAACAGGTATCACTTTGAAAGACTTAGAACGCTACAAGCCTGTTCTTCTAAAATAGAAATGTGTTATGCAGCAAATCATTATTTTTCTTATTAAAAATAAGACGGGTTTGGTGTTTATCATTCTTATGACTATAGCCTTAGGGCTAATCTTTAAATCTCATACTTACCATAACAGCAAGCTAGTTTCATCGGCTAATTTTATAACAGGAACAGTCTTGGGCTCTTCAGAAGATATTCATCAATATTTTGATTTGAAAACTCAAAATGAAATTCTTCAAAAGGAAAATGAAAACTTGAGGCGAAAATTACTAAATATCCCTTTAGCAAAAAACAGCTTACCAATTAAACTTGAATTTATAGAGGATAGCCTATATAAAATAACCAGATCTAGAGTAATCTCTAACCATTACGATAAAATCAATAACTTTTTGTTAATTGAAGGTGGCACTGAGGATAGTATTTCTGAAGACTTAGGTGTTATCTCCAGTCAAGGCATAGTAGGAATCATCCAAGATATAAGTCCAAAATACTCAAGGGTTATTTCTATTCTGAACACCAATACCTCTATTAATGCCAAACTTAAAAAAACCTATCATTTTGGAACACTAACTTGGGACGGAAAAGATCCAAATATTTTAAGCCTTATTGATGTACCGAGATCTGCACCTGTAAAGCTAGGAGATACCATCACCACAGGAGGGCGTTCTTTGGTTTTTCCCGAAAACGTTCCTATCGGTATCATAAGTGATTTTCAATTGGATGAAAATATAGGATATTATTTTATAAGCGTTAAGATTTTTAATGATATGACTAACTTAAAGCATATTTATATCATAGAAAACAGTCAAAAAACAGAAGCCTTAGAATTACTAAATCCAGATTTACGATAGATGAAAACCTATTTTATAAATAGTATGAGGTTTATCCTTCTTATATTAATTCAAGTCTTAATCTTGAATGAGTTTAATGTTTTTGGTTACATCAATCCAGTTATCTACCAGTTGCTCATCATCTTACTTCCCTTCAATATCAATTCTGTACAAAAACTTATTCTTGCATTTATTTTAGGGATTAGTATGGATATTTTTGAAGATAGCGGTGGAATTCATGCAGCTGCAACACTTACAATTGCTTACTTAAGACCTCTATTTTTAAGAAATTCCTTTGGATTGAGTTATGATTATCAAACCCTTAAATTTTATGACGCTCCATTTAGAGAAAGGTTCAATTATATAAGCCTTATGGTTTTAGTACATCATATTGTACTTTTCAGCTTAGAAATTTTTAGTGTTGACCATTTATTGTTTTTTATAAAAAAAACAATTTATTCTTCTATTTTCAGTATACTACTAATAATAATCACCTTAAATTTAATCCGAAAGAACAGTAAATGAGAAAGTTGCTTCCTATTTTTTTAGTTAGTTTTACCGCATTCCTTTTTTTAATCCGTTTATTTTATCTTCAAGTTTTAGACGAGAGTTTTGATGAGGTTTCAACCAATATTTCTGTACGTAAAGTATATGATTATCCTCAACGAGGATATATCTATGATCGAAATGGAAAGCTGATGGTAGCTAACCAGCCTGCTTACGATGTTATGGCAATTCCACAGGAAGTAAAGGATTTTGATACTTTAGAGCTTGCCAGTTTATTAAAATTGACACCAGAACGACTTAAAATTCAGCTGGAAAAAGCATGGCGATACTCTCCGAGATTATCTTCTATGATTACTCCTCAGCTTACCAAAAAAGAATATGCTATTCTTCAAGAACGCATGCATAAATACCAAGGATTTTACATTCAAAAAAGATCTTTAAGAGATTATACTATTAACCATAGTGCTAATATTTTAGGATATATCGCAGAAGTTGGAGATAGAGATATTTCTCAAAACTCCTATTATAAATCAGGAGATTTAAAGGGAAAACAAGGAGTTGAAGAACAGTATGAAGAGGATTTGAGAGGTGAGCGTGGCGTCAAGCATTATTTAAGAGATATTCACAATAAAAACATCAAGCCTTTTAAGGAAGGTAAATTTGACACTTTATCAAAAAAGGGAAGTGATCTTCACCTTACCATAGATGCTGAACTACAAGCCTATGGTGAAAAACTGATGAAAGGCAAACGAGGAGGCATTGTAGCCATAGAGCCGAATACTGGAGAAATTTTAAGTTTGATCACAGCACCTTCATATGATCCTGATATTTTGGTAGGAAGAAAGCGATCAAAAAATTTCACGAAACTCTATTACGATACTATACAAAAACCGCTATATAACAGGGCCTTGCAGGCTATCTATTCGCCAGGCTCCCCATTTAAAGCTTTAACAGGACTCGTAGCCTTGCAGGAAGAAGTCGTTGGGCTAGAAGAAAGCTTTCGGTGCAATGGCGGATACACCTATGCAAGAGGTGTAAGAATGGGCTGTCACCATCATCCCAGTCCAGTGCAAATGATTACTGGAATTGCGCATTCTTGTAATGCCTATTTTGCACAAATCTATAGAAGGACAATTGAAAAGTATGATACTCCTCAAAAAGGAATCGACGTCTGGCGAGGACATATGGCTAGTTTTGGTCTTGGCGATTATTTAGGCTATGATTTACCTGTGGGGAGAGCAGGATTACTACCAGACTCTGATTACTATAACAAAGCTTATCGCTATCCTACATATAATTGGTATGCTAGTGCTACTTTGTCCAATGCCATCGGTCAGGGAGAAGTACTCACTACTCCTATTCAACTGGCTAATGCAACAGCAGCTATAGCAAATAAAGGTTGGTTTTACAGACCCCACATCATAAAATCAATAGACGGCAAACCAGTTAACGATCAAAAGTATACTACAAAACAAGTCACCACGATAGATAAAGAGCATTTTGAGCCGATTATTCAAGGGATGCATGATGTCTTTAATTACGGGACAGCTACATTTCTTAGAGTCCCCGGCGTAGAAGTTTGTGGCAAAACAGGGACCTCAGAGAATTATACAAAAATCGATGGAGAAAGGATGCAACTGACAGACCATTCTATTTTTATTGCCTTTGCTCCAAAAGATAACCCTAAGATAGCCTTGGCTGTCTTCGTAGAAAATGGGTATTGGGGATCTAGGTATGCTGGTAGAATTTCCACATTGATGATAGAGAAATATCTGAAAGATAATATAGAACGAAAAGACCTTGAGAACTGGATTCTCAGCCATACTTTAGAAGACGAGTATGCTAAACCTTATTCTGGTGAACCTTTTAAAATTAACCAGTAAGTATGCCTAAAACTCTATTACAGATTGACTGGCTCACCATTTTAATTGTAATTATATTAATAAGCTTTGGTTGGGTAAATATATACTCTACGACATTTGTTAATCCCGATGAAAGTATTTTTGATATTTCTAAAATTTATGGAAAACAGCTGTTATGGATTATTTTAGGGGTAGTTATAGCTGTGATTGTTCTAGCGCTGGAAAGCAAGTTTTTCGAAAGGTTTGCAAGCATTATTTATATCCTAGCTATCTTATCTCTTATCGGACTCTTCGTTTTCGGAAAGACTATTGCTGGCCAGACGGCTTGGTATTCCTTTGGACCTTTTAGTATACAGCCCGCTGAATTTGTAAAAACAGCAGTGGCATTAGCTTTGGCGAAGTATATAAGTGAAATCAATAATGATCTTTCAACGTTTGTTTCTCAACTTAAGGCTTTCGCTATTATTGGAATCCCACTAGCGCTCATCATGTTTCAACCAGATGCTGGTAGCGCACTTATTTATTTGGCTTTTGTCATCCCTTTATATAGAGAAGGACTTCCACAAACTTACTTAAGTGTAGGATTTCTGTCTGTAGCCATTTTTGTTATTACACTCAAGTTTGGATTTGGAATTTTCGCCCCTGTTTTTGTAGCGATTCTTATCATTATTTATTTATTCAACAGAAAACGAAAACCAAGATTTTGGATTTATTCCTTAACTCTTCTCTTTAGTCTAGGATTTTCATATTCTGTTAATTTCATATTGAATTCTGTACTGCTTCCTCATCAAAAAGATAGATTCGACGTCATTATAGGAGAAACTAACGATATTAGGGGCTCTGCGTTTAATCTTTATCAAAGCGAGGTTGCCATAGGCAGTGGAGGCTGGCTAGGGAAGGGATGGCTAAAAGGATCGCAAACTCAGGGTCGTTTTGTACCAGAGCAACATACAGATTACATTTTCAGCACAGTAGGGGAAGAATGGGGGTTTTTGGGAACAAGTGCTGTGGTGATTTTATTTACCATACTGATTCTTAGGCTATTTCATTTAGCAGAACGTCAAAAAAGTCAATTTAGCAGAGTGTACGGCTATTCTGTATTATCCGTTATTTTTGTTCACTTCTTTGTGAATATTGCGATGGTAATTGGTTTATTTCCGACAGTTGGAATCCCTCTTCCATTTTTTAGCTATGGAGGATCTGGATTATGGGGGTTTTTAATCTTGGTACTTGTATTTTTAAAATTAGATGCTAAACGAAAGAGTTTAGATTAAAAACTAATCTTCTAAATACATGTCTATTAAACCTTCTGGGGTTTGAAAGTAGATGATATGTTCATCTTTATCCACCTTGTGAATAAATCTGTCATTCACAGGAATAATTATTTCTTTATCATTAAAGTCAATAAAAAAAAGGGCTTGCATAGTTTGGTCATTGACAAACTTTATGGTTCCAATTTCACCATGAAGAAGATCTACCGCTTTAAAGCCTATAACTTCATGATAGTAAAATTTATTAACTCCAAGTTTAGGTAACTTGGTTAATGGCAGGTAAACATTTCTTTTTAACAAGTCATCCGCGTCTGCTTCTTCGTTGACTTCCTCTAGTTTTACACGTAATAAGTTACTCTTTTGAAGATTGGACTTTTCTACAAAAAAAGGAATCAATTTATTGCGGTAATCCACAAAAATTGATTCCAAACTTTTATAAATTTCAGGTTCGTCGGTATCTAACTTGATCTGCAACTCACCTTTAAAACTAAATTTACTTACGATCTGACCCAAATAAAAACATTCATCTTTAGTCATCGTAAAAATTTTTAAACTTCTTTAGAGTCTTCTGAAGGCTCTTCAGCAGCTGGAGTTTCTTTTTCAGATTCTGCTGCGGCCTTGGCTTCAGCCTCTTCTCTAACTTTAGCATCTTCCTCGTCTTGAATAGCTTTTGCTTCAGCTTCACGCTTAGCATTTACTTCTCTTTCAGCCTCCAATGCTTTTTCTCTTTCTTCTTCTTTAACTTTCGCTGCCTTTTCTTCAGCAGTAGAAATTTTATCTCCTTTTGCAGACAACCAAGCTTCGAATTTATTCTCTGCTTCCTCCTCTGTTAGCGCACCTTTGTCAACACCAGCTAATAGGTGTTTTTTCATCAAAGCACCCTTGTAGGATAAAATACGTTTTGCAGTATCCGTTGGCTGTGCTCCGTTTCGTAACCATTTTACTGATGAATCTACATTAAGCTCAATAGTTGCAGGCTGTGTAACAGGATTGTAAATTCCTAATTTCTCAAGGTATTTACCATCTCTTTTAGCGCGAGCATCTGCTGCGACGATCCAGAAAAAAGGTTTTCCTTTTTTACCGTGTCTTTGTAATCTTATTTTAACTGACATAAAAAATTAAATTTTGGAGTTCTCGACTCCCATTATTAATGGATTGCAAAAGTAAGTTTATTTTCTGAATTACATAACTTTGACTTTGAGATAATTACAATGCCTTTAAAAGTCTTTTCAACTTAATTTTATTCCAAAATTGAATTCATTTAAATTTCAGTAAATTGGTTCAATTAACAGAGAAAACAAAACCTTGTTATGTTAGACAAACTCAATTTAGAATATATTTTGTTTTTGGATATTGAAACTGTTCCAGAACATGCAGATTTCGAAGACTTATCTACGACTAAGCAAAAGCTTTTTGCAGACAAAACGGAATACCAAAGAAAGGAGGACTATTCTCCTAAAGAATTTTACGAGCAAGCTGGCATCTGGGCTGAGTTTGGTAAGATCGTCTGTATTTCTGTTGGCTATTTTAATTTTAAAGGTGATGAGCGTAAATTTAGAACCACGAGTTTCTATGGTGAAGAGACAGATTTATTAAAGCGTTTCAAACTACTTGTTGAAAACTATTTCAGCCTTCCTCATCACCTGATGTGTGGGCATAATGCTAAGGAATTTGATTTTCCATATATCGCTAGAAGAATGCTTATCCGCGGCGTTGCTTTACCAAGTCAGCTTCAGCTTTTTGGTAAAAAGCCTTGGGAGATTCCTCATTTAGATACTTTAGAATTATGGAAATTTGGAGACTATAAGCATTACACTTCCTTAAAATTACTCACCGAACTTTTCAATATTCCTTCTCCAAAAGATGATATTGATGGCAGCCAAGTTAGAGATGTCTTTTATAAAGAAAAAGACTTGGACAGGATTGTAACCTATTGCGAAAAAGACGTTATTGCCGTAGCACAATTAATTTTGAAGCTTCGCCAGGAAGAACTCTTGGAAGATCATGAACTGATTTCTGTGTAATGCTAAATGTAAAAAACCTTCAAGTCAGTTTTGGTGACGAAAGAGTGATCAAAAACATCAACTTTCAGTTACAACCCAACGAGATTTTAGCTATTGTAGGCGAGTCTGGCTCCGGAAAATCAGTTTCTACCTTGTCTATTTTAGGTTTATTAGGACCCAAAGCTCAGGTTGAGGGAGAGATTCTATTTCAAGATCGAGATCTCACAAAGTTTACCAAGCAGCAATTCCAGAGCATTCGAGGAAATGATATTTCAATGGTATTCCAAGAACCTATGAGTTCTTTAAATCCTTCTATGACCTGTGGAAAACAAGCAACGGAAGTTTTAATTCGGCATAAAAAGTTGTCTAAATCTAGCGCAAAACAAGAGGTCTTAAGCCTTTTTAAAAAAGTAAAACTACCCCGAATCAATGATATTTTTGACAGTTATCCACACCAAATAAGTGGAGGACAAAAGCAAAGAGTTATGATTGCTATGGCTATAGCCTGCAAGCCAAAGCTTTTGATCGCAGACGAGCCTACAACTGCTCTAGACGTTACTGTCCAAAAGGAGATTTTAGCCTTATTGAAATCTCTCCAGCAGGAAACTCAAATGGGTATTCTCTTTATTTCTCATGATTTAGCTTTAGTTTCAGAACTAGCAGATCGGGTTGCAGTCATGTATCAGGGAGAAATCGTAGAGCAGAACGATGTGGTTTCTATTTTCAAAAATCCTCAGCATTTATATACCAAGGCGCTTTTAGCCTCAAAACCATCTACCAGTGAACGGCTCAAATCTTTACCAACAGTCAAGGATTTTATGCGTGATATTCCAAATTCTAAAATAGAAACTTTAGAAGAAAGACAACAAAGGCATGAAAGGATCTATTCGAAACCACCACTACTAGAAGTTAAGAATCTAAGTAAGATCTTTTTTTCCAACTCAGGCTGGTTTTCAAAAACTGAAAAAATACAGGCTGTCGACAAAGTAAGTTTTAAAATTTATCAGGGGGAAACCCTTGGGCTAGTTGGTGAATCTGGATGTGGAAAATCCACTTTAGGCAATGCAATTCTTAGACTTGATGATCCTAACGAAGGTGAAATTTTATACCAAGGTCAACCTATTACTCACCTAAAAAGGGAAGCATTAAGGCAACTGAGAAAAGATATTCAACTTATTTTTCAAGATCCATTTTCTAGCTTAAACCCAAGACTTTCGGTTGGGAAAGCCGTCATGGAACCTATGAAAGTCCACGGATTATATGGTAATGCTGAATCTAGAAGACAAAAAACAATTGAACTTCTGGAACGTGTAGGCTTGTCTGAAGTTCATTTTAACAGGTATCCGCATGAATTTAGCGGCGGGCAGCGACAACGGATTGGAATTGCCAGAACCATTGCTGTGCAACCTAAACTCATCATTTGTGATGAATCGGTCTCTGCTTTAGACATTTCTGTCCAAGCGCAGGTATTAAATCTCCTCAATGAATTAAAAACCGATTTTGGATTTACCTATATTTTTATTTCTCATGATTTGGCGGTGGTCAAGTACATGGCAGATCAACTTTTGGTCATGCACCAAGGCAAAATTGTAGAGCAAGGCGACGCGGATATGGTCTATGCAGACCCTCAAAAGGACTACACCAGACATCTCATTAATGCCATTCCTAAAGGAATTTAATTCAACTTAACAATTAGCTACTATGCAGGGTTTATTTTGAATCTGTCCATTTTTTTGGCAAAACTATGGTTAGTTTTTATTATGCCTGTTTCAATTTACATTGAAAGATTTCAGGGCTAACGCCCCTCTATAGACTCTTTCTGTTACATGCTATAGAGATGTGTGAACGATACCCCCTAATATTACAAACAATAGAAAAATGATTAGAATTAAAAAGAAGGTTAGGCGGTAATCTCTATAATATTTACATTGAAAGATTTCAGGGCTAACGCCCCTCTATAAGCTCTTTCTGTTATATGTTATGGAGATGTGTGGGCGATGCCCCCTAATATTACAAACAATAAAAAAACAATTATAATTAAAAAAGGGGCGTTAGCCCTGCAATCTGATTAGCCTAAATGATTATAAAATTTGAGGGGCAGAGCCCTGATATCTATAAAGTTTAGCAAGCCAACAATTCCTTTAGCATAGATAATTATGGGGTGTTGAGGGATGTTGCTCCCTATTTTACTATCCCTTGAAAAAAATTAGAATTAAAAAAGGGGCGTTAAGCCTGTGATCTACATAATATTTGCATTCAAAGATTTCAGGGCTAACGCCCCTCCATGAACTTTTTCTATTATATGTTATGGAGATGTGTGGGCGATGCCCCCTAATATTACGAACAATGGAAAAACAATTAGAATTAAAAAAGGGGCTAAGCCTTTGATCTACATAATATAAATGATCATAAAATGTTGAGAGGCGATGCCCCCACTATTTTACAAACTCTGAAAAAAATTAGAATTAAAAAAGGGGTGTTAGGCGGTGATCTCTGTAATATTTACATTGAAAGATTTCAGGGCTAACGCCCCTCTATAGACTCTTTCTGTTACATGCTATAGAGATGTGTGAACGATACCCCCTAATATTACAAACAATAGAAAAATGATTAGAATTAAAAAGAAGGTTAGGCGGTAATCTCTATAATATTTGCATTCAAAGATTTAAGGGCTAACACCCCTCTATAGGCTCTTTCTGTCATATGTTATAGAGATGTGTGAACGATGCCCCCTAATATTACAGACAATAAAAAAACAATTAGAATTAAAAAAGGGGCGTTAGCCCTGCAATCTGATTAGCCTAAATGATTATAAAATTTGAGGGGCAGAGCCCTGATATCTATAGATTTTAATTAGCAAGAAAACTCAAGGATCAAAAAAATTTATGATCATTTATTAAGAATTCTTTTCCCCCGCTTTATGTATTTTTGACCATGGATTTTATGGAGCATCTTCGCAAGATTATTCACGTAGACATGGATGCTTTTTATGCCTCTGTAGAGCAGCTAGATGATCCCTCTTTATCTGGGAAAGCGCTCGCCGTTGGAGGAAGTTCCAAACGCGGGGTTGTAGCCGCTGCTGGTTACGAAGCTAGAAAGTTTGGTGTTAAAAGCGCGATGAGTGGCCGGCTAGCGACAAGGTTATGTCCCCATCTTATTTTTGTAAAACCACGGTTTGAGCGCTACAAAGAAATTTCACAAATTATCCGTAAAGTTTTTTTTGAGTATACCGATTTGGTGGAGCCCCTGTCTCTAGATGAAGCTTATCTGGATGTAACCGTCAATAAATTTGACTATCCCAGCGCCTCTATTTTAGCAAGGGAAATACGAGAGAAAATAAAAGATAGGACTGGACTTAATGCTTCGGCAGGCATTTCTATCAATAAATTTATCGCAAAAATCGCTAGTAACATCAATAAACCAAATGGCCAAAAAACTATTCCGCCAGAAGAAGTTATAGGCTTCCTGGAAACGCTAGACATTCGGAAATTTCACGGCGTAGGAAAAGTGACTCAAGAAAAAATGTACGGATTAGGCATTTTTACAGGAGTCGATTTAAAGCTTAAGACCTTGGAGTACTTACAAGACCACTTTGGAAAAAGTGGCTTACATTATTTTAATGTAGTTCGCGGGATTCATTTAAGTGAAGTAAGACCTACTCGAATTCGAAAGTCTCTTGGAGCTGAAAGAACATTCTCAAAAAATATTTCTTCTGAGATTTATATGTTAGAAAAGCTTGAAGATATCGCAGAAGAAGTTGAAAGACGGTTAAAAGGAGATGGGGTTGCTGGAAAAACCATTACTCTAAAACTAAAAACTAGCGATTTCACTATTCAAACTCGAAGTAAAACCTTAAAAATTTTCATTTCCTCCAAAGCCTTGATCATGGAAGAAACCAAGGCTTTACTCTTTCAAGAGCCTATTAAAGACTCCATCCGTTTACTGGGTATTTCTCTTTCTAACCTCAATACAGATAAAACTCCAAAGGTCATTCCAAAATTGAAACAAGAACAATTGAAACTACCTTTTTAAATCGCCAACATCCATACTGCCATTACGAGCATAATGGTGTTTTCTATAAAAGTGGCTTCTGTCATTGGCAAGTTGAGTGCTGTTCCCAAACACGCACATTTAATAGTTTTCTTAGAAAACAGAGATTTGGTAACCCCTACAGTCGTTATTCCTAAAATGATAATTGTTGTTACTAAAGCTATATCAATCTCGAATCTTAACAAGAACATCAAGCCTAAGGCAGTTTCTAAAAACGGATATATCCAGCCATAAATAGGGAGAACTTTGGCCAAAGGATCGTACATCTGAAAAGAAGCAGGAAAACCTTTATAATCCAAAAATTTGAAAAAACTAAAAACAACGTAAAACAGGCCCATAAAATCAAACATAAACGAATCCAGTTCCCAAGATGAGAAATTCAATAGTACTGAAGCCGCTGTGATATATCCAAAGATCAGAAACAAGGGGAAAAGTTGTTGAAACTTAGACTGTTCTTGAGGGTTTACAACCGAAGTGTCTTTGAAATCAGATTTTTTATAGATCTGATACTTCTTTGAAATAGCTTCTTGAAGGGTCGATATTTCTATATGCTGTTCCATGTCAATTTCAGCTTCCTCAGCTTCTAGATTGACATAAACGGACTTAATATGTTCTAAGTGTTCTAGCCCTTCTTTTACGCTTGCTTTACAATATTGGCAGGTCATGCCAGTCACTTTATAGGTGTGTGTCATTATTCAGTCTTAAAATTATGAGACGAAGTTAATCATTGAATCGAGTCTATAGTGCTTCCGCACTTCAACATAGAGGATCCATAATAGGGGTTTTTGATCTCTTTGGTAAAGCTTAGCCAAGACGCTCCTTCATTATTGTTAGCCATAGGGCAACGCTGTACATAAAGCAACTGATCCGTTGGGTTTGAAGATTTTGCTATCGCAATGATATCTTCTGAAAGGGCTAGGAACTCATCTCTTAGTTCGTCTATCGACCTAATTTTATCTGCATTCTGAAGCTTTCTCAACTTCAGTTTAGAAAAGGAAACCACCAATTTTTTATAATTGGTTTTGGCATCTTCAAAATTATCTGAAGCTAAAGCAACTTTAAGTTGCCTATAATCGGATAGAAGCTGAGTAATCGCTTTAGGATTTAGGTTTTTCTCTTCTTCAACAGAGGACTTTGGTTGTGACTTTTCTGTTTTTGGGTCCATCATGCTAGTCTTATCGGCAAGCTGTGCTTCAGAATCAATACTAAAAGCCCCTTGAGTAACCACCTCATCTCCTACTTGCAATCCTGATAAGATTTCAATAGTGTCTCCTGAGGTTTTTCCTATGTCAACTGTCGTTAATTTGAAGTAAACACCGTTTTCGTTTTCCAATTGCTTGTAAACTATAGAGCGTTTACCCGTCCAAAGCACTGAAGATTTGGGAACATATAGAGGAGTTTTACTTTTTGGGTTTGAAGCGTTAGAACTAACTACTCCAGTGACAAAAATGCCAGGCTTCCATCTCAAATTAGGATTTTGGACCACAACCCTTACTTTGGCAGATTGCTCTTCTGTATTGAAAATAGGTGAAATAAAATCCACTTTACCAGTCACCGTTGCTCCTCCTATATTCATGCTCATTTCATCACCAACTTTGATGAGGTTTAGGTCTTGCTCATAAACATCAAACATTGCCCAAAGCGTGGACAAATCTGCGATTTCCATAAGTGCTTGTCCAGCTTTTACTTGATCCCCCTGAGCTACCATTAGTTGTGTGACATTCCCTGCTTGTTGAGCTCTTAAAGATATTGTTGCAGACTTAGACTTGTTTTGAATGTCTTGTAAATTCAGTTCTAGATTCTCAATTTTTTGAACTACACTTTGCATTAAGCTTTCGTTATCCGTGCGTTTCGCTAAAGCATATTCATCTTTTAAAACTTGAACAGTGGAAGAATACAATTCTGCAACTACTTGATTGTTTTGGACGGTTTCTCCTTCAAAATTAATGTTTAGTTGCTCAATTCGACCTTCAAAATTTGCAGTTAAACTCGTTTTACTTTTTTCATTGATGTCTAGTTGACCAGAAAGTTCTAAATTTAAGGAGGTATTTTTTCCATCGCCAACCAGCGTTGTTTCTACTTGAGCCAGAGCCCTTGCAGACTTAGTCATTCGGATAGCATCTGGATCTACCGTTTCCTCCAAGGTGTTGGCAGGAATCAAGTCCATCCCACAGATAGGGCAATCGCCTGGTTCGCCGTTACGGATTTGCGGGTGCATAGAGCAAGTCCAAACTGAAGATTCTATTTCTGCAATATGATTATGATCCTCTATATTCTCTTCAGAAGAAAATAGGCTAGCTCCAATGAAAATACCAAGAACTAAAACCAGTCCGGCGAATAAGTACATTTTAAATTTAGTGTTCATTATTGAAATATGTTTGTTAATAATTAAAGATGTATTTGACTTGAATTCCAACCAACAGCATTATAAAGCTTATAAAGGCGAGGTCTTTTAAAACTTTCTCTAAAAGCAAAATTCCCCCCACAACAAATTGCCAGCCTAGAAACATAGAGAGGACAATGCCGATTTGTATAACCAAGTTTGTGGAGGCCAGCAAAAATAAACGCCCAAAATGCCATCCAGAAAAACCCCAAGGCAGTGTTGGAGGCATTACCCCAATTTTCTAAAAAACTATCGCTGCTCATAAGTCTGAGTTTGAAGTTAAGTAGATTAAAGTTTCATCGGTTTTTTGAAGATCAGCGAGAGTTTTGGCCCGTTGTTTCTCAAAGAGTAAACGCTCTTCTTGCAAGCGCAACACTTCTTCTATTCCCATGCTGGCATTGGCTAATGCGGTTTCAGAAAGTTGAAGGATATCTTTTAAGCTCAATAGCTGCTTATCGTATAAGCTAAGTAGACTAAAAAATTCATCTTGCTTATATAGAGCAACTTGAATTTCGGTTTCCAAACGCGACTCTTCGTTTTCCAATTGGAATTCAATAGATTCGCCTTGAAGTGAAGCCGCCTTTTTTCTAGATTTATTCTTCTTCCCAAAAATAGGTAAGCTCACCGATAACATAGGCATAATCGCATCTTGACCAGCCTCTGCATTTTGAACATTTCGGTCTTGGATAATAGCATAATCCAATCCTAAACCAAACTGTGGCATCGCCTCTTTTTTGGCCAACTCGCTTTCTGCCTCATTGGAGGCTTTCAATTTGCGAATCGATTCTAGTCTAGGGTGATTTCTAACCATAGAATCTATTTCAATCCTTTCTTTTTGTTCCAGAATCTGCTTTGGGTTTAGAATTTGGACAGGAGTGTTCAACTGCCTATCCATCAATTGATTGAGTTGTGTGACAAAAACTTGGCCTTGGTCTTTTAAAACTTGAATTGTACTCAACTGTTTATCCATTTCCAGATCTACTCTCAAAATATCAACCAACCTGGCTTTATTATTTTTGTAGTTAGATTCTACTATAACTTTCAGATTTTCTAAAATATCAAGTTGTTTCGTTTCAAGTTCTGTGATATACCTTAAAGCCAAAAGGTCGTAATACTTCTGAGCAACATTTAGAAATAATTTCAATTTTTGATCTTGAAATTTTTCAAATTCAGCTTCAGCTCTAAACGCAGCAATGTCACCTTTAGCTTTATAGGTTCCGAACCATGGCAACTTTTGAGTCAACGAAAATCTTGCAATCTGAGGACCAACTCTGGTTTCTATTGGACTTATAAAATATCCAAAACTCAAGTTGGGATCTTGCCAAGATTTGGCTTGCGTGATATCTTCAAGTTGTGCTTCAAAACGTTTGAATTGTGCTTTCAATTCCAAATTGTTTTCAGCAGCCAGGTGTTGTAAATCTTCGAGACTTTGGCTAAAAGACGACCAGCTGAACATCAAAATACTTATAAAACAAAACACTATAGTCATCCTATGAGTGCTCTTGAAATTGTGATTTAAGGGGTGTGAAATATATTTCATGAGTTTAAGATTGAGTGGTGTTCATCGTTTTCTTATAAAAAAGGTAGAATAAAATAGGCAACAAAAAGTAAGTTAAACTTGCCATCAACATTCCACCAAAAGCAGGAATCGCCATAGGTATCATGATATCCGATCCTTTTCCAGTAGAAGACAAGACAGGAAGCAGGGCGATTATGGTCGTAATGGAAGTCATCACAGCTGGACGAATTCGCTTTTGCCCACCTTGCATAACAGCGGTTTTCAATTCTGAAATTGTTTTCGTTGGATTATCTTTTAGTGACTGTTTTAAATACGTAGCCATCAATACGGCATCGTCTGTGGCAATACCGAATAGAGCAATGAATCCTACCCATACGGCAACGCTCAAGTTAATAGTCTTCAACTGAAAAACATCCCTTAAGTTTTCTCCAAAAACACTGAAATTTAAAAACCAGCCTTGCCCATAGCACCAGATTAAAATAAACCCTCCACTGAAGGCTAGCGCTATGGAAGAAAATATCATGGCACTTATACTCACTGATTTGAACTGGAAATACAGGATTAAAAAAATAACAATCAAGACTAGTGGAATTATGATAGATAAGCGTTTTTCTGATCGCACTTGATTTTCAAAATTTCCTGCAAAGCGATAACTGATTCCAGAAGGGACAATTAAGTTTCCATTTTCTATTTCAGAAGTGATAAGAGCTTTAGAGTCCTCAACTGCAGTGACTTCAGCAATTCCCTCAGCTTTATCAAAAAGCACATAGCCCGTTAAAAACGTATTTTCACTTTTGATGTTTTGAGGACCTCTAGCATACTCGATATCTACAATCTCCCCAATCGGGATTTGAGTCCCATTGGATGTAGAAATCAACATTGTTTTGAGAGTCTCTGGTGAATTTCTCAATTCCCGCGGATATCTTACCCTCACCCCATAGCGTTCTCTGCCATCAATCAGCTCTGTAAGTGGCATCCCTCCAACAGCTACGGAAATAAAGTTTTGGACCTCATCTACACTCAGCCCGTATTTTGCTAGATTTTGACGCTTTAAGACGATATTCAAGTAAGGTTTACCAACAATTCTATCGGCGAAAACGGCTTCGGTTTTGACGGTTTCAACCTGTTTTAAGATCTCTTCTAGTCGAAGTCCGAAAGCTTCAATCGTTTTCAATTCTGGTCCAGACACCTTTATTCCCATTGGAGCCCGCATTCCCGTTTGTAACATAATTTGCCTTGTTTCTATAGGCTGAAGTTGAGGTGCAGAAGTTACTCCGGGGATTTTAGTCACTTTCGAAATTTCATCCCAAATATCATCTTTAGATTCAATGTGCTTTCTCCAGTTTCTGAAATAACGTCCCTCCTCATCTTGAATTAAGTAACGTTGAAAATGATTATCGATCTCGTAGAATAGCTCATCGTTGACCTTATCTGGCAAAACTTCGCCATCTGCATCTACAAACCTGAAGGTTTCGTTATCAAAGTACAATGAAGTTAAGTCTGAAAACTTTGATGTATAAAGTGTTTCCAAAATTTGATAGTGTCCATTTTCATTCACACGATAAGCAACGCGTTTACCATTCTCATCCAAAGCAAATTCTGACTTATAGGTAATGAGATTTTCGAACATAGAAATAGGAGCAGGATCTATGGCGGACTCGACTCGGCCTAATTTACCAACAACGGTTTTCACTTCTGGAATCTGACTTACCAACACATCCATTTGTTGAAGTTTTTCTTTGTTAAAAGAAATTCCAGAGTGTGCCATGCTAGTAGGCATTAGGATAAAACTTCCTTCGTCGAGACTGGGCATAAACTCTTTTCCAATGCCAGGAAAGGTTGTCTCTAAGCCTTTCCAAACTTGGGTTTTTTCAATAGAAAACCCTACGGAATTGGAAAGGTATTGAGACCATCCAAATACACTTGAAAATCCTTGCCACATTAAAACAGCTACCAGCAAAAACAGAGCTACTAAGGCTAGGAAGCCTTTCATTCTGGCCATAAAGAAATTCAAAATCTCTAGGTAGTATTTTTGTAAAATGAGATAAAAGCCTAAAATGATTCCTAGTAAAATCCCTACAAAAAGAAAATTACTGATTACAGAGTTTGCTGGACCTAGTGGAGACCAAAGCTTAGCTAAGCCTATGAAAAACCCTAGGATAATGACAAAATAATGCAGGTATTTGAGGGCTTTCAAATCGCGATGAGCATGTTTGGACACCCAAAAACTCAGGGCATAGACACTAATAAAAATCCCTAACCAAAACGAGTAAAAAATAGCCCAGACTCCCAATAAAACAAGAAGGATGTTTAAAGACCAAGACAGTTTTGATCTGTTCAATTTAATTTTAAAAATAAAATACATCAAACTCGGTAAAATCAGTACAGTCACCAAAAAAGCCGAAGCAAGAGCAAAAGTTTTAGTGTAAGCCAAAGGGATAAAGAGTTTTCCTTCTGCGGCTTCTAAACTAAACACAGGAACAAAACTTACAATGGTCGTCAGCACAGCAGTTAAAATAGCAGAACTCACTTCCGAAGAACCATCGAAGATATTTTTAAGTAGATCGCGATTGGGATGGTCTTCAAATTTTTTGACCACGTTTTCGGTTAAGATAATAGCAAGATCGATCATGGTTCCTATGGCAATAGCAATTCCCGAAAGGGCGACTATATTGGCCTGTATATCAAAAATCTTCATCGCTATAAAAACCAGCAAAACCGATATGGGTAAGACAGATGAAATCACTAAAGACGTCCTCAGATTGAAGATTATAATAATAACTACCAATAAGGTGATAATCAACTGTAAACTTATGGCTTCCTCTAAAGTGCCAATGGTTTCTTTGATTAATTCTGAACGATCGTAAAAGGGAATGATTTTGAGTTTGCTTTCTGTACCGTCTTTCAAGATTTTAGTTGGCAAACCAGGGGAGACTTCTTCTATTTTATCTTTAATATTTTGAATGGCTTCCATGGGGTTGTACCCATCTCGAGCAACAACCACACCTCCAACAACCTCAGCTCCAGCTTTGTCCAGAATCCCCCTTCGCTGGGCTGGTCCAAGGTTAACTTTCGCAATATCTTTGATATAGACAGGAACATTATTCACTTCATCCACCATCGTATTTTCAATATCTTTTAAGCTTTCGAGATCTCCTAGGCTTCGGATAATATATTCAACCTGATTGATCTCTAGAGTTTTGGCTCCCACATCTTGATTGCTAGACTTTACAGCATTAGCAACCTGCATGAGTGAAATACCGTAAGATCGTAAAGCCTCCGGATTCACATTTATTTGGTACTCTTTCACATACCCGCCAATGGAAGCAACTTCAGAAATTCCCTTGGCACTACTCAAGCTGTATTTCACAAAATAATCTTGAATACTTCTTAGCTCTTGTAAATTCCACCCTCCTGTTGGATCATTATTTTTATCACGCCCCTCAATAGTATACCAATACACTTGGCCCAAAGCGGTGGCGTCTGGACCTAAGGTAGGTTTCACATCTGGAGGCAATAAATCTTTTGGAACGGCACTCAGTTTTTCTACAATTCTAGATCTAGACCAATAGAATTCAGTATCCTCTTCGAAGATGATATAGATACTAGAAAATCCAAACATAGAAGAGCTTCTCACCGTCTCTACGCCTGGCAAACCAAGTAGGTATGTGGTAAGCGGATAGCCAATTTGATCTTCAATATCTTGTGGAGATCGCCCTGGCCATTTTGTAAAGACAATCTGTTGATTTGCTCCCGTGTTGGGAATCGCATCTACAGGAATAGGATTTTTTGGTAAAAAAGAAAGATTCCATTGAAAGGGAGAGACTATTAATCCTCCTAGGACGATCATGGAAAGTAGAATAAACGACAATAGCCGTTGATTCAAAAAGAATTTTATAATGGTATTCAGCATAAGGGTTTGATATTAAAACAGGTACAACATGTTTTACTTTTATTCTGAAGTTGATTCAGATAAAGTAAATGCGGTAAGTTTTAATAATCAAATAAGGAAAACCTGGTTAAGCAGCTGAAGGTCTAACGAATATTGGGGGGGATCGTAAAATTGAAATTCATCAATTTGCTTTTCATAAACATCTAAATCGCAAAAATAAATTAAGCTAAAAACAGTAAATTCTAGAGGAATATCCAAATCAAATTCAGCTTTAGAAAATTGGAGGATATCTTGCCCCTCGATAGTTTCAACCTCGTTATCACAACAACTAGACTCCTTTTCTGAAGGCATATGTTGGTGCATTTCGCAGGTTTGTGCTTTAGATAAAATAGCTTTATCTACTAAAATATTACCACAGTAATGAGCATCGATGGTGAATGACATCGTGGAGACTAGCACCAGAAGGGCTATAACAATTGATCCTGTTTTAGAAATTAATGATCTCACAATTCAAAAGTAGTTATTTTTATGAATTAATCTTTTTCTTTAACACTATACTTTTGATAGTAAAAGGCTGGTAATAATACCAATACAAATATAGGTTGAATTAAAAAACGCCTGATGTAAAAAATAGTTAGAAAGTTTTCTCTTTCCATATCATTTATAAAGAACCAAAACAAGAGCGTCAAAATCAAATAGGCCAAAGCATAAAATACCGCTGCAAACAGTATGGTTTTTCTATAAGGAAAAACAATCCCAATAATTGCTATAGAGATTATAGAATTGAGTAAGAATCTCCAACTTGTTGAACCAAGTACTTGCATAACATCAAATTCTGGCGCTTGAGCATAACTAAACTCTGAGCTGTAAAATTCCAATAAGGGGTCGGAAAAGAGTTCATGCTCATAGAACCGAATTAACACAAGCCCTAAAAGCAAAATCCCGATTAAGCCAATTTTTAAGACTTTATTCATCAACAGGCTTTACTTTAGGTTTATAATTTTTGATCCATACAATCCAAAGCAAAAATACCAATCCATAGATAAAGGCTGGAAATAAAGTCCCGTGCATAAATTCTTGGTAGTCTGGTATCTCATAAATTCCAATTGTAAGCAAGGCTATACGAAGGACATTCAGCGAATAAATGATAACGCTTCCCGCAAAAATGAATAGAACTGTAGACCTGAAGTCCTTTTTAAATGCTAAAATGAAGGATAAGAAGAGGATGATGACACTTACAGCATTACAGCCTTCTATAACTCTAACCAAGTAATCCCCGTTTATACCAATTCGCATAGAAGGATCGTAATGACTGGGAATACTATTGGTATCATATCCAAAAAAGCTAATTAAACTTTCTGTCTGTAAAGCGACCATATGAGTAATAATCTCCGGAAAATAAGGTTGCTCTGGAGCGTAATCTAGATACAACTGATAGGCTATGGTTAGCAGAATATAAGAGCCAAAGAAAACGCCAAGGAACTTAATAACCGCTTTATTTTTTTTAAAAATTTCCAAATTATTGTCTTTATAGCAACCTCCTTATTGAAACTTAATTGAGAAGAAATTCTTCGCTAATATTTAACAAATTTATAGAAAAGCGTTCTTCTGCGTTGCTCTAATATTAAATACTTTTGCATAAAATATAGATCATGACCCTAGAAAGCTTAAAACCCCGTATAAAAGATATTTTAAAACAAGACAACCTGGGCATCGATCAGCGATTGGCGGAGGTTTGCAGTATTCTCCAAAAAGATGTTGAAACTTACGATTGGGTTGGATTTTATTTCAAAAATGGGGATAAAAGAGAGCTTATTTTAAAAGCTTATGCAGGAGAACCTACAGACCATATTATAATTCCTTTCGGAAAAGGAATCTGTGGCCAAGTTGCAGAATCCAACCAGAACTTTGTGGTAGACGATGTTGCTGCTCAAGATAATTATATTGCTTGTAGTATATATGTAAAGTCTGAAGTGGTGATCCCTCTTTTTGTTGGCGGACAAAATATTGGTCAAATTGATATCGATTCTCATACCAAAAATGCGTTTTCGAAAGAAGATGAAGATTTTTTGACTTGGGTAAATACTGAAGTCAGCCGTATTTTAGAAGCTTAATTATACAGCATATTTTTGGCGCTGTTCCTCTGTTAAGGGTATAAATTCTGGAACCAATTTTTTGAGAACTTCAATAGACTTGACTTCATCATTATTGGCAATTTGATTCACAAGATTCTCCAATAAAATTAATTTGGATTTATCAAATGCAAAACTTGCCTTTGCAATCAATATTTTTTGATGGTGCGTAACTTGAGTATTTTCTTTATCCGCAAGTAATTCTTCGTAAAGTTTTTCACCTGGTCTAAGGCCTGTGTAGACTATTTTGATGTCTTCGTCTGGTATAAAACCAGAAAGTCTTATCATCTGTTTAGCTAGATCTACAATTTTGACAGGTTTACCCATATCGAAAACATAAATTTCACCTCCGCACCCCATAGCACCAGCTTCTAGCACCAGTTGGCAAGCTTCATCTATGGTCATAAAGTAACGTGTAATGTCTGGGTGTGTCACCGTAATAGGACCAAATTCTTCTATTTGTTTTTTAAAATGCGGAATTACTGATCCATTGGATCCTAAGACATTACCAAATCTTGTAGTAATAAATCTAGTCTTAGTGGTCTCTAATGTTGCTACGGATTGTACATAAATTTCCGCGCTACGCTTAGAAGCGCCCATAATATTTGTGGGATTTACCGCTTTATCAGTAGAAACAAAAACGAATCTGTCAACTTTATTTTTTAAAGCTAAGTCGACTAAGTTTTTAGTACCAACAAAATTAACATCAAGTGCTTCAATAGGATTAGCTTCCATCATTGGCACATGTTTATAAGCAGCACCATGAAAAACCACATCTGGTTGGTGCTGGTTGAAAATTGATTCTAAGCGTTTTTTATTACGAACGTTGGCAATCAATTTTTCACAATGAATTTCTGGAAATTTTTCATCCATAAATAGACTCATCAAGTGAAGCGGAGTTTCGGCTTGATCTAGCATCAATATTTTTTTGGGCTTAAAAGGAATGAGCTGCTTCACAATGTCGCTCCCTATAGATCCCGCTGCACCCGTAACCAATATGGTTTTATCTTTATAAATAGCATTAAGTTTCTCCTTCTGAAGTTTAATGGGTGTCCTCTGGAGTAAATCTTCCAAATTCACTTTTTTAATTTCAGCTGAGATATTTTCACCGTCCCAATCTTGAAGTTCTGGAAGTTTAAAAATTTTGAAATTAAGTTCAAGTAATTTATCTAAAAATTCTGGCTGATTTATGGATAGTTCTTTTAGTTTTTGACTAGAAATAATAATACAAGTTGCTCCTCTAATATTCTTATGATGAAGTTGATTAATTGTGACTATTGGTAGAGTTAAAATTCTGGTTCGTTTGAGTTTACCAGATTCATTGATGAAACCCACTACATTAAATTTCTTTTGAGTGTCTGCAATAATACTTTCAGCAACAGCAACATCGGTAAGACTCGTTCCTAGTATCAAAGTACGGGAGGATTTTGAATCCGAGTGAATAAGTTGATAAAGACGCTTGACTATTACCCTAAAGAAAAACAAGGTCGAAAAGGCAATAAAACCGTAAACGATTGCACCGGCTTCTATAATAATTTTTTCTCCTAGAGTTTGAAAACATATTTCGTTAATAACCAAAATACATGTAACAGCTAAAATAGTAGTTTGCAATTGTTTAATAGCATCTCTAAATCCTGTATACCTTATAATACCAGCATAAGATTTTAATAAGAGAAAAATAATTATTTGTATACCAAAAATAGCCCAAAAATTAAGGCTAAGATTAACATATTGCGGTTCTGGTTTTGAAATAGTAGAGATGAGGAAAAAAGTCGATTGGACAGCAAGAAAAACTATTATTGTGTCGATAGAGAAAATAATACTTCTCGGCACATAGTTTTTCAAAAGTCCTTTTAGTATAGCTAAAGCTTTTTGTTTTAATAAATTTAAGATATTCATAAATTGATGAATGATATTTTAAGAAGATTAGTTAAATTTTCCTAAACAAACTTAATCATTAAAATCATTACATAACAAATTAGAGTGCAAAAATTTAATGGCATAATATTTTTTATTTTAATCCATACTTGAGTTTTATGTTAAAAAAAAGAGTGTAATTTGTACAAAATTCGTTAGCATTTTAAAATGAAAAAAATAATTATTCTCTTTATCCCTTTTTTAATAATCGGCTGTACTACCCGTAAAGAAATCGTTTATTATCAAACTATTGATCTTCAAGACTTAGAACCAGTTGCTGATGTCTATTCACATACAGATATCCAGATAAACGATATTTTGAATATTGACGTTGCTGCTTTAAATCCTGAAAGTGTAGCACCCTATAAATTTAACACTGGGGGAATTGGTCAACAACAACAACTCCAAAATACTGAAATGTTAAAATTGATGGGGTATTTGGTAAATAGTGAAGGTGAAATAAACTTCCCCCAATTGGGTAAAATTGAAGCAGGAGGAAAAAATACTCAAGAATTAGAGTTATATCTGGAAAAATTGTTAAAAGAATTTATTACAAATCCAACTGTTCGTGTAAGAATAATTAACTTTAAATTTACGTTTGAAGGAGAAGTAAGAAATCCGGGGACTTACGAAACAACTGAAGAAAATATTACTTTACAACAGGCACTTGGGATGGCTGGAGGTCTAGGTATACGAGGAAAACGTGAAAATATTTTAATTATAAGGCAGCTTGAAGGAGAACGAATTGTAAAACGTATAGATATGACCAAAACTGATTGGATGAATACGGAGTATGCCTATGTAAAACCAAACGATATTATTTATGTAGAACCTAACAAGCCACAAGTCGCTTCTGCTGGTTTTATAAGTAATGTTGGTACCGTACTTTCTGTGATTTCATTTCTTACTACTTTAACTCTATTAATTACTCGCTGATAACTATGTCTGAAAATATAAATTCAAATCAATCAACTTCAGTCCAACAGGAACTAGAAAATGAAGGTGCAGATCTCAAGATTTTATTATTACAATATCTAAGGTATTGGCCTTGGTTTTTATTATCAGTTTCTATTTGTCTAGGTGCTTCTTATTTATATCTGAGATATACAAGTAGTATCTATAGCACTGCTGCGCAAATTAAAATATTAAAGGATGAGGGTGGCTTGGATTTAACCGGATTGCAAGGTAGTTCACCGCTTTTTGACATGAGCAGAATAAACCTTCAAAATGAAATTGAAATTATTAAATCCAGAAGAATTGCCAACAAAGTTGTTGATAATCTAAGTTTGGAATTGTCTTATTTTAAGTCTGGAGATTTAAAATCGACTGAGATATGGAACAATGAAGTTCCTTTTGAAGTAGAATGGTCGAATGAAAAAGAATTCAAAGATAAATCTGCTAGTTATGATGTGACATTCACTAGTTTAACAAGATTTGAGCTTAGTGATTCAGAAACCGATGTGAGAAAAAGCTTTAACCCTGGTGATACTATTGAGATAGAAGAGAATAAATTCATAATTGATTTCAACCCCAATTTTGACAATGATTTAAACTCAATTATAAATTCTTCTTTTAGTTTTACAAGAAAAGATAAAGCAAGTGCGGCCGCCGACTTAGCGGGAAAACTTGAAATAGAAATTCTTGGTGACGGTAGTGAGATTCTAGATATTTCTATTTTAGGACAAAATCAGCAAAAAAATGAAGATATACTTAATAGTTTGGTTAGTCAATTTAACGAAGATGGTGTTTCAGACAAGCGGTTAGTTGCAAAGAGAACTGAAGAATTTGTGATTGAAAGACTTGCTTTTTTAGTAAGTGAACTAGACACCGTAGAAAGTGGTTTGGTAGATTTTAAAAAAGGAAATGATTTAATAACCCTAGAAACTAGTGCAGGTGAAATTATTGCTAAAAGTAATGAAGCCGAGCTTAGACGTTACGAAGTTTTAACACAAATTGCGTTAACAGAAAGTTTCAAAGAAGTTATTCTTAGTGAAGATGCATATGAATTGTTGCCTGCAAATATTGGCATTGATAATTCGAACCTCAATGCCTTTACAGAATCCTACAACCAAAAAGTTATAGAAAGACAAAGACTTTTGGTATCCTCGACAAAAAATAATCCATTAATTATCGAGGCTGATCGAATAATGAATCGTTTACGGGAAAACATGCTCAACACTATCGATGGATATATCAAGAACTTAACGATTACTTTAGATAATATTCAAAATAGGGAACAGGTTTTTGATAGGAATTTTGGACAATTGCCAGAGCAAGAAAAGCAATTCAGAGTTATTCAACGCCAACAAGCTATAAAAGAAAAACTGTATTTATTTTTACTTCAAAAAAGAGAAGAGGCAGCTTTATCTAATGCTATTACAGCACCAGTAATTAAAGTTGTAGACTTCGCTTATACTCAAGGTAGCCCTATTAGCCCAAAACCAAACGTGATCTTGCTTGCAGGTGGAGTGGCTGGTTTTTTAATTCCATTTAGCATATTGTTTTCTTTATTCTTACTAGATACAAGACTAAAATCTAAAGAACAAATAAAAATTCATTTACCAAACATACCTATTGTGGGTGAAATACCTTTTAGGAAAAAATCACTTGATTCTGTTATCCAAAAAAATGAAAGAACTGCTGCTGCTGAATCTTTCAGAATTTTGAGGACCAATTTAAACTTCCTTAGCCCTAAAGATGCTGATTATGAGGAAGCCTCTCGAGGTAAAGTAATTATGGTAACTTCAACTACTAAAGGCGAAGGGAAAACTTTTATTTCTATTAATATAGCAACGACACTTGCTTTCACTAGCGAAAAAGTTTTGTTAATAGGATGTGACTTAAGAAATCCTCAAATACATAATTATCTAAATCTTGATAAAAATCATGCTGGTGTATCAAATTTCTTGTATGATCATTCTGTAAAGTTTGATGACTTAGTTTTAAAGAATAAAATGAAGAAGTCAAGCTTAGATGTTATGCTCTCCGGTGAAATTCCACCAAACCCTGCTGAATTAATTTTGAGTAAGCGATACAAGGAAATGATTGATGCTGCAAAAGCAAAATATGACTATATCGTTATTGATACAGCACCAACTATTTTAGTAACAGATACATCTTTACTTAGTAAGTTCGCTGACTCTACTTTATATGTAACTAGAGCAGACTATACAGACCTTAGGTTGCTACCACACATCAAAGAATACTATACTGAGAAAAAACTAGTTAACATGGGTCTAGTCATAAACGCCATACCTGAAACAGGAATAAATGCTTATAGATATGGTTATACTTATGGTTATGCCTATGGTTATGGTTATGGTTATGGTTATGGAGAAGCCCCTACAAAAAAGAAGTTTTGGAAATTCTGGTAGTGCTATTTTTTTTGAAATTAAGTACACCCTTTTGTTATCTTTAATTTGTATAGGAATCTTAACTTCATGTGGCAGTTCAAAACGAGCTCAACAAGCTGAACTTAAGGGATTTAGTGCTATCCAAAATGTTGTAAATTATTCTAAAGGATACATAGGCACTCCTTATAAATATGGAGGAACAACTTCTGCTGGAATGGATTGCTCTGGGTTAATACAACTCTCATTTATGCAATATGGAGTAGAGTTACCAAGAACCTCTAGAGACATGTCCACAACGGGAAAGAAATTAAAGCTAAAGCACGTAGACGTTGGAGACCTCGTCTTTTTTAAAATTTCCAAAAACAGTAGGAGAATTAACCATGTAGGATTGGTAGTCAAAAAAACACCGGAAACGATTGATTTTATTCATTCCTCTAGCTCCAGAGGAGTTATGATTTCCTCTTTCAACAATCCGTTTTGGAAAAAAAATTATGTAAAAAGCAGGCGAGTGGTGAATTAAGTCCAAAATTTTAAAAGATGAAGTATTCCAATCTTCCTGTGTTGCAAATATGCACGGTTTTCTTGTTGGGAAGTTGGATTGGATTTTTTGAAATTGGACTAGATTTTTCTCTTTATATAACTCTCACCTTAGTCATATTTCTTCTCTTTTTAATGAGCTTTTTTGTGGCAAGACGATTCCCTGCAACAAAATTGCTATTCACTGCTGTTTCTCTTTTATTTTTAATATCAATAGGGTTTCTTAATACCAAAATACACCTACCCAAGCATCAAGATTCTCATTATAGCAGACTCATAAGGATTGACTCTACTTTACAAAATCCTGTTATATTCCAAGGTCGTATAATTAAAGCTTTAAAATCCAGTGCTTTTAAGGACAAGTTTGAGTTCCAAATCCAGTCCATTAATTCTAAGCCCTATGAGGGGAAGGTCTTATTACAAATTTCAAAACGTCATGATTCAAATTTACCTGCGAACTCTATGGTTTCTGGTTTTGGACAAATGCAACTTTTTAAGGATTCTCAAAATCCTCAACAATTTAATTATAAAGACTACATGGCTACTCAGCAAATGAGTCATTTTATATCTACAGACTACGATTCCTTACTCATCGAAAAGGAAGTAGGATTTAGCTTTTTAGCTTTTGGTGAAAAAGTAAGATCCACCATTCAAAATTCACTCCAGAAGCATGACTTTAGCAAAGCCCAATTGGATATCATTCAGGCTCTTTTGCTTGGCCAAAAACAAGATATAGATCCAGAAACCTATAACCAATTTTCTAAAGCTGGAGTGGTTCATATTTTAGCTGTCTCGGGATTGCATGTGGGTATTATCCTTATCATTTTACAGTTTGTCACCAAAGGTCTTTTAAATTTTCGCTATGGGAGAGTATTAAGAAATAGTCTGGTTCTTATTGGTATTTGGGGCTTTGCCACACTTGCCGGCTATACGCCTTCGGTGTTGAGAGCAGCAGTCATGTTTTCTTTTTTAAGTATAGCCCTCAACTATAGACGGAAAACAAGTGCTGTTAATACCCTAGCTTTATCTGCTGTTTTCTTGATCACGATTAATCCTTATCTCCTCTTTCAGGTCGGTTTTCAATTGAGTTACCTGGCTGTCATCAGCATTGTTATTCTTCAACCAAGACTGTCTAAACTTTACAGCCCTCGTTATTATTTGGACCGAAAAGTTTGGGATATCTCCTGTGTGACTATTACTGCTCAACTTGGCGTACTTCCCCTCAGTTTATATTACTTTCATCAATTTCCTGGGCTATTTCTAGTGAGTAATCTCGTTATCCTACCAGGTTTAGGCATGCTCTTAGGAGGAGGTATTATTATTATTGCTTTAAGCCTTCTCAACTTACTGCCTGAAACTCTTGTATCGCTTTACGCCAGCTTACTAGACGCACTTCTTTGGGTGGTCGAATGGATTGCTTCCCAAGAAAGCTTAATTATTAATGATGTCTACTTTACAAAGACTATCTTAATATCCAGCTTAGTTTTGTTTTTTAGCTTAATTCTATGGGATTCAAAGCAAAAGTTAAGAAGCTATTTTATTCTGAATTTATCGCTAGTAGCTTTGCTTCTCTTTATTTATATCGAAAACCGAGATCGAATTCAGCAAAAAGAAATCCTTATATTTCAAACCTATAGAGAGTCTCAATTAGGGGTTCTAGAAGGGTCACATTTGACTTTATTTTCTGATCAACCTCAAGACATAGAGTCTCTGAAATTGACTTATCATCTCAAGAATTATAAAACTTTGAAAGGCATCACACACATCGATTTTTCAAAATTAAAATCTAATTATGAAATAAATCCTTCTGAAATTTTATTCGTTTTAGATAGCATTCCAGCATACCCTGAAGAAGGCTTTAATCCCACCTATGTCCTTTTAAAAGATTCGCCAGATCTAAATTTTGATAGATTACTGCAAGATTTAAAGCCTAAACAAGTGATTGCAGACGGAAGTAACTATAAGACTGATATTGAGCGGTGGAGAAATTCTGCACAGCTATTGGGTATTCCCTTTCATTCCACTTGGGAAGATGGAGCTTATATATTTCCTAAAAACTAGTCATTAAATGTACTTTCAAATTTTGATTGGTAATTTTTCCAAGCGTCCTGAGTCGTTAGCTCTTTGTACACACCAGTTGCTATCATTTTCAGATAAAGCTCTAGTTGTTCAGGAGTTTTGTAGCCGACAACTGGTGAGATTACATTGGCCTCCTCATCAAAAAAAACAAGCGTTGGATAAGCAGACACCTTTAGCGCGTTAGCAAAAAAATGCTGTGCGTTACGCCTTCCTTTGAGGTTGGGTTTAAAGTTAGGATTGGTATATTCAAAATCTTTATAAAAGACTTTCTCGGTGCCTTCTGCATTAAATTTTACAGGATAGTAATGCATATTGATGTACTTTGCCACCTCTGGATGAGCAAACGTATTTTTATCCATGGCTTTACAAGGCCCACACCAATCTGTGTAAAAGTCTGCAAAAATCTTTTTAGGTTCATTTTTTTGAGCTTGTAAAGCCTCGTTCATACTCATCCACTCCACTTGGGCGGTGAGCGAGGTAATAAAGAAGAGCATTATAGCTATAGACCAGTACTTCATAACTTTTTATTTAATTTCATCATCTGCTATTTCAAAGCCTTCTCCTTCTAAACCTTCCACTTCTTTTTCTTCAGCACCGTGGGTTAACCGTTTTAATGGTTTTAATAGTAAAATGACTAAAACCCCAAAGGCCACTGTAAAGATAATAATCCCCATAAAGGTCTTAAACTCAAGATCTGTTTGGAATTGATCTACATCAATTCTGCCTGTATAACGGCCGTCTTTGTAGTCAAATTTTAAGTAGGTCAATAACTTATCATCTACAGAAGCTTCATAAGGCTCTATTCTATTCATCAACTCTAATTTTGACCCTTCTTCTTCGAAGGCAAATAGAGAATTTATTTTTTCTTCTGTATTTATTTCTTCAAAAATAACTTCATCAGAAGCATTTTTATAAAGGTGAGTTTCTAGTGTAAAAGCTTTATTTTTTTGAAAAATGCTATCTGTTTCATGATTTGGAACAAAACGCATCAACTGATCTTGGTCTGCTTTAAGTACAACTGTTATGCTTTCAGCTTGAGAGGATTCACCTATAATTCCAGCAACTTTGTTTCCTAAACCAGTTGCAGCAAAGTATAACCCCATCATAAGTGCTCCATAGCGTAACGGAGCTAACTTTGTGATAAAAGAAAGCGCTACTGGAGATGCAGAAAGCTCTCCAATAGTGTGAAGTAAATACGCAAAAATAAGCCAATAGATTGCCGCTTCTCCGTTGGCTTCATAATCTAAAGTAGCAAATACCATAAAGAAAAAGCCAAGTCCCATAATAATAACACCAATAGCCATCTTAAAAATAGAAGAGGCTTCCTTTCCACGCCTTTTCATCCAAGCCCAGAATAGAGCGACTGGAATACCAAATAAAATGATGTAAGTAGGATTTAAGGATTGAAAAAACGCAGCAGGAACTGTGTAATCAAAAACAGGAAGGAATCTGTCTGTTTTTTGTTGAGCATAAATATTTAATAAGCCCCCTGCTTGTTCAAAAGCTCCCCAGAAAACAATGACAATCAAGAAAGATAGAAGTAAGACAATAAACCTATCTTTTTCTACCTTACCATTAAGATCTTCGTAAACGGTCATCATAAACCCAACTACAACAGATAGAAAAATAAAGAAAACAATGTATGCCGTCACTTCGCTTTCCATAAATTGAAGGGGAATTACAAAAGAGATAGCCAGTAGCAAAACTAAAACAGCCAAAGATTTTTTGGTAGACAGCATTCTTCGGAAAATCTCTTTGATAGAAACGGAGGCTTCTTCTGCAGAATCTGGGTCAGGTTTATTTCCAACATGGGTTAGATATTTTTGTCCGTAAATATAAACCAGCTGGCCTATTACCATGCCTATAGCGGCTAAGCCGAAGCCATAATGCCATCCATATTCAGCAGCGATATAACCCACCAAAATAGCAGCAACAGCAGCACCAACATTTATACCGATATAGAAGATGGAAAAGCCTTTGTCTCTTCGAGCATCTCCTTTTTTATAGAGACCACCCACCATCGTGGATATATTTGGTTTTAGCATACCCACACCAAGGACAATAAGAAATAAGCCACTGAAAAATGACCAATCCTGTTCAATAGATAAGACTCCGTGGCCTGCGACGAGGAACCATCCACCAATCATCACCGACATTTTTTGACCTAAAATTTTATCAGCGATAATTCCTCCAGGAATAGACACCACATAAACGAGCATGGTATACCATCCATAAGTAGCCAAAGCTTTGCCTTCCTCCCAACCTAAACCAGGATTATCTGAACTGACTTTCGCTAACATATAAAGAGTAAGTATGGCACGCATTCCGTAATAGGAGAAGCGTTCCCATAGTTCTGTGAAAAATAAAATATAAAGACCTGCTGGATGTCCAAATAATTCTTTTTGATAAGCGGGTTTAATTGTGGTTTCCATATAGGTTAGAGCTTTTCTTTAATAAAGTTTGTCATTAAGGTATAAAGGTGAAGGCGCGTGTTGCCTCCGTAAATCCCATGGTTCTTGTCTGGATATATTTTCCAATCAAACTGTTTATTTGCTTGTACTAAGGCTTCAATAAGTTGCATTGTATTTTGCACATGTACATTATCATCCCCACTACCATGAACTAATAAGTAATTACCAGAATTGAATTCATCCACATGAGTAATTGGCGAGTTCTCATCATAACCAGCAGCATTTTCTTGAGGAGTTGTCATATAGCGTTCTGTATATACCGTATCATAAAATCTCCAACTAGTTACAGGTGCAACGGCGATAGCAGCTTTAAAAACGTCATTAGCTTGGAAAATGGCATTAGAAGACATGAATCCTCCATAACTCCAACCCCAAATACCGATCCTTTCTTTATTTATAAACGGTTTTTGACCAAGTAACTTTGCCGCAGAAATTTGATCTTCAAGTTCGTATTTGCCAAGTTCTTTTTGTGTTATTTTTTTGAAATCTCTTCCTTTATAACCTGTCCCTCTCCCATCAACACAAGCGACTATATAGCCTTGCTGAGCAAGCATTTGATACCAATAATCATTAGTGCCAAAAAAGCTGTTAGATACAGATTGTGAGCCAGGTCCAGAATATTGAAACATCAATATGGGATATTCATTTTCCGAGTTGAAATTAGGAGGCTTAATCATCCACATATTAAGTTGATTTCCATTGACTTCAATTGTAGACAATTCTTTATCAGATAAATTGTAAGGTTGAAGTGTCTTCAATAAAGCTTTATTGTCTTTTATCTCTCTTAAAAGTTCTCCGTTACTAGCTTTGTGTAAGGTATAAACGGGTGGAGTTGCAGTATTTGTAAACGTATTCACAACATAAGTAAAGTCAGCGCTAAAATCAGCATTATTAGTTCCTGTTTTAGTCGTTAATCTCAATTTATTTTTACCGTTGGCCAGTACGGAGTAGACATCTCGATTTACACTACCATTTTCAGTACTTTGGAAATAGATTTTACCCGATTTATCATCGAAGCCATAAAAATTTGTCACTTCCCAAGCTCCGCTCGTCACTTGGTTAATTAAACTTCCATCCTGTGCGTAATGGTAAATATGCTTCCATCCATCTTTTTCACTTGTCCAGATAAAACTGTTGTTATTTAAAAAAGTTAAATCATCGGTAACATCCACATAAGCAGAATCTTTTTCGGTAAGGGTTAACTTGGCTTCTTTAGTTTTAATGTCAACTAGGTAGACCTTCAACTCATTTTGGTATCTGTTGAGACTTTGTACACTAAAAAGATTTTTGTCGGCTGTCCATTTCAACCTTGGTAAGTATTCATAGTCTCCTAAATCAATTTTAGAAGTAGAGTTGTCTTCAAAATCAAAAAGATGTAAACTCACTTTTGCGTTGTCTTCCCCTGCTTTTGGATATTTGAAGACATCTTGAGATGGGTATAAACTCTGCCCATAAGTTCCGTAGAGATCCATAGAAAATTCTGGAACTTCACTCTCATCAAACTTTAGAAATGCCATCAGATTTCCGTTTGGACTCCACTCAAAGGCGCGTACAAAGGCAAATTCTTCTTCGTAAACCCAATCTGTAACCCCATTGATCACTTCATTTTTCTTACCATCGGAAGTGATTTGAGTAGTTCCTCCTGTAGAAATGAAGTAAGAATAAATATTGTTGTTTTTTACATAAGCCACTTTACCTCCTTTTGGAGAAAAAGTAGGAGACTGAATTTTGTCTTCATCAATTTTGGATAATGATTTAGAAGATAAATCGTAGACATAATAAATACCTTGTGATGATCTTCTAAAAATAGATTCTACCTCAGTTCCTAAGATGAGCTTAGTTTCATCGGTACTTAATTGAAAGGTCTGAAACGTACCCAACCCTGGAATAGATTTACTGCTAACAAGAGTTCCTGTTTTTTCACCAGTCTTGTAACTATATATATCGACTTTCATATCTTGACTAGCTGCATCGTAATCTTGAACTATATACGATTTACCATCCTTAAGGGATTGAAGAGACTGCATTCTTTCTTGGCTAAACTCGCCACCCCAGATCTCCTCTAAGGTTATTTCTTTATTTTGAGCGTGTAAAAGAGTTGAAGAATAAGTGAGAAAGACGCAAAGAAAATAAACAAAAGCACGTAAACTTTTCATAGACTATATTTTGAAGGTTAATTTTACTAAAAAAACATTTAAAATCGATTACTTTTTCTACTAAACTCTAAATACTATGAGTTATTATATGTCACCACTAAACTAATCATGACTTTAGCTCTTTTGAAATCAGTTTTTTGCAAGCTTAAAGCAGCTTATACTATATGAAGTGTATCTTTGTTATTAAATTCTAAAGTATAAAAATGTCAAAAATATCAGGCTTTTCCAAGTTGACTAAAGAAGAAAAAGTGAAATGGGTTATAGATCATTACTTATCAAATTACCCAAAGGCTAAAACAGTCATTCAACAGTATTGGAATTCTGACGAAATGTTACAAAGGTTACATGACGAATTTACCGAAAACACCATCTCCAATTACTATTTACCACTTGGCATCGCTCCTAATTTTGATATTGATGGTGAGCTTTACGCTCTCCCAATGGCTATAGAAGAGAGCTCTGTAATTGCAGCTGCCAGTAAGGCTGCAAAGTTTTGGCAAGACAAAGGTGGATTCAAAACTGAAGTTCTTGGTACAACTAAGGTCGGTCATGTTCACTTTGATTTCAAAGGAAACACAGAAGAGCTAAAGCATTTTTATACTCAAATTAAACCTTTATTTTTCTCGTCAACAGCTAGCATTACCAAAAACATGGTGAAACGCGGAGGTGGTATCAAGGACATTCAACTTATAGACAAAACTCATCAGCTTGATAACTACTTTCAGCTGTATTGCACCTTCGAGACAAAAGATGCTATGGGAGCAAACTTCATTAATTCTTGTTTAGAACAGTTTGGACAAACTCTTGAAGCTGAAGCCTCAACTCATGAGGCTTTTAAAACTCAAAACGAGTTTCCAGAGGTGATCATGTGCATTCTGTCTAATTATGTTCCAGAATGTTTAGTAAGAGCTGAAGTCTCTTGCCTGATTTCAGATCTTGGCGAGACTCAAGAAGAGGCTAATCATTTTGTTAAAAAATTCTCACAAGCTATTAAAATCGCTAAGATAGAACCTTACCGAGCAGTCACTCATAACAAAGGAGTTATGAACGGTGTTGATGCCTTGGTTTTAGCTACTGGAAACGACTTTAGAGCTGTGGAGGCAGGTGTTCATGCCTATGCAGCTAAAGAGGGGCGTTATTCAAGTTTAACCCATGTAGAAGCCAAGGATGGTTTTTTTAAGTTTTGGATAGAAATTCCTCTTGCTTTAGGAACCATTGGAGGCCTGACAAGGTTACACCCGCTAGTCAAGTTATCCTTAGCCATGCTGGGGAATCCTAGTGCTGAAAAATTGATGCGAATAACAGCAGTAGCCGGTCTTGCACAAAACTTTGCTGCCATCAATTCTTTAGTGACTACTGGGATCCAAAAAGGACATATGAAAATGCACTTGATGAATATTTTAAATCAATTTGAGGCCAGCAAAGGTGAGCGAGAGCAAGCTGTAGACTATTTCAAGACACATACAGTAACACATTCTGAAGTGATTTCCTTACTAGAAAAACTACGTGCTTGATGAACACACACACATTTTACAGCCACGGCAAACTTCTTATTACAGGAGAATATTTAGTACTTGATGGAGCTAAAGCCTTGGCTATGCCTTGCAAATTTGGGCAACATTTAAAGGTCTCTCCTTCTCCAGATCAATCTTCACGATGGATAAGCTACACTCAACAAAATGAAGTTTGGCTAGAAATTCAATTTGATCTTTTGATTATAACAAAACAAAGAACAAAAACAAAATCTGATATTGAAACTCGGCTTTTTCAGATCTTATATGAAGCTTACCAATTGAATCCTGATGTGTTTACTCAAAACTATCGGTTTGAAACTCATCTTGAGTTTCCCAGAGATTGGGGTTTAGGAACATCGTCTACTTTAATAGCTAATATCGCAAAGTGGGCAAATATAAATCCGTACGAATTATTAGCTAAGACCTTTGGAGGTAGCGGTTATGATATTGCTTGTGCAGAGTCTGATTCAGCTTTAATATACCAACTCCAAAACCATTTACCAAAGGTTGACCATACAGAAATCCCAGAAATATTAAAACCCCACGTGTATTTTGTGCATTTAGGTCAAAAACAAAATAGCCAAAGTGCTATTTTTAACTATAGAAAAAACAAACCTTTACAACTCGCTGATTACATTTCAAAAACTGATGAGATCACTTTAAAAATATTAGCGATTGAAACTTTAGAACAATTTCAAAACTTAGTAGACACTCACGAATCTCTACTCTCTGAAATTCTTGAATTAGAACCTGTTCAAAAACGCTTATTTCCTGACTTTCAAGGTAGCATAAAAAGTCTTGGGGCATGGGGAGGTGATTTCGTTATGGTTGTAAGTAAAAACAATCCAAAATCTTATTTCTACTCTAAAGGCTATCCTATTATTTTGGAATATTCAGATATGGCTTTATAAACAAAACCCCTTTCAGTTATAACTGAAAGGGGTTTTGTTTATAAATAATGAGTACTTGGTGATTAATACACCAAATGACGGTTGTCCTCTATTTCTTTACTGTTTTTTAAAGCTTCAATAATAGGGCTTGTCCTAGGATTTAACAAAGAACGTGTTCTTTGTTCTGTTTCTTCTTTAGCAACAGCTCTATAAGATGGTAGAGCTTGTGCACCATTCTTCTCCAGAAGTTTTATAACATACACCCCAGTTTTCCCCTGTAGGGGTTTAGAAATGTCGTTGACACTCATAGCGAAGGCAGCCCCTACTATTTTAGGCTCTCTTCCACCTCCAGGAATAAATGGATTGCTGATGTTAACCGAAGATGCTTTTTGTTTAATTACACCAAATGATATAGCGATAGCATTCAAGTCTTTCCCTTCTATTTGAGATTTGATTTGTTCAGCTTGTTTTTGTTTTCTTAAAATCGGAGTAACGATAGCAGAGGCCTCCTCTGTTGATTGTAAGCCTTTCTCAGAGATTTGAGTTAGTCTCGCCACAATATATCCGCTTCCAGTATCGAAACTCTTTATGTCTCCTGTTTTAGTTTCATCTTCGAAAGCCCACTTAACGACAGAACGTTGACGACCCACACCTGGGATACTTTCATCCAATTTATTGATTCCATTAACAGGCTTTAAACTAAGACCAGTACTATCAGCCTCTTTTCTAAAGTCATTATCTCTTGCTGATAATTCGAATTTACTAGACGACCGGTATAATTCGTTTAATGTTTTTTCTGAAGGTTCGACTTTTTTACTAACTGTAGCTACTTTTATAGCATCTTTTACGGACGTTCTATCTTCAAGAAAGATAACATGAAATCCAAAATCTGTTTCTACAAGTCCATAACTATCGATTTTTGCTTCATCGAACACATAATCATTGAATTCAGGAACGAGAGCTCCGTAAGAAATCCAGTTAAGTTGACCTCCGTTTTCTGCACTTTGTCGGTCTGAAGAAAACTGTCCAGCTAACTCTGCAAACTTATTAGAGCTTCTTCTCACCACCTCTGTTAAACTATCTCCTAGGGCCTTAGCTTCTTCTTTTGTTCTAGTAACTGAAGCATCTACTCGAGACCCCTCATAAGTGACTAAAATATGGCTAGTTTTTACAGAATCTGCTTTTTGAGTACGCTCTACAAGTTTTGAAATCTTGTAGCTTTCATTTTCGTAATAAGGACCATAAACTTCATTGATGTCCAACTCTAAAATAGCTTGAGCAAATTCACCTTTCATGTTATACTCGAAAGTATAATTATCAGTGTACGGAATTTCAGAATGAACAGCTACAAACTCTTGAACATTATCTGTGGTATTAAAGTTAGATAAGCCTTCAAGTTGTTCCACCTTATCGTCGGTAGTGAGTTTTGTAACCTCTTCTAAAACGAAAGCATTATCATCTTCTGAAGCCGCTTCTTCAAAATACACATATTCCAAATTGCGTTTAGCATCTTGCTGAAACCTTTCCTTGTGAACGTTGATATAATTTTGAATATCAGATTTTGTAACTTCAACTTCTTCAACCTTATCAAAAGGAACTTTTACAAATTCAAAAGTAAGGTTGTCATTTTCTTGATGATAAATTTGTTCACCTTCAAATAAAGTAACTTGTACTCCTGCCTTTACCATATTAAAATAGAGTTGAGACTTAGCATTCACTTCCATAGATTGCTCAAAGTTGACCCATTGTTGATATTGTTGTGGAGATGTTATTTTTAACTCAGCAATAAACTGCTTTAATTTTGCTTCATCAAAAAAACCAGCATCATTGGAAAATCTAGGATCTCCAACTAATTGTTGAGACATAGCATCCGTAATCTGGTCTGCGCCTACTTCTAAACCTAAGCTTTCGAACTCTTGTTTCAACAAGGTTCTACGTAAGTTATTTTCCCAAGCTTGGTTGGCTGCTTGTAGTGTGCTTATGCGACCTTGGCTCTGTTGAACAATATTGTCTACTTCAGCAGCAAATTCTTCTCTACCTATTTCTTCATCACCAATTGCACCAACACTGCTAGTTGCCTTGTCTGAAGAGAATCCTCCATTTTTAAATAAGTCTGTAAGTACAAAAGCAAATAAAGCTAAAGCTATAATTACAATAAGAAAAACTGTTCGTTCTCTAATTTTACTGAGTATTGCCATTTTAAGATATTTTAAGAAATCTAGTGGGCGAAAATAAGATAATTAGCCCATATATAAAATTTTGTCGTTCAAAATATTTGAAACTCTTTTAAGTGATAAATTTGAACTAGAATTAAACTGAACCTATACAATCTAACCCATATACAGTTCTATTCTGAGGTATTGAGCTTAATAGAAACTAATTCTATCTTTTTGCTAGAAGCCTCCAGAATTTTTATTTTAAATTGATCTATCTCAACTTCTTCCCCTACCTCTGGGATTTCTTCTGTTGTATTTACGATCATTCCACCCAAAGTTTCATAATTTTCACTTTCTGGAAGATTTACTTTATATTTTTCGTTGATGTAGTCAACATCTAACCGTGCGGAAAATTTATAAAAGTTACTTTTTATTTTCTCTTCTACCAAAACCACAGAATCGTGCTCATCTTCAATCTCACCAAACAGCTCTTCCACTATATCTTCTACTGTCATCATCCCGCTTGTCCCCCCATATTCATCTACAACGACAGCAATGCTCTTTCGTTTTTTAATAAGAATATTAAGGATTTCTTTTACTAACATTGTTTCAGGGACAAAAACAACTGGCATCAAGATACTTTTGATATCCTTTGGATTCCTAAACATTTCAAAAGAATGAATATAGCCTACGATGTCGTCGTTGCTTTCTTTATAAACCAATAATTTAGACAAACCGGTTTTTGTAAAAATTTGGACTAAGTCTTGAATTTCATCGGATATATCGACAGCCACAATCTCATTACGTGGAATCATAACTTCACGAGCTTTAACTTCAGAGAATTGTAAAGCATTTTGGAAAATTTGTATTTCAGAGTCTACCTCTTGATTGAACTCTACGGTTTCCATTTGTTCGTTGATGTAATCACCAAGTTCTACTTTACTAAAGTTGAGCTGTACTTTATCCCCTTCAATTTTAAAAATTTTCTTTAAAATCAAGTCAGATACCCAAATCACAAAACTGGAAATAAAGCTAAATAAGTAATAAAAAATAAATGCAGGAACACTGAATACTTTAAGCAATACGTTGGCATAAATCTGAAAAAAAACCTTTGGTAAAAATTCTGCCGTAAAAAGAATGACGATCGTAGAAATTAGAGTTTGGGTAAACAAACTGGCTTCAACAATAAGATAGCTCAAAAATTCATTTTGTAAAGGTCGAAGCGTTTCAAACCAATTCATAATAAGATCCCCCATAAAAAACCCATAGACCACTAAAGCAATGTTATTACCTACCAGCATTGTAGCTATAAACTTGGAAGGTTTTTTCGTAAGAATTTTAAGCACACTCGCGATGAAGTTGCTTTGGTTCTTTTGAAGTTCGATATGCACTTTATTGGCCGATACAAAAGCAATTTCCATACCAGAAAAAAATGCTGAAAGCAACAAGCATAAAACGATAATAAGGACTTCTGTACTCATTATCGTTTGTTTTTTTGTTCTATTTTATTTCTAAAACGCCTTCTGAAAAAAAACATGAATACCGCAAGAGCTGAAAAGAACAGATAAAGATAAGCTCTGCCTTGGCTATACTCCCAAGTCCTTATGGCTTCTATGATGAAAAAGATGGCGAAAGCGATGTAAGCAAATTCAAAATATTTGAAAAATTTCATTGGTCTTGAATATATTGTATACCTGTATTTGTTCTTGAATTGAAGGTATTAAATTTCTGGTCGGAATCAAAACCTTCTCCTAAGTTTTTGGCACCATTGGAGAGTTGTAATTCGTAATTGTAATCTGTAAAAAGCCATTCTCTTTTTTGATCCCAATAAAGTTGAGAGCTTCTCATAATTGTGCTATCAGAGGTGATAATACTTACGTTTTGTCTTAGATCGATAAGTCCAGTTTCCAAATATTGAATAGCATAGTCTGAAGTGACCGTATTCTTACTGGAATCTTCTTCAAAAAAGTCTAGTTCAATACCTTGAGGAAATTCTCTAAAAGGAAATTCCCTATTAGAAAAATCTAACATCTCTGGACTTCTCAAATTAGCTTTTACAAAGCCACTGTCTGTATAAAAAAGGTTAAGGTCATAGACCTTAGATTGAGGTTCTAGGAAATCTTTTTCCATCTCCTTTACATCTCTAAGGTTTCCCTCGCAAGCAAAAAGCATTGCTGTAAAAATACATACAGCAATGCTTTTGTAAATAAGTGATTTTTTTTTTAGCATTTTAGAGGGTGGGTACAACCACACTTTCACCGATCCAACAGTTAGAGAACGAAATCTTCTTGCCTGCTGCATCCTCTTGGAAGATATCCGATTTTTGGGGAGCTCTTCCCTTATAGCTTGCTGCAGTAGCAATAGCTGTAGAACTTAAAGAGGGATCTACACGACCAGCTCTTGTAGCATAATCTGCAGCCAACCAGTAAACTGATCTTTTATCAAAAACAGATTCACCACAGCCATTTGCACTTTTAGCATACATTTCTGCAATCTTTAAATAAGCGATTCCCATGGAAGGCTTGTTGTCTAAAGCTTTTGTATAATAGCTCCTAGCTTGAGAAAAACTTCCTTGTGCTTTATAATTATTAGCGATTCTATAGTAAATTCTAGATTTTCTAAATTTATCTGAAGCTAGTTCAGCAGCTTCATTCAAATATGCTAGTGCTTTTGTTCTATTACCATCAGCTTCAGCAAGTTGTCCCAAAGAGTAAGCAGAGTTCGCTGATGGCTCTTTTTGGTGAAGAGCTTCTGAAACTTTAAAAAATAAAGGGTCTTCTGTACAATCTTTAGCAGAAAGTCTTGCATTGGCATTTTTTAACCAGTCTACATCGTTTTTCTTTTCTTCAAAATCTTTGTTATAAAGTGGAATTAGGTTATCACAATCTGCCTTAGACCCTAACAGAGAGTTTACACTTCCTTTAATTTTAGTATAGTTTCTTAAATAGATTTCAGAATTTTTTAAAATCCTGGATTCTCTAGACGTGAGTTCTTCTTGCGCTTCTTGTTTTTTGATTAATGGCTTGGCTTCCGTTGCTTTGTCATTTTCTTGAGTTTCGATCAAGTCAATTACCTCATCATATTTATCAAATAAAAATTGAATATCTCTTTCCCCAGTGTCGTTTAAGTCGTTGGCAGTTCTAAAATAAGCGTAGATGGCTACTGGTGAAGAAAAATTATTTTTATCGGTTTCAACAACTTCTTCAAAAGCTTCAAGTCTTTCTACTAAAGTACCAATTTCATTTTTATACTTAATCATTGCTATATCCGCAAGCATATCTCCTTCTTTGGTACCGCTAGGAAATTTCTCTAATCGCATTCTTTGATTAGCAATATATTCTTGGACAAACTGCATTTTTTTATCACTAGTTTCTGCTTGATCTATCATGTCTTCAAGCATTTTTTCTCCACGCTGGTAGATAAGAATATTTAAATCAGCACAATTTTCTAAGAGATCTTTATATTTAGGATAGGCATCGTCAAAATTTTTGACCTTTGCGCTCTCATTAAATAAACTAAGGGTGACGTTACAGTCTTGAGCATTTGCTGTATTTAAAGCGAACAAGACTCCAAAAAGTGTAAAAGCGATTTTAAACTTCATAATTTTAAAGTGTTTAATTATATTTAGATTTAATGAACCATTTATCGTTAAAGGAGAAACTTAGAAATACACTTATAAATTTCTCTTGTATTAAATTATTACTGGTTGTTCCTCTTTCAAAATACTCTACTCCCAAGTTGGTATTGGTAAATACCCGACCCGCAGGTAAACCCAGTCCAAATGATATGCCAAACTCATCAATATTTTCACCTCGATATTCTAAACCCGTTTGCTCCATCCTAAGACCAGCTCTGTAAACCACTCGTTTAAAATAACTTACGGGGTCGTTGTACCTAGGAATAAAATATCCTCCCAAACGAAAAACATCTGCATCAATTTGAGTTACCTCGGGACCAAAGTTATAAGAAAGTGAAGAAAAATCTCCTGCTCGGTAGTGTTCGTACTCCAAACCTACGAACCATTTTTTATCCTCACCTATTCCAACTCCTAAGGCTAACATTTCTGGTAATTTTATTTCAGAATCTCTAGAATTTATGTCAAATTCATCTACGACAATTTCAGTGTCGTTTTGACCAATTTGAATAGTAGCTAGTTCTCTTCTACTACTCACACTTAGGCTTGATCCTGTTTCATATCTCAAAGACGTATTAATTGTCAATTTTTCATTTAAATTAAATCGGTAGAGCGCACCTAAATTATAAGATAATCCATTGATGTCAATAAAGTTGAGCTCTCTTGAAGCAAACTGAATCTGATCTCTAAAAATAAGACTTTTATTTTCAATATCTCCAAAATTATAGTTGATAGTTCCACCAAGTCTAAAATTTTTAAAGGGTTCAAATCCTACGGAAAAATGAACGGTATTTATTCCACCTCTTCCGTTTAACCGTGATATAGTTGTCGTGGTTCTTTCTTCTAGTTCATAACCCACTGCACTTCTTGGTTTGATTCCAAAACCTACACCAAGATTATTAAATGGAAGTCCTATAGCAATGTAATCTAAAGTGAAATAATCTAAGTTATCGGAACCTGAATCAGATTCCAATTCTACAGAATTGGTTGTAGCTCCGGCTGTAAAAGTGGTTAACTTTAGATCTGAGTAGGCTGCTGGATTTTTTAAATTCAAATGAATGCTATCTCCCAACATTCCTAGACCACCCATAGATCTGTTTTCTACAGTTCCTCTAAAAGCTTTAGTTCCGATACCAAGAAAGGAATAAGGTGAGGAGGAATTTTCTTGTGCCACGGTGGAAAAAATCGTTAGCAATAGCGCTGAAGTAAAAAGAATAAATTTAATAAGCATTAATTTGAATTGAGTTGTAAAATTTTATTTAAACCTTTTAATAAAAAATTCGAAGTGACAAATATGCTATTTTTTATAGATGCTGACAACAAATAATAATCTCCTCCTGTTAAAACAACTGTTAAATGTTCATAATCAGTTAGATAATCTTTAATATAACCCTCAATTTCATAGCAAACTGACCTGAAAACACCAATTTGCATCGCTTCATGAGTAGATTTACCGATGAAATATGCATTTTGTATAGGCTTATCTATAGACGGTAATTTTTCTGTAAACATATGCATTGCCTTAAAACGCATTTGTAAGCCTGGAGATATAGCACCTCCTTGGTAGGTATTCGTTTTGTCCAAAAAATCGTAAGTAATACAAGTACCTGCGTCTATAACCAAAACATTAGTATTGGGATAAGCATCAGAAGCTGAGGCTACAAGTGCTATTCTATCCAAGCCAAGTGTTTCAGGAGTCCCATAATTATTCTTAAAATTGACTTTACTCTGATGATTAAATTCGATAAGGTTCAACTGTAAACTCAATTTATTTTTTAGGTCTTCTGGAACTTGAGCTGTTGATGATATAATAGCATTAGTGAGCCTAGGATAGGTTTCAAAAAGAGTCTTTACGTGTTTTAATAAATTTTCTGAAGATGATGATGTGCTCTCCAGCAGTTGATCTTGATCAAATATTGCGAGTTTAACCCTCGTATTCCCTACATCAATGACTAAATTCATATCAAAATTTAAAGATCAAAGATAGTGATAAGAATATTTCAAGTTTTGTTTTGTAGAATTAAATAATGGTTTTATATTTGCCACCGCAATAAAACTGGTGCCTTAGCTCAGTTGGTAGAGCAAAGGACTGAAAATCCTTGTGTCCCTGGTTCGATTCCTGGAGGCACCACCTTTTAAACCTCAACTTTAATTAGTTGGGGTTTTTTTATTTAATCTATGTACTTTGTCTACATAATTTGATGAGAACAATCCGATAAATTATAAATCATTAAAAAGCAATATTTTATAAAAATAGCTATTAACCCGAAGAAGCCTCTTACTTAGAGCGATTTATGAAACGGATGAAAAGCAGAGTGTTTATCAAAAAAATCATCCGAGACCCTACTATTTTAAAAGAAATTCTAAATAAAAAATAGTCCCTGGTTCCCCCGAGGCTTCGGGGCTGGAGGCACCACCTTTTAAACCTCAACTTTAAGTAGTTGGGGTTTTTTTATATTTAGCCTATGCATTTCCTCTATATAGTTTATAGCAAACAATCCCATAGATTCTACATCGGTGAAAATCAAAATGTTGAAAAGAGAGTTTTGATGCATAATCAACATGTCTTCAAAAATGCTTTTACTACCTCTGCTGAAGATTGGCAGCTTAACCCTGCAATTAGCATGAAAACTGTTGAGTCAGAACAGCTAGACGTAATAGGTTGGGCTGACTTTTGCAGCGTCATAATTGAAATAAAAGTAGCAAGAGGCGATTTCCTAAAAGATTGTAATAAACCATTTAGGAAATGCTCAGAAAAAGGCGTTGGTGGGTTTCGATATTACTGCTGTCCACAAGGATTAATTAAAAAAAAATAAACTCTCTAAAAATTGGAGCTTGCTTTATTTAAATGATGAAAATAAAATTGAAATAATAAAGGTTTCTGAAATACAGAAATCTAACTTAAAAGTGGAGCGCAATATTTTAATAAGTCTGATTAGACGATAATGTTAGTCTCGTTAATAACAAAGGGATAGTAAAATTTAAAAAGTATTGATAGCCGTATTTAATTTATTATTTGATACAATCATAGTGATTCAACCAATGGGTATATTGTTATCAACTTACCGTTTTTGACATAGAGTTCAACTTCAATGTTTGAATAGGTTTTTGACTTAATTTTTCCATTGTCAATATTAAAATTAGCATTGTCGTAAGCATATTTTATTTCCATTAAAAGAGTTGCTATATTCCAATCCGCAGGAAAGAAACTACTTGGTGTTTTTTTATGAATCCATTTTTTGTTGTCTATATCATAAAATTCAAAATCTGCCAAAAAGGTTTTATTCGTTTCGTTTGTTTTTAAAATCTTAATTATCCGTACCCTTTCAGGATTGTAAAAGTAGACACCCGTAACATTTCCATTTTTTATTCTTCCAATAGATGCGTGAATACAGCTATCGACTACTTCTGGTTTGAATGTTGTTCCCCTTGGTATTTCAATAAAACTTTTAATGCGAACTATATTTTTTTCAAGTACGACTTGTTGGGCCCTTTTAGAATTCGTTTTCTTCAAATTCTGAAATATTGGGGAATATTTCTTTATTGCTCTAATAGATTTGTATGGACCGTCGCCATCCGCAAAATTAAAAGGAGTATTAACTGTAACACTTGTTATAAATACTCCAGGAGGTAACGATTGTTTATTGGTTGAAGTGCTATTTGCAAGTACAAAATAATGATGTTCCATATTTGTTACTATCGGCTAAATAAAAACCGCTTTCAATGGTTTTTATTTTTTGTTAGCTGTAATTTTTATTATTTCAATATTATCTAATAACCCTTGGTTAACGATATTCAGCTTCTTTTTTGAGTTTTTATCCATTTCAAATATTAACCTTACTTCATTCTCTGATTCAAAAGAAGTTGGTTTGGTAAATACACTAGAGTCAATTGAATTATTTTTTATTAATTCAAATATTTCGGGAGAAAGGTCGGGTTTGGCACCTTCAAAGTTATCTAACTCAGTCCTTATAATGTTTGATTTAAAGTCACTGTAATTAACTTTTTGACATGCCCATGATTTTGCGCCTATTGACTTTTTAACACTTTCAGCAAATGATTTAATATTCTTTATTTTCATTACATAGTCACCAAATTGGTCAGACATGTACTCTTCATGAGTTAAGGTATTTGTGCCACATAATATGTAATAGTTAAATCCAGAAATTACTGAGGTGAAAAATTGCCTGTCTAAATTTTCAAAAACCAAATTACTATAGCCTTCCTTTTCGTCACGGCTTTCATCTCTTTCTATTTCCCTGTAATATTTTAAAGATCCAAATTGAAATTTACCTTTTGAAATAAAGTTGTCGCAAGTGCTTTTTGAGATGTACTTATAGAAAGTTAAATTTTCAATATTTTCATTTTTTGGATTAATATTGATTTCTCCAAAGAGTTCTTTTGAGTTATCTAATTTATCCACAGAATTTATATAAGTTGAGACCGATTTTATTAGAGCTTTAATCTGCTCATTAGAAAATTTAGCGCCTTCTTTTGTAACTGAAATTATCTGGATAAGAATACTTATTTTTTTGTGTGTATACTCAACTCCTAGATTCTTTAAAAAATTTCTTTTCATTGGTTACCAGTAATTACAGCTAACATACGGATAAAACAATAAGTTGTGTTATCTGTAATTTATTAATACTATAAGCTTAGTAATTTTATTATTGCCTTAAAAGTCTCAGCATTAAAAACATGCTTTAGCAAACTGTGGAATCTCGGAAGTAATTAACCAAAAAAACTCAGAGCAAGTCTGAGTTTTAGTTTTTTATTCTTTTTAAGTGCAGAAACTAAAGCAATAATTGAATAGCAGTGCACTGAGTTGCAAAACTACGATATTTATTTATATCTTATCTTATTTGTAATAATGTTTTTAATTACTTGATTCTTAAAGTTTTTAATAAATAAATCATCAATCTCATTAAGGAAATCATTTTTTCTATTTACGGAAATATGTTCTAAAAAGTAAGAAATAACTTTTATAGTTGCATTCAAAGAGCTTCTATCACTTCCATCAAAGTCAATATTTGGGACAACAGACAATCCTCTTGGTGTTTTAAAATCATACAGGACATCTCCATGTGAACAAATATTTCTTAATAAAACTACAGTACTCATTAAGTTTTCAAATTTATCTGAATTTAAAACTCCTAAACTTTCTGTAACTCTCTTTTTGATATCTTCATTCCTAATGTTTTTAAATAAGTTTAATAATACTCCAAAGGTAAAAAACTCTAAAGTTTTCCAAGCAGGAGCGTAAGTATCTAAAGGATTATTTAAATGATGTTTTTTAAGAGTTTTGTTATTATGTATAAATTCTTTCGTGTAGACTCTACTTAGCATACTTCTTTTCCAAGGTGTACTTTCAATAAAACTATCTTTTACTATGGTTTTATCTGCAAACCAAGATGGAGAATGCTTAAACTTATTCGAAACATAATAAACAACTTTAGTTCTAAAATTTATTTCTATTCGGTTTAAATATTTTAATAAAATATTCCTTAAATCAACATCTAAGTAATATAAAGCTATAACATCGGATAGTTTAGTTCCAAGAGCCAAATTATGGTCAGCATCTATTTCAAAGTGATGCCAATAAAACCCCAATCTGTAATATCCAATGTCTAATAAAAAGTCTTTAACCTGTTGTTCTTCATAGTCAAGAATTAAGTTTCTTTTTTTTAAGCTTCTAATTTGAATATTTGTGTTTGTTGCTATGTTCCCCATTTATTTAATTAGCTATCTTGTAAATATTAAATGTATAATAATTAAAAATTCCGCGATCAAGCTCAAAAAAGCTTACTAATGCGAATCAAGAGTTAAACAATAGTGTTATAAATGCTGCTGCCAGTCGACCATAAACATGTAGATTTAAGCCTTTAGTAGATCTTACTTTGCTAGCTTTTTGTATGTCTGATTTTTCAATAAGC
>Ga0306864_1000003_pt1 | contig 104556 bp, 130 predicted proteins | sample AntRauTorckE5430_FD_190448 | JGI IMG/M metagenome (GOLD analysis project Ga0306864, IMG submission 190448) | Saline lake microbial communities from Rauer Islands, Antarctica - Metagenome Torckler E5 #430 (v2) (version 2) | ecosystem: Environmental > Aquatic > Non-marine Saline and Alkaline >...
GGTGGATAGACTTCTCCTTTGAAAAAGATGGGCATCACTCTATAGGTCAGACCTACGGAGCAATAATTAAAAAGTATGGATTAGTAGATAAACTGTTAAAGGGTCTAGAAGAGAATCCTTTTGGTAGGAGACATATAATTGATATGTTTCAGTATAGTGAACAGGTGGTAAAACCTTTGTCTTTGCCTGCATGCGCTTACAATACGATGTGGACTGTAAGAGATGAAGAGTGGAGAGTATATGATGGTGAAAGTACTTCATTTACCTCTGGCATATTAGACTTTTCAAAAAATCCTTGTTTTACACCTTCTGTTACTAGATACATAGATTTAACTCTAATACAGAGATCTATGGACTACCTCACAGTAGCTTCTATAAACCCTGCACAATATGTTATGTTGGGTATGATGGTATGTAACCATTTAACCTTTAGAACAGGTGTAAAACATCAACTGGGAGACTTTTCACACTTTGTTCAGAACGTTCACATCTATAATAAACATTTGGACGCTGCTAAATATCTATTGGAGGAAGCACAAACAGTAGATGAGCAACCTACTTTAGCTTTAAACTGTGAACCTAAAGATTTCTACGATCATACTATAGAAGATTTTGATTTTAATATTCCTAAAGGTATTGAAAAGTTTCCTTTTAGGCTAGAGATAGCAGTGTAACACTTAAATTTATGTTAAATTAAGCCTTCGCCTATTAGTGAGGGCTTTTTTGTTGTATATTTGTAAAACAAAAACCAAACTATGAGCCTTTTAGATAAAACAATACAATACTTTCCTGGTAAAATATGGTTGCCAAAACCTTTGGGCGAAATAAGTCTAAAGCAATTCATAGATTCCCACAAGAAGCCTAGAAAACAAATAAAAGAGATATTTAAAAAGATAGCTGAAGCAGAAAAAAAAGAAGATTGGGAAACCAAAGGTAAGCTTAAACAGAATAACTTATTTTACTTTACTCCTTGTGTGAAGTTTAATGGCAAGTCTAGAGGGTATGCAGATATAGAGAGCTTTACAGGCTTTATGGTTTTAGATTTCGATCATCTAGAAATAGGTGCCGAAGAATTTAGGGATAGGCTTTTTAAAAAGTACAAGTGTATAGTGTGTACTTATAAATCTCCATCTAGTAATGGTGTTAAGGCTATTGTGCGTATACCTATAGTAGACAGTGTTGATGAATTTAAGCAGTATTTTTATGCTATGTGTATGGAGATGGCCAAGGTCAAATCTTTTGATGTGTCTTGCCGAAATCCAGCACTTCCTTTATTTCTTAGTTGGGATGAAAATATTAGATACAGAGAGGACGCTACTCTTTGGGAGAATAGAGCAGGTAAGTACGATGAGTTTGAACCTCATGTGGGTGACTTTAAAGAGATTGAGGATATAACAGATTTGGACAAGAAAGAAGTGCTTAGAAGAGTCCATAATGTCATTAAAAAAGCAGATCAAGAAAAGGTGGGGCATCAACATTGTGTCTCTGCGAGCTGTTTATTAGGTGGGTTTATAGTTACAGGCTATTTAACCTACGATGAGGCTGAGAACTACTTGTTTAAGTGGATAGATCAGTCTGATTATCTATCAAAAAAGTCTAGCACTTACAAAAAAACAGCAATTACTATGCTAAATAAAGGTATGGGAGCTCCACTTTATTTAGAAAGACACCAAGATAAAGAGCCAGAAGAGGTTGTAAAGAAAACTGCTAGAACTAAGAGGGACAGTAAGTATTACCGTCTGTGCCCTTTGAATGGGTTTAACTTACAGAGAGTAAAATAAAACATTTATACAATTATGAGATTATGAATTTAGACAAAGTTTATGTTTGCGATATAGAGGCTATAGGGTACTTGCCTGAAATTAAGACTTTTGAGGACCTGCACGTACTATCTTGTTCTTACAAAAAGGATGACTCTTGGAATATTGTTTCCACCAAGGCTAAAAAGGATATAGAGAAGCTAGTCTCGAACCCAGACAACACTCTAGTATTTCATAATGGTTTCAGTTTCGATAAGCCCGCATTGGAAAAAATGGGCATAGAGTTTAATGCCGAACTTATAGATACTCTAGCTCTTAGTTACTACCTCTATAGCGAGAAACAGAAGCATGGACTGGGAGAGTGGGGAGAATACTTTGGGGTGCCTAAGCCTAAAATTGAAGATTGGAAAGGTCTAAGTTTTGAAGAGTATAAGAATAGATGTGAAGAGGACGTAAAGATAAACACGAATCTTTGGACAATGATGTTAGAGTTCCTAAGAACACTCTACAATAACGATGAAGAAATTGTTAGAGTTATAAAGTACTTAAATCATAAAGCGAATATGATTTATCTACAGGATAAAAACCCTATAAGGATAGACTTACCAAAAGCAAAAGAGAACCTAATTTACCTTGAGGCTATAATAGACGAAAAGACAGAAGAGCTATCTTCCATCATGCCTAAAGTACCCAACAAAGTTAAAAGAACTAAGCCTAAAAATTGCTTTAAGAAAGATGGCGACTTGTCTAAAGCAGGAGAGCGTTGGTTCTCATACTTACATTTGGCAAATTTGGACTCTGAGTATGATGGAGTAGTTGAGGAAGTTGTATCTTGGGACGAGCCGAATCCCCAAAGTACAAAACAAATGAAGAGCTTTCTTTTTGAGAAGGGTTGGAAGCCTAAACTGTTTAAAGATGGAGCCAATGGCAGAGTACCCCAACTAAGAGACGATGATAAAAACTTATGTGGGAGTATTATAAACCTTATAGAAGATTACCCAGAGCTAAAAAGCTTAGACGGGCTTTCTGTTGCCCAACATAGGTCTGGTTACTTAAAGTCTATGATATCTGCTGCAAGTGCTACTGGTAGTGCTCCAGCTTGGGCTCACGGTTTTACTAGGACTCTTCGTCTAAAGCACGTTGCTCCTTTTGTCAACTTACCTAAACCTAATTCAGATCACGGTAATTTAGTTAGGTCTGTTATGATAGCACCAGAGGGTTATGTTTGTATAGGTGCCGACTTAAGTAGTATAGAGGATAAGTGTAAGCAGATATCTATATTTCCCTACGATCCTGAGTATGTAAAATCTATGAATGTTGTAGGTTGGGACGCTCATTTAAATCTAGGTCAAAAAGCAGGGTTTTTTACGCCTGATGAAGTGCAGTTTTACAAGTGGTTTAAAAGTAAGGATAAGACTGTTATTATAGGGGAATGTCCCGATAGTTTCTTAGGGCTCTCAGATAAGCAACAACACGAAGCTTTTGAGAGTTTGGATAAAAAGAGGGCTATAAGTAAGACGGGTACATACAGTCTTACCTATGGTGCGGGTGCAGCTAAAGTAGGAGAAGCAGCAAACATACCTCTAAAAGAATCCAAAAGCCTACACAAAGGTTATTGGGATATAAATTGGAGCGTAAAGAAGTTTGCAGAGGATAGAATTACAAAAGATGTTAGGGGCCTAACTTGGATTAGAAAGCACAAAAAAGCAGGAGGGTTAACTACTGTAAATAACAGTACTTGGATATGGAATGAGCATAGTAATTTATGGCTATTTCTAAAAAATGACAAAGACAGATTCTCGGCCTGTAACCAGAATTTTGCAGTTAAAGTCTTTGACATCTGGGGTTACTTTCTTATGGAAGAAGGTATTGAGCCCTCTTTTCAATCCCATGACGAATACCTGTGGTATTGCAGGGAAGAGGATGTAGAAGCTCATAAATTAATAATAGACAGGAGTGTAGTAAAGCTAAACAACTACTTTAAACCCCCTATACCCTTAGAGATAGATTACAAAGTAGGAAAAACTTATGCTGAAGTGCATTAGTATAAATTAATGTTAAATGTTACTGTATTACTAGTAGAGTGTTGTATATTTGTACTGTTGGGGGAGTTTAACCGTTTTTATATCTTCCCCACGACTAATTTAAAAATAAATAATTATGTGTAGTAAAGAAAAAGAGTTACGTAGTATGAGTATTCATGAGGTTGTTAATGTAGATGCTACAAGTAATGGTTTAGCCACACCCTATTATAGTGTAATGCGAGTAGTAGGTGGTTGGTTATATATGTACTGGGACGCTGTGCTACAGGATTATACTAGAGAAGTATTTGTTAAACAATAATAGTTATAAATAAAATAAATAAAATGACTGATAATTTTAATTTAATTGAACCGTTACTAGACTTTTCTGATGCTGACTCTTATTACTTTGTTCAGGTGCTCCAAAGAAAAAAAGATGCTAAGGAAGGGGATAAAGTAAATGGCACCAATAATAACTCTAGGCTTATAAAAGCTTATTATGTTAAAAGTAAAGAGTATTTAGATTTTGTAAAACCTGAAATTATTGCACTGTGTAAACTTTTTAATGCTCGTGCAGGTATAAATTTGAACAGAAGGAGTTGGGAGAAGACTGCGTTACAACATCTGAAACTTGTTGCAGACAATATCATAAATAAGAATTACGATAAAGTGTATAAAACTTATTCGAGTGCAGCAGGAAAGTTTTCCCATGATAATAACAAGAAATGGATTGTCGATGTTGATAAAGAAGAGCTTCCATTTTTAGGTACTATAAAGCTTGCTTTAACAAGTTGTGAGCCCAATATAGGTGTATCTAAAGTTATAGTTGAAATACCATCTAAAACTGGTATGCATCTTATAACAACACCTTTTAATAGGATGTATTTTCCTAAAGTGTTGAATGATCTGTTGGCTCCTTACCAGCTAAAAAATACTATGAAACTAAACATTCAACAAAATAATCCGACTAATCTCTATTGTCCTTAATTATGGGTGTACCAGTATGGTTTAAAGATAAATGGAAGGAAGATAATAAAAATCCTAATCTACCTTTGAAGAATAGCAACAATCAGAAGATTGTGATAGGCTGTAACTATAAGACTACCTGGCAGAATGCAAAAAGTATGCGGTTTGTTTTGACAGAGGTTGCTAGTAATAGAGCTAGGTTACAAACTAGAAGTAGTAATAAGGATTTTTGGACTGATTTGAAAGATCTGATCTTTATTCCCAGTGGTTACAATATTGATAAGGCTAAGGAGCTTAGGCCTAATTTAAAAAATAAATAATGAAGTACAATTTAAAAATATTAACAGGTAGCCCTGGAGATTTTGAAGAGAATATAGACTGGGAGAAGTATAAAAATGTGGAGCCTAAGTATGTTGACTTTGAAATTGAAGTGGAGCACAGTCCTTTACTAGATAGTAATATTACTCAATCAGAAACCCCAACAAAAAGTTATGAATTATTAGTTCTGGATGTAAGTAAAAACAAAGAAGATGAAATGTAAAGACTGTGATTTAGATGTTATTAATTTACATAGATTAAAAAGCGATTACGAAATTGTGTAGGTTGGTATATATATAAGTATAATTAATAATTAAAAACATACATATAATTATGATGAAGTTACAATTAACAGATAAACAAAATATATTTTTTTGCAGTGATCCTCATTATAACCACAAGAGTATTGTAAAAGGTACTACTGAGTGGAAAGCTTCTTCTATGTGTAGGAATTTTTCAACTTTAGAAGAGCATAATGAAAGACTTATTTCGAATATAAATGAGACTGTTGGGTTGAACGATATTCTTTTCTGTAATGGCGATTGGAATTTCGGTAGCTACAGTAATAAAGAGAACACTAATGGAGTGAAGGAGTTTAGGGATAGGCTAAATGTAAAAGAGCTGCATTTTATCTACGGTAATCACGATACTGAAATTAGAAAGAGTAAAGAGTTGCAGTCTTGCTTCTCTTCTGTTCAAGACTATCTAGAGTTACAAATAGCTATACCTTACAAAGAACAGGGTATAAAAGCTAGAAAGCAGTTAATAGTTTTATCTCATTACTCTATGAGGTCTTGGAACAGAATGCACAAAAATAGCGGTAGCTACATGCTATATGGCCACAGTCATGGTAATTTACCAGGCCAAGGTAAAAGTATGGATGTTGGTTTTGATTGCCATAAAGATTTCAGACCTTTTTCTTTTAAAGAAGTAGACGAGCTACTATTCAATAAAGATGTGGTTAGTTTCGACCACCACAATTAAAAGTTAAATTAATCTTAAACCCTTGCATTGTATGTAGGGGTTTTTATATATTTGTAAAAAATAAATTATGGACAATCCAATAAAAGAAAACAGAATAGTAAAGGACATTACTTTTGCAACAAGACTTTTAGGTTTTGCTGAAGATGTTTCAGTAGCTGACGCTTGCTCAGAAGATGAGAAAGATTCTATGATTAGTTATGCTACTAGCTTACTTAAGTATCAAGTAAAAACTGCCGAGGATGAAGAAGAAATTGACTACCTAAAGCGTGTAGGTGTTTGGGATAGGTTTCAGCCTAAAAAGTTGGAGACAGAAGACGGATATGTCATACACTACGAGGATGAAGACTGTGACATATACTCTTGTTTGGTAGTACCCATTAAAAATGAAAAGTTATTGACTTTATCGGCAAAAAGAATTAGGGAAGGAAAGACTGTAATAAAGAAGAATAGGGTTTACTTTAAGTACTTAGAGTCTTGTGAAAAATATATGGTGTACAATATTCCTAGATATTCTGAAAAAGAACTTGATAAAATATTAACTGCACAAAAAAATGACTTATGGAACTAAATCAATACTCTTTTACCAAAGAATCTCTGATAAAGAGTGTCTATAATATGTACTTAATGGGACATAGTGTTGAAGAGATTTATATTAAACACATGGATTCTGAGTTTAATCTTGATGATATCAATAATATAATTGATTGTAAAAACTATTTAGAGTTGTGAATAAAGTAGAAGAGTTTTACAAAGAATCAGGTGGTGTCGAGTATGATAAATTCGATAAGAAGGCTGAAAAGTTTACCTACTATGATATGATAGGTTTTGCAGATGCTTATTATAGTAAACAATTTAGTGTGCCAAAAAAAGAGGGTAAAAATAAGGTCTTACTGGATTTACAAGATATCATAGAAATACTTTCAGATGAAGAAATTATTTTTAAATCTCAAATAATTTACTTTGGCGAAGATACAAACTTTGAATGTATCGAGTTCACTCTCGCAGGTAATCACTATTTTTCCTTTGATTACTACTTAGATATAGATACTCATGGACATACTATAGAAGGTGGTGTGAACCAATGGTTCTACTCACCTAAAAGTAAGACAGAGTTTTTAGAATTTATAACCACAGGACATATTAAAAATAAATAAAATGAAAAAGCACATAAGTTACCCCAAGATTGTACAATTTAGAAATGTAGTTTCTAATATAAACAGAGAAATAACCTATACAGGTTTAGATGAAGAAGGCAAAGCAATCTATGACCCATCAATTGAAAAACCAACACTGACTTTTAAAGGTACTGTTAAACTTCATGGAACCAATGCAAGCGTTTGCTTTAATTCTAAGGATGGTTTTTGGATACAATCAAGGCAGAACATAATTACTGTTGAAAAGGATAATGCTGGTTTTGCGTTTTTTGCAGAAAGTAAAAAGGAAGAGTTCCAAGATTTAATTGATGTAATTATACTAGAAAATAATATTAATATAAATGAATTTACTGTTTCTATTTATGGAGAATGGGCAGGTAAAGGGATACAAAAAGGAGTTGGAATATCTGAATTAGATAAAGCTTTTTATGTTTTTGGTGTAAAAGTATCTAAACCACAAGATAAAGAGTTTAACGCTTATTGGATTGATTCGAGTAATGTTAAAAATACCGAATGCAGAATATTTAATGTAGAAGATTATGAAACGTATTCAATTGATGTAAACTTCAATATGCCACAACTTGCACAGAACAAGTTTGCTGAAATTACTGAAAAAGTAGAAAAAGAATGTCCTATATCAAAATCTTTTGGGATAGAAAATTCAGTTGGTGAAGGAGTTGTCTGGAGTGTTGAATACAAAAATAGTGTACACAGATTCAAATGTAAAGGCGAAAAGCACTCTGTATCAAAAGTAAAAACCCTTGCTAATGTAGACGTTGAAAAGTTAAAAACAATTCAAGATTTTGTTGAATACTCTGTAACTCGAAATAGATTTAACCAAGCTGTTGAAAATGTTTTTGGAGAAGAAGATTTGGACGTTAAAAAAATGGGTGACTTTATTAGGTGGTTTATAAAAGATATTACGGCAGAAGAGATGGATACAATGCTAGAAAATGGGTTAGAGCCTAAAGATGTTAATAAATACATATCAACAAAGGTTAGAGAAATGTTTTTTAAAGCTCAAAGAGAATACTAAGATTACATTTTATATTATAAAAACCCCTTTAGAATTAACTAGAGGGGTTTTTTACTTCTACTTTTCCTGTGGGCATTCTACCTTATCACAAGGCCATTCTTCTCCACAAATTTGACATTCTTTTTTCATCTTTCTTGTTTTAAATTAATCTTCTAGTCCTGATACTAATGCTGCTCCTATAGGGTTAAAGAATTTAATGTTGTTCTTGTTATAGAAGTAGTAAGTATCTCTTGTATCTTTTAACTTTTGCATATCGTCAAAGGTTTTTAATCCTGGTATTACTTTTTTAAGAGATCGCATTCTTACTGTCTCTCCTTTATACCTCCCACTCTTTACTACCTCTGAATCTGTCATGTTAAGTGGTAGGGCTAAAATGTCTGCTACTGTTGCTAACCCTACAAATGGGGAGTCTAAAGTCTCGTACATTTGGTATCCTAAGCCTACTTGTCCTGAAGCTTGTTCGTTCAGCACTCTTAAACTTAAATAGGATGTCAACTGTAAAGCATAGTTGTCTTCGTCATCATCTGCATAGTTTAAAAGCGCATAGGCTATACCAGCTAAACCTGTAAAAAATAAAGATTCTATCGCCACCCTTCTTAAATTCCTTCTTCTTGTTGCCAAAAGCTCTTCGAAGGGTACATCCCCGTCTCTTTCTAAGTCTTTTCCGTTCCACCCGTCATTAAATGCCCTGATGTTCTTCTTTGATACCATATCTGTTACAGAAGCCTCAAACCACTTGTAGAAAGATCTGTATGATCCTTCCTCATATATACCCGTTGCTGTATTATAATGAGCATTTTTAGTTCTATCAGATATTTTTACAGATAACCACCCTTTGTGTGTCATAAGGTAGTTCATAGCAAAGTGTCTTTGTGCTGCTGTTCTCTGTGACTGTGTTATTTGTGTGTCTAGTTGAGAAGCTGCTCTTTTTACCTTGTCTGTTATAGCTTGCATTTTTATCTCTAAATACTCGTCATTAGCAAATTCTGGATCCAATTTACTCTTCAACTCTGGCTTTATCTTTACACCGTCTTTTTTATCTAGATAGTTATATATTACTTCTGATTCATACTCTGCCCACTCTGTTTTTAACTGTGAATTAGTTACATCAGCATCCTCTATTTTTCTGTCTATTTTAAATTGGTACTCGGTTGTTATTCTACCTTTTACAACTCTAAAATCATGTAGTGTTGCATACATTACTCTAGGTGTAATAGGGAAGTTACCCATTTGGTGTACTGCCCAACCTAAGTTTTTTAAATTCCTTCCAAAATAACCGTAATTTACGTTTTCATATCTAGCGTTTAGGTCAAACAGTCCAAAAAATTCTCCAAAGGTGTTAAGCTCTGAGTCAGATTTTAATTTACCTACCTCTGACATGGCTGCAAAAGCTGCCCTACCAAAAGCTGCCCTACCCAACCTTTCAGAAGAAGTGTTTGTTATTTCTCCAACCATCTTCTCTATTTGGAAGTTTACCTCAGATGAAAAGTAAGAAGTAGCACCCACTATAGCAGAAAAACCTAGGTTTCTAAACTTAATGAAGTCTAGTAACATACGAGCAGTTTTTGTTATATCTATAGTAGTACCAAAGAAATTTACTTTAAACTCTTTAGTCTCGTTCTTACCAAAAATAGCATAATCCATTTGGTTGTTGAACATCTCTATTGTGTTCTTTGCATCAACTTTTCTGTTTCCTTTTGACTCTCTTTTTTCTAAAGCGTCCTTTATAGCTAAAACTTCTCCAATGTTTTTCTTTCGGTGTTTATGGAGTATTGCTTGCTGTCTCATTGTAGCAAAAGTGTAGAAAAGCTCATCTGAAAGTTCTGCCTTGTTCTCTAAATCTCTTACATAATATGTAGGTATAACAGAAATATTAGCTCCTTTTATAGACTCTCCGTACTCTAGGTCATCTACTCTAAATGTGAACAGTTCTTCCAACCCTTGTCCTATGCCTCCTTTATTGGCTCTTTTTACTACATCCACTATTCTATCTACCCCCTTTTTACTTTGTTGGGGTAACTTATATAGACTATGCCTTCCTTTTATATTCATGTCTTTTAAACTCTCTCTTTGAAGGTCTTTGACTACCTGTAGTCCTTTATATAAAGCCTGATTTTTAGAAGAGTTCTCATCTTTAATACTACCAAAAGTTTCTTTGAATTTATTAGACTCAAAGCTTTGTTTCTTTGGTACATACTCTTTAAAACTACCATCCTCTCTAAATACAGGTGAGTTATAAGAAACATCTCCTTTTTTAACCTGTATGGCACCCTCGTACTCGGTTAGAAAATTAGGGTTGATAAATTTATTATCGTCCTGTTCTAAAAAAGAATAATTAGGAGCAATCTCTACATAAGACGCATTCTCTAAAGCTTTTAAATAATCTTGAGCAGATTGATAAGATTTTTTATCAAATATATCTGAGTACTCATTGGGTATTAGTCTCTTGTAATAAGATGCTACTTGTGTTCTCGCAAAATCTCTAGTCAGTGTATCGACATCTGCCTCTTCTATTGCTACACCTTCATAACTGTCAATAAAGCTTCTGGCCACACCAGACAATGCGGAAGGGTCTCCATTGAAATACCTTTTTATAGCGTATTTAAAAGTACCTATTTTTTCTTCGGCATCCTTGTTAGCATTTTTCTTTATAAAGTCTATCTCTTCTTTTAATGTATACCCTCTATCTTCTACTTCCGCTAGGTAAGCTGCGTTAACATCGTTTTTAAATATTGGGTTTTCTATCTCAACATCTCCCTCACCTTCTATTTCTGGCATGGTAACGTTCTTAGATAAAAATTGATAAGCTAACTGTATTTCTGCATCTAACTCTTTTATCTTTTCCTTTATAGCAGAATCCATTTTAGTGGCATCTATCTCAAAAGGTTTGTTTGTGTCGTTGTATTGCTTAAGTAAAGAAGATCTTAAATTATTTGAGTTTCTTAGTTCCCCAATAGTCTTCACCAGCAAAGTCTTATTTTCACTTTCTTCTAGCTCACCTACAGTATTTGCCAATCTATCTGTATAACTCTCTCCTGAACTCATTCTTTCCCAAAAATCCTGGTTGAAGAATATTGATGCATTGGACTCTATGAAGTTTGTAGCTGCTTCTCTGCCTTGAGACTGTTCTATTTCTTTGACCTTATCTCTGAAAATAGCAGGGACCTCTGGTGTCTCATTACCCTCCTCAGCGTTTTTAACCTTTGTTCTATCAGCATAATCTTTATCTAGTATATGCAAATCCATTGCTATAACAGCTTCTTCGGTTGTATCTTTTGTTTGGTCTACAGAGTAAAACAACCCTCTCTCTTCTATAAATCTACCTGTTGAGGGCTCTTCAATAGTATAAGAGATGCCTTTTTTAAAAGTACCGTCAGAGTTAAAAAAGGACTTGTCGCTTGCTCTTTTTCTCTTTAAGTATTGTAGTACTTCTTTATCTGTTTTAGATAACTTAGAATAGTCTATAATAGATCCGTCCTTGGCTTTGCCTATAAGTTCAGACCTTGCTGCACTGTAATTACCTATCACATTTATAGTCTGTCTGGATATTCCTAGTTTGTCAAATCTATCCTGCTTCTCCTTATAATACTCATCTGTAAAATACCTTTGTTGGAACTCGGACCTTCTCTTTTCAAACTCTTTTTGATAGGCTGCCTCTTCTTCTGGACTCATCTTCTCTAGCTTATTATCTAAAGCTTGTTTTTTAATGTCCTCTATCGAAGTTTTTTCTCCTGTGGCGATTTTTCTAGATTCTGCCCTAACAGTATTCATAAAATCTTCTATCTTACTGTGGTCAAACTCGTCTAAAAGAAAACCATCATTGAAAAACCCTTTTAGGTCTTTCTCATCTAGTCCTAATTCTTTTATTGTAGTTTGAAAAGCCTTTATCTCATTAACATATTCTCGATTAGCTCCGTTCAATATCTTTTCAATAACCTCTGAGGACATACCTAATAAAGGATCATTTGAATTTACAATCTGTCCAAAATACCTGTGGAAAATACTGGTGTCTTGTTTTGCTGCCTCTAACCAAGCTTCTAAATCTTTTTTGTAGCCTTCATTTAAATTGTGTTTAGCTATAATTCTATCAGCTATAGTGTTTATAACACCTTTGTAAACCTTAGTGGAATCAGAGCTTAGAGTATCTATCTTCTTTCTTACATCTGAAATAGCTTTCTCTACTTTTTCCCAATCTTTTCTAGGGTATTCTTTCGGGTTTTCTCTTATGTTGCTCTCCATAGATTTTAGAAGAGGATTAATGTTTCTAACAAGTGTTTGGTAAGCAGCGTTTTCTTCTGCCCCAAAAGTATAGTCTTCCTTATCGGCTATTTTAGACAATAAAAAGTTGGTCTGAGAGTCAGCAACAGCTACTAGTTCTATAGCAGCTTGTTTTTGGAGAAGAATGTCCTCTTGATCCCCAATTTGTTGTAGTTTTTTAATATTTTGCTGTAGAGTTTGGTTATCTACTACACCCCTGGCTGATTTTCCATAAGAACGTATAGTCTGTTGTAGGAATTTAAGTCCTTCTATTACTTCGGCCCGCATCCCTTTTATTTCAGATTTTTCTCGTCCAACACTATACATTACATTTGAGTTGGTTTTGAAATTTTCTGTGTCTAACAGACTAGATACTTGCTTTTCATAAAGTAGGTCGTTTACCTGCTCTGTGAAATCTGCCAACTGTTCTTTTTGCGTTTGCGTATAATTGCCTCTAATAAAATCCATAAAGTTGTTGAAAAACTCCTTTACTTTATTTATAATGAAAGAATAGGTTGAAGTAGCTTCTTCTGTGGAAAAATTACTGACTAAATTATCCGCTAGTACTTTCCCTAATATCTCTCTTCTTACTATGTTATCTAGCTCTGCCCCAGAATAATCTTTAGAGTATATTTCGGTATACTTTTGTGCATGTTCTGCCCATTGGGGGGTTTTATTTATGCTCTTAAGTAGGTTAGCTATTTTATCCTGGTCCCAAGACTCCACTATAAAGTGAGCAGTCTCTTCTGCTAAGTCCTTTGTCTCTATATTTCCATCTGCAAACGCTATTATCTGGTTTGCTATATCAGCTAGAGCTCTTGCCTCTGGATCTATTCCTGATTGTGAGCTATACTTTTCTATGTAGTTAGACATAGATATAACACTTACTCCCATTCTGTCTAATAAATCAAGAAGCCTTAGCTTTAATTCATCTTCTGTTAATTTGGGTCCTGTGCTAGATTCTCTTTCTTTTTTTGTACGAAATAACAAATCGTGTATTTCTTTCTCTACTATACTCTGTGTTTTATTGTACGAGTCTGGGTCTTTAATCTCTTCAAAAGTAAAACCATTACCGCTATACTGAAACTTCTTCCAACCTAGATTAACCAAAGCATCCTGCCTAACAATATCTTCTTTTATTGAAGAACCTATCTGAGTTTGTCCTGCTGACTGGAAATAACTTTTACCTGAAACAACGTTCTTTATGTCTGATAAAAACCCTTGCTTTATATAAGTATTAATAAATCCTTTTTGAGTAGATGTATCAAAACTAGGTTTTATTTTTCTAAGCGAATAAAACTCTCCTGAGTTATCTAAATATCCTACTTCTATCTCACTGGCCTCAGTGGCTAAAGCATCTTTATAAGAGGTCATTATCTCTCCATTTACCCTATTTGCAATAGTATAGTTCTCTTCTTTTTGATAAAGTTTGTCAGAGTAGATATTTTTATAGAAGTCTAAAGCATCCTCAAAATCTTCTATGATTGGATGTGAAAAGGTGTCCTTAAATAGTTGAGATTCTGCTCCATTAGCTTTCTCTACTGCTACTGGTGTATCTTTGTTGTATTTTATTTTACAGCTCATTTTTTGGTTTTAGTTGCAATCAAAATTGTTTTCGTTTATATTTTCTAACTCTGTACTAGAGTATTTATTAGATTTAGACTCTATGTTTGGTTGTCTACGAAGGTAGTTCTTTACTGTGTTATACTCAAATTTGTTAACTTCCCCTGTATCTTCTACGACAAAAAATTCAGAGTTAAATATAGGTATTTGTGTATAAAAAGGTTGCCCTTGGGTTTCACCTGTTTTTTGGTACAGTCTACTATTTATCCTTATAAAACTTTCGCTGGTTGCAAAGGTTGTTACTCCCACATCTTTTACCCTTTGGTAATCTCCTTTATATGCTGCTAATTTCGTAGGATCATTTTGATAAGCTAGTTTTTCAGCCTGTAAAGAAGGTACATAAGTTGGGCTATAACTCTCTTCAAAAAATGAACTGTTCTTATTTAATCTAGAGTAATCAGAAAGGTCTTGAAATTCTTTTTCTGTTAGTAGCCTCTGTGCTGCTTCTTTTACTCTGTTTTTTGTAGCATTATTCTGATATTTAGGCAGTATTCCCAGACTGTTTATTTCAAAGTAATTGTATACTTCTTTAAATTTTTCAGAGTTTAATCTTTTTTCTTTTAACTTTTTCTTTTGAAATTCAGATATGAATCCATCAGTTAAGAAGTTAGAATCTCCTTTGAAGTCCTCTACAGACTTTTGCTCTTCTTGTGTAAGTCCCTCTATTTTTACAGTTATTGGGTTTTCAAATACTTGTTTATACAGATAAAGATTGTAAGCGACATCAAAGTCGTACTGCTCTTTACCCAAATCCATACTCCCTACATTGTCCTCTACAAATAATCTAATGTTGTCAAGGACTGTCTGCTTGTTAGCTTCGTCTCTTAAATAAGCATTATTCGCCGAATTTGAGTTTATAAAATAGGCTTGATTAGGCAATATTCTGTTATCTCTGCTAGAGGCTTCTGCATAAGTTACCTCTAACATATCCTCAAAAGATACTTTTTGAACTTTTTGATAAATGCCTGGAGCTACCTTGACCATAGATTGCTCGTTAAACATATCATACTCGTTTAAGCTACTGTCCTCTATTTTTATAAGCGTCTTGCCTTTGTGGGCCACTGCCATTTTTTCAAAATTGAACATTGGTGCAGTTTCAATATTAAAGAACTGTTTGTACTCTTCTAAGAACATATCGAAGTTCTCTTGTGTTACATTCTGCTCTAGAGTAGATAGTGAGTTTAAGAAGGTTAGTATTTCTTCGGAGTCTTTACTATCGTAAGATTCTGTAAGCCCTTCTAAGTCTAATGATGCTTCTATCCCTTTTTCTTCTATTTCTGCTAATCCGTTCATAATTTCTAAACGGCTTTCACTCCAGAAATCTTCCGCTTGGTTTAATAAATCTATATCTTCTGTAAAGTTTGAGCCATCTAGGTTTAAAGTCTCTGTAATGGTTGAGACTCGATTTGGTGCTTCTGCATTAGACATGTCCCTGTTTAAGACTTGCATTTTAGAAAGTCCTGAAAATTGAGAGAAAAGTCTGAACTTAAAGTTTTCTTGGTTTGACCTTTTCTCTGTACCTATTAAGGGTCTTACTAGGCTTTGCGGGTTATTTAAAGTGTTTTCTAATACGCCCTTCTGTATCTCACTCTTAAAATCTGAGATTATACTTTCCGTTATTTTTCCCGCTCTAACTCTTTCATCAGAGGTTAAATCATTAAATTTAGTTCCTATAGGTAAAAAGGCTTCTATAACATCTTTAGCTAAGTCTTCTAAATTTTTACCTTTTAATAAGTCTTTGTGGTTTTTTAATAGGTCATAAATCTTATCTTCCAATGAAAACCTTCTTGTCAAGGTCTTTTTAATTCTTTCTTCAACAAAAGCTTTTGTATCACTGTTATTATTAAAAAATGGTATATCTATAGAGGAAACTGCCTTCTTAATTACTTCTGAAAATATAAAGTTGTTATGGTTCTTTATTGCTAAACTTGCTTTTTCATTTTCTTTGAACCTTGGATCTTTCCTAGCTAGTCTAGCCAACTCTGCAAATGGTAACTCAGGATTTTCCTCTTTTATTACGTCAAATATCTTATCAAATTCTTCATCTAGTACTCTATTTCTCTCCTCTGTTTCTTCAACAGGAAGAAACCCTTCTCTGCCTTCTATTTTCTTATTCTCCCATTTTGCAAAGGGGTCTTCTTCTTGAGAATTTACATCAGAATTAAAATCTTCACTTGTGTTGTACTGTTCAATTATTTCTGCGTAGTCTAGGTTATTTACTGCGTCTGTGAAGCTCTCGATATCTTTAACACCCCCTAAAAACTGATTTAAGTCCTCTTGTACTTCCAAAGGATTTACTATCGCATTTTTTCCAAACTTATTTACTTCCCCTGTCATAATTATAAAGGGCTTTTCGATAAAGTAAGAAACTACTATAGGGCTATCTAGATTCCTTAGTTTATCTCTTAGTCCCATTAGCTCTTTCTGGTACTCTTTATTCTCTACTATGTTGGAAACTTCTGAGCCTGAAAACATTTTAGAATTTTGAAGGTAAATTACGTTCAGATCTCCGTTTTTAAATACTAAGTCTAACTCTTTTAGTATATCAGAAGAATCGGTTAAACCTTCTGATACTATCATATCCTCTATGTCGAATATATCTTTCTGGGATAAAGGTTCTGCTTCTTTGTTACTTTCTATAAAATCAAGAACTGTTTTTAACAGTGGTTCCCCATTTTTATCAAATCTTTTTCTCTGTACATCTGGGTACCTAACCATTTCAAAAGAACTTGGTATTCCGTTTTCGGTATCAAAATTAAAACCTTCAGACATATAGAACTCTTGCAATTTAATTTCGTCTGTGCTGTTATCTCTTGGAGAGACTATCAACTTTACTGTGGCTCCAACTTCATCTGTTGAAACTAGAAAGTCTTGTATTGCTTTTCTCGCTAAACCTCTTCCTCTAAAATCAGGAATTGTTTGTATCTCTTCTAATACTACTAAATTACCTTGTCTTGTGTATTTTATATTTACACCCTCGGTTTTTACCTCTTCTTTTAAGAAGCTGGGTTTTCTAACTTGTTCTTTAAAAGACGTTAAACTAGATACTGCCCAAACATTTAACGCTGTTTTTGCATCATTAAATTTCTTTAACGCCGATTTATATAAAATACTCTCTTCACCATTAGGTGCTTCAACCCTTTCAACATTGTTGTTGAGTGGATTTCTTACTATGCTACAGTTTATGCTCATTTTTGTTTTGTGTCTGGTTTACAAAGATACGATTAATTATTTAACTATTGCACCCCTTGTTGAACTCTTTTCTTAAATCTTTTAAGATATCGCTTCCAAGTATCATTTCTTGTTGTTCTTGCTTTACTTTTGATACACTCTCAGCATACCTTTTAATAATATCAATTTGATACTCTGTTACTCCCCTAGATTTAAGTTTGTTTACGTTTTCTATTGGATTAGGGGACTTTAATATACTTCTTGTTTCAGATAATATTTCACTAGGACTTAACTTAGTATAGCCATCAAGTACATACTGTGCTATATAGTTCTTAGTGTATAATTCTGGGTTAAGGTTTCTGCTTGAAACGTACTCTGCATAATCATTTAAAGTAACTTCATATCCTAAAACTCCTGATAGCTGTTGTAGTTGTATATCTAAAGGTATAGTTGCGTTTTTATTCACAAACATATTAGAAGCTTGCTTCATTCCTTCCCTTGTATTTTTATCTATAGCAGCATCAAAGTCTTTAGGTCTTACATTACCAGAAGTTGCTTCATGTATTTTAAAAAGTGTATCCGATCCTCCATTTTGCTTTAAAGCTTCTCTAATATCATCCTCTTCATTTTGAAATCTTTCTTGGTCTTCAACGTTTGCTGCGTTCTCTAAGTCTTTTATAAACTCCTCTTCTAAAGCTGCCTCTTCTTCTGCTATTTGAGATAGAACAGCATACTCTGAGTACTCATCTTCTAGACTTCTACTGTTTTCTTTATTGGCTAGGTCTAGTTTTAGTTTTGGAGAATTGAAGGGCTTTCCTGAAATGTCGATAGCTGTCATTGCCTCAACTCGAAGTCTACTCAAATTGAAATTGTCTTGGGTCCAAGTCTCTACATCTGAAAATATTTTTACCCCAGCTAACCTTTCTTGTATCCCTTCTATTGTATTTACATCTACTAAATCCTCTTCTTTTAGATTGTAATCAGAAGGGTTTATCCCATTTAGTATGAAAAAGTCATTGACTTTATTTACTCTCTGTCCCTCTGTTAATAAACTGTCTGCTATAATTTGATTGAAAGGTTCTACCAGCATAGCATCCCTTTTGACAAGAGACACTGGAAATGCTATATTCGTGCCTTTATACTTGAATACTACTATAGGAGTCTTGAGGCTGTTTTTAGGGAGGTACTGCATTAAAGTCTCAGTATTATCTAAATCCTTTCCTGTAAAAAGTTTACCGTCTTTAACATACCCTGCACCTACTATTACTTTAGAGTCTTTTGTAGATATTGCTCTGGGTTTGGCTTCTACTTTACCTTCTTCGGTTTCACTTAAAGTAAAAATAGGAGAGCCATAATATGTAAAAGCTATTGGTATAGTCGTTTGCATATTAACCAAGTTGGATTCTGTTGTATCCTCCAAGGCTTTGGCTGCCTTTTTTCTCATATCTAAAAATGCTTCCGAGGTCTTTGTCTTAGGTAAATTCTCAGTTCCTGCTCTTGCTTCTCCTATTATTTTACCAGCTCTCATGTAATATATTGACATACCTGAGATAAGTTCTTCTCTAGCTTCTTTTATAGCGGACTCTACTTTAGACCTTTTGGCTTGGTCTAGCTTTTCCATTAGGCCCCTATTGTACTCATTTTTAGGGTCTATAAATACTTCTACTGTATTAACATCATACATTTCATCTTCCAGAGCAATAGGTCTTCTATTCGCATCGGAAGTATCATAAGTAAAGTCTGACTTAGCTTGTTGTATTGTACCATCAGAAAGTTTCTCATAACCCATTAAGTATGAATTAGCCTGGGGGTCACTTTCTTGTGCATAGAGGAACTTTAAAGATATTTTATCTTCTATTTCACTCCACTGTTCTTTTGAGAAAATAAGTCTTGCGTGATTTCCTACTGTTATATTCACATTACCCATCTCAGAGTCTTCTAGGTATATAATAACCCCTTTCTGTTTTTGAACTGATGTTAGCTGTTCTATATCCTCTACTCTTTGTTTGGTTTTTTTGTTAGGTAGTTTGACAAAAATGTTTTCTGGGAACTTAGGTAAATACTTGTTTATAAATCCTTCGGCGGTTACATGGCTTAAAACTCTTTGCCCGTTTTTTTCTATTTTTAAATACGCACCATCAGTAGGTGTCTGTACCATTTCTTTAGCCTCTCTCGAAGTACTTGAATTTCTATCAGACGCTTTTACTATGTTTATAAAATCCCTATTGGTTTGCTCATCAGCAGTATTACTAGTACTTACATTAGTCTTTAGTTGCTGTAGTCTTATAATTAGGTCGGCCAAGGTAGTATCTGAACCTGCCATTGTACCTTCTTGTATTTGCCAAGATGCTAATTTAGCATTTATTTCTTGGTACCGCTTTATTTCTTCAAGAGATAGGTTTAAGTTGTCCCCTTGATTTTCTTTTAAAGTAGTAGGGTCTGCATTGGCTACTATAGAAGTACTTTTAAATACGCTGTTTTTAATTTTAGAGTGTAGTTCTCTAAATTCTGCAATTTCTTTTTCAGAGGGTCTTTTATCTGTTGCTGTTGCTAAATCCTCTCCTACATACTCGGCTATAGCAGAGTTCTTTTCTAGAGATTTTTTTATAATACCTTCTAATCTAGATATCTCACTGTCTTCTCTTATTTTCTCTAATATTGCATTAATTTTACCCGTCTCTTCCCTAAAAATAACATTTTCAAACTCGTTTAGCTCTATCTGATTATCAATACTTTCTGATCTAGCTTTTATTTTCTCTGCTATTTTTTCCAACCTACCCTGACTTACAATTCCGTCTTTTTGGTATTTATCATATTCAGCTTTAGTCATATCAGGAGAAGTAGTTCCTGGGACATCCCCTGTTTCATTTACATCACTTGAAGTTTGTGTTTGATTTTGACTGTTCTCAACATCTTCTATGGCCTGTAACTCAGTTCCTTCTATAATACTTTGTCCTACACTAGCATAGAAGTCTCTTGTAAACTCATTTTCAGTTGTTCCCCTTAACTTCGCTATAGCTTTTTCTAACTTAGTTACAAGGTTTGTAGGTTTAAAATTTTCATTCGCTACTCCTTGTATAGTCTCACTGTATTTTTTAAAAGCGTATATAGACCTCTTATACTCTGTAAGCATTTTCTGTGCTCTCTGGTAAGCTACTGGATTATCTTCGCTAAGTTGTTGTAGACTATCATCAATGTTCTTTAAAATACCTCCTGTTAGGTTCCCTTGCTCATCTATTTGAGATAACTCAGATAGTCTTTCAGCAGAAGTAGTTGAAAAACCATAACTTTCATCCTCAGAGAAAGAAAAAGGGTTATTTGCTAATATAATATTAGAAGAAGTTTCCCATTCAGCTCTTGCTCTAGGTAATTCAACTGTTTCCAACTGATTTAGTTGCTCTGTTAAGCTTAAAAGTGAGTCTGCATCTTTCTTTTTTTGGTCGGTCTGTTCTGCACCTAGTCTAGACAGCTTTCTTTGTACACTTTGTATTTTTTTAGTTAAGTCGTTTCGTTGTCTGTTTACCTTATTGAATGCTTTTTGAGCGTTGTTGTACCTCTTTCTTTTTTCTTTTGATGCTTTTTCTAAACCATTCTTTAATTTGGCACCATCTTTAAAGTCTAAAGCTTGGCTTGGGGAAAGTACTGAACTTATCTCTTTTACAAACTCCTCTAAGAATATATCAGCATGGTCTGAGGATTCTTTGCCCATAGTCATGTTGTAGGCAATAGCTTCAGCCACCATTGACTTGTCTACTTTCGAGTCTACAGAAGGAGACTCCCCAACAATAATATTAGCAAAGTCTTTGTTATCAGCATAAGTCTCTTGTAAGTTTTTATACTCATCTAGTACGGCAACTTTATAGTCTTCTACTTCTTGTTCTGAGATACCGTTTTCTTCTGCTACTTTTTTACTGTCTGTAAGTTCTATAGATGTTTTGAAATCTTCAAAGGATTCATCTGACCTGTCGTACTTTTCCGTCATAGACAAAAAAGATAGTATGCCCCTCTTTCTGGCCAACTCTTCAGAGGTTCTATCGCCTCTATCCTGTGCTGCTAATTCGTCTTTATTTGCTTTTATTATCCTTGCGTAAGACATCATCTTATCAGCCGTTATTTGAGCCCCAAATCTAGATGAGTTTATTGCACTCGCATAAGTTTTTTCGTTTTTAAGTGACCTACCATAGCTACCAAACTGTCCAGAGATTCCTCCTCCTATAGTACCTACTATCATTCCTATACCCATTTCTTTCCAACCCTCTTTTGATCCGAAAGTCTCTGCATAAGAATCATATAATCCTTCTATAAAACTATAAGTCTCCTTAGCCGTTTCCTCTTCATAACCACTACTCAACCAATCATCTGCAAGGTTTCCCATTACAGATTGATTACCTTCTTCCCATATTCCTTCTATAAATGCACTTTTACCAAAAGAGCTTGTGTACCCAGCTACTTTTTGTAATTTGTTGGGTGTGAGTGCTTCTTTTACTAATCTGCCACCTTCTTTTGTGGTTTTTTGCCCTATACCAAATGCTTTTCTGTTAAAAGAGGATTTTAAGCTCTTACCTGATTTTAACATTGGTGTGGCCACCTTGAACATTCTACCAAAAATTGCTAAGTTAGAACCTCCAACCACAGCCATATTACCAGCCCAAAGTGCATTTGCTGCATTAGTTAAACTATCTTCAAATTCTTTTCGCTCTTCTGAATTAGGACTTCTACCGTAAGTCTCTTGATGGTATCGTTCAAAGTTTTCCTTGGACTCCTTCATCATCTGTCGTGCTTCTACTCCTGCCTCATAACCTGCTGAAGTATACATAAATCTTGCAGTGTTAAATGTTGCGCCTATATTAGAAGCTCGTTTTGCTTTTTTAATAGCATTATCAGCTTTTGCACTAGACCTGACGAGTTTGCCAATCATTTTTTGAGACCCATTAACCCCTTTAGCTATTCTGCCCAATTTTCCTGCTCTTAAAGACCATCTTGCAGCAGTTGTTGCTAAAGATGCTCCTCCTGTAGCTGCTGCCCAAATACCTTCTGATACAATTGCACCTACTGTAAAAGCTATACCATTCGGCAGATCATTTGCCCAAAAGTTAGCAGTACCTAAAGACTGGCCGAAATTATAATTCTGCTCTTCTTTAGAATAAGCATTAGGTAAAGTATACTGTAACCTTTCATTAAACTCGTCAAGGCTTTTATTGAAATCGTCAGTGTAAAGTGCCTCCATTTCGAAGCCACTATTTATAAAATTGTATGCTCCTGTAATCGAGCCTATTGTTGAACCAGCAATAGTAGTAGCTATTTGTGCTCCTGCTTTAGTAAGACCATTCTTCCACTTCTCACCTGTAGATTGTTGTCTGGCAAACCTCTCCATATTATCGGTGCCATATCTATAGTCTTTAAATTTAGGCAAGTAATCACCCCCTACATTTACATAAAGCTCGTCTAAGTCAACAGCTCTGGTCATAGATATTTTATTATCTTTTTCAAAATAAGATCCTAAAATTGCTTGGTCTCCCTGAACTTCATTTATGTAATCTTGAGAGGTAAAAGATTTATTTTTTCCCTTCTCATAAATATCTGTTACCATAGGTTTAAGGCTAGGGGATATATTATCTTCTGATACCATACCTTCTAGACCTTCCTTTAAGTAGTCTGGTTGTTTTTTTTCTTCTGCCATTTATAGTTGGTCTAATATTTTCATAAAATCAATAAGTCTTCTTCCAGGGAATCCATCATCTTTTTTTAAATCTGATGCCATTATTTGAAGATACTGGGATAGAAATACTTGTGGGGCAACATTGAAAGTTTTACTAATTTGTTCTTGGTCCATTCCTGATAAATCTAAACTCCCTACCTGCTCTTCATTTTCCTTATTCTTAAAATAGATTTTAGCGTATTGTTCATTTCCTTTTTTCTTATACTTAACAGAGAATTTGTTTGAGTTTTCAAATACTTTTTCAAAGACATTCTCCATATAGAAATTTGCTTGGTCTTCTGGTAAAGAGTTTCTTATTACGCCGTACGCTCCATCTTCTGTTGCTATACCTGCAAGGTTTGGATTAAAGTTAAAAAATTCTGTATAGGATTTAACAATCTCCACATCTTCACCTTTTGGATAAGACAAAGAAGGCTGTGTATCTTCAAAGTTAGAATTAAAATTTAATTGCCCAGCAACTTCCAAATCATCTATCCTGCTTGCTAATTCAGGCATTGCTTGTCTGAATTGTGTAGCGTCTACCCTTACTTTGTCAAAAGCACTCAAAGATTCTATTTTCTTTTTGTCATAGTTAGCCTTTCTTTCTACATTTAGCTGACGTATCACATACATATTGGGATCTGTTGGGTCTCTAAATATTTCAAGAGTTCCTTTATTATTTAAGTCTATTAATCCCTCAGCATCACCAGAGCCTATAAGTCTCTTCGCAGCTATCCATTGTGGACCAGGCTCACTAGGTTTTAGAGGCGGATCTAAAATTATTTTTTTAGGGTTATTTACTCTAACTTCCTCCTCTCTCCTAACTTTGTCAACTTCTGAAATTACATTTTTTCTGCTAAAAATATTTTTTATACTGAAGTCATCAGAGAAAGAGTTATCTGTAAAAGTTTTAAGAGGGTTTGCGGATGTTTCTGAGTTAGATCTATCACCTGGTCTCCCACCTGAATAGTCATTTACACCTAATCTTTTTTGTATAGCTTTATAACTTTCTGTTCCTTTTGCATCAGGGTTTAGTTCTATCTTGTAATTTTCAACAGCATCCCCTAAATGTTCTAAAACATAGTTTTCATCTACTTCTCTGTAGTTGTCTTCAACAGGTTGTGAATCATTACTACCTAAAGTAAAAATATCCATTATGCTATTGTTATTAGCAGGTGGATTAAAAATACTAGTATCTGAAACAGAAAATATAAAAAGGTCTGTCATTTTTAAATCTTCTCCGAAATTAGAAGATAAAGTTTTTAAATTGTGCAAATCCTCTTTACTAAATCTCCCAACTACTCCTGATCCTTTTAGTGCTCCTCCTATGCTGGTAACTCTCCCATCAAGGGATGTGTTTGTTTCTGACAAAGCAACATCTGCTAAAAGTTGCCCTCTAAAGTCAGCACCCTCTTCTGATGCTGTAAATTTTTGAAAGTCTTCTTTATTGGTTATTCCGTTGGGGAAGCCTTGTTCGCTGCCAACTTCTTTTTCTAAATAGTCTTTTGAGTGCATTGCTGTACCATCCTCCAGCACTATTTTAGTATCGTCAAAAAATCCCTTTTCAGTTACCGACTTGTATATTGTAGAGTTTTCTGTACTCCATAAATTTTTTGTACCTTCTTCATAACCTTTCTTATCTACCCTACTTTGCATTTTGTGGTCAGACCTAGCTTTTCTTGTTTCATGTAAATAGTTAAGAGACTCTAGACTACCTGATTTCAAAGCATTTACTTCGAATGCTTTAAATCTAGCTTCTGTTTTTGACAGCCCCTCTTCCATATACCCTTTTGCTAGTGCCTCAGTGTCTTTTCTTAATTCCTCTGGCAAAGTAGACATTCCTGAATTTAGAGTAGAGTTATAAGTGTTTTCTATTTCTGTTGCTGCTCTCAAGAAATCTTCGGCTTTTATCTCTTTAATATTCCTAGCGGTCATGTCTAAAACGTTTACTCCAGGCATCTCTTGATCGTATAATGCCCTCGTTGTTCTATCTGCTAAATCCTCATCGAAAGATATTTCTTCAGAAGGGTCTGACCCAGCAATACTTGCTATAGACTGTATGGCTCGGCTCATTACTATTGCCTTTCCTGTTGCAGTCATGTCGTAGTCTTGGTTCATTTCTTGCTGACTCAACTTGGCTATGCTCTTTTCAAAAGCTTCTATGTCTTTTTTGTGCTTTGCAGTCGTTGCTTTGTCTGGTTGTCCAGTTTTTAACTTGCTTTTAAGCCCATCTATCTTCTTTTGTATGACTTCTTTTTCAGCAGATATTGCTTCGCTTTTGTATCTTATAAGGTTTGTTTTATCCCATTGGAACATAGCTCTGCCATCTATTTCCATTTGTGTTTCCATCTGAGGGGTTATCCTTTGTGGTAAAACGTCAATCCATTGACCAGCAGTAAGGTTGTCTATAGTTACTTTTGTGATTTTGCCAGGAATATTTGGGTCTTCTATATCTACAACTCTTGATCCTTGAATTTCTTTTAGTCCTTTTACTGTAGCTACAAGTTCTGCTTTGTAATCTGTATAAGAAGAGTAAGATAATGCTCCTAAATCAGAGTCGGCATCTCCATTAAGATATTCTTCTAATCCTGCACTTTTTATTGCATCTTGATAGTTGTCTTGACTAAAGTTCCCATCTTCATCTTCCATAACAGCTTGAACTGATCTATTGAAGTTGTCAATCTGTTGTCCGTATCCTATGTGTTTTATAGCCTTGTCGTCTAATGCTGAACTTATTGTAGAGATTATTTTTCTTGTGCTGTCTCTACTTCCTATATCTGAGGTTCTTAAACTTTGAGTTTCTTGTATAACTTTGTTTACTCTATCATTTAAGTACTGTCTCGCATCATCGTTTTTAATCATAGATGCTTGCAAACCCATTTGGGATAGTGTCTGGTCTATCTTTTGTTGATTAGCATCAAACTGTCCTTGCTTTTGCTGTAGGACACTTATAGCTAATTCTGAATCAAATGTTGATTGTGGTTCTCCGTACTGGTGAACTATACCGTATGCATTTGCCATATCTTATTTTATATTTTCTTCTTTAATTGTATCTGCTGTAAAGACTCTGCAAATATACACCTTTATCTTTAGTAATTAAAAATTGTTAACTTTACCCCTTTTTCTTAAGGGTTAACTTTTTACTACTTTTTTTATTTTTACTAACAGCTTTTTGTTTATCCTTCTTTGCTTTAGGTTTTTTTATTTTTAAAGTTTTTTTCTTTTTAGGGCCTCCATCTTGAAGTTGAGGTATCTCCAATACTTCTGTTGCTCCTTTAAAATGGTATTCTTTTTCAGGTTGCATCATTATTTCTTCCCCTGTGTTTGCTATACCTAATACAGGGTATTTTATACCCTTCATAGTTATTTTACCATCCTTTGTTGGTACTTTTACTGTTTGCTCAGGGTAGTCATATAATCCATTTTCTGAGATTGGTACTTCGCCTCCATCCTGCATTTCTGTTTGACTTGCTGCACCTATACTTATACCAGTAAAAGCTCCCGCAGAAAGTCCCTTACTATATGTATTAACGTGAGATCTAGATTTATGTTTATAATTTTCAGGAGTAATTCTTCTACTATCTACCACATCTAGTATTTTCTCTCCAGGTTTAGATACATGTATATAATGAGCATAGTTTAATCCTTTTAAACGGTTTTCAACCATATCATTAAGTACGTCTGAATCTAAATCTTTTACCTCTTTAAAAAACTCGTCTACTCTTAGCTTTTCACTTGCAGCATTTCTATTAGGGTACTTCTTATCTAACCTTTTTAAAATAGGCTTAATTTTATCTCTTAATTCATCAGTCAGTTTAGGATATTCTTCTGGCTTAAGCTTTAAATCTTGTTTAAGCCTACTTAGTAGACGGTCTTTTGACTTCATTTCTGTCTTTAACAACTTATTATCTAGTATATCAGATCTATCAACTACTTTTATTTTATTAAAATTAATTTTCTTTAGTCTTTTTATTTTATCCTGTACAAATGAAATAAAACCGACTGCCACATCTCTATCTTCAAGACTTTTTTGTTCTTCTTCCAGTTCTCTTATTAATTTGTTTTTCCACTCACCTAGTTCTTTTTTATCTCCTCTTTTTATAATATCCAGATGATTTACTAATGACTTTTCAGGAACTAATTCTTTTGTAATATCTTTTCTACCTGAAAAGTATTTAATATCTTGGTTAAATTTATCTTTTTTATACTTTAATCGGTTTTTATCTACCCAATCTTTTCTTGATGCAGATGAAAAGTCTGTTGGTAACTTAACTTTCATAACATAGCCATCCCCATAAGTATATCCTTCTGCTGTTTTAAAAGAGTTACTAGTATAGAGAGCATCATAACCTCTACTAAATACATCTTCATCCATAGAAACTCTGTTATATCCTGTATCAATAGGCGAATGTGTCCCCATATATTCTGCTGCTTCTTGAGGATTCTTCTTCCAATCAATTCCCTTGCTTTCTAAATGCCTTAATATTTGAGGGTTTTCTACTTCAATTTTTTCCCAGTTTGTACTTACACCTCTAGCAAATGTATTTTCTTCGTCTACCATTTTCTTTATAGCTTTATCTGTTAAATCATTAGACTTAGCAATTTTTTTTATGTCTTTAGGGAAAGTATAGTTAATTTCTTTAGCAATTTTTCTTGCGTATTCTAAGTCTTTCAAATTATTGGAGATACTATTTACAGCTTTAGGTAAAACTTTTTGAGTTTTTTTAGTTGCAGTTCTTAAGGCATTTTTAGCTAATCCTCCCCCTATAATATTAGCAGGGTCTACTACAACGTCCATCCCTATATTAGCTGCGTTTTCTAAAAACCCTTGTGGGTCTTCATATCCTAAAGTTTGAGAAGGGACTCTTTGTTTTCCAGGGTTTAAGGCGTTTGCAAGATTGTATTCCTTACCTCTTAAGCCCTCTATTCCTTCGACCAATGCAGATTGAGGTGCTTGCATTGAAGCTAGGGGCATATCTACTAACATTCCCTGTACTAAACTTTTAGCCTTATCAGTATTGAATCCTTCTCCATCTCTTGCTCTAGCCCTTATTTGGCTTCCTATAGGAGAAGTATCTCTAAAATACTCTTTGTCTTGTGCAGATAGTTGATTGTAATAAGGGTATTCTTCTAAAATATTTTTTCCTGTTCTATTATCTGCTGTCACTACTACTTCATCTAATTGATTAGGCACATCTCTAAATCTGCCCTCACTGTAAGCCTTTTCATATTCAGGTGTTCCATAATCTACTGAACTCCTTTTCTTGCCTCCGTCTTGAGCCATTACCATACCAGAATTTTCGCTTGTTGAAGCTACAGTGTTTAACGCCTCTATAATTTTGTCATCGTCAAAAGTCTTATAAAAATTGTCGTTCTTTAAATCTTTATTTTTATCTATTATTAATTTTAACTGTTTTTTATCTATCTGCTCACCTGGCTTTAAACCTATCTTTTCCCTAAACTCTGCAAAGTTTGCATAAGATTCGTGACCCATTGACATATACTTCTTAATATTTGTCCAGTTATTTTTTTTATTTTGTTTAAAAGGATTTCCTAAAACTTCTTGAATCTTTCCAGACATTCTTGCATCTATTCCACTTGCATGTATTGATTCATGAATACCTGCTTCTTTGTCAGCATAAAACATTTCGTGTGTTTCATTATAGTACTGTCCTTTATTACTTGCACCAGAAGGTATTGGTATTCTTTTTGCAGATAATCCATACTTAATAGAGTTATCTATCTCTTCATCTGTCATCCCAGACTGTTCTTTAAGTCTTTGTCTTGTTATAGGATCATCGTACCTGTCTTTAAATCCTTTTTGTACTTCATTATTTATAAAGCCTTCGAATTTATTTTCATCCGAAGTAGGGCTCATTACATAAGGTCCTTGTTTATTGTTATAGTTGGGTATCTCGTTACTTGCATCCACATAGAGAGGTACATTAGGATCATAGCCATTGATATCTGTTCTTACTTTTCTACTAACTGAATGTGATATATTAGGGTCTTTTTGTTGAGGTCCTAGGGGTTCTTTTGATCCGCTTTCACTGCATAAAGGCTGTCCTGGTCCTCCACAACCTTTTCTCCCTCCCTCTTCAAGACTTTGTTTAGGGTAATTTAAACTGCCCTTTGACATGTTTATTAACCCCCCGTTTTCGGCTTCACTTTTTTTTTTGAAGAGGCCATTGCTAAACCTGGATTTTTGTATGCATAATTATCAATACGATATCCGTCTTTAGTTACTAAGTTTCCTTCAGCATCTAAGTCAAAATTTTCAAAAGCTTTGTTTATTGTGTTCTGTCGTCTTTCGTCATTAAATTCTGCTACCCTAGTCTTTCTGTTAAAATCTAGAAATGTTTTCACATTCTCCTCAGTTAAGGACTCGGCAGTTTGCTGTCTTGCCTCGAAACTTGACATATTTTGATTATTGGCATTTTGCTCGTTAGCTTGGATCTGTACATTTTGAGACTCAGCATTATTTAATATCTGATTATTTTGTGTATCTACTCCAGATATAATCTTTTGATTAGCTAGTTGTGTTTGTGCTGTTATCTGTGCTATAACAGAGGCTCTTTGTGCATCTGGTAATTGTTGAGCTACTTTTATAGAAGCTGCTGCCCTACGCTCATTTTCTTGAATCATTTGGTCTGGAGACATAAGGTTTGGATTAACCCTATCGAATCTAGTATTTGCTTTAAACTGGGCATCAACTCCTGTAGGTGGTAAAACAGATTGGTCTGGTCTTCCTTGAAAGCCTTGAAGTTCTTCTTCCTCTTCTGTAACTTCCTCTTTTTCTCCTTTTCCTGTTTCTTCGTTGGAACCGTAGGGGTTTTGGTTATTTTCATCAGTAAGTGGTAAAAATGCACCTGCTGTGTCATCTCCAAACTTTCCATCAAGAACTAATTTTGTACCATCCCCAATTCTTTTATTATACTGCTCTTGAAAGTCTTCAGTTTTTTCCTTTGTTGGTTGAAAGTCTGTGAAGTTATACCAAGGGTTATTTTTTATTGTCTCTAGAAAATCTCCTTTTGTTATATTATCATACACTCTGGAACCGTTTATTTCTTTTAAAGGTTGGTCTGAGGGTATATCTTTTAAAGATTCAACAAAACTTGCATAGGCCTTTTCATTTTCTTCTGTAAAATCCTCTTCCCCTTCACCAACTTCACCCGCATCCTGCATCATATTTTTAGGTCTATCTACTTCCCCTCCATACGCCATTTCAGCTTGTTCTCCTTCCTTGGGTTCTTTAGAAGCTTCTTGCATATCATAAACTATAGAGATAGCTTCCTCTATTGGCTCTTGTAGTTTGTCCTTCTCTACCTGTATTTTATCTTTTTTCTTGTAGAGTAATTCTAGGTTCAAATTTTTTGTTGAGCTTTCTCCTAACTTTTCCTCTTGCTGTCTTATTCTTGATATAACTTGCTCCTGCTCTTTTATTAGTTTTTCAAGGCCCATCTTTTTATAAATCCTATCTATTGCTGTTGCATAAGTATCTTTTGCCTTAACCTTAATGCCAAATCTATCCCTTACTGCTTTTGCATTGGCTCCTTTTAAATTTAACTTATCGGATACTACTCTATCTCCTTCTTGGAGTTCTACATCTTCTCCACCTTTGGAATGCTTTTTACCCTCTACTCTTATGTACTGTCCATCTGTAGATAGTACATACTCCCCGTCTTCTATCTCTGTGTTTGGTTCTACAGATTGATTGTTACCTGATACTCCTGTTAATACCTCTCCTGTCAATATTCTGTCTTGGTCTACCTCACCACCTTCTTGCTTATACATTTTCTTTTTACCTCCATAACCGTACTCACTATACTCTCCACCTTCTTCAGAAACAGCCTTTACATTATTTACACCACTAGCTTCTTCTTGCTCTTTTCTTCTTCGCTCATCCATTGCAGATTGTTGACTTCTAGCTTGTCCCATACCAGAGAAAAAGTTTCTAGCAGAAGATAAACCAGCACTTACTGCACTTCCTGCTATCATCACGCCATTGCCTCTTTCTACAGCTTGTCCTAGATTATAAAAAGAAGATGTTTCACCCTGCGGTATACCAAAATCCATTGGTGGTTTCTTATCATCTTCCATTGGTGGTTTCTTATAATCTTCCGTTGTACCATTTCCTTTTTCTCCTTCTTTTTCTTTAAAATCCATACCTCTTCCTGTTTCTTCGTTGAAACCATAAGGGTTTTGATTATCTTTAAAAAAGGTGTCTGCTGCTTCGGTTGTAATTCCTTGTTGTTCAATACCCTTACTCTCTAAAAGAGGTCCAGACTCTATCTGTTCTCTCGGTTGTGTTTTCATACTTTGCTGAACAGGCATAGGTTGTATACCTGAGTTTTGAAAATCCATTTGTGGGGTTTGGTACCCCTCTATATCTCCTGAAACTGGAACCGTATTAAAATTATTAGCCCTAGAAGGAGCATCAGACGTAAAATTTGCTGGTGTTGTGCCTTGTGCCTGCCCTGTTTGATTATTCAAATAATAAGGGTCGTACCCCACTCCAAAAGGATTATATTCCGAAGGCGGGTCTTGTGAAGGTAAATCTTTTGGACCAGTGTTACCTCCAAAACTTCCACCATTTTGCATCCTACTGTTCCACATAGCATTAGAGATAGCTATTGCTTGATTCTTAGGTTTTCCCTCAGATACAAGCTTATCAATTTTGTTTGATATCCACTTGGATTTATTTTGGGAATCCTTATACTGTTTACTAAACTTTTTCATTGGTGCGTGTTTTTCTGTTCTGTTCTACAAACTGTAAATCAAAACCTCCTGCTGATATTATATCTACTAATTTGTTCCTTTTTTCTATTTTACTCTTTAATTTATTCTTCCAATCTTCTTGTGACTGAGCTATTTTAGCTTGTTCTATAGCGTTTTTGCGATTCATTTCATCCTGCTTAGTGGCGTTTTGCTCACTTTTTTGATCTGCTAAATCGTCTTCAAATATAGCATTATTATTCGTGTCCTGCAAATTTGTTAAGTATGTGTCTTTTAAATTTTGTGTAGATATATCAAAAGCTAATCCAGATACTTCCTCTTTATATTTTTGAGAGTCATACAGTTCCATAGTTGTAGCTGTAGTTCTGTCCTTAGTCTTTATGTTGCCGTTGTCTTTTATGTAAACTAGGTCTTTATCATTTATGTCTGAATAGGAGTCGTAAAAAACTCTAGCATAATCCTGTCTTTCGTCATTAGCTGCTGTCGGTGCGTAAGGTTTTTCAAAATGTGTAGAAAAAGCTAAGGCAGCTTCTTCTGCTGTTTTTGCCTCTTTCAATTTTCTATAAGCTTTCTTATGAGTATTTTTTAACTCCCAATCCATGTGGTCTAACTGTCCTTCAAGAGTATACATATCATCCCCTTGCATTTCTTTAAGAGTGTCTAATCTTTCTGCTCTCCACTGTGCTAGACCAAAAGAAGGAGACCCCCTATCGTCTGGATTATAGGCATCTACCTTTAAACTAGTCCTTCCTGATTCCTTTACAAAATTTCCTAGTATACCTGCTATCTCATGGTCTTTGTAGCCCTTTTCTCTTAAATAAGTAAAAGCTTTTTGCCTATTGTCTTTTTCTTTTATTTTTTCTTTTACTCTCATTTGTATAGGTTTTCAGACATGGTGGAAATTTCAAATATCTTTTTATGTTCTGTGTCCTCAGATCTTAAGTTTACCAAAAAGGATGTCCCTCTCATTCTTTCTAATACTTTTTTACCTAAAAAGCTAACGGCCTCTGTATTCACTTCTCTGTTGATGTTATTTTCATCGTGAGTTACTAGTGCTTTTATAAGAGACTCATTGGGTACCCTATTATAGAAATAATTAAATCTAAACTCTTCATCTTGTCTAGTCTGAAGTATTCTCTGTGAGTCTTCTTCTAATATTGGATATTGAGACAACTGTCTTAATGTTTTTTGTAAGTCCAGTTTTAATTTTCCTGTTGAGTTTGTTCCGTTGTAAATAAATACACTGTCAAAACCTATGTCTTGGTTCTGATGATATTCCGTTTCTGTCAGATACTTTCTAGAGTCTAGTCTGTAAGCGAAACTTTGTAAATATTTGTTTACCTGCTTATTCTCTATAGGCACTTCTATCTCCCAATCATAACTCTCCCCATTGAAAACTTGGTAGCTCTTGTTAGTAAGTAAATGGGTCCACAGACCTTTTTTAGAGCTATTATTAACTATGTTGTAACCTGTTTGGAAGTAATCGTTGTGGTTTACATAAAAGTTAGGTTTAAAGTCGTAAAAAGATATCCATCCACCAATATCTAGACTGAATGCCATAGTCCAAGATGACTCTCTAAAATACTGCTCATCAAATATGTCTATCTCTGTAACTACGCTTTCTACTATTGGGTCGACAGTATCTGGACAAATACAAGTAGCAAAACCCTCTGAGTCTACTATTGTTTCACACCCTTCAGGGCATTCTACGTTTAGTATCTCAGTGGTTTTTTTACATAGTGTTTGTCCTCCTTCTTCTACAATAGTATAACTATCATCTGGGCATTTACAATCCATTTTTTGTTTTATTAGTTGTTAAGGTACACAAAAGTATGTGCCTAAGACTACACTATTTTCATCTGTTTCAAAACCATAACCAGTATTAGGCATCTTAATAAATAATATGCCTACCAAAACTTCGTCTGTTATATTTCGAATTAAATTTCCTATAGCTGGCAATGCGCCGCTTCCATTGTGTTCATAATAAATATCCTCTGTGTTTGTTCCACACTTACCTGCCTCTGGTCTGCCTTCAAAACTTTGAAACGATGACCACGTTTCTGGATCGGGATCGGAAACTTCATTTGATATTACAGTTACTTCTATAGGTTCTCCTTCACATTCTGTGTCATTGTTATAAGCATTAATAGTATAAACAGCAGTTCCATCTCCCTGCAATGTTTGGATTATTGTTTCGCCTGTTCCGCTAGATGCACCCGTAACTCCTGTTTCTTGTACTTCCCAATAAAATTCAATATCCCCCTCAGAAGGACTTGATAAGCTTATTGTAAACTCTTCTCCTTCGTTTGCTGTGAGCGAACTTGGTGTTGCTACCACAGTTGGTGGTAATACTATTTGAATAGTCTCTACCTTTACACACTTTTTGTTTGCACTATCATAAGTAAACCCTGTTGGGCATAAATTTGTTATAGCAATACCTTGGCATTTTTGTGAATCTTCATCATAAGTATAGCCTTCTGGGCAATTTGTTGAAACTGTTCCTTCACAATCTGTTCCATTTATTACAAGACCCCCTGTTTCGCTATACTCTATGCAGTTATCATTTTCTAGTATATAATCTTTTTTAGTAATAAAGATCCTGTTATACCTACTATCATACCCCATAGTAATTCCTACACCATTAAAAGGGTTATCTACATCGTAGTTGGGTATACCCTCTAATATTTTAAAAGGCAATTGCTCTTTAAACCAAGCTTCCATGTTTGTTCTTTCCTCTCCATAGCTTTTAGAGATTTCTTCAAAACCGTTTTGCCCCAAAGGTTTTAAAAATATCTGTCCTCTTTTAGCATCCACAAAAATGTGTCCATTAGGTGTACCTAGTATTTGAAAACTTTGGCTACCTCTATAGCCCAACTCTGTATCAGACATTGTTGTAGGTCTTCTTCTAAATATAGCTCCTGTACCAAGTACTTGGTCTTGTGGGTTTTGTCCATCATCTACTATTTGATCTACCGCATTAAATATAACAGAAGTATTTTCAAAAGTAACTAATACCTGCCCACTTTCTAACTCAGACATCCCTGTAAATTTACCGTAAGAAGTTCTAAATTCGTACATGTTTAGTGCCCTAAAAATCAACCAGGGGTTTACATCTGAATTTTCAGAATTATCTGCTAAAGAATACATAGTACCATTCAGCATATCCGACTTCTTATTATACTCTTCTTGATTATAATTTACAGGTAATACATTCTTATTTAGTTTTAAAGGTGAGGGCGAGTAATTCTTGTTATAGAAAAAGGTGTTTCCTCTTCTACTTGGATTTGTAGAGGGTTGCGTCCACTCCATCTTATCCCCTACATTTGGGAAAAAGTTATTTTCTGGCTCTGGTTTACCGTATCTTAAGTTAGTATTTACAGTAGACTCTACTAAAAAGTTAGGGATGCCATTATACTCCAAATAAAATTTAGACGGCTCCTTAACATAAGAGCCTGAATAATCTACACAATCTAGACTATACTCACTGTTTTGGAAGGGGAACAACTTCCCCCCTTCTCTTTCTTCTGAATCTATGCCAAAATTCAAATAGAATCTTGGTTCTTTACCTATATTTGCATAGAACTTATATTCGAATGCTTGCATGTCGGCTTGATTCATAGCCGTTGTGTTGAAAAAAGGAAAGCCCCTTCTAAAGGTGTGTCTTGATATATAACAGTCTCCTCCAAAAATACCAAACCATTCTGTCTTTGTTTTGTTTAAGTCTCCTGTATACCCAGTAGTTATCCACTTTATACTCCCTATTGTTCCATACTGAGCAGGTAAATAGTTTTTTAAAGTCACATACATAGAAGCCACATTAGACCTTATGTCATCCGATTTTGCTGATTGACATATACCATCTGCACTTGCATAAGTTTTAGATGCTGTATTTCTGTTACCACTTGCATTGTCGTAATTTATATAATCGGGATAATACTCTATCGTATGGTCGCTACCAGTAGCTAGTATAGTTGTTTTTTCTCTGTCTATATTATTTACTTCTAATCTTTCTCCTTGAACACTGTCTATAAAACTGAACCTACCTTCATTCAAACCTCTGTTTATGTTAAGAAATCTTATGTTGTCTTCAATAGAGTTATTAGGTTTAAAATAGTTGTAATATCCATGAGCTGTATAGAAATTAGCAAAATCTCTTCTTTTACCTAAATCTCTAAAAGTCTCTAGCCATTGGTATTTATACCTCGAATACTTAAAGATAGAACCTAGTACACTGCTAAAAACAGAAAGCCCTGCTCCTATTATTGGTGCTATAAAATTACCACCAGTAGAGCCTGGACCACCAACAAACCAAGTTCTAGAAACAATATCTGCTATTTGTGATAAAGATTCTGCTAGAATTTCTAAGGTTGCTAAAGTACTAGCAAGTCTTTTTAATTTCCTTCCTAGTATTGTGTATTTAGGGTGGTCTCTAACTACATCCATATTACCCTCACTTTTACCATATATGTAGCCGTCTACTACTAAATAAGATGCAGAAGCATTTTGTGAATTATAGTCTGTGTCTGGCGAATGGAAAGTCCAATTTGAATTTTCTTGGCTATTATACGGATGTGATATGAAATTGTCCCTATCTTTGTCCTTGTAGTGCATAACATCATCACCTAAAGAATTAAAAGGATAATTTGCATAGTGGACATCTCTACCTTTTTCAGTATACTTATATAAGTCAAATGTAATACCTCTAGCTACAATAGATTTTTCCGATTCTCTGTCACCTCTGAGTATTTCATAACCTTTTATGGCTTTTCTTTCTTCTTCTGTGATGAGGCTATTTTTAACAGCTATTTTTAAAAAATCATTTATTACCTCTTCATTTACAGTTATACCTAAAGGGTGTACTAGACTTTGAGCAAAAGACCCTATTGTGTTGGACGACATAAAAGGAGATATTTTATTATCTGGCATTCTAAAATGCCTAATAGGTTTACACCTAAAATCGGTAATGTCTTTTAAAATGTACTCCCCATTGTTTACTATGCCCTCTGTGTAATTTTCTTCAAAAAAATCCTTAAATCCTGTAGAAGTGTTTGTTAAAGTACCTTCTGAAAAATCTTCTGGGCTTATACTTAAATCTTTAGAGTTGTAAAGTTCAGCATTGTCTGGATAATTTACTGTGCTTTCTACATAAGCGAACTGTCCATTTTCATAAGATAATGGGTCGCTGCCTTGCTTTAAATTAAATACGCTAAAGCTGCAAAGGGCTCTCCATATTTGTGTTTTCTTACTTGTTATTTTGTCATAAGTGACAGTCACACTTTTAAACCTCTCTGGAAATATTGATATTTTAAAACAGCCTTGAGAACCTAATGCTATAAATTGAGGCTGAGGCAATGGTTCTGTATAGACTTGTAAAAGTTCACTAGACTGTTCATCTGGAGCAAATAGTGTATCCCCTATAAAAGTCAATATGCCGTTTTCTACTGCTATTTGATAACTAGAAGGAATGCCTTGTATGGTCTCTGTTTTACCTTTGTCATCTGTTATTATAAGGTCTGTTCCATCTTTCTTAAATTGTAACATTGTGCCAAGCCTATAATCAAAAAAGTTGTGGAAAATGGGCCCTTCTGAATTTGAACATGAGCTGTATATAGATAATCTATAGTTTGTCTGCCCTAAGTTATCTCTATCTTTAAAAAAGGATCTTGAAAAATCTAGTACAAAAGTGTCCTCTTTATTTTGAGGAATGTATTCATACCATGCAGCATTCTTCGCAACCCTATTGGTAAAAATAACATCATCAAAACTGTTTACTGGTGCTCCTTGTGTGCTTGCTACTTTATTGGTTAACGCTTCTGACATTCTTTCTTCATTAGGGTCAGAGGATGTAGTACCTTCAGTAAAAACTGATGGGTAGTAAGAGAAACTATCTACTGGAAAAGTTGCTTCACCTATATCTTGTATTAAAATAAGTGGTGTGCTATTTATACAATCCCCTACAATTACTCCTTGTGTCCTAAAAAATATTCTATCTCTACCCGACCATTTTGCAAAACCTTTAAGAGAACCATCAAGGTTTAAGTCAAATAGTTGACAAGCTGCGGTAGTTTCCATTCTTGCTTTAGAATACTCAATTGGAAAAATTCTAGGTTCAAATGTTAAACCTTCTGGAATTATTTCTTGGACATCTATTTCTTCACTTTCCAACTCTGCATCATCGCAATCTCCTATCTCCGAGTAATCTGGTAAAGCATTTATTCCTTCGTAATTGCTCGTTCTGAATAGAGCTAAAACTTGGTTTAACCCTGAATCTAAGTCTAAAGGATCTGTGTCTAAAAGTTCCTGTAAATTTTCGTTTAGATAACCCTCTAAATCTGTGAAATCATCACCTTCTTCTAAGCTTAAAGTAAATGAGCCACTTAACAATTCACCTAAGTCTAAAACTATAGTTACTTTTGTTGTACTCTCTGTAAATATGCTAGAAGTCAAGTTACTAAGTAAAGGGTTTTCTCCACTGTTTTTTGTTGCGGTGTTGTACAATTGCCACCTTTTATTAATTTGATTTCCTAAGTCTAGTACGTTTCCCTCCTCATCAAAGTTCTGCTTATTTACAGAGTTTGAGTCCCTATTATCTATTACATCTAAGTCTTCTGTTGTTGGTGGTCTACCTATTAGAGGGTAATTTGGGGTGTAGTCTCCATCTTTTATAAACCGTATTGATAGTGGATATGTTTCATCTCTAAAGTACCCTTTGTAATTTGCAGAAGAAACTCCGTCTTTATATAAATCCTCTCTAGCTATAAAAGATTGCCACTGTAAGTATATACCTAAAAGGTTTACTACTTTTTGTAAGTTAGGTACTTTTTTATTTGTTATTCCTGTTAAAAATAAAGAGTTGTTTATTTCTTTTAACTGTTGTGCCCTTTCTATTTTGACAGCAGGTTGTGCTAATTGTAATGGCATTTCATAATCAGCCTTATTTGCATCCGTATCAAAAAGAATAGTGTCGTCTGATGTAGAGTGTATGCCCTCCTCTATATAAGTTGTTGCAGAGTTTATATCATTTTTTTGAATTACCACAACCTTGTAATGCGAAAAGCTAGTATCTAAATTATTAGCTTTTATTTTTATGGCATATCCCGTTTCATCTGCAATTTCGCTTTGTTGTAGGATGTTTTCTTGTTCGTCAAAAATATTTACTGAGTTAGTTAAAGAAAAGAATCTAGACTGTTCATTTCCTAGTATATCACAATAGGCTGCTATGAACTCGTAAGAGCCTCTTTTAAGTCTACCTCCAAGTACAACTTCCGAAGGTCTTAGCTCTAATACTTCGGGCTCCTTGAACATTTTAAGTTTGTCACAAGCAACACAAGTAACTTCTGTTAAGTCTTCTCCACAAAGTATTTGTCCTGTGAATTTATATTCTTCTAACTTATCTAGGTTTAAATATCTAGGTGGGTTGAGATTGTCTGTCCAATAAATTATTGTGCCTAATTTCTCATTATGAATCTCTATAGTCTTTATAGGAAACCTTGTAGAAAGATTTAAGCATTTGTTAGATTCGTCATTTAATTCCCCATCGTCATTTAATAAAGTAGTGTACTCTTGATGCTCATTGGTTGTTGTGTTTGTGTCATCAAAAGAAATGTTTTGGGTTATAACTCCTATTTCTGAGAAACCTGTAACAGGATTGCTCAAAAAATAAAATGTCCTGTTTAAAAAAATATCGTTCTTATAACCTACCACAGAAAAACCATCTTTAAATTTAGAGGCTAGTATGTTTGAATGCTCATTTTGAATCAACCATCCATTTCCTGTTTCGTTCGAGAAATTAGCATTCTTTGCATGAGTATACTCCTCTGGTTTTAAGGCAGAAAAATGAACACTTTTGTTCATACCTGTTCTAGCAAATGAAGGCGTTATATTTTTTTTGTTCATTTCTAGTGGTTTCTTCTGTTAAGGTTTTGTGCAGGGGTTAGGTTTTCAAATCTTCTGTACCTTTTCCTGTTCATCTGTACTATGCTTTTCCAAACTGAAGGGTCTAATACAGAAGCTTTACTCTCTGTCATTGCAAGACTAAAAGCATCATCAGACTCTTGTTTAAGTAGTTGTAGCCTTGAACCTAGATTTGGAGCATCTTCGTTTAATACCAAAGACCTTAAAAATCTGTATTCTAAATTTCTTGTTAAATACTCCGATAAAGAATCGTGTTGAGTTTCAGGTATTAATAGGTCCCCATCTTCATCTGTAGGTAAGGCTTTATAAACAACAAATAAATGGCCGTCTGTAAACTCTACAGAGAGGAAATTGCCTTGCTTTTCTACTTGATTCCCATTTATTTTTTGAACTTTATTGGGTAAATTTACACAGTCTTTGGTTACAGAACTCCTGCTAAATCCTGGTTTAATTCTTAATATCTGTGGGTTGTTATAGTAAAGAGCTACACTTCCATATTTAGTATCGTAATTTTCCATTAGGCAATTATTACCAAACTCTCCATTATCACACTCAAAGTTACTTGCAATTTCTGTTCTAAAGTGTGAGTCCCTTTGTATTTCTACAGCTTCTGTTTTGTAATGGGAAGCATGATATCTCCAAACTTCTTGTAATGACCAAAAGTCTTTGGGTAGTTCTGCTTTTCCTTGTTTGACTTTAAGTATGTCTTGTGTGTTTACCATGACATTGGTGCCAAACCTTTTTAGTTCAGTTCTTAGCCAGCCTCTTAAAGATATTTCATCTACAAGTCCTGCCTCATCGTAAGATTTGAAAGTGTTTCTTATCTCTGCGTATATTTGCTTTTCTGTTGTCATTACTCTCTATCTCTTTTTGATGCTCTGCTGTGTAGACTCTCTAACATTGTAAAGTTTAATTTGGGTCTGAATCCTGAGTATAAGCTTGAATAAAAATCTTTTTTGAGTTTGTGGTTGAATGTTCTATCCATAACCATGCCCCCTATACAACTCTTGGTGGATAACTTTGAATTAAATTGTAATGTGTACTGTTGGCCGTTTGTATGGTACAATGGGTCTGGATGAAATTTGCTTTTGTACCCCTCATTTTTCCAAGGTATAATGCTTCCATAGAAATACCCATACTCTTCTAAGAAAACTCCTCCTTCATACTCTAGCATTAGCTCTGATACTGAATTAAATATCTCTCTTACTACCTTTGCATAGGTAGATCTGTTTTCTAATTCTGGCTCTATTGTTTTTCTAAAACCTCTGTAGTGTGACCAAGCTCTTTGATCGTGAGGCAATAACATATTTAGAACTTGAGGGTTTTTGGATTTTTCTTTACTAGGCTTTACTTCTTTTTTTATCTTTTTACGAGTTCCTATCATTAAATGGAGTTTTCATTACTGTCTGGATTTTCATCTGGTTGTATTTGCACATATGTTCCCATTATCTCTTTTATGGTCTCCTGAATGACTAACTCTTGTAATTTGTCACTACCTATAAAGTCATAACTTAAAGCACTTTCACAAGCATTAAAATTACTGTTGTCTCCTACCTCTTGTGCTCTCTTTGTGTCTAACGTAAGTATTTCTAAAAAAACTGCTTCTATTTCAGTATTAACAAAATATGGGTAGCCATCTCTTATATAAAAAGATATAGGCTTATGGTTTGATTTTCTATCTTTGTTTCTTATAAAGTCTGTTGGTGTTGTGGGGTAAATTCTTTCTGATTGATCTAATGTCGCTACATATCGAACAGAGCTACCGTACCTTGAAAAGATTAGTTCTGGGAGTTTTTCTTTTCCTTTCATCACAACATCACAAGTTTTAAACTCTATAATGTCACAACTTACAGTATCTATCTTTTCTAATTCATAACAATTTATAACAGAGAACAAATTAGACTCTCTGTATAATGTTCTGTCTCTAAGTTTCTGAGATAGAAAGAATGTCATCTTTTGTTCTAAAATATGTAAAACAAATCTTTTAGACATCCATCTGTCTTTAACTTTTTGCCTTAGCTCTGTAAGGATTCTACTGACTATTTCTTTCTTTGACATGTTTGCAAAAATACGTTATAATTACCTAAACTCCAAAAACGTTAAAAAGGGATGCAGAAAAACTACACCCCTTATAAATAGAAAGGAAAACCAAAAAACCTATCTATCTATATTTAACCTGTACATATTTCATCCTCGCTAATAGAGATTCTCTCCCCGTTGTTATTAAATTCTAATACTACTATTCCTCTTCTGTAGAATCCTTCACCAACTCTTGATGATCCTTCAATATTTTCATAAAGTATTTCGCTTCCACCAAAATCATCACTATTTGAAAATACAGGTATACTTGGTGAGGTATTGCAAGCTTCTGATGAAGTGGCTGCTTTCGATACAGTGTACTCTTTTAAGTTACTCACATCAATACCTTCTTGTGTTACTGTATGTGTTATAGGTACATCGTCAGTAGCGAATATTACTTCGCCTGTTCTTTCATAGTCAGTTTCATTCTTAGATACAGTTACGTTTACACTACCGTTATTTGAACCGCTAAATTCATCAGCCGTTATCCAAGAAAACTCATCTGGGATTGTAATTGTCCAACTAGCATTAGATGTAATAGTAATGGGGTAAGTTTCAAGATTTCTGTTAGTATCCTTAAATTCTGGAGAAATGGTTATCTGCTTATTAACTCCTATTTGTGATAGGCTGAATACCTTTGTAATTGTATTACCCTCTGTACCTGCTGTAACTATCAGATCATACTCCCTATTACTGCCTGTTGTATTGTCTGTGGGTATAATAGTGAAAAAGCCATTACCACTTCCAAAACCACTGTTATTGTCGTTTCCCCCTCCAACACTAAACCAATCGGGTGTATCTCCTACTATCCAACTTGTATTAGATGTGACATTTACATTAAAATTACTAGGGTCAGTTTCTGGTAAAATCTTACTAGACGGGTCAAGTGTTAAAGTTGGTATAAACGCTCCCTGACTTATAAAAAATGTTTTTGTTACAGTTTCTCCAACTTCACCTGCTGTGACATTTAAAAGGTAAGATCTACTGTTGTTAGTAGAGTTGCTCTGTGTATTAATAATAAATAGTCCATCACCATTTCCACTAACACCTCCACTACTTATACTAAACCAATTAGGTGTTGGTCCAACTAACCAACTTGAATTTGACCTTACTTGGACAATCGTATCATCAGGTAAAAATCCTAATAAATTTGCGCTAGTTGGGGTAAGGGTTAATAGCGTTATTTTTTGTTTTACCTTGCTATTTTTATATATGTGTCTTTTAAAACTATTCATATTAGCTTTCTTCTTTTAAACTTCCTAATAAAAAAACCTCTCCTTCTATAATTTCTATAGCAGCACTATGCCCTTCCCCTTCTATTACATTTGTATAGCCTACTGGTTTTATGTCAGAATTATTTATTGATGCAAGATTAGTTCCTTTTTGTATGAAACCTACAAAATAGTTGTTAATAGGTAATGTTGCAGGTATGCTTATTGTTATATTTCTTATAGTTGTGTCTAATAAAATGACATGGTTATTATCCCCTGGTACTAATGTATAGTTGTTATCTTTAACTTCAGTAGGGTTTTTATTTTTTATAAAAGCTAAACTAAATGGATTATTTTCACTTACATCTGAATTTACTTGTGTGACTGGTGACGGGAAATTAACAGATAAGTCTCTTTTGTCAACCGTTGAACCTTCTGATATAATAATAGAGCCGTCCTCACTCTCTAATTCTACAGCTTCTTGATCTGGAAAGTTTACTTCTAAGTTTTTAGTGTTTGGATTTAAACCATCTGTAATAGTCACAGAAGAATTAGTACTTGTTAGATTTAAAAACTCTTGATCTGGAAAATTAATTGAAAAATCTACTTCATTCCCTTCTTCATTTGTTGTAATATCAACAGACCCGTCATCACTACTAAAAATATAACTTTGAATCTGTGGGAAATCTACTTCTATGTCTACCTCCTTTGTTTCACTGTTATAAACTATGCTTACAGAATCATCTGGTGATCTTAGTGTAGCAATTTCTTTTTTGCCTGTGTTTGAGTCTCCTAAATACAGTTCTATACCTCCTCCAGTATTTGCTAATTGAGTTAAGGATCCAATATCTTTTAGCTTGTCACAAATAGCTTGGTCTAGTTTGTGGACAATTGATTCTAAAGTATCTGGTATCTCGGCCCCTATACATGTGAGTATATTTCCTTTGTATATTACAGAAGAGGCTGATATTGGTGCAGATAAATCTCCGCATTTTGGTGTGCAATCGTTTTCCATTATTTTTGGTTTTTTAAAGGTCTACTACCTCGTAAGTTATGTATATGTCTACAGTTCCATCAGCATTTGATCCACTGTTAGTTCCTATGACCTCCACTGCCTTATTTTCTAGTAACGCATTATTAGCTGTAGTGGCTGTTTCTATTTTAGTGGTGGTTGAACTTAAAAAACTAGCTGTCTGCTCTAAAATATTAGATCCGTCTGAGTAAGCAATAAAGATTTTATTACTGTCAAAATTAATAGTTTCAAAATTTATTCTAGAAAATGCTGATACAACCTTTATAAGTTTTCCGACTCCTGGTGTAGGTATAATTTCTACTGGTGTACCTATGTTATTTACTTGGAGAGAAGTTAGCGAAACTTTGACTCTTTTAAGTAGTCCTACAGTATTTTCTGATATTGCATCTTCTGCATCTTTTAGTCTAGCTCTAGCATTCATTAATGAGTCTAGAAGTTTACTCACAATTAAAGTTGTATTTTCCCCCTGTTCTATTCCTAAATAGGTTATAGCTTGCGGTGTTACAACACAGTCTGTTGATTTTATTTCACAAGGTTCTGCATCGGGGTATTCTACGTTTATAGTTTTTTTACAATCTCCCATTTTATTTTTTTATAAAGTTTTTAATTTGTTTTGTGGCATTGTGTTTGTTTGATTATTTTTTACATGCATTTATACATCAAGTCCAGCTTGGTTTATTACAACATTTGCAGTGCTACCTGAGCTTGTCACTGTAAATGTCACTGTAACAGATCTTGAATCAGTATCATTATTTTCATCTACATGATGATAATAAGTTCATTTATAATACTATAGTTTACTAATTGATTATCAGCAATAGTAACAGTTAAATCTGCATCTATGTAACCTAAAACATCAAGTTTAGTAGCACAAGTATTTCGATTTCTAGGTGGTGTTATAGGGTTTGCCACATAAGAAAACCCCTCAAAACTGACCATGTCATCTAAGTCTTTAAATGTTACCATGCTATTTGCTACTCTAGCCATTTATTTATTTTTTATGAGTTCTTTTAATTCGTCTATTTGCTGTTGTAAGCTATCTATCTTATTATTTTGCTCTTTATTCTCATTTTCCTGCTCTGCAAGTTTAAGAGATAAGAAACTATTATAATTAACAGACATCATTCCACCGTCATCTGGTTTTTTTACAACTTCTGGATTGGTTTTTATGATTTCATCTGCAATAGTGCCATATACAGTAATCCCTGGTTGGGTTTTTAATTCATAAGAATATACTGATTTTGATATTTTCTTTATATCGATTTTTAATCTTTTGTCTGAACTTTCAAAAAATCCAGACGCTGTAACATCACCATTATAATCCAAATTACCGTTTTCTCTTAAAGTTAAATATTTGTTAGAAGTATCATTTTTTATGCTAAGATCCGAGTTCGTAGTTATAGGAAATCCAATATAACCTTTGCGTGTTGTTCCGTTAGGTTGATAAAATGAATAAAAAGAAGAGCTATTACTTCCTATTCCTGCTCCTTTAGTTCCACTTTGATTAGGTAGTAATGCTTTATTTAAGAATGTCTTATTTCCATTAACATTTTGACTGGTATTTCCAGTACTTCTTACAAAATCTGTACTATCTAAATTATCTAAAGTATCAGCATTTGTATTGTTTGTAACCTTATCGTCATTAAGTGCGACCCTGTATTGCAACTTTCTAAATGCTGTGAAGATAGAATCTGTGGCTATTATATTAGAAGCTGTAAAAAATGGTGTAAAGTTTGTAAGTACTGATGCTATTACTTGTGCGTTTGTTAGTTGTGTGTCTGTGTTAGTAGAAGTTTCTGTAGCGGTATCAATCCCAGTTATATGACCATAAGTATCTAAAACTATATCTTGAATATAAGTTCTACCAGAATTAGTACTTGATTCTTGTGAAGATGTGTCTGCATGACTAAAAATTGTATCAAAGCTATCTAACCCTGAACCAGTACTGTACTGTGTGTTTGTGTCAACAGAGTTAATTTTAATAGTGTTTCCAGCATCGTCTTTTACTACAGTTGTGTTTGTTCCATCTATCCATTGTGCAGATGATACATCTCTTATTTCTTCATCACTACGTTGATCTATAGCATCTATCTTTAAAGTCCCATTTGTATCATCATAGACTACAGTTGTGTTTTTTCCATCTATCCAAGTAGAACCCATTATGTCTTGAACTTGCTCTGTACTTAGTTGTGTGTCTGTGTCTGTAGAACTTGTACCTGCACCAATAAGAGTTCTAATTTCACTTGCAGTTATACCTGAGTTTAAGGTTGGCGTTGAACCATTAGAAAGTATTGCAGGTGTACCAGTGTCTGATACTAGTCCTGAATATTGACTGTTTGTTGCATTATCTCCTGTATTAGTTCCAGAGGTGTTACCAATTACTGTCTTTTCTGCATCTGTTACAAAATTATCATCTGCTCCTTTAGCTGGCTCATAATCCGAAGCGTCAAAGGCTTTTACTTGTGCTAAGTTTGTTACCTCGCTGTCCATTAGCGCACCTGCACCTGTTACATTAGTTGTATCAGTTACATCAGCATTGTCTTCTACTCCTGTTGCTGTACTATAAGGACTTAAATCTTGATCTCCAGTATTTGTACCACTTGTGTTAGCTAGTCTTGTAATCGAAGTATCAGCTATTAAACTACTTCCAGTAACCTTATCAACTTTGTTATTTAAGGCAGTTGCCACAGAATTAAATTCTGTGGCTATTCTTTCTACTACATCTTTTATTTTACTTTTTAAGCTCATAATTTATTATATTATAATGCTGTTTCAAATATGGTCACAAAATCTGTTGTAACATCTCCTATTTCTGTTTTTGTAAAAGCGTCTGTTATTCCAAATCCACTAATTGTAGTAGGTTTAGAATTTAATTGTGAAAAAGTTGTTGCGTGAGGGTTAGCTCCAGAAACTTGAGAGTGATCGTAAGCTATCTTACCTCTATCTCCTCTATATGCTGTAGAAGAAGTCTCACCTAATGCTAAAGCACCGTTTGTTGATACATAATTACTACCTGTCCATCTATACACTATATTTGTGTCTTCAGCAACATAAAGTATTCCATTTTCACCTGAACTAGGGAATGAACTTAAATCAGCAAACTGTAGAACATCATCTACAAATGCTGGCAATTGAGCTGCTGGTACTTTACCTCCACCGTCAAGAGAAGCGTAACCATTTGCATTTCCTTTATTAGCTTCGTTTTCAGGAGTAAATCCTAAATTACTTTGATTGCCATCTGCAATTCCTTTTACTTCATTTAAAGCTTCTAATAAACTGTCTTTATTAGTTGTTGCAAGTGATGATAAATTTCCAGTATTGTTACCAGAGATTAACGACTTAACTGTTTTAAATTCTGTAGCAATTCTTGATACTACGCTTGTTATTCTTGCTTGTAAACTCATTCTCTTTTGTTTTTAAAGGTTAAATTAAATTATTTTCAAATATTATTACTTGATCTCCTATATTTATATCTTGATCTCCTGTATTTGTTCCACTTGTGTTTCCAATAACAACTTTTTCATCATCTGTAACGTAATTGTCATCTATTTCTTTAGTTGGTTCGTAATCACTAGAATCAAAGGCTTTTACTTGTGCTAGGTTTGTTACCTCACTATCCATTAAAGCACCTGCTGCTTTTACATTTGCTGAATCTGTTTTATCTGAGCCATCTTCTACATTTATTAATGTACGAAGTTGACTTGGAGTAAGTTCTTCAGAATTTCCTGAACCAGCAGAAATTCTACCTAAAATAGTATCTGTAGCTACATTTGAAACAAAGTTTACCTCACCTGCACTGCCGCTAGAATTATCATCTACATATTTTTTAGTAGCTGCTTGTAAATCAGTAGTAGGTGCAGGTATAATTGGGGAACTTGAAAATGTTTTTATACCTTCAATAGTTTGGTTGCCAGTTAATGCTATAAAACCATTGGTGACAAACGCTTTTATAGCATCGGTGGCAAACTTTAATCGCCTAGCTGTAATTGTTCGTAATGTGCTGGCAGTGCCTGTTGTTATCTCTGCTTCAGGTATTTCTGCGTAGGTTGTAATAGTAGGTTTATTATCTAAGTCTTCATAATCATTACTAAATCCTACTGTAGACACTACACCTAAAAGAGGGTTGGGCTCCCTAAATATGTCTCCAGTTACATCGTATACTAAGTAATCGCCTTTCTCCCAATCTATTCCAAAAAGAGTGCCTGTAGTAGTGCATATATAAGCATTTCTAGCCTTAGATATATTTGCGTCTGTAAGTTCAGGTGTATTTGTAGAGGGGTTCCATTGATCTATGTAGACTAGCCCTCCATAGTCTTGTTCTGTTATTAGTTTATTATTCTCAGTTACCTCACTTACTGTATCGCTATCTTTTAATACATCGCTATCATCATATATAGTGTCTGCTGGTACAGCTAATTCAAAGTAGCCATTAGAGTTTACTTTTAATATTTGTCCTGCATTTTCAGGTAAGCTGTTTTTAATTATTAGTTGGTCTGAATTTAACTCTACCCTATCTTCAGATATAGATATTAAAGAATTGCTTTTTTTAAAAGATACTTTTTCCCCGTCATCTGTAATTTCTACATTAGATGGAAAAAACGCTGAGGTTAGTGGCCCCACATTTAAAACGTCTTGCAAACTAGGTATGACGGTTCTGGTTGTGCTTATATCATTAAAATCTTCTGGCTCTACTATTTGACCTCCTACTCCTATTGTTCCTGAATTTCCTATATACAGCCATAACTTTTGCCTGTTGTTCTGTACAGCCCTAAAAGCAGTATATCCCTCAGATAAATCTCTTATTTCATAGGTGCCTTGGTTGACTACACTTTCTATTGTTTGAGTTCCTATATTGCCTAGCTCTACAGTCTCTCTTACAGAGTCCCCTATTGTGCCTGAATTTAAAGGAGACTTAGATATTACTATAACTTGCTCCTTATTTTGAATTAGTGATAAACCTGAACCATAATTACCAGAATCAGTATTAAGAACTAGCCTATATACTTCATTTTCATATATTGTCTGTAAAATTGGAAAACTACCTTTTAATATAACTAAAGGTGTGTTTAAAGTATTTACAGCTTGTCTTACAATCTCTCTAACATCTTCTACAGCATTACTTTGGTCTACACTTACAATTGCTTCTATTAGCCTTAAAAAGGGCTTTATGTCAGAGCTTCCCCCTTTTAAAACTAGGTCTTCATCATTTGTATCAGTTTGCCACCAGTACTCTTCTATTTTTGATTCTCCATTATCTATTGAAATAATCCCTACTGTTTTTCCTTTTTCTCTTATTTCCGCAGGTACCTGAGCTTTAGCTTGAGATAATGAGGTGTAAGGTCCATAGTAAAAATCTACACTTGCATGAGGATTAACTATTTTTACTTTGTTTAAAAGATTAAAGCTAGCCATATTTTTATGATAAAACTATTACTACATCTACATTTGGTGCTAAAGCATTTGTTAATTTGTACAAAGTATAAGAAACATTACTTCCACCCGCATCTTGAACTGTTAAGTTTTCTAATACAAAATTATTAGTTATGTTTTCGTTGTTTCCTGTGATAGCACTTTGTAGGGTTTGTCCTGGCGGTACTGCTATTACAAACTTAGTGGAACTTAAAAAGGCATCTATGGTATTTGTAGAGTTACTTTGGAAAAAGTCTAAAGGTAGGGCCCTAACTTGAGAAGAGTTTGTTGGAAAATTAACTACATTTCCTAAAAATATTTTATACTGTCCTACCATCTGTGTGTTATTTCTTATTAAAGTTCCAGCAGCTAAAGGAGAGCTAAAGTTGTTTCCCTCACTGTCGGTTGGTTGTGGTCCTATTAAGTGATCTACTTGGGCAGTAAAAGTGTTTACGCCTTGTAAAACAGTATGTGCAAGACTAACAGAGTTTGTTGCTTCTATTGATCCATTTATTCTGTACTGAGATGCTTCCCCAGCTCTAAAACCTTGAATCCCATTAAATCTCCAAAGACCATCAAATAAAACCCCTTTTATCTGACCTCTATTAAAGTTAGCTTCTAGTTCGACTGTAAGTGATTGTCCTATTTCTTTTGTCCCTGCTTGGTCATTTGTAAGTGCTAAAGATGGTGCTATAAAAGTTGGATTGTAAGTTGTCTCTACTAACTTTTTTACGAAATCTGTAAAAGAAAGACCTTCTTCTAATACATCCCCTATGCTTATATTACCTGCAACTATAGTAGCGGTTATTTCTTCTTCTAAACCTACAAGAGCTGATACTCCTAAAAGAAGGTCATCAATTTGTGTTCTTGTATAATAATCTTTTATCAGATTCTGTAACTGTTCCTGTGTTACATATTCCGATAAATCTATTTCACTAGACTTTTCTATAAGGTCTGTATCCGTTATACCGTCTCTCCACCAATACTCTACTACTTTTGTACCTTGTAAAATACCTACTGTTTTTCCTTTCGCTCTAATTGCTTCGTCTACTGCAACTCTAGCTTCTAGTATTGAATCGTAGGGTCCATAATAGAAATCAACATTAGCATGTGGATTAACTATCTTTATTAAGTTTAATAAATTAAATGTGTTCATTGTTTTTTTATAAAGTGATTGTTATTTTTGCATTTAAAGGCACTCCAGAAGAGTAGTTATAAATCCTATAAGGTTGTAAGTTAAAACCTGCATCTGGTATGTTTATACTACTTTCTGTATTTGTAAAATTTAGGGTAATATCTTCATCATTTGATGTTTTAATTTCTATGTTAGATACGTCCTTATCTATAGGTAAAGCTATACTAGTATGTGTTCCACTAACAATAAATGAAAAAGAATTTGAATTATCAAAAACACTACCTGTTGCTGTTTGTCTTAGCTCTTCGCCATCTTGTGAAAAACTACTAGCTGTTTTGTAAAACATTTTAAGTCTCCCATTTATAGAAACTGTTCTTTCAATGCTTCCTTTAGGTATTCTATTGGTAGCATCAGGCTGTCCCAAATTATTTTCTTTTATGGGTCCTTTATTATAATCTATAAGAGAAATATAATCTATACTTCCCCTATTAACTGTTACAGCATCATCTACTGTTTTTACTAAGTCTGTAGAAAAACTATCTAGTATGATTATTTTACCCCTTCTTATCCTTTGTCTATTTACAAGACCAGCATCATTTTGAATAAAAGTAGATGTTACTATTCTTTTTACAGTGGTTCCTGCTTCTACTAAAGTCTCTCCTAAAGATAGACTTGCAGAAGGTTCTGCATACTCTACTTCATTAGTTAATGCATTTAGGATATACTGAGCAACCTCTATGTTTGTATTACCACCTACGTTTATGACCTCTATGGTTCCCATAGTTGAAGTTAGATCTACTTCCACTTCTCCTGGCTCTCCTTCTTGATTTACTTTAAAATCAGGTTTTAGAGCATTTTTAAGTCTATCAGTAAAGAATATTTCTACCTTATCTACATCCGTTTTAACTATGTAAAGAGCGTTAGGGCACCTATCTTCTTTTTGCGGTAATCCTAAAACAAAAAACTTTTTTAGTTCATTCATTTTACCATTCTATTTTTGATACACAGTTAACATTGGGAATTTCGTTTACATTATCTGAAGTCTCCTTATTTACGTATACTGTTTTTATTTTAGTTTTGTTGTACTGTTCTTTACAATCTTCATTGCCTTCCAGTATTACTTTTTCAGTAAAATTCCTAATTTCACACAATGGTTCTGATAATATTTTATGTATCATTAGAGTGTGTAAAAATCTATCTTTTTCAACAACCTCACCTATTCCAAATCTTTTCTTTAAGTTCTCTTTTGTTGTATGACTCACAAGGCTTTTTTCTACCTCTAAAGATACTATAGCTAAATTCTTTATTTGATTACTTAGTGGCATTTAAATACAGTTTTTACATTCCTTATATGCTTCCATTTTATTCTGAGCAAGCTTAAAAAATTCCCTAGCTTTAGGTACATCTCCTTGTCTTATTGCAGAAGAAGCTGCTTCTAAAAAACCTACGATATACAGCAAATAATCTCTGACTTCTTTATCAAAAATGTCATACTCTATTCCTAGCTTTATCCAAGCCTTATCTAGCTCTATTTGTAGTTCATCTTTTTTTAAATAGTACTTCTCAACAGTTCTTTCTCCATTTTTTCCTCCACGTACTTCTATATTCCATACTCCGTCTGTCAAATTCTCCAACTCGTTGCCACAACTCAGACCTAAATTTAAACTGTTAAGTCCATTTGTTGCATTTTTGTTATACACCCTTACTATCGCTTCTTCTTGATTGGGTGGTGTAATATACAGATATGCTGGCATGCCTTCAATTACTAACCATTCTGAAAAATCAGATACAAGAATAACCCTTGGGTCCCCAGAATCTAAGATTTGAAAGTCTAGTCTTATTTTACCTATATTTGATATCTTAGGTATTTCTTTTATTGGTTCTGCCATGCTAAAATTCTACCATTAATGAGGCACCTACCGTTTGGTTTGTCCCTGCGTTTATAAATAAATATGTCTTATTAATTCTAATACCTGTGTTCATCTGTAAAAACTCTGAATTTGTTTCAAATGATTTTCCGTATCCTGCTCCAAAAATAAAACCAAAAGTGTCTTTTTTATATTTCTCTTTATAGGGTATTGATATTGCATCTAGTTTAGATACTTTTGCAAAATCTGGAACTTTGGCATTTATTCTATACATGCCTTTAGGTTGTTCTTCTATTCCTAATGAGAAAGATAAAGGCTTTAATACAAACTCGCCTTCTCCTGTTTTATTTTTAGTATCTACTTTTGCACTATATTTTATATAGTAATTTTCTTTTGTTGGATAGTAGTCATTAAATTCAAAACTACCTTCCGATTCTTCTACCACTTCTACTGTTGTAATTATTGTATCAAACGATACTTCTTTTTCAATAACTAGATTTGGATTTTTTAATTCTAATTGTAACTCCTCTACTTTTATTCTAAGCTGTTTTGTTTTAGCTGTATCTGCTACTAGTTTTGAGTAAAGACCTTTTTCTATTAGTACAAGACTGTCATTTTTTAACACCATGCTTTTTACTTCCTTTTGTAAACTTTTTATTTGGTTATCTGAAAATTTATTAGCTAAATACCAACCTATAAGTAAGGCTAGTATAAATAAAAATATTGTCACCCAATTTTTACGAAGTATGCTCAAAGCTTTTTGTTTACTTAATTTCTATCATTATACCGTCTACTTCTTTTAGATAAGATAACATTCCTCCTACTGCTACCTTTGAATTAGTTACATCTACTATACCGTCTTTATTAATATAGCCTAATCCTGTACCGATTAAAACACAACCTAAAATATCTGTGTAATAATTCCCTTTGTGTATTAATATCTCACTTCTGCCAGGTACATCTTGAATCCATAAGCATTCCCCGAATTTTGGAGAATTGTGCTTTTTGGCCTTGTAACTCCCTTTTGGAATACAACTTATATACTTCTGATTGTCCAACCAAGGAAGCTCTAAAGAGTCCCAACTATCAATAACGGAGTTGTTGTTGTCTAGCAAGTATAGTTTACCTATAATTTGATTTTTCTCTGGGCTATATCTGTCAATCAGTATTTTCATTTTTACTCGTTTTTAGGGACATCCCCTGTTAGCCTTTTTACTAAATCTGTGAATACTTCTCTTATTTTTAATAGCATTACACTTACTATGTCGGCATTAACTACATCTTTATTTTGCCTTATGGATATCATATTTGTTATAATTGATATCCCCTCATGTAAAACTAATATTTTAATTACTATATCTATTAGCCATATAAAATCGTATCCTAGTCCTAATGCGACTAGTGCTAATATCATAGGTATTGTTAGTATTGTTGCTTTAGTTAAAATACCCCAAAGCATTGTTTTTAAACTGAATTTTATTTTTGCAACTCTTACTGCTTTTATTGCACCAAAAAAGGTGTCTATAATCATAAGCCACATTAATATTTTTACAATATCAATATCTAAGCTCAAATATGAAAAGGCAGCGTAAGTTAAATATGTTATATATTCCCATGTATCTGGGTCTAAGTTTGTTAATTTTGCTAGGAAAAGCTTTAAAGACATAATTAATTATAGTAGTGATTATTAATTAATAAATATAGGGGGCATATTTCATCCCCCTGTATTTAAAGTTATTATGCCCCGTAAGCTTTTACTGTAGGTAGTCCTACTGTAGCGACAAGGCTATTAAGTAGTTCCTCTGCATCTTTATGTTTACCGACTTCAGCAGAAACCATATAAACAAGGTGTTCTTGGATTCTTTGACCCATACTCTGAGAACTAGATTCAGGAGATACTTTCAATTTGTATGTTACATATTGTGCATCTGCTATAAGAACTGACTCTTCTCCAAGTAAAGCTTTTACAAACTCATTTTGGTGGCCATCAGCATGTCTATGTCTCTGAACTCCTGTAAAATAGTTGTGATCTCTATCCTCTAAAGCATAAAGGTGTCCTCCTAAGTTAGAAAGATCTTCTGCTCTTGAAAGAACTTTAACACTAAATCTATCTCCACTACCTTCCATTAAAGAATAGAATACGTTAGCTCTATATCCACCTACTACAGAAATTCTTGTAGAAGTGTCTATAAACGGCACACCATCTCTTAAAAATTCTCCTGGATTAACTATGGTTTCTTTACCTCTAAGTCTGATACCCATTTTAGCAGTTGCGCTATAAACCTTATCTACCTCAGTCCATTCAGTAAAACCAAATGCGGAAGGAGATTCAGAAATAAACAAATCTCTAAAAATTGGATCGCACTCTTCCTCTACTATGCTGGTAACAACACTTGTAGAATATACAGTTTGGCATGCTACTGAGCTTGCTGCTGTTATAGTTAGATCTGGGTAAGTTTCTCTTACTTCTGCTAGTATATTCTCTCCACATTTATTATCTGGTAAAATAAGAGTATAATCTTCCGTCAATGCATTTGCAGTACTTCCTGCTGTCCACGCTTCAGTTGTTTCTGAATCGTTAGAACAGATATCCTTTGTCTCACCAATTTTTGATATCTCTGCTGTTGGGTTCTCTGCAACAAACGCATCAATTTCAGCATCTGTTAAATCATTATCGGTAGCTACAGCGTAAACACCTTTACCTCCGTCTTGACCTTGTTTAACTACAGAGCCTGTAATTACACCTGGAAGGCCAACGACACTTGCACCTGAATCTGGAGTCAATTGTACAGACTCATCTGCACCGTCATCTTCTAAAGATACATAATAAATTACTCCACCTGTATCTGCTGTAAATCCTGTTGGGCAATCTGCACAACCTTTAATTACAGAACCTACTGTCTTAACAAAAGCGTCTGGTAAACCTGCTGATGCTATAGTAGGGATTAGGATAGTATAGGTAGAGACTGTACCTTTTCTATCACTTCTTTCTACTTTAGTCCCAAACTGTGCTTGAACTTGTGCTAAAGAATTACTGTCTCCTACATCTACCAAAGATAGATTATAAAAAGTGTGTTCTGTTTGTCCTGATAGAGAGGCACTTTCAGAGTTAACTGGAGTAACTTCTAAAACCTCATTTAAAGAAATATCAGAAATAAGCTTGTACTCTTCTTTAAGATTAATAATAGCTTTCTCTACAATCTCTTGATTGGTCTGTGTTGCGCTTTCTTTTTCAAAAAATACTTCCGCAGTTACACAATCTCCACTGTATCCGATTAAAGATATAGTTCCTCCAGAAAGTTCGATTTGCATTGTCTCTACTTCTCCTACTTCTAAATCAGAGAAATCTAAAGCACTGCTGTCTTCATTCCCGTTGTACCCCACAATAAAGTCATCTACTTTTTTGTTAGTACTTGGAGCGAATACCTCTAATCCTGTAATTTCACTTAATTTGAAAGTCCTAGTTCCTTTGTCAAAGTTAGCTTGTGTTCTAGTAATGTCTAACTCATTAACTCCTACTTTAACCTGTAGTCTGGTGTCTTTGGATAGTCCTGAAAAATTAGAGATTGCCTTAAGTCCGTTTCTTTGTGAACTTCTAGCATCAAATACTCCTAATTGACCTTTAGCCAAATCAAAGGAGCCTCCTTCTTTCATTACATTTCCGTTTAATGTAGGTAAAAACCTAGCAAAACCTCTGTGTAAACTCATTGTTTTAAAATTTAATGTTAATTAATATAGTGATTTGTGTGTTACGAAATATTCTCGTTCTGTCTTTGCTTGTCAAATTGGAAACTTGGATCTGCATTGTTGATCTTAAAGTCTCCTACCATTGCAGAAACGATTCTGTCTACCACTTTTTCTGGTAGTTCAATCTGTACATTTTGGAATGTACTTTCTGGATTGTCAGGATCTTGTAGTTGTATTTTAATTGGGTACTTGTAATATGTTAAGAAAGTTTTATTAATCTCCATACCCACTTCTTTGTAAACCTTTATCTGGTTTCCTGCATAACTATATGGGGCTTCCCTATAGTCAAAAGAAGGTGAAAAAAAAGAACTTGTTACTATGTTTGATTTATCTTCGTCTCTAAGTTCGAATAAATCTATATGTTCATTAGAGCAGGCTCCTTTTGAGCCTGTGGCTCTTGCGGAAGACCAACTTAAAAAATCTGAGGGTAGGTTAAACAGGTTGTAGTTCTCTTTAGATTCTTCAAGTCCTAATTCTATATCATCTATAAGTAGGACTTGAATATCTTTTTTTACATCTAGTTGCCTGTTATGTAAATAAAATTGGATTAGCCTAACTGACAACTCGTTATACAGTAAGGCCACTTTACCTCTATCAGTAGAAAAGTTATCGTTCGTAGAGTTCTTCTCTGCTTTTACTAAATACCTTTCGTAGACATCGTTTGGAGTCATTTATTTTACTCTAAATGTGAATTTATTTCTGTTAAGACAGCAGCTTTTTGTGAGGCTAATTTGGCTCCTTGTTTTAAAGAACCTCCTAATTGCATATCTCCTATTACGAAAATATCTCTGTCTTTTGTTACTACACCTTTTTTAGATAAGGTTTGTAGTTCTTTAAATACTCCTAGTTCTACCATTCCCTTTTTATTTTCAGACATTTCTGCTGCTTCTAAAAAGTTTTTTTGATTGGAATACCCATCTCTCTTGTTTTCTGTGAACTGTTTGAACCTTTGGTTTACTGTAACATCTGGTGTGTCTGCTGTAATACCTTTTAATCCAATATAATTTAGTATTAAATATAGTACTGTTGGGTTATTTTTAAGTGTGTAGAATTTACCAATAGTGTCTATTTGTAAAGCATCTTTTTCTTGTTCAACATCTCTAGCTTTATCTCTATTCTCTATACAAAACTGCGCTGACCTATACTCTGGCAAGTCTTCTAAATCTTTAGGTGCTAAAGATCTGTTTATAATACAAATAAATAATTGAAGGACTTGCTGAGGATCACTCGTTTTAAAAAGTTTTCCGTTTTTTAAGTCAACATGAAAAGAACTGTCGTTAACAAAATTCCAAAATTTACTCTCAATATCCTTTGGGTCTAGTTTCCCTTCTCCGTATCTTTTTTCGAAAGGCTTTATAACTAGCTCTTCTACTTTAGCTATAAAAGTATCCCTATCTTTAGAAGACATATCTGAAAGTACTGGACTTCCTTCATGTAGTCCCGTGTCCCAAATTCCTACATCTTCATTCCAAACTGCCTCTACTGTGTTAACTCCTACTTGGTCATCTAAGTATTTTGTAGTCCTACTGTTTTTAAATCCATCTGGTGCATCTGCATCGTACTTAGGTACTACTTGGTAAATGACATCTTCTGATAAATCTAATGAATACCCTTTAATATCAATTATTTTTTTTAAACTTTTAGTCATGTTTTAGATGTTTGGTTTATCTGAATACAAAAATAAGCAAATAGATTTGTTATTACAAATTTGTTAATTGTGGTTATTTTTGTTAATTATTAATTATTTTTAAAGTTATAAATAAAAAATACCCACCTCTACAATTAGCAGGGTGGGTATCTTAATAAAATAGCGTTTATTACTCTAGTTAAATCCTCTTCTGAACTTGGGAGATTTGTGAATCATCACAATCTTAGAAGGGTCTTTAATGAATACATCTGAGATATTATAAGCAAAATATTCTTCGGCCATATATTTACCCGCAGACATAATGTCACTAGATCTTCTAGAGTCATATCGTCCTGTGCTACGTCCTGAGTACATTACTGGACCCTCTGGTTTTACTAGGAAAATATTTGAATTTGCATTACCACCTTCAGCTAAGTTTGTTCCTGCTGGAAGATTTGATGTTGCATTGTTAGAAAAGTCTTGGCTAGAAGCATCCCATATAATCATAGAGTATGTAGTGTGTGCTGCTCCGTCTGGATGCATTCCTGTCTCAAAACGATCTCCTCTTAGACCATAATCTAAGTTTACATCTCTTTCGATTTCTACCATACCTATCATTGGAAGATATACATTTGTAAATCTTACTGGTAACATACTTAAATTAAGCAAGTCACTTCCTGCAATAACATCTTTCTTTAGTAAAGAGTCCTCATTGAATAAAGGAGCAAGCTGTGCAATCTGCAAGTTGACCTCTTCTTTGAAAATCTCTAGCACATTGTAAAATGCTTGAGTTCCACACTTAAATTTGATACGTCTTGATTCAAACTCTAAATCAGATTTGCTAAAAATATATTCTACAGCTTTTCTGATGTGCTGTTTTGTAATCTCTCTTCCATATTCAATAATTCTACCTCTCATTGCTTGTCTCCAAAGACCGTCATTGAATCTTAGAACTCCGTTAGTTGTTCTAACTTCACCAGACTGTTGGAATAAAAGTTTTGTAGAAGTAATCTTATCAAGATATTTCATTGTAAGAAGCTCCATTGTAGAACCAAGGTTAGCAGAGTCTTTGATTGGCTTCCCGCTTTTAGGGTCCACATCCATTCTGACTGCAACATCCCCATAGCCTTTAGCATCCATTTCACCTTTGATCTTATCCATGTACTGCTTAGTTCCTGCTGTTGCAATTCCTTCTTTCAAAGTTACTGAACCTGCTTTAGCTGTAATGAAAGATTCGACACCAGTTACTGAACCTAATCTGAACTCAAACTTCATACTTCCAGGTGTATCTGGCATGTCAAGTTTAGCAAATTTAGTTCCGTATTCTGGGGCACCGTGAGATACAACGAAAAATTCTACACCTCTATTAAGCTTATCTACTGGAAAACTTGCCCTTTTATTCTGGGTTGTAAGTTGTAGTGGTGTCCTATAGCCAGTTCCTGTTGGCTCAACATCTTCTTCGTCAGAAACCATTGCTTGGATTCCGTCAAAATCATCATAACCAATTACTGTTCCTGGTGATAATTCTTTGTTAAGAACCGCATAAAAAATACCGTTATCCACTCCTGCGAATGTTTGGTGGCTAGAAGACTCCTCAATAAAAAGACCTCCTTTTTGTTTGTTTTCTACGGAATAAGTAAAGCCGCCTTCAAAACCATTTACTTCTAATACAGAACGTTCTCCTACGAGATCAGTTAGTAAAGAAGCTGGCGATTTCTCTCTTTTTTGGTCGTTCCACATAGTCATAACACCCATGTGATTCTCTAGCGGATCTTCTTGATACCAAGAATTTAGACTCGCTGAGTCGAACCCACCGTTGAAATACTTTCCAACGTCTTGCCCTTTCATAAAGGCAACCATTTGATTCCCATTATTAATAGTAGGAATATTCGTTTGTAAACTCATTGTTTTTAAAATTTATTAGTGATTTGTATTTATTACTTTTCTAACCTTTTGAAAAACTCTTCTTCTGTTTTGTCCTCCTTTGCTGGTTCTTTTTTAGAACTTGATTTAGAACTACTGCCTGACTCTTTTCTTAAAAGATTTAGCTTTCTAGCTGTTCCTACTTGTTCTTTTTTTATCTCTTTACTTGCTATGTTTTTTCTGTATTCCTCTGGATTACTCTTCCAAATTAAAAACTCTGCAAGCATTTTAGGATCTTCTCTTAAAGACTTAATCTCCTGGTCAAAGCCTTCCTTTGATGTTGCTTTATTAATTAAAGGAGAAGTAAAAGCTGCTTTATCGTAACCTAAGTTTTTAAACTCTTCTCTTAAATCCTTCTTCAGTTTTTTAGTATCGTCCTCTTGCTTTTGCTTATTATCATAAGCAGCTTGCTTTTGCTGTCTTAGAGTTTCTTTAAAAGAGTCTTTGAGTTTGTTAGCAAAATTTGTAGCTTTATTCTCTAACTCTAAATCTACTTTGTCAGCCTCTATAAGTCTATCAATTTGTTTAGGGCTTAAAGCCTTGTTTTCCATAGAGTACATCTGTCTTACTAGCTCCTCCTGGTGGTCTTCTTCATTTAGATCATAACTTTCTAGTGGATTTATGAACTGCTCTTTAATTTTAAGGACGTTTGAAATATCCCCTCCGTTTTTAGAAATCTCCACTACTTCTAAAGATATCTCATCTAGCTCTGACTTATTAATGTAGTTACTAGATATGTCTTTTTCGTTTTCCTCTTTTTGAGCTTTAATGATTTCAAAAAAAGTGTCTTCGTCTAAATCTTCAATTTCTGATATTGGGGTTTCTTCTCCTTTGTAGTCAATTATATAGTCTTCCCAAATACCTTGCTCTATATACTTTTTAGCCATTTTACTAGGATGAGATACTTCCCCAGGTTCCTTAGTTTTTTTGACTTCTTCTTCTTCTTCTTCAGTAGCTAAACTTTTCTTGTCTTTTGTTTCTTCTACCTCTACCTCTTCTTTGGTATCTTCACTTCCTTCTTTAGGTGTTGCCTCTTCTTCCTCTTCTTCATCTTCAAATCCTTCAAAGGACGGTTTTTTACTTGTGTCTTCGCCTTCTTCACTTGTAATAAGCATAGAACTAAAATCATAAGTTCCTGCTCCTTGTTTTACTTCTGTATTTGTTTCTTTGGTTTTCATACTGCTTTGCAAATATATGTTACTATTCTGGTTTTTAAAAATATGTTAAAATTTAACATAGGCTATAATACTTGTTAATTTTTATTTAACTTAGACTTCTAATATGTCTCCTGTTCTTTTTGCCATGTTGGTCTCTCTTTGAACTTGGTTTTGTTCTTTCTGTACTTTAAGCTCTTCCATTTGAAGCTTTAGTTTAGCGAAAGCTAACTCTTGTTTTGATTTATTGTCTTCTTTTTTTATCTTATTTTTCTCTCCTTCTATTCTTTCTTTAGAGTATCTATCTGCTACTTTGTTAACATCCTCTACATCTCCATCTTCTTCATTTCTATCTTTAACTCTAGATACCGCAGCTATATGTGAAGTTTGTAAATTGTTATCTAACTCTCTTTGTTGTGTCTCTCTTTTTTCTACTCTGTCTAATTCTTTCTGTTCTGCTTCTGCTTCTAGTCTACTATTCAAAAGGTTCTGTTCGTATTCTTGTTCTTGCTGTCTTTGCTTTTCAATATCACTTCTAGATTCTTTCAGTACTTTATTTATTGTTTGAAAGCTTTCACTTACAATTATTTGAGATATGTCTAGTAAATCATTACTCAAAGTGTTTGTTTGTAAAATATACTGCTTAAACTCCTCTAACTGTTTTCTTTTTTTAGAGTCCGCTATTGGTAGTAATCCTAATTTTCTTAGATGGAAATCTTCATCTTTAAATACTTGTCTTATTAAAAACTGCTCTTCATCACTCCTCATATAAGAGAAGGATATCTCTTTATCGTTTGCCTCGCAAAACTGAGCTATCGTTAAACCTACTTCTAAGTCTTTTAGTCTAGCTTGATCCATCTCTTCGAATACATGCTCTATTTGAGCTACTGAGTTTACCTGTCCAACTTTAATACCTTCAGCAGTGGAATACTGGTCAGGCGTTTTCATACTCTGTTCAGTTATTCCTATACTGTCTAATGCTAAGTTTTTGTAATACCTTGCTAATTCCATTTTCTGTTGTATCTGTGGAACAAAGGATATGTCTTGTGGCATCATAGAATTAAACTGTTGCCCTACTCTATCTTTCATGTTCTGTTTAGACATATCAATAGGCACTAATCCTGTGTCTCTGGCCATGTCTAAAACATTAAGAAGTGTTTCTCTGGCATCGCCCATACCCTCAAAGTCGGATGGTAAAAGGGAGATATCGAACAACCAAAATATGCCTATCTCTTTTTCTGTCAAAGAGTGCATGAGATTCATTTGGTAGTTGTGTTCTATTTGGTAAGGTCTCATCTTTTTAGCCTCGGAATTTGTAACAATTCCTGTGACTGGTAAACTTATGTCGTATATTTCTGAGTTGCCTTTTATCTGGATTTCCATAGGACCAACATCTAAGTATATGTCTTTTCCTAATATTGTGTTCCTTCCTGAAAGTTTGATGCCTTTGTATGCTATTGGAGCATAGGTAAACACAATAGAGTTTGGTTCTAATGTTCCCTTCTCCATTTCAGTCTCAAACTCTTTAAGAGATTTAGATTTTAAAGTCTTTATGTCGTTTTCTTTTAAAAAGTCGTCTAATAGTTCATCTGTTACCCACTCTGTAACTGCTCTACCAAAATCATTTTCATAATATAGTAGACCGATTTTCTGCCAAGACTTCCAATAAGCTTGTGTGACTCTAATAGTATCTTCTCTCACATCTATATCCCTACGAAGGTATTTGGTTACACTATTTACACCTACGTTGCTGTCAAAATCATAATCTGGTATCCAGTCAGCAGCTTCTTGTTGCTGTCCTTCATCATCATAAAAAGTAGTTTTTCCTAAAGGTACTTGTAAGGCTGACTGAAGCTCTAAAGAGGATTTTCTGTCATAATAGTTTTCATGTGGTAACATCTTTGCATCCTCTGTTAGATTATTTTCTAACATTTTTTGGAACCCAGGTTTCTTACTATTTCTCTCTCCCTGTCCTCCACCATTGTAATCAAAATGGTTCATTATTAGTTTAATATCAGCCTCTTTCATCAAATGGCCAAAATTGTCAACTACCTTAAATGGTGCCATCTCTGTTAAATGTCCAACATACTCTCCTTTTTGTGGGTATTTTAAATCTGCATCTTCCGAGAAAAATGTCTCTACTGTATTCCAGCGTTCTATATTATAATAATCGTAACCTATTCTATAATGCTTGAAGTATCTCCCTGTAAGAAATCTATCTACAAAGAATTGTCTCTCCATTTCATCTAGATTAAATACTACTCTATCTTTTTCTAAAGTTATACGGGCCCATTTAGCTGCAATAGGTTTCCACTCCGTTTGCATTGCCGAGCTTATTTCTGGTGGAGTAGCTAGTTCTGCCTTTTTTTGTTCGAGCATTTGAATGTACTGCTGTTTTTGCTCATCAGTTTTTAACTGCTCTAACTGCTCAATAAATATCCCGTTTCTTGCTAATCTGGTTTTTAATTCTGCTTGAAAATATTCTTTTGAAAAATTAAAAAGTCTATTAGTTAACTCCCTATCATACTCATTTACAGCTATTTCATCTAAGAAATCTACTCTAAATTTTGCTTTGGTCTCGTTATATTTTGTTGCAAGGTGATAAGCAACTCCTCCTATTATGTCGAAGTGTCTTACACTAGAAGGTATATTTGCTTTGTCTCTTATTCCCTCTACATGTTTCAATATTTCAGGGGTCATCTCATAATCAGTGTAAGCTAAATCTCCCTCAACCATCCTATAGTACTCATCAAAAACAAGATTTTTAGTTATCTGCCTTTGTCCTATCTCTTCTAGTCTGTCCATTGTATCTTCTCCCCACTTCTTATTTTTTTTATAAGATGGTATTGCTTGTGGAGGTAAGGCTGAGGACACCTGATTTGGTGAACCTAATCCTTGAAATACGTGGGTATATAAATTAGCTGAATCCTTTGACATTTCTATATTTTGTGTTTTGCAAAGATACGTATCTTAACGCTCCGTTACAAATTTGTTAAAGCTACCAATACTTCCCTGCTCTGTTTGTATTAGGGTAAGGGTTCTTTTGGCGACTAGCTCTTGCTAATCTGTTGTTTTTTATTTTTTCTCTTTTTATTCTTTCCTCCTCTTGGGTCAAAGGCGGTTTGGGTGCTCCATAAGTAACTTGTAAAAAGTAGTCATAGAAGTATGCAGACATTGCAGCCGTTATACCATCATGGTTTCCTCCGAATTTAAACTTAATCATTTCCTCTAAAAGTCTTATATCTTTTATTTTTTCAAAACCCCATCTAGTTCTTATTCTTCCCTGTTCATCCTCATACTTTTCTTTTTTCTTCATTACATTTATGAAATACCCCATAAGTGAAGACTTATTTTTAACTGTTGGGGCCCACCCAAATCTTCTGTTATCATTCCTATTCAATTCAAACCTTCCTGTTAGATTGAAGGATTCTATTATATACTCATCTGTCAACTCTAACTGATCTGTATGTACTTTAAATCCCATGTCTTCGTTCTCCATAAATACAGGAGCTTTAAAAAACTCCATCATCATAAGGCCCTGTTCGTGGAAGTGTGGGTGTGAGTCTGGTCTTGAATGGTAGGTTGCTGCTACATTTCCAGTAAATCTATTTACAAGTACAAAAGATCCAACCGAATCTGAATCAGCTTTGTCTTGTTTGTAATCATCAAGTCCTACAACATAAAAACCAAAGGTATTTCCATCCATAGGGTCTTCAAATATTGTACAAGGTGCATCGTGATTACCCCCATTATAGGGAAAAGGTGCATACTCTTTCTTTGATAAGTCATAGGTTACGTCTCCGTTTTTATCATAGGAAAATACTACTTTTTTACCTATATCTCCTTCCTCTATTATTCTTTGCTTGTAATTTAAAAGCTCTTCTTTTGGAAAAGGGTTTTCTTTCCCCGACAAAAATATTTCTTCTATATCTATTGGGTAGTACACTTTTTCTTTAATTAGTTCATCTTTATCCCCTGACTTTAACTCTCTGTCTTTTGTGATTATATCTAAAGCTACTTTCCAATCTGTAATTAATATCTTTATTTTATCTAAATTTGGTGTGGAGGGTACTCCTAAATATTCTGATAAGGTTTTTTCTACTTTTATAAGCCCTTCTTTGGCACTCATTTGACCTGGTAAATAGGTTCCAAATTTTCTTCTGGTCCAAGTTATAAGCTCTTTCGGAATACCTCTTTCTAAGTTATCAAAATTCATCTGTGATATACCGTAAGTGTTTGGTGAAGCTAACACTTTTAACGCATCTTCTACAAGTTCTTCATTTGCGTTTCCTGTTCCTGATAGTATTGGTACACATCTTTTACCACCTGTTGCATCAAAACTCGGCTTTGCTGCATTAAGCTGTTCTAGAAAAGATATCTTCATACACTCATCAAGCACAAAAGCATCTGGTGTATACCCAGCTAGTATCTCAGACTTTTTTTTCTTTCCTGAATCTAAGTTTACAATCTCTAATACGCAAGAAGCAAGTGTTTTTTGATTTTTGGTTTTTATGCCTAGTGTTACTTTCTTGGACCAGTCAGAACTAGGATTAGGTATCTTAAATGCTGGGTCGGCATTAGTCATTGTCTTTTTAAAGTTTTTTTCTATTTGTCCTAAATCTTTAGAACTACCCCCAGCAACTATTAATTCTTTTCCTCCTTGTAAAGCTACTGTCTGTAAATGGGATGCAATATCTGTTGTTTTTGCTGCTCTTCTTGTTGCGCACAAAAATAAGATATAGCCATCTTCTCTTCTCTTAGCTTTTTCGTATTCGTCTTGAATAACAAACCACTCGTTGTCTCTGAGTGGTGGGTGCATCAAAACGTCTTTAGATTCTTTTTCTAATGTATTTGGGTTTATGTAAACTTGAGGTATATCTGATTTAAATACATTTAAGTGAGTATACATCCAAGGGGATATAAATACTCCATCAATGGTGATACCGTCCCTAATTTTCTTATATTCATCAATATAAAACTGTAATGTTTTTTTATCTTGTTCAAAATAATGTTTTTCTGGATTCCACTCTGGTGGATTTTCCATGTGAATGAGCATTTCATTTTTTGGAGTGGATTTAAAGTCTAGATTCATAGCATCCATAATCTCTTTGATTTTTGGATACTCTCTTTCTACTAAGTTTCTTATAGCCAGGGTTGCTTTTTGATTATCCCAAAGCTCTAGTATACCTTCTTGGTTTTCTCTATCTAAGTCTAATTTATATATTTTATCTTGTATAGAGTTTTGATCTTTATACAGTAAGCTGTCAAACTCTATCTCCTGGCTTTTAAAGGTCTTCTCGTCTAGTTCCTCTTCTTCGTCTGGTATATCTTCCTCATTGACACTAAACTCCTCAGACCTAGATGTAAAATTATCTATTCTTTTTAAATGGTGGTCAATAGGAACCCTCATCTTTTTAATGATATTATCAACAGAGGGTTTTCTACCTATATCCTCAGAAACTTTAGAACAAAAATATGTAAGCCTATCTAAAAGTGCAGATACAAGTTTAGTCTGTATTTTGTACTCTCCTTCTTTTCCTTCCCACTTCTTGCTCTTATTGTCCTTTATAAAGTAAAACTTACAGTAAGATATCTTGTTGTCGACATCTCTTTCAACCTCTGCTTTGGACCAGTCATTCTCTTTTATATACTTAAAATAGTCCTCAGACTTAGATACATTCTTTTTCCTAAAGTCTTTAAGAAATTGATTCATTTACTATATTTTTCACAAAAATACATAATATAGCTGAATCTACAAAAAATGTTAAATTGAAAAATCCAGAAGCGACAACTTCTGGACTTAATTAAATTCACTTTAAAACTATCTTTACCTTCCTTCTTTGCTTCTATAAGGAGTAATGTAAAATACTTCGTCTCCTTTCGGTTTATCATAGTCAACTCGCCCTTTTTTAGAACCTAGACCTACTGAAAGTACATCTTGTGTTCCCTCTTTACTTACTAAATAAACTCTAGTTTTATCAAACGAAGTTGGTATGCTATCTATTACTCCTCTTAGTTCTCCTAAAGTAAAATCTTCCCAAGGTTGCTTTTTCATTGTTTTTTTATTTTTCCATTGTACTTAGGAGTCTTTCTTTGTACTCTTTGTAATGGTCTGATTTTAATATCTTATTAACCGCTTCTCTTTGGGCTCCCTTTTCTCTTTCTACTACCTTGTTATTAGCTACTATAAAAGTTGTTTTTGTCCTCTGTTCTTTTAACTCTGATAATACTTTATTTAGGTCTTGTGAAAAATATTCATCTAGACCCAACTCTGTGGCCAAAACATAGTACGTCAAAAGTACTTCTAACATAGTCTTTTGGTCCTTAGCTTTTATTTGGAAACCGTACATAAGGAACTCCATCTTTTTTACTAGTTCCTCCTCCATATTCTCTAGTTCCTCATCATCAGAGTCATGCATCTCTTGTATGAGGCTATCTTTGTTTTTTTGTAAGTCATCATTTTCAGTATTTATAAACTGAGTAAAGATTTGCCATTCATCATAAAGACTCTCTACTTTTTTAATTATAAATCTTTCGGAGTTACCCAGTTCTGTTCTATCCTTCATTTTCAATAGTTTTAGCTCGTTCTAGATTTGTTAGAACCTGTTCGTCTCTTAGTTCTAATAAGTCAGATAGTTTATCTGTTCTTTTTAAATTCCCATAAGGTCTAAAGAATGCATAATGTACCTGTGCATAAGTGTAATCCTCGTGCTCTTCTAGGAAGTCTATTAGTTCTTTTACTATGGATGCTTTAGTTGCTGTCATTATTCTTCTATTTTACCTGTTAGTTTTATTTCTGTTTTGTACTCTTTTTTATTTACATCCTCGTAGTAAAAGTAAACCATTTTGTTTATTCGTCCTAAGAGCTCCGTATCATACTCTATAAATACTCCTGCTTTTTCTTCCTTTGCATAGAGTACCTTAACTTTAGTGCAGCCTCCACAAGAAGGCTTTGCAAAGAACTTTTTAATGCCCACTCCTGGAGAAAACTCTAGTTCTATTTTTACTTCTTTACCTTTAGTTATAGTTCCGTAATCTAGCTCGTAATTTCCATCACTTACTTTTTTTAGAACTGTTATGTCTTCTGAATTTTTACTTAGTGTTTCCATATTTATTTTTCTGTATCCCATTTTGGTTTTCCCCCTATATTCTCTAAAGAGCAGTACTCCTCTTTTATTCTGGTTTTGAATTTAATTCCGCAGTTGCAAATAGTGCATTGGTTATTAAAACCATTTAAATAAAACCACCAATAATCTTTAAACGTTCTTTCAAGTAAAGATACGTTTTTAAAATTATGTACACAAGTCTTACAGTGGTTTAATCTTTTTTTATGCCAATCTGGTAAGTTTTTGTCTTTTATAAACCTAGACTTTATTATTCTAATTATTTTTTTAATCATAAACATTATATTTTATTTTGTATTTCTTCCACTTCTTCCATTAAAATCTTTCTTCTAGACATCCCTTTAATTAATGGTATTATAACATGATAATTTCTATGCATCTTAGACACGTTTACTCTAGGCTGGTTATTTTGATAATCCTCCTCTATTAAAGCATATCTTTCTTCCCATAGCTGTCTTTGTATTTCTCCTAATTCTTCCGATCTTTTAGTAGTATAAGAGTGGGGGCTTATATAATTTTTTCTTCTCTTACACTCAGACTGTGGCCAATATGCTCTTCCTAAATTATCTCCTAGTTTTATTGAACAAAAAGGAATTTCTTTTTTTCTTTTCCTTATGTAACTTACAGTTGACTCATACACTTCATTGAGTATTTCTTGGTTTAAATAAATGCCGTGTTTGTCTTGTAAGTTTTTTAAGGTCCTTTCCATAACCTCTTTCTTATCGGCTATTCCTTCTTTATACATCTTTTATAAATCCTACTATAAATATTCTTTGATTGTTTTCAAAAAGCTGTTTTGCACATACTATCATTTCTTCAGAGAGGTGTCCCTTACGCTGATTGTACTTATCTTTTATTAAATACCCATTTTTTCTGAGTAGCGATTTTATTGATCTCATATACCCATCATCTATTTGGTCTGAGAACATAGTTTTTATATCTGACTTGCTTTCATACCCATACACTAAATAATAAGCTAAAGCTTCCCTTGCTCTTATATGCATATTACTTTCTGGAGGGTTCACTGCAAGATAAACATCAACAAATTTTTTAGCTAAATCTAAGTTGTTTTTATATTTAACTGGTATACCGAATTGTTTGGCCATCTATTTTGCTTTTATGCAAATATAGGTATTATAAAACTATCTTCCTAATTTAAACTGTTAATTTTTTTAACTATTTCTATTTAACAAATTTGCTAGAAGCAATATGTTTATGTACTTTTGCATAAAACCAAAAGAGATGATTGATTACAATATTCACGAATTTACAGAAGATATTTGGATGCTGGTTCCACAAGAAGTTGCGTCTAACAAATACATTGACGAAAATGAAGATTACTTTAGAGACCTACTGTTTTTCTTTTACCAAAAAAGAATGAATGGTTTTTCTACTGAAGTAATAGCAGAAATGATAACCGAGTTTTTAAAACTGTCATTTGAACATAAGCCTAAGATGGCTAACATATTAGATGACGATTATCAATTGACATAGATACTGTTTAATAAAGTAGTGATTTGTTGAACCAAGGGCCCCACAATTATTTTTTAAATAATGGGGTCTTTTTTGTTTTGCAAAATATCAGTTAACTTATTTGGAGGATACATTCTTTTTACTTATCTTTGCCTCGAAGATTTGTCCATAATAAGAGCGTTCTATAAAATATTAGCTTCTGAAAAGAAGTAGAACCCTTGGGAAACACTCTTATTGATTGTCTTCAACCCCAAGGGTTTTTTGTTTTTAAGTGTTTTATCCAGACCACTAATCATCGTAACGGAATAGGGGTGGTCTTGAACAGGTTTAGTAACTGTGCCTTTGAAATAATAGGGAAACATAACGGGGAAGTTTGAAGTCTTAGGGCGCAATCTGTACACACAAGAAAACAGTATATAGGGTATCCCTAAAGGTTTAAAGAACCTTCTTCAGCCCACGGTGGGAATCGTGATAACTGTAGGGTCAATTTTAAAGGTGTAAAATCCTTTTTCTAAGACGATTGATATTTAAAACTGTTTTTAAAACTAGCTAGAAAATAGCTAAAATGCACTAAATCAGTTACTTACGATTTTTTGCAAGGGGTTTCCCCACATCCACACTTTAAGGCTTACCGCAAAAATTTAAAAAACAACAAAAATTACGAATTTCGCCTAAACGGCGACCAAAGAAAGTCTTTGGATACTGTAAACTTCGTACCTCAGTTTACTGAACAGTAATTTTTCAATTTTAAATGTATACTCAGAATGGTACAGTGTGATGTATTTCAGTTTAGTCTTTCGGAGAGATAAAGAAACTGTCTTTTACTCAAACGTAGGTATCTGCATGCAAATGGGTTTTAGATTCTACGGCAGTAGGGTAACAGTTTTGCCCAAAGCTAATCCAATTTTTTAGGGGCAATTAAATGTTAAAAAGCTTGCACAGTATATTGATTATCAGTATATTTGTATAAGGAATAGTAGCATTATGAAAGATAAATATTACACACCAACTTTAGAAGAACTGATAAGTCACGTTATAAAAGGCGAAATTGTTTATGCAGATGTATATGGTAATAGTAGGTTGTTAGAGTTGCCTACTGAAAATAGTATTCTTTACCTTATGGCTTTTTTAAAGTGTCACGCAAATATAGTAGGTCGTAGTATTGTAGATTTAGACCCAGACCAATTTAGAATTAAATATTTAGATAGAGAAGATATAGAAAGCTGCGGTTTTGACACAGAAGATAATGGAGAGTGTTATTGTATGATTGATATGTTTGATTTGTACGGACTATATCCTTGGGAATGGGATAAAGGGATAAAAAATCAGTACAAAATAATTTTAAATGGTGAAACTTTATATAGGGGAATTATTAAAAACATATCAGAACTTAAAGTACTATTAAAACAATTAAACGTATTGCCGAGTAGCATATAAGAATATTACAAAAATTAAAACATGTACACACCGTTTCCGACACAACAAATAGAGATAGAAAAGATAGTAAAATTTATAGATAGCAAAACATCTAAAAAGGGAGTCTTTACTATGCCTGTAGCTTTTGGTAAATCTATTGTTATAGCTAATGTTGCTATGAGATACCCTGAGAAATACTTCATAAACATTGCACCGAACAAAGAGCTAGTAAAACAGAACTACGAGAAGTATATTTCTTATGGTTATGAAGCTTCCCTATGTTCTGCATCCCTCAATTCAAATGATGTGTCTAAAGTGACTTTTGCTACTATAGGCACACTGATTAAGCATGCTGATTTTTTTAAAAACAAGGATGTTGTACTCTTGGCAGATGAAGCACATGATTCGAGTTTAAGAGGAGGGCAGCTAGACAAGTTTGTTAAGAAGCTTAAAAAGTGTAAAGTAGTTGGGGTTACGGCCACACCCATGAGATTAAATCCAACATCAGGTGGTGCCAGGTTATCTATGATGAATCGGCAGTTTAAATGTATCTACTCCACATTGGAGAGTGTAGTACAAGTGGCTGATGTTATTGCAGAAGGTCGCTGGTCCAAGCTCATTTACAATGTAGAAAATGTTGATGAAACAAAGTTAGAATTAAACACAACAGGTTCTGATTATACTTTAGAGTCACTAGCAGCATTTTCAGATGCTAATAGTATAAAACAGAAGTGTGTAGAAGCCGTTTACAGGCTCCGAGAAGAAGGCAGAAAGAGTTGCATAGTTTATACCACATCTATAGAAGAAGCAGAGGCTGTAGCTTCTAAAATAGATAATGCTGCGGTGTTACATTCTAAGTTACGAACTGTAGTTAGAGACAGGGTAATTAGAGAGTTTACAAGTGGTAGGTTGCAAACAGTAGTTAACGTAGGAATACTTAAACAGGGATTTGATTATCCATTACTTTCCTCTATTGTACTTGCTCGTCCAACTAACTCGTACACAATGTACTACCAAATTTTGGGTCGTGCTATACGTATACATAAGGATAAAGAAGATGCTAAGATTGTAGATATTTCAGGTAACTATAATAAGTTTGGTGCCATAGAGGATTTAGAGTTTCTTAACGCAGATTATGCTGGGGGTTGGGCAGCGTTTAGTGGAGATAGGCTTTTAACAGATTACGCTTTAGGTGGAAGCCTAGTGCCAACAAAGCAAAGTTTAAAAGACCACTATAAAGAGTTTACAAATCCTTCTGCATTTCCAAAAGACCCTGAATTTACATTTGGAAAACATAAGGGGACTAAGGTATCTATTGTTAAAAGAAATCATGAGGGATATTTATTCTGGATGGTTGACCCAAAAACAGAATTTAAATTTGGGGGTAAGAATGGTGCAGAATTAAAAGCTGCCATTTACAGAGTATTAAAACTGCCGTTTGGTGTGCCCGTAAAAAATAAAGATCCCTTTTAAATGGTGTATAAAAAGAATTTTGATTTTAACACAGAGGACTATAAAACTCTAAGTAAAAGTCAACTTAAAAAGATGTGTGATTACTGGGTAAGAAGATATTTATTAAGTAAAGCAAAAAAGAATGGAAGAAACGAGATAAAGTGCCCGTTAAAAAACAAGTATTATAAAAAAGAGAAAATTAATGTATCTCATTTTATTGATAGAGCTTGCATGAACACTAGGTATGATCTAAACAATATTTTTTTGATAAGTGAAGATAGTAATGTTTGGGATGCAAAAATACAAGTTGAAGGCTATAAATCACTACACCATAAAGAGTATGAGGAATGGCTAAGAGAAAAATTAGGCAAAAAAGAATTTGATAATCTGCTAGTTAAATCAAAAAAGATTCGTATATTTGCAGACCAGGATTATATAGAGCTAATTAAAAAATTCAGAAATGTCTAAAAAAGAACATCCTTTTATAAGGTTATCAGATTTAATAAAAGAGTATTCAGAAAAGAAAGCCTCTTACTCCGCTAAAGAGTTACAGGATATGCGAGAAAATATATCTTTAACTTTATTCTATCTTTCTGATAGTGCATCGACAGCATTGAGTAATTATGATAAAGCAGACTGGGAGCGCAAAAGGACTTATGCTGAATTAATAGAAGAAAATAGATATGATGAGGAGGGCAGTAAAAATACTGTTACTGTTATGGAGAGTTTAGCTAGAATATCTAATAAAGAAAAAGAAGAAGCGGTAGTTAAAGCACTAAGACAAAAAGAGAGAGTTAGGATTATACTTAGCTCAACTCAACAGATATTAAATGCAATATCTTCACGATTACACATGATAGAAAAATAAAAAATGGCAAAAAAGAAAGAAGAATTAAATGAAGCTCTAGAAAGTTTTAACAGTTTGTATGCTGATGGAGGTATCGTAAATTTAGGAGAACATCCAAGATACCCTGAAAAAGTATTGACAGGTAGGCCCAGTATAGATTATGTTACAGATGGCGGTTTTCCAAAAGGAAGGTTAATACTTATTGCGGGGGAGCCTTCAGCAGGTAAATCTTCATTAACTATACAGTTAGCAGAAACAATAGGTAAAAAAATTCTTTATGCTGACACAGAAGCAACATTAACAACAGATTATATAGAAAGTCTAGGGGCAGACCCTAATAGTTTCTCACACTTTATACCTTCTACAACAGAACAAATGTGTAATGTGATAAGACAAAAAATACCTGATTATGATGTTATAATTATAGATTCTATAAACAACTCTGCATCAGGAGAACAGCTACAAAAAACTGCTGAAGAAAAAACTATGGCTAATAGGGCTCGTGTTATGTCGGAGCAATTACCTATTTTTATAGGCTTGGCTAATCAGCACAATACAACTTTGTTTGTACTATCACAAGTTAGAGATAATATGAATAAGTCTAACAAGTATTCTCCCGATACAGTAGTTCCAGGTGGTAGATCTTTACATCACAATAGTTCAATGACTTTAGAGCTGTTTAAGTCTACAAAGAAAAAGCAAAAAGATAAGGATAATCTAGGAAACAAGGATGAAGTAATTCTTGGTAACATGATTAGAATAAAATGTACTAAAAATAAAGTAGGAACAGTAAACAGAGAAGTTTCTGTAGAGTTTACTTATGGCGAAGGCTACACGATAGAAGCAGATGTGGCTTCTTCCGCAGTTAGGTTAGGGATCTTACAAAGAGCAGGGAGCTGGTTAAGTTATGAAGGTTCATCCGTAGCACAAGGAGTAGACAACTTGGTTCCCGTATTAAAAGATAACCCTGAATTATTAAATACACTATTAGAAGAAATAAAAAGCAAAACTAAAAAAGAAGAATTATGATTTTAACTAAAGTACCAAAGCCAAAAAAAGGATGGGTTTACGTCCGAGCATTAAAAGAGCAAGAAGGTAAAACCGCAGGAGGTATCATTATGCCTCATCAGGCCAAAGAAATGCAAATGTATTCACGAGCCTTAGTGACTGCTGTAGGAGACAATACCAGAGAGTATGACATGGAGTGTAAAGTTGGAGACGAGGTTATTATGAACGCTAAATTTCTAGACTTGTCTAACAGAATGATTTCTGTAAATGGAGACCCAGCATTCCTTCTTAGAGAAGAGACAGACGTTATTGGGTGGGTACACGAGCAAGATAGGCTTGTAAGGCCAAACCCAACACCAATAGCACCTAAAGAAAAAAAGATTGTATTATAAAAATGAATTATGGATACGAAAAAACAACAAGTAATTGAAGTTATAAAAACACTTACAGAAGTGATAAAAGTATGTAGTGGGGATCAACAAACAATAGCAGTAGCAAATACTAAAATAAGAGAGTTGATAGTAGAACTATGAATTGGACATACAGAGGCAAAGAAGTAAAGTCGATAAAAGACTTACCTAAAGATACAGTTGGATTTGTTTATAGAATAGAAGATGAGAACGGCAAATTTTACATAGGTAAAAAGTCTTTAGTATCTAAGCTTAATACAGAAGTCTCTAAAAATGTATATGACAATTTAAAAAAAGAAGGCTTCCCTGTGACTAAGACAAAGAATAAAGCAAAGTCAAAAAAGGGAAGCGTTGTTTGGAGATACAAAAAGAAAGTACAAAAAGAAACCAATTGGCAAAAGTATACTGGCTCCAATGTGGACCTAAATGCAAATATAAAAAAGGGTTTAAAGTACAGCAAAGAAATAATCCAAGTTTGTAAAAACAGTAAACAGATGTCTTACTATGAAACAAAGCATCAAATATGCAACGGAGTAATAGAAGAAAACAATAACTCTTGGAACGAGAATATACTTGGAAAATACTTTCATAAAGATTTAAAATAACTATTAACTTATTTTTATGTCGCTATAAAAAGTATTATCTTTACCGTAAATAAAATCATCTATATGTCTAAAAGAAAAGGTACTAAGTCAAAGTCTTCACTAAATGCAGATAATTTTAGAGTAGAACTTAAACCAAATCAAAAAGTAGTTAGTAACTTTTTAAAGACCAATGAAATATCAATACTGAAAGGTGCTCCAGGCACAGGTAAAAGTTTTATACAGTTGTATAGGGCAGTAGAGGGTTTTCTATCAGGAGAGTTTGGTGAGATAATCCATATAAGGAGTGCTGTTGAAATAGGTGCAGGTATTGGGTTTTTACCAGGGGAGGCAGAAGAGAAATTGGAACCTTATCAAGAAGCATTTTTTGATAACTTAAAAGATATGGTATCTGGGCCAGTACTTACTAAAGTAAAAAAAGCAGTTCGTTTTGAGCACGTTGGTTTTCTTAGAGGTAAGACACTAAAAAGATCGGCAGTTATATTAGAGGAGGCTCAAAACCTAACTTTAAAAGAACTTATATCGGTAGTAACAAGAGTATCTGATACAAGTAAACTATTTATAAATGGAGATGCCTTACAGTCAGACATTAGAAACAGTGGGTTTTTACCGTTTGTAGACATCGTATCAGGCATAGAGGGAATAGGTGTCATGGTCTTAGGAGATAACTACCAAATGAGAAATAAAATGATTGTATTAATTAACAACAAGTACGTAGACTTTTTAAACAAGAATAAATAATGAATTTGACAAACGATGAAGAGTTCGGGGAAAATCTCAAAAGAGAGATAGAAAAGCAAAACCGTGAAGTATTAAATTCTTTTAGTACTAACAATACTTGGAGCGCATCTACAGAAAAAGAAGGTATTAAAGAGTCAGAAGATAAGATAGATTACTCAGAACTAGACTGGGAGTATATAGATGCTATGGCTGTTAGGATGGCTGAAAATATTAAATATCCACCTGAGAATTGGAAAAAGCCTATGGATGTAAAAGAACTAGCAAAGTCTGCAATAAGACATGCTAGAAAAATACTTCAACCAGTAGAAGCCGATACAGAAACTGATTTAGAACATGCTGAGGCTCTTGGTTGTAATGGAATGATGATTAATTATCAACTTAAAAACTACAATAATGGCAAAGGGTAAGAGAGTAAGCTGGATGTATGGCGGTAAAAAATATTATGGCACCGAAATTCCTTCAAGGGAAACTTCTGAGGCAAGATACGCCAGAACCGAAAACGGAAAGATAAAGAAAATAATTAAAAAGAAAAAATAATAGCTTATGCAAATAGGAATAGGTCTAGGATTAGAGAATCCAAAGTTAAATCCGAGTATACCTTTTATTATAGAGGTTAATACTGCTAATACAGGAGTTTCTAATAATAACCAATTCCAATTTACAGGGGCAGAAGGCGACTACGATGTGGTTGCAAAACAAAATAATATAGTTGTAGCCAATTTTGATAATTTAAGCGGTCAACAGACTATCACTTTACCTAGTTCTGGTGTTTATGTATTAGAGGTTAGTGCTAAAGTGGTTAATGGTTTTAATCGAATACAATTTAATAATGGGGGAGATAGACGTAAACTAACTGATATTAAACAATGGGGAGATGTTGCTTGGAGTAGTTTTGAAAGGGCTTTTTATGGTTGTGAAAATATGTTAGTAACTGCAACTGATGTTCCTAATTTAAGTAATGTTAATAGTATGTTTGTTATGTTTTATGAAGCATCATCAGCAAATCCAGATACCCCAAATTGGGATGTTAGTAGTGTTACTGATATGTATGCTATGTTTCTTAATGCATCATCAGCAAATCCAGATACAACAAATTGGGATGTTAGTAGTGTTACTGATATGGGTAGTATGTTTTATGGAGCAACATCAGCAAATCCAGATACCTCAAATTGGGATGTGAGTAGTGTTACTAATATGGGTAGTATGTTTTCTCGTGCATCATCAGCAAATCCAGATACAACAAATTGGGATGTTAGTAGTGTTACTGATATGGGTTTTATATTTCGTAATACATCATCGGCGAATCCAGATGTTTCAAATTGGAATGTAAGTAGTGTTACTAATATGGGTAGTATGTTTCAAGGTGCAACATTAGCAAATCCAAATACAACAAATTGGGATGTTAGTAGTGTTATTAATATGAGTAATATGTTTCGTAATGCATCATCAGCAAAGCCAAATACTTCAAATTGGGATGTAAGTAATGTTACTACTATGGGGGCTATGTTTTATTTTGCACCATCAGCAAATCCAGACACTTCAAATTGGGATGTAAGTAATGTTACTAATATGAGTTATATGTTTGAAAATGCAACATCAGCAAATCCAGATACCCCAAATTGGAATGTGAGTGGTGTTACTAATATGAGTAATATGTTTCGTGATGCATCATCAGCAAATCCAGACACTTCAAATTGGGATGTAAGTAATGTTATTAATATGAGATTTATGTTTGCTAACGCATCATCAGCAAATCCAGACACTTCAAATTGGGATGTTAGTAGTGTTACTAATATGAGTCTTATGTTTCGTGATTCAACATCAGCAAACCCAGACACTTCAAATTGGGATGTTAGTAGTGTTACTAATATGAGATTTATGTTTAATAATGCAACATCAGCAAATCCAGATACTTCAAATTGGGATGTAAGTAATGTTACCAATATGGGGGCTATGTTTCGTGATTCAACATCAGCAAACCCAGACACTTTAAATTGGGATGTAAGTAATGTTACTAATATGAGTAATATGTTTCGTAATACATCATCAGCAAATCCAGACACTTCAAATTGGGATGTAAGTAATGTTACCAATATGGGGGCTATGTTTTATTTTGCACCATCAGCAAATCCAGACACTTCAAATTGGAATGTTAGTAGTGTTACTGATATGGGTTATATGTTTGAAAATGCAACATCAGCAAATCCAGATACCTCAAATTGGAATGTTAGTAGTGTTACTAGTATGTTTAGAATGTTCCGTGGTTCAAACTTATCAGCCGAAAATCTAACAGCGTGTTATGAGAATTGGTCTCAACTATCATTGCAAAACAATGTCTCTTTTGATGCAGAGGCAATAAAATATAATGCTTCTGGACAAGAAGGAAGAGATATAATGGTTAATACATATAATTGGAGTATTACGGATGGTGGTCAAGCATAAAAATAAATAGAGTATAAACAATAGTTAAATAAATAAAAGTTATGAAAGAAGTTAAAAAAGAAAGTTTATTAAAATGGCTACTAAATCACTTATGGCAACGGGATAAACTGTATCACTTGATTGTAGGTACATTGATTTATATTGCAGGAGCTTTATTATTTGCACCCTATGTAGGCTTATTACTTGCTATATCAGCAGGAGGCGCAAAAGAACTTTACGATGACCTAATCAGAACAAAAATAGTTAACGGTAAAAAAGTTAAGACATCAGACGGGGATCCTTGGGATTACTTTGCAACTATTGTGCTTCCTATTATCTTATTTTTAATCAGTACAATCTAAAAACAAAAAACAGATTATGAGAAATCCAGGAACACCAACAGGCTTTATAGAAGTCGAAGTAATAGACAGTAGACTTACTAAAGAAAAGAAAGAGAAAATTGATATCAAAAAAAGAGAGCTCTTTGAAAGATTAGAGGACGAAGATGGTGGTCTTACAAGAGAACAAAAAAGTGCACTAGGCCTAGACGAAGAAACTACGGACCCTAATGTAATTACAGAGTATCTAATGGACGAAGATTTTGAAGAGTTTACCTACAAAAAATATATTAGGGAAGATCTCAGAGTAATAATTACAGATAAAGGAGAAGAAAAAATTACATTCTTAGACATAGACGGAGAGGTGATAGAAGTTACAGATAGTGTGTCAGATTTAGTAAAAAAGTTTGCACAGTAGGTAATAATGTTGTATCTTTGAATACACAAAATAAACCAAATATATAAAAAATGGCACAAGATTTAAAAACAGTGAAAGTTAAAAAAGGTACTTTCTACATATCTTCAAAAGAAGATCAGGGTGAAGGATGGACAAAGAACGAGTTCAAAAACCCTCAAAACAAAGACGAAACCTTAGTAAGGTATCACAGAGAGCTCTCTATAAAAGGTAAAATTAATTATCTGGCTATGAAAGAAGATAGATTTGCAGGAAATGTGATGTCTCTAATCGTCAATAATAAGGAGAAAGATGAAAGCTATTCCTTACAAATACCTATTATGGATACGGGAGGAACAGTTCGGACTACTAACCAGTATTTTAATTCTATTGCAGGAGTCTTTAAAAATGTAAAAAAGGGAGACACAATTACGATGTTTGTCAATAACAAAAATAAGGACAAAGACGATAGGCTGTATAGAAATATAGTAGTACTGAACGAAGATAATAATCTTATTAAATCTGATTTCAGTTTTATGGACTCTCCAAAGTGGGCGGTGTCTATTACCGAAGATGAATTTGGTAAAGAGGTTAAAAAATATGATGCAACAGAGTCTAATAAATTCTATATAGAGAAGTTTAAAGAGTCCATAGCAAGCTTTGAAGCATCACAGGCTAAAGACCCTATTCCAGAGCCAAAGGATACTGCAAAAGAAGAAAAAGATTATACTCCTCATGAAGAAGTAGATGAGGATGAGGATGATGACCTTCCCTTTTAGCAAATACCTAACAATCAGGTAGCTACAACAACTTAAACAACTTAACCCACTATAGTATTTTAGATATTATTCAGGTCTCGCATAACCGCAATATGTGTGGGTTTTTTAAAAAACTAATAAATGGCTAAAGAAACAAATACAGGATACCAATCATTCTTTCATAAGTACTGGGTGAAAGAAATTAAAAAAAGAACCAAGGCCACACACGTTGGACATATCGAAGGATTCTATGACCAAGACAATAAAAGAAAAATAAACTGCATACACATAAAAAGTAAGACTTTTGAATTAAAGTATGGAGGAGCTAAAGCTTTCAGTCTTTTTACAGACAAAGATTATGAAGATGCAATAGAAAGTTATTTAACAGGATTAAAATACGAGAGTGATGAAAGAAACAACAGCTAAAAAACAGTACCAAGATTTTTTAATGAATGAGGAACTACTAGAAATCTTTCCTCATTTTTCTGGAAATTGGGAAGAAGACAAAGAAGAGTTCGAAATAATGTTCGAGCAAAACAAAAGCTAAAAATAAAACATGCAAGTAAACTTACTTTTAAACTGTTTTAGAAAATATTCTTGTGATAAAACACTCCCCACAAAAGAGGCTCTTATTAAGATGATTTCTTATTTAAATAAAGAGTATTACGAGTTTGTGCTAACTAACTATCCTAACTATTATGCTTCTATAATTTTAAAGTTTTTTGAAGAAGAAGAGGATTACGAAATCTGTAAGAAAATAGTAGAGAGAGTAACAGTCTACAATCTAGTAAACACAGACATAATATCAACAAAACTACCCAACTGCAATGAAGTATAATTTAGAAAAGATTCAAGATATTTTTGAAACTGAACAAAATATAACACTAACCGCTAAAAGATATGCCGAAGAAGAAGGTATAGAGTATGATGATAGTCTTAGGAGAAAGTTTAGCAGCTTAATTAATAAAAACAAAGAAGTAGAGACTGCAATTGATAACGACCTTGATAATGAGACAGTAACAGACACTAATCAATACAACATGGGGGAAAATCCTATGTCGGCCTTAAATCCAGACGGTACCATAATGTCATTATCTGAATATTGTATCCATTATAATATTCCAGAATCTAATATTAAATCTTATAAACTTGTTACTCACACAGGTATTCCGAGATACAACCTGGCCAGTCATAGCCTACAAGGAAACGCTTTTGAAGAGTTCTATGAAAACCTACTTAATGAGATTTCTGCCATACCCAACTTACCCATAAAATCTAAGTTAGTACCAAAAAAAGACTCAGAGAGTTATCTACTTGTTTTAGACCCTGCTGACATACACGTAGGAAAACTAGCAGAAGCTTTTGAAACGGGGGATGAGTACAACAGTAATATTGCAGTACAGAGGACACTAGAAGGTGTTGAGGGAGTTCTAGAAAAGGTCAGTGGATTTCCTATAGACCAAATACTATTTGTTGCTGGAAATGATATCCTACACATTGACAACCCTAAAAGGTCTACAACAGCAGGTACACCACAAGATACCGACAAAAGTTGGTACAGTAATTTCTTACTTGCTAAACAGTTATACATTGACATCTTAACTAGGATATCTACTATCGCAAATGTCCACTTTTCTTTCAACCCCTCAAACCATGATTGGACTCATGGTTTTTTTCTTGCCGATGTAATCAAAACATATTTTAAAGATCACGAGGGCATAACTTTCGATACCGATATGCGCCATAGAAAGTACTTTACTTATCATGATAACCTTATTGGATTAACACATGGAGATGGTGCAAAAGTAAATGATCTTGGACCTCTTATGGCACATGAAGCAGAAGACTGGGGAAAATGCAAGCATAGATATATTTACACTCACCATGTACACCATAAAACAGCAAAAGACTTTATAGGGGTCACAGTTGAGAGTTTAAGGAGCCCTAGCGGAACTGATGGTTGGCACGACAGGAATGGTTTCTGTGGAGTCCCCAAAGCCATAGAAGGATTCTTACACAGTAAAACTCAAGGGCAAATTGCCAGGATCACCCACATATTTTTTTAAACGCTAATTTACTATTTTCAATAGACCTCCTAATTTTTAGGGGGTTTTCTTTTTTTATAGAGATAAAAGTGTTATCTTTGATGAAACAAATAAAATAATGGAAGATAATAATTTACAGTTAGACCTCTATGACTTGATAGAACAGGAAGTAGTAAGAGAGAAGTTAGAAAAAGAAGATCAAAAAATGATTGATAAGCTTCACAAGAAAGGGATTAACTTCACGGTTTTTAAAAACGCTTTACCCGAACACAAAAACATAACAGAAGATCAGAAAGTGTTCTATTACAAACTGTTTGCAACAGATAACTTTAGAGCCCAGATTAGTCTAGAGAGCTTTGTAACAGACTTAGAATTTTTACTTTAAAATAAAACCATGAATAGAACAAAAATATTTTTTGATACAGAGTTTACGGGACTCCATCAAAAAACAACATTAATAAGCATAGGATTAATTTCTGAATGTGGAAAAACATTTTATGCAGAACTTACTGATTATGACAAATCACAAATAGATGATTGGCTGGAAGAAAATGTGATTAATAATCTTTATTTAAAAAGTCCAAGCCCTTATCCTACTAATTTTGATAATCAGTTAGTCTGCGGACCTACACATCAGATCAAATGGTATTTAAAAGAATGGATATCTCAGTTTGAAAGTGTTGAGATGTGGTCTGACTGTCTAGCATACGACTGGGTTCTTTTCAATGAGATATTTGGACATGCTTTTAACATACCAAAAAATATCTATTATATTCCGTTTGATTTGTGTACACTATTAAAGCTTCAAGATATTAACCCAGATATTTCAAGAGAAGAGCTCGCTTGTATTGGAAATATGAAAATGCCTAACGGAATGTTTCCAGAAAAAACAGAAGATATACCTAAACACAATGCTCTGTGGGATGCTATTGTAATAAGGGAGTGTTATAAAAACGCAGTTATATAATGACTATGAAAAATTTGCTTTGGCTTGATGACAGGAGGAACCCATTTTTAAATGAAGATGAGAAAGTGCCTAGGGATATACATGAATGGAATATCAATTGGGTTTTAGACTACAATCAGTTTGTAAAATGGATAGATATGTATGGTCTGCCAGATGCAATCTCTTTCGATAATGATTTACACGAAGACCATTACACGCCCGAATATTTTTGGGATGATTACGAGGCAAGTAAAAAATTTCAAGAGTGGAAGAGTAAGTCCTATAAGTATAAGACTGGAGAAGGTTGCGCTCAGTGGCTAGTAGAGTACTGTAACAATAATGGTGAACCTTTGCCAGAAATATTCATTCACTCGGCCAACCCAGTTGGTGCAGATAAGATAAAACAAATTATAGAAGATTTTGAATTTATAAATGAGCTGCGAAAGTAATATAAAGTACAACACAATATAGTACCCAAGTCAGGTTCAAACTGGCATAAAAGATACAAATTAGATTAATAACTCGAATATTAAACAATTCGATAAATACAACGAACAGAATGAAAAATTTAACAGTTTAAACAATTAATAATGTACGAAATAATATTAAAAACTTGGTACCCAGAAACACCTTATAAAAGGAACACTGAAGTTTATAAAAACTTAAGCTTTGAGGATATGGAAGAAGCTGTAGAATACCTCAGCAACCATTTAGAAAGCATATTAGATGAATTTCCTGTTGATGGGGAGATAAAAATTAAATATAATCAAGAGTTAAGCTTAGATTAATTATGGAAGAATCAAAAACAAAAGAAAACAAATACTGTGAGTGTAAAGATACAGAAGTAGAAGAGGTCGATAGTTCAACTTGTGAAATCTGCGGTAAAGAAAAGTAGCTAGTTTAAGCAAGTCTTGGTTATTCTCTACTCTAATATTATAACAAAAAGACAATACTAACTTAAAAGAGCTTCAAATACACACACAACAATTAGTTTTAGTAGTATTCTATACTCGAATATAGAATAAATTTAAATTATAAAAACTTTAACAGTCTTACTTTAGTTTTAACCAGACATCTGTTGTATCTTTGTAGAAACTTAAAAAAGAAAATCATGTTTAACACCACAGTAAGAGATGTAACAATAGGAATTATAGTTATAGTAATTGTAGCTTTTATTGTAGGCAAATTTTTATTTTAAAAAACAAATTATGGAAGAAGAAAACGGAGCTTGTCAAACACCAAAGGAGGATTTGATGAATGATGCCTTAAAACATTATGAAGAAGCAAGTAATGCAATTTTTCATTATAACAGTAGTATACCAAAAGCAATAATAAATTACTACTCAGAGGACCGCAAAAAGAGTAAAAAAGTTTTTATTTCTGAGGAAGGATCAAAAACACTAGTATTTAAATATGATAATAAAGAAATTAGAATATCAGATTTAGATTATGACAAAGAAGTTAAAGTCAGTATATTTGGTAAGGCTGATAAAAAACAAGTAATCTATTTAGAAGCAGAGGATTTAATATCAATACGTGAACATATAGACTACATATTAAAACAGTGTTAAAACAAAAATCATGACAATAAAACAAATTGAAACAATAAGATTAGCATTGGATACTCCTGAAGATAACAAACACTATAAAAAGCATTGTGTTGATGCTAAATTGATACTAAATCTGTTTAAAGATAAGTTAGAGGGTGATATTGAGAGAGGCTTTGATGATGTCGCAGAGGAAAAAACCGAAAGATATTGGGATACCACCGATTACTTACGTAATCTAATGGTGGATACTCCTCTAGTTATAACAGAGGTAGAACCGAAAGCCAAACCCGTATTTTTAGGCAGAATATCAACTGACACAACTGTTGAAGAATACCTTGAACTACTAGAAGATTTTACTGAGGACCTACCTGCTTACACAGTAAAATTTGTTTGGAACGACTCTAAAGAAACAGTATTTGAAATTATAAAATAACAAGTAATAACCTAAATAAAATGACAAAACCGAGCAACAAGACTAAAGCATTAGCGATACTAGAGTACATAATCAATATGGTAGTATCAGCCTTTTTTGCGATAACGGCCCTAGTGGTATACCCACTTGTTTATGTTCTAAGGAAAGAATTAAGGTGGATGTACCACGAATCAAATAGCAAAGTACTGAAGTATATAGCTTTACCCCTATGGATTTATCTCAATGATGGTAAGTCTAATGATTTAGGATACGAATGGTTTTTTAAGGCTAAGAACCTTTACCCGACTACATCGTGGAACCGATTTAAATTATCCTACATGTGGTCTGCACAAAGAAATCCAGCTTGGAACCATTACCAGATATTCAAACCAAGAGTAGGTGACGCACAGCTACTTCAGCAAGTAGGCGAAGTAACCAGACCAAATACTGTGAGTGAATGGCACCACTCGGCCAATCTAAAGTATGTAAATAGTAAGGGAGAGTTTTCTGATAACAAAGGAGAGTATCTGTCCATAAGATTCTCATTTTTGGGAGAACAGATGGTATGGTTCAAAGTAGATGACAGAGTATACTTTACATATAGTCTTGCTAAAAAAATAAAAGGCTATTGGGTTGAACTCATATTGGGGGCTGGTGTAAAAAGATTTAAACTCAGGTTTAAGATTAAGAAAGTAGAGGTTTACGAAGAAGTGTTCGACTAAAAACTCAAAAAAATTATGAAAACAGCACTACAAATTTATAAAGAAGTAGATGAAGAATTTTGTAAGGGTTCACCAGGCTCCCTAGTAAATAGAAAATGCCATACCAGTGAAGATGTTATAATATGGGCAATGCATGAATATCACAAGCAAAGGTTGGACAGTTATAAGCAAGAAAGAGAGATAAGAGAGGAGTTTAAAGATGACCTAGACGCACTACTTAAAAAGTATAACGCTACAATGTTCATGGGAGATGAAGGACAGGTAGAGGTATGTATAGCTGCAAAGTTCGATGCAGAGGGTGTCTGTACTCAGGAATATATTGAAATAGAATTAGGAGAATACTTTGAAAAATATATAAAATAGCAACTATGTATTTAATAGGAGAGTGTAAAGAAGATTTTGATAATTGGTATGAATTACATTATGAAGCTATAGGTTTGAGGAGCATAGATGATGAGTTTTATATAGATGGGTTTTATGAATTACCCGAATCCATGCAGTATGGTATTTATGTAGATTTCTTTGATAGTGTGGGACTATTTCCAAATATAATGCCACTTATAAATGACAATAACGAAAGAGTTTTTCAATCTTATCAAGACGAAAATCATATACAAACTTTTGATACAAGACTAGAAGCAAGAGCCGCAGCTATACAAAAAGCAAACGAAATCTATAATTTAGACAACAAATAAACTATGGAGTGGACAGAAGGAATAAGCCCAACAGAAGGAATAAGCTACTACGATCACACAATTAGTGAAACACCACTAGGTACAATCATAATAGAGTGGAAGAGCTGGAAAGAAAGACCAAGCTATGACATAATGTTAAACGGGGAATGGCTGGGCGTTGAAAACAACCTACCAGATGCTAAAACAGTAGCACTAAAACATGTACTAGATAAAGCACAAGAGCTAATAACATTCTTAAACAACAATTAAACTATGGTAATTTTTGGAATTATATTAATCGCAGCAATAGTGCTAATGGTAATGACAGAGTCTATAAAAGACAGACCACCTTCATACCATGAGTCGAGCTCTCGTATTTACAAAAGAATAGAGGAGTACAGTATTAGATTAACGCCCGAACAACTAGAAGAGTTTGAGGAAATATTTGATTACAATTCTAACATCGACAACTACCCTGTTGCTCACGGGGCACTATCACAAGACGATTACATAACATACAAAAAATGGACATATCATAATGCAGATTACCTCAACAAAAAGTTTAGGCCCAATGTTACAATAATAGGCCCCAAGTTAGATGTCAAAGAAGAGGACGAGCATATAGACCTAATATTCCATGGAGGATGCTTAGACTGCAAATCTCAAGAGGTTAAAGGTATAGAGAGGTGCAAAGGTTGTAATTATTTTCAGTCAAATAGTAAATTACCTAACCTCAGAATCAGATCAGAAGAGGATAAAGGATATACCATAAACTCTCAAGAAGAATTTAACGAACTAGTAAAAGAAAGTTTAAAATAAAAACAGTAAATAAGATAAGATCAACTTAGAATCATAAACAACTTAAATATGTATAAAATGAACAAACTAAAATCACTTATAAGCTATACACTATATCCTGTGCTATTTATCTGTTTGGTTTCTTGCGGTAACACTGCAACAAAGCCAAAACCTATCGAGAAATCGTATAAAATTGTGGTAGGAAAAACTACCGAAATAAAAGATGGTAGTGTCTTAGATAGAGGCTATACAAGATACTTACTTGCATTTAATGACGGATTTACTGAAAGCACCTCATTTGGCCTATATACTTGTATTAAAGTTAATGATACTATACTTTTTGAAAAAGAAGAAGGTAGGTGGTTCTGGGATATGAAACCAAATTGCAAATAACGTTTAGGGTATGTGCCGTTGTAACTTTGAATAATGAATTAAATTAATATATATGGAAAAAGATAGAGGAATAATAATTACCAATGTAGACGACAAAAAGCAATGTGATATACACGTTGTTATGCCTAGTATTGGAAGAACTTACTCAATAATTGAAAATAGTAAGCGAATATTTGGGACGGTAGAAAGCCATCAAGGAGAAACAGGTAAGTTCTGGGTAAAATGGAATGATGGTGAAATAACTTTGGAAAGTAAAATAGATAATTGTAGGTAAATATTAGGCATAACGATAAGTATAACACAAGTAAAACGAACGAATTATGGAAATAACAATTAATTTACCCGAATGGATAGCTTACATAGGTGTAATTCTAATAGCACTATGGACAGTAGACAAAACACTACTACTTATTAAAAAGTGGTATGAATGGAAAATACGCAAATTGAAAGACAAAATCAAGTGAGTGTATTTGTGTTATATAATGTTATTGTGCGTTTTAATGCACTCTAACGAACGAGTATAAACACAGTAAATTTTTAAGAATATGGAACGATTAATAAAAAACTTAACAGAGCAATTGCAAAAAGTAATTAGCGAAAACCCTATTGAAGTTGATAACGACACTTATTGGAGAGGTGTAAAAATTGGATTAGAAACAGCTATTGAAGTAGCACAAGACCTTAAAAATTAATTGGGTTTATACATTGTTAGGCATCTTTTTTAATTGTGGCTAACGTTAAGGCTATGCGTAGTTTGCCTTAAAACACGCTCACAGATAATAACAGAACAATGGAATTAAAAGAATACCCACAAAGAAAAAACTGGACTTTCAGCAAATTACGTATAGGTAGTGTTGTAGTGCGTTTTTTCCGAAACTTATTTACAAGTGAATGCCCTAAGTGTAAGAAAGGTAGAGTTAGATACATTGGTGACGATTGGACTGGACATACTTGGATAAGCGTATATGAATGTAATAAGTGTAAAAATGAATTTGTGTAAATGCACTACAACACCAGTGTAAAAAACGTTTTAATGTGTTTTTACATACTGTTAGCAAAATTAATAAACGAAAAATAACGATAGCTATGAACCAGGTAGAAGGATAACAATTAAGAATGGAGATACAACATATCTTCGATAGTGGGACCAATGAAATTAGGATTTTTGAAATGATAAAAAGTTTTTTAGAAAGTAGAAGCGGGGTTAATGAACTATCTGCACAAGATTTTATAAGCCGTGCTGCACCTCAAATACACTACGACCTTTCATTAAAAGCTATGCAACTAATGACTGATAAAAAAGAACTAACTGTTGAAGAATTTAGAGAGTTACCAGAAGTTAAAAAACTTTGGTCTGCTATGGATGTAATAAAAGAACATTACCTATAATACCCAAATAAAATTATGATACTAACTGAATTAATCACAAAGCCTATATGTGTCTTATGTGAATTTGAATGGCAAAAAGGATATGCCCTTGCTCAATTCGATAACTGTGATAATAAAATGAGACTTGATGATGTAGATTTTAAGTACCTGCACTTTAGGACTACAAAAAACTGTACATTTTACACTGATACAATAGGCGTGTCTGATAAAAAGCGAGAAGTTTATAGCTTTAATGAGTTCTTTAGTTATTAAAAAAAGGTAATGACTGAAGATGAAACACTATCTTGGATAGGATCAAAAGTAAGATGCGACTTATGTAATTTTAAATGGGTTGCTGTTTACCATAAAGACAGTAAAAAACTCGAATGTAAAAACTGTGGTAATATGTCCCACTTTGAACAAGTTGATTAAAACAAATATAAAATGAGCATAATAGGAGCAGTACCAGACAGAACAAAAGTTAGTGAAAAAACATGGAATAACTATATAAAAATATAAAATTATGAATATACATAAAGATAGTGCAGGGTGTGTTACAGAAAACCATATTTTAGGTAAAGGTTTTATAGTGTTTGGCATAGTCGAGGGTAATGACATGGGACAAATGAGTTACTCTATGCCACAATACCAAAACAATAAGTGTAAAATACTTGGCGGTTATTGGAACTATACAGTAAAAAACAATAAAGACGAGAAAGTATGGGAAGGATGGTGGAACTCCAATGAAGAGTTTGATAACACCATGATTGATTTAGGTATGATAAACGATAAACAAAATGGAAAAAATTAATAGAGAATGCAAAAATGAAAAGCACTTGAGGCGAGACAATAACTTTGGAATAACCTGGTGTATAAGATGCGGTAGGCTATTTACAAAGTCAAGTGGCAAAGAACTTACCAAAGAAGATAAAATAAGGTATGGTTGCTTATAGATTGTATTAATAATAAAGAGACAGTAAAAACAAATTAGTAACGTCTGAATTTTCATACGACTTAAGTATGTATGAAGATGAGGGAAAATAATAAAAGCATTTTATAAAAATGAAAGTAACATTTAGAACATATTGTGGATTAGCAGGAGATTTACAGGAATTAATAATAGCAAAGAGCGACACAGGTATTGAAGAAAGTGAATTAATCTATAGGGTAGGTTGGTTTAGATACTACAGAATGAAAAGAGCAAAGAAGCGATTGGTTAAAAAGCTTGAACTACTAACTGGACAAAAACATGTAGAGTAGTATAAAATTACTAAAAAAAATTTTTTCATAATCGAGAAACACAAATCAATATAAAATGGAAACCAATAAATACCCCTTTAATAAAAGTAAAATAATACAAGGTGATTGTCTTGAAAAGATGAAATTAATACCTGATGGTAGCATTGATATGATACTTGCGGATTTACCTTATGGTACGACTGCTTGTTCTTGGGATGTTATAATACCGTTTGAGCCACTTTGGCAACAATATAAACGAATTATAAAAGACAAGGGCGTAATAGTGTTATTCGGAAGTGAACCATTCTCAACATTATTAAGAATAAGTAATTTTAATTCGTATAAATATGATTGGATTTGGGAGAAAAACAACGCTGGTAATTTCCAATTAGTGAACCACCAACCTTTAAAGATGCACGAAATAATATCTGTATTTTACAATGAAACACCTAATATGCAATTCGCTAAAATAATGAAAAAGAATATAAAGCGAATGGGATTAAAACAAATTGAAATATCAAAACTACAATTGTCAAAAACTGGTGGCGTTACAGGTTGGGTTACTAATAAATTAAATGGTTCACAACTGCCAACAAAAGAACAATGGAGTAAAATATGTAATTTATTTGGTATCAAAAATAAATACAATAAGATATTACAAACAGTTAATAATGTTACTTATAATACTGAACTTGATGACGTGGAATTGATATTATCCAATAAAGGAAAAGCAGGAAATTTGGGACATTTGTCGAGCGAAAGTAAACGAGAAACATATTTACAAAACAAAACAGGTTATCCTAAATCTATTTTAAAATACAATAGAGAGAACGGATTACACCCAACGCAAAAACCTATACCATTAATTGAATTTTTAATAAAAACCTACACAAACGAAGGAGATATTGTACTTGATAATGTTGCAGGAAGTGGAACAACAGGAGCTGCTTGTATTAATTTAAAAAGAGATTTTATACTAATTGAAAAAGAACTAAAATATTATGAGGTTATAAAAAAGAGAATAATAAATCTTTTCACAAACTACGGCATAAACTCAGAAGAATTACTAAAAAAAATTTTTTGATAATCGAGAAACAGGGACGGGGGACCATAGCAAAAGCCCCCCAACTTTTTCCAGATTTTCCCCCACCCCCCCGTAAAAAGATCCAGCCGACCAAACAAAAAGTCATAAAGTTTAGTTAAAATTTCCAAAAGACCACCCACCCCCTATAAAATCTTAACAATGTCTTAACAGTTGTTAGGGTTTAATATGTAGCCTCTTGTTGTATCTTTGTATCAGAAAGGGGGCAACACTAGCCACCTATAATTTAACAAAATTTTAACACTATGGATTTAGCTCACAAAACAATCGTATTTTCTTTTAACTATCCTCACAACTTTATAAGCCTTGTATGGGATGGTAGCATGGCGGACCACCTCCAGAGTAAGTTTAACGGCTTCTATTCAAATCACGGATCGAAGGCAGTATTTAATGTGTTTTATATGTCTTTAGATAGAGGCAACCAAAAAACCCTATTGAATTGGATTGATGCCAATTACAACGGCTAAAGCACCCTTAAAAAGCCGTTCCCCATTGGTTTGGGGTTCGGTATCTAACTTTAAATTTTAACACTATGAAATTACTAAAAATGACCACCGAAGATTTTTTAAACAAGCTAAAAGGGTTAACTTTTGAGAACTATGAAGGTAGTGATAAGCTAATTACGGATTTTAAAACGGGTTTAACACTTTCTTATTATACTACAAAAAATGATGGTAAACCTCAAATAGTGATGTATATAAGCGACACAAAGACAAATGCACATTTGCAATCGTGGGGAGCTGAAAACCTAGAGGACAATAATAAGATAATCGACTTTTTTGTTAGTGAAGTCTCAAAGCTAATTGAGCTACCTTATAAGCAAAAAGAAAAAGGACTTAAAGCACAAAGAGAAGCCAAAGCAAAGTTAATAAAATTTTTAGAAAGCTAATAAACACCTATAAACACCGTTCCTCATTGGTTTGGGGGGCGGTATCTAACCTTAAAACACTACTAAGATGAGTATAATAGTAAACGATATGTTAACACTAGAGGATAATTTAGAGATGGGCTTGTTATCACAAGATGAAACACGAGATGAAATAAAGGAACTGTTTTGTCAAATATTAATCCAATATTCTGAAGGTACTGAAAAATTTGAGACTTTAATAAATCAACTTACTGAAGTTCAAAACCTAGCATTTGACATTTACGACATTGAAGCATGGTATTAAACCCTTTTAAACGCCGTTCCTCATTGGTTTGGGGGGCGGTATCTAACCTTAAAACACTACTAAGATGAATTATTTTAACGACTGCAAGACATTAGACGAAGCGAAAACACTATTTAGAAAGCTATGTTTAAAACTGCATCCAGACACAGGAGGAACGAACAAAGACTTTATTTGTATGTTTAACCAGTTTAAAAGCTTTAGACCTTCAAAGGGATTTGAACAGCCTTTCAATGCTGAACAGTTCTATAATAACGAGGTTAGAATTTTTGACAGTCTTAATGATGTCAAGGTTAGTTTTGTTGGCTCTTTTATATGGTTAGAGGATAACGAGAAGGGAGCGACCTACAACCAAAAAGAAAGTATAAAGGCTATAGTTATACAAGGCAAAAATAAAGCTCGCTTTGCAGGAAAGAAAAAAGCTTGGTATTACAGTCCAGAAGGCTATAAACAAAAAGCAAAAAGCGGTAAAAGCTTGGAGCAAATAAAAAGCAAATACGGGAGCAAAGAATTTGCTACTAAGGGGAGAAAGGCAATATCTTAACAAACTATTAACAAGGTGAAACCCTCTTAATCGGGGGTTTATCCTTATCTTTACATAAAATAAAACACTATGAAAAAAGCATTTTTGACTATCAAAGGAGTAAGAATTTTGGGTTCTGATGGGTTAATGTTTATAGATGGTAGGTATAGCCTAAGATCACAAATAAACACAGTAGAGCAAAGAAACGAAAGGTTTAAAAAGAACTTTCCTCATAAGGTAGCCGATGGATTCTATAGAGTAGATGAAAGGTTAAACCAAGTAGGAGAGATCATAAATCTTTAACAAACTATTAACAAGATAAATCCTCGTAATTGGGGATTTATTACTATCTTTGTATAGGAACAAAGGGCGACGTATAACACCAATACGGGAAGAGTAGACTCCAGCGAACCCCATTATAAAATGTTAATATTATCACAAATTATTTAAACTTGTTGTAAGTTGGAGTCTACTATTTCGACTCTATCTCAAAGCCAGACTATTTTTTAAGCTCAAAAAAGTTTTTTATTTCATAGGCGTATTGCTTTTAATTCTTTACAAAGATAAGGTATAAGTACAGTTTTTAAAGACTGTTTAACAAGATATTAACAAACAAATTTATTAAATAGTTTAACATTTTATTAAGAATAATATCCTTTTGTTAGTTGTATCTTTGTAATGAACTAAAACACTACTATAATGACAAAAGTAAATTACACTAAATTAATGGCTTTAAATCCTTTCTTACTTGATAGCTTTACAAACCAATTAGGGCAAAAGTTCGACCTTTACGAGCATCCAACGAAAGGCGATGAAGCCGAAGTAATCGCAGTAATAGAAGAGTTTAAAGAAGCTGTAAACAGTGGCTTTTTTGATACAGGGGATTTTTACGAAGGTAGCGACTACAACCCACTATATAAGGATGGGGAAATAAAATGTGCCTTTGAGTTTGACCTTTAAAAGTTAAAAGAATGTTAAACGTTTGGCAGTATCGTATAAACTGCCTTATATTTGTAACGAACTAAAAACTAAAACACTATGAAAAATATTAATTACATTGCAGTAATAGCCTTTTTTATCCTTATGACAATAGGAGCATATCTAATTGAACAGGTTAATTTTAACGGACTGTATTTTATTTGTGGAGGGATAGCGGTTTTAGTCCTCGCAAGATTTAGTAAACTTTTAAGAGATTATTAACAGTTAGAACCATTTATTAATCTTATCTTTACATAAATATTAAAACACTATGAAAATGTTTGAAACAGTACTAGTAAACACCTTTTTCACTAAGGAGCAATTAAGTGATATACAAGACCTTATTAATGAGAGCTTAGGTAATTATTTAGACGAGCTACAAGACAACCCATTTGCAGATGATAATAGAAAGGAGAATTTAATAAGTGAGTTTGATTTTAAGCAAATACTTATTAATAATGGTTTTGACGTACAAGAGAACGAAATTAATATTTTGATTGATGCCTTAATATACGATAATATTTAACAAGCTATTAACACAATTACCTAATAATTAGCCTTATCTTTGTAAGGAACAAAAACAAATAAACACTATGGGAGTATTAAAACTAGAAGGCACAAACAACAAAGCGATTATTATTCAAAAAGAAAATTTATCAACTTTAGTATCTTATGAAACAGAGGTAGCATACTATGACCACCTAAAAAACAAAATGACTGTTAAGGGTTGGTATAGTGCAACAACGGCTAGACACATAAACAAGTTTTTACAGTTTTACGGTTTTAACACCTGTACAAAAAAAGAGATTGAGAGTTACCTATAAAAAAGGCAATCCTTTAAGGTTATACGGTTAAACCTTTATTTTTTCTAACCTCAAATAAATACTACCTATGGATTTTATCACATTAGACCAACAAGCAAGAGAAGCAGTAAAACTATATGCGGGCGCACCTATAGAGTTAACGAGACAGTTAAACAAATTAGGCATAAGATACGTAAAAGTCCAAAGGGGAGCGAGTGTAAGGTATATATTAAGGGGCGAGAAGATGAGAAGAACTGAAATAAAACTTTAACTTAGTATTGGGAACTATAACCAGTAAATAGTATTATCTTTACAGAAACAAATAAACACTATGAAAGTAACAAACAACAACTTAACATTAAGAGAATTTAAAGCGTGGAGCGGAGCAGTAGACACGCAAGAGACTATTTTAAACGAGGGCAAGGGCGAAGAATTTGACAGTCTTATAGAGGAACTATACCCCGATGGAATAGATGAAAGACATTTGAATGATTTGCTTTGGTTCGAGGAAGATTGGATATTTGAAATGCTAGGAATAGCGGACGAAGAGGAAGAGTAAAACAGAAAATTAATCAATCCTCAAAGGTACAAACAAATATCTTTGAGGGTAATAAAAAACAACATGAAAGTAAAAGACTTTATATTTTGGACACCCAGTAAAATAAAAAACCTAGAACCTATTAGAACATCTAAAAATAAATATGGAGCAACAGAGTACTTTTACCTTATAAATAATGCCAATGTTTGTGAGCTTAAAAAACCCTTTCTAGTAGACTTTAAGGAGGGAAAAGAGATAGATTTTGAATGGTACATTAACAGGCGGGCGGTTGCTATTGTTAACAAAGGGTACTTAATGAATAAGTTTCTTAAAAAAGATTCTTATGAACTACTAACGACTTGGACTAACAGAGAAATAACAATAAACTAAATATATGATTTACCTATTAGCCTTTACCCTTATAGTATTTTCAGTATGGGTATTATTTAAAGGAAAACAGTAAAAAAGTTTAACAACAAATTAAGAACAATATCCAATTAATAACCGTATCTTTGTAAGAGAACTAAAATACTAGACACCATGCTTGAATATAGAGTTACCAACATAGATTATGATACTAATGATATAAAAGGTTTACCCGTATCACTAGACATTAAAGTACCTTTTGAAATAATGGAGGAAGGCGAAGAGTCTATTGACTATTTTATAAGTGATGAAATATCCGACTTAACTGGGTTTTGTCATTACGGTTATAACAGAACAACTATAAACAACTAAAACCAAAACACCATGAAAAAATACTTATTATTAGCCGTATTATTAGCCGTTCTAACAGGATGCAGTAACGATACTATGATCTATGAACAGAACCCCGAAGAAACGACTTTCGCACTATCTAAACAAGCCGAACAAGCACCAGTTTATAAGATGGTAGAGACAGAGGACAAAAACATAATTCTGTTTAATGTAGAGACGAACAAACAGGAATTAAAAGCAGTAAACTATGGAGGGGTAGACCATACAATAATTGCAATGCTTTTAATATTTATATCCATAATTTTCTTTATTGGATTATTAATTTCAATGACAGACTAAACACCATGAAAACAACAAAAAGATTTGAAGAGTCAGCAACAAAACTGTATAACGCCTTTAATGAAGGCACACTAAACGCCTTTGATTGTGAACATTGTGGGGTAGGCTCATTAGTAGAAAAAGGACAGGGTTGGATGATGCACTATAGAGAGGGGGGGAATATATTTTCATTAAAAGGTTCATGTGAAAATTATGTTATGTTTAAAGCCCCTTACCATAAAGACTATTCAGAAGAAGAAATTTTCAACGTTGAGAAAGTCTTTCTAACAGAGTGGGTAAAGGTGGGCAAACTTCAAGGAAGTAACGGCAAGGAAAAAGAGATACAGTTTAACGGACTTATAGCAGTCTTAAACTACTTAGCAGAGCTAGATAACATACAGTCTATTGAACAACAGTACAACAAGTTTAAAACAGTAATAGAAAGAGAGAGAATAAGAACAGAAAACTAAACAAGCTATGAAAGTAACAACAGAAGAAACCAATAAAGAGCAAGAGATCAAATACCCCTGTATAATGGTACATAAAGAAGACCCAGATATAATTACACTTATGGTAGGGGAAAAAAATGGTGCATATCAAGGCATAGCACTATCCCACCCTAATACATCCTGTTGGGATAAGACAATATCAAATTGGTTTAAAGACAGGTTTATACCTATGAAGGGGAGAGTAATATTAGAGAACGACTAAAAAGACGATTTGCTTTGTTAATGGGCATTAAAAAGGCAAAAATATGTATTACGTAGTAATAAATACCCAAAATAACGAGTGTTTTGTCTATAAAGATAAGAAAATGGCTTCAAAAAAGGTAGGTTCGTCCTATGATACAGTCAGAAGAGCCTTGAAAAAGTCAAAAGTTTATACCAAAGGCGATTTTATGGTATATTTGGGCGAAATTGTACCCTCCAATAGAGGAAACCCAGCCTTAAACGACGATTTGCTTTGTTAATGGGCATTAAAAAGGCAAAATATAGAGTAAAATGAGATAAAGTAGTGTTTATTTATGTTTGTTACCCCCCTGTTTTAGTAGTGTTTTACAGGGGGTTTTTATTTTCTTAAATTTCTGTTAAGGTGCGTGGTTACTAGGGTTTGGACTCCCCAAAGCCCCCTAACAAGGCTTTTAAACCCCTACCACTAATTACCCCATACAATTAATATATCCTCCCCTATTCGTATATTATACCTTTGTACAGTATATATTACCCCCTTATTACTACTCTATATTATTACCCTTATATATGTTGTTGTTCCTATTTTGTGATATTCTACTGTTTTGTTCCTCCCGCCCGAACATAAAAATTAATATATAACTTTGTATTCTTTATGCTTTACTTAACAGTCTTATCTTATCTTTAGTCGTATCTTTGAGTATAATTAAAACCTTAAATTATGAACAAAATAGTAAAGCACAAATTTAGAAATAAAAGGGTACAAATCTTATTTAACTACAAAAAAGAAGTGATAGGCTATGTTTTAGAAAACCTTACACCAAAAGTAAAGAGGATTCTTAATAGTACTTTTACAACTGACAAAATGAAAGCAAAAGAATTTTTAACTTGCTATTAACACCTTCAACCATTTGTTAATCGTATCTTTGTATAGAGATAAACACCAATTAAAACCTTAAATTATGAAAACAATTAACTATAAAGAATACTTTGGTAAGCAAATTAACTGGATGCTTGATGCTAATGCAACAATAACCGTATATTCTGAAAAGCTTATAAACGGTCATAGATGTTGCCTTGTAAATAAAAATGGTATATTTGGAATTGACACTTTCTATAAAAACGGCAGAATAAAGGATTTTTTGGATTACCGTACTTTTGATGAAGCTAGAGAAGTGTATAGTAATAAATTAGTATTTTAACTAAGCATTAACTGTATTATTCTATTATTAATCGTATCTTTGTATTGAACTAAAAACTTAATAATTATGGACAAAAAGGAATACACAGAAAGTTTAAGTACCTCTACTTACAATGTTTCATTAATGGCTAATGCTATTAAAATAGAACACTATTGTGGTAGTTATAAGAAGTCTACTATACAGGCAACAAGGCAAATTGACATTGATAGAGTAACAGAAAAAGAAATAAAAAAACTTTTTATAGAGGGTAAAAAAACGATACTAGAGGATAAAAAGTATTTAACGCTTTTACATGGTTGCACTAATTACATTAAATTTTAACCTCTACTTAACAGTATTAATCAATGAGTAGTTGTATCTTTGTATAGACTTAAACACTAACTTAAAACCTTAAATTATGACAACTAAAAATTTTCAATACGCAATGCAAGATGCAGATACTAATGGCAATTTAGATATTGATGAAGTTGTAGGGGTAAAAGTGCAATCCTCCCTTGATACTATTGACGATATTAAAATTACAGTAGCTTATGAGAGACAAGAAATACTACCCATATTGGAAAACTACACCTTCATTATCTTTTATGATAAGTTTGGCAATGGTTATAGTAGAATTATTTATTAATAGCCGTATCTTTGAATAACGAAAAACACTAGAAATTATGAAAGATTATAATAGACAAATTACATGCAATAGCCTAAACAATTTTGTAGATTATGCAGTCTCTAAAGGCTACGATTTAGAAGTTATTGAAGGGGTTTTAAACGATACTTATATTATCAACAACTATGATAAAGAGTTAAGTATAAAAAGGGTAAAAGCAAGAGATTATATAATCCTCTACCCTAAATTTCAAAACGCACAAAGCAATAGTTTTCATATACTAATGACAAATGATGAAAAGAAAGTTAGCGAATTTATGGCACTTGCCGACTAAAAACACTAAATACTATGGAAATGAATATAGACCCCGAAGTTTACATTGATTTTATGGATTGCAAAAATGGATATAAAAAGACCCGAAAGGATTTTAATAGTTATTCAGATGCCAAAAAATTTATCATTGAAACATTTGATAGAATAGATTTAGATTTGATAAGTTACTATTAAAACCTTAGAAATTATGAAGATTAAAGTAAATTTATATGGCAAAACATTTTCTAAAAATAATATTGATGTTGAAAATGAAGTTATCAAAAAAACTAATAAATTTGATTGGTATTTTAAATACAACCATTGTGTTGAAGCGAGTCAATATGATGACCTAAATAGGGTAAAAGAGCAAATCAAAAAACAGTATGATTGTAATGAAAGAACAATAACATTTAACCTTTCTTTAACAAAAGCAACCAATAATTAATCGTACCTTTGAGCAACGAAAAACACTAAAAATTATGCAAACAGAAACTAGATACCTATATGTAGATAATACTATAGAAAAACAAAACAAGACAAAAGGGTTTACAGAGAAGTATTTTACAGTTATAAAAGTACCTACTTTTAATGATAATTATGATAAAGCCGAGAAAAAGGCTAGGACTATAGTACAGAAACTAGGTTTAAAATTAGCGGGGGGTTCTTTTGGAGAACCAACAAAACCCTACAACTTTGAGTCTAATTATACGGTTATTAATTGCCCTAAGAATACCAAAATACAACCTAACACGAAGCACGATAATTATATAATAAGTCTAATTGAAAACGGATACTAATTATACCTTTGTACAACACTAAAACCTTAATGATTATGACATTTACTATAGGCTTATACAACCCACCAAAAAAAGGAATATTTCCTTTAAAGACTAAAACAGTGTTTAAAGACAGTTATAGACAAGCAGAGGAACACGTACTGAAACTAAATAACAGGCTCAAAAACAAAGAGAGTTACTGGAAAGTAGATACTATATCAAGTTAACAACACTAAAACACTAAATGTTATGAGAGTAAAAGAGATAAAAGTAAATGTACAGGGTAACTTTTCAAATATCATTACAAAAGACGAGTACGTATTTAAACATAGTTTTTACGACTCCAATGGTATGGTTAATTACGACTGTAAGAGACGCAAAGCAAACAATAAGACTTTCAATACTAATGTTAGTTTATATGGCACAGGATTAATATTTAACGATACTAAAAACGTTTACCACAATTCCCAATTTATAGGTAATATTAAAGAGGTGCAAGGAGGTTTTATACCTAGCAATAATTTAGTTGATTATCATAGCGAAAAGATTTACAAGACATTTGAAGGTGCAAAAAATAAAATATTGAATGATTTGTATAATAAAGTAGAGAAGGCTTCATTTGGTTTACTAGCACAAAAAAAGTTTTACTATACTCAAAATTACCTTAAAGATTTATCAATAGTCCAAATGGCAAGTCTTATAGAGCAGTTTTCATTGAATATTACTCTATCTATAAGAATAGTTAAAAAGTTTCTTAGAAGTGATATTACAAGCTATAATGGTCAAGGGGGTTTTACAATAGAAGCCAAACCTTAACTAAGCATTAACGTTATTATTTAATCATTAACCGTACCTTTGAATAACGAAAAACACTAGAAATTATGAGAGTACTAGAAACTAAGATTTACACAATAGAAGAACACCCAAACAAAAATAAATGTTTTGACTATATTAGAGAGAATTGGCACGACCTGAATCAACATAGTGTTGATGAAGTAATAGAGAGTATAAAAAATCTATCAAACGTCATAGGTGGCTATTATGACTATTCTATAAGTCAAGTACCCGATAGGGGAGAATTTATATCGTTTAGAGACTTTAGTTATGATGCTTTAAATGAACTTTCCGCTGATGATTGCCCCTTAACTGGAGTATGTTGGGATATAGATTTAATTGAAGGCTTAAAGAATGAAAACCTAAAGGGGGTTTTAGAGTCTCTACACAATAGCACAGAGTACGTTTATTCTGATGAAAGTTTAAATGAACTATGTGAAGCGAACGAATATGAGTTTGATGAAGATGGCTCTATCCAATAATTAGAAACCTTAACTAAGTATTAACACAAATAACTAATTGTTATCCTTATATTTGTACAACTAATAAAAACTAATTGAAATGAAAGAATTGATAAAAATGTGTTTAGTGGAAATGCACAAAACTGTTACTACTGACAAATATGGACAAGTAAGTAGAAGTGATTTTACACCCAGTTTATTTGGCGATATGAAAGATGAAGTTGAGCAGTATTGTAAAAATAATAAGGGAATACTCCAATACGCTACATACAGAGCAATTTATGGAACTTATACAGCATTTACCATTGAAGATGCAGATATTAGAAAGGCTTGTAGTGAAGCATTATCAAATAATGAAAACTACCTTAGAAATTTAAACTCTTGGTAACATTAATATTCCAAAGAAATTAATTTTAAACACTAAACATTATGACACTAGAATTAAACATACAAGGCTATTTTGATTTTACAGTTTGCCTATTAGATACTGAAATACCCGTAGAAAACGAGATAGCTTTGAGTGTATTAGATAACCTACAACAAGGGGAATACATAATAGGTATTAGAAGTAGAACCATATTCGATACAAACGACCTATTAACACCTCTATACAGTTTTGTTATGGAAGCCACAAACAACACAGAGTACAATTTTGATGAATATTAAAACCTGAAAATTATGAACACTTACATAGTATTAATACCAGTAGAAGATAATCACGATGCTAGAAAAAATTGTGAGGATATAGAAAATACCAATTTTGAAATTGAAACCCAACCTTGCAGTACAGTTAATGCCTATAAGGTTTTATTAGAATTGAACAAACTTTTAGGACTTAATGAAGATAGCAATATTGAGGTAGAACCTATTTCAGATTTTATGGATAGGTCAAACGATGAAGGCTTCAATGTAGATTCGTATTTCATAAGCTATGTAACTACAAAATAGTTTAACTTGCTATTAACACAGATAACTAATTGTTATCCTTATATTTGTACAACTAATAAAAACACTAGAAATTATGAGAACAGTAGAGACTAAAGTATTCAGCTTTAATGAATTGTCAGAATACTCAAAAGAAAATGCAATTGAGCAAGTTAGAAATTATTATTATAACTATAATGAGTTTGGAGAGTGGGCTAAAGATGACTGTAATTTATTAAACCCACCATACAAAGACATTGAAAAGTATAATTTAAAAGGGGGTATTTTATTAACCAATAGCCGTAAAAATATTTATTTTTCTATAGATAGAAATTGGTTTTTAGATTGTCAAGAAGCTATTGCAGTAGAGGATGAAAATGCTTTTTTAGATTGGTTAGGTTTACCAAAGGAATTGGCGAGTAAAACAGTATATGAGATATTTACACCTCCTTTTAGAAACGCAGACACTAAGATAGAGTTTACTCACAATGAAAATGAGGACTTTACAGATAGCGAAGAGGACTATTTAGGGCAAGCAACGAACAAATTTGAGACACATATTAATAACTGTTTAAAAGGTATTGAAGATAGTATTAATTATAGATTTACAGATGAAGCTATTATGGAAGATATTGAAGCGAACGAGTATGAGTTTGAAGAAGATGGTACACAGTTTTAACTAAGCATTAACACAGATAACTAATCATTAATAGTACCTTTACATAAACAAATTAAAACCTTAAATTATGATGTTAGAAAAACTATTATAGGAATTAGTAGGTAGAAGATTTGACAGTTTAGAACACCTTAAATTAACACTTGATACAGATTTTATGGGTATAGATTCTACAGTTGATTATGTAGACTATGAAGATATGGACGAGCCAGAGTTTTGGGAAACCCACGACCTTATGATAAACTGTTCACTTAATCCTAATACAGATAGAGGCGATTATAAAGACATTGAACTATTCTATGTTTTAACAAGAGCAAAGCAAATTTACATAACAGAAGTAAATCCATACGCAATTTAAAACCTGAAAATTAACACAAAAGAAAAACTATAGAAATTATGACAGATTATCAAGAAATTCAAAAAGCAAAAGATTTATTAGAAAGCAAGGGTTATTTTACATATAATCTTTGGCAAACTGATGACGTTACAAACAGATATGAATGTGAGGAAGATGACGCCCAAGAGGTATTAGAAAGAGCTTTAACCAATGGAGCAGTAATGGAAAGCATTTGGTATGCTATAGATGTTCATGCGAAAGAAATAGGACTAAAAAGAAAATAGAAATTATGGAAAATAATACCGCAATTTTAAATGCTAAAGAAAAGATAGTGTCTTTCAAATTTAAAGATCAAATGTTTGCAGTTGATTTAACAGAGGGAGATTTAGAGGACAATTGGAACAGTATTTATTTAAAAGGTCAGATATTTTATTTTAATTTCTATTGGCATCCAGAGGTTAAGCCTTCACTGGTTTTATACCCGAGATGCATAAAAGACCAAATACTAGAAACCCATTATTCAGAGGGAATACCCTTCGAATTAACAGTAAAAGGAAAAATAGGTAACTACTTTAAATTATAGAAATTATGAAAGCAATGTATTACACAGTAGATTTAAAAGAATTATTGGATTTGCAAAAGTCAGAAACACAGAAAAACAATCTAATTTCGATTGAAAAAGAGAAGCAAAGATTGATAAATAGAGAAGAGTTACTAAAGATAATCTTACCTTTAGTTCATGGAAGCGTGGTATTACATAATAATAAATGTAACTTGACAAATTATGTAACAACGGGAAGAAGTGGGTTATTAGGTATCTCTAAAAGAAGTATTGAAAAAGAAATTTCACTATATACAGACTACGATATGTTTTTTTCTGAGTCAGATACGGTAGTAGAGATAAATTTAGGAGTTAGAAAAATTAAAGTTTGGTTGAACAAAATATCTAAACATATACATACTCCTAATCTATCTTACAGTATGACAACTATTGAAGAGGGCAAATGTTATGGTATGAGCGTTGAAAATGAATTAAAAGTATTGGCTAAATATTGCAGTAGATACACAGATGAGTGGTAAAATTAACTTTTTGTTAACTACTATAACCGATTAATAACCTTATCTTTGAGTATAATTTAAAACACATACAATGGAAGATTTAAAAAGAGAACTACAAGCAAACGTTGAGAGTTGGGTCAGTAACAATTTTAACTATCAAAGACTGGAAGTATTCAGTAAGATGGCAGACGAGTCCTTATTTGAGTATATTAGGCAATTAGAGTATCATCTAATGGACTTTATAGAAGATTATGGGTATGTACAAGAGTTGGAAAATTGGTTAGCTGAAAACGACCATAACAAGGATGATAGAGATAGCTATTTAGTCTTATCTTTTATAGAAGATACAGATTATCAACGGGAGCTTGAAGACTGGAAAGACCACACCTCAAATGAAAATTACCCTATGTGGAACACCCTTTTTGAATTTAGAAACGAACATGGGGAAGAAGTAACAGAAAAATGTGTTGAAGCAGGTTTTGGAGTTATTGAAGGAATGGAAGATTTTAACACTACACTTTTTGTTAGTGGTGCGGGATATTCTTTTTATGCTCAACATTGGATTCCTTTATGGTTGAG